>JAAUXT010008413.1_pt1 | contig 53556 bp, 54 predicted proteins | sample 7278171 | NCBI WGS metagenome assembly JAAUXT01 (sample SAMN14350112, study PRJNA611818) | marine sediment metagenome | isolation source: surface marine sediment (1.8m) | place: French Polynesia: Moorea | collected 2018-08
ACCCGTGGGCTGCACATGTGGGAGTACCTTTGTGTGTGTGAAATAAGCGTGCGACCACGTGCGCGCACACGCACACACACACACACACACACACACACACACACACACACACACACAAGAAGCGTGTCAGAGCAACGCAACCGTCTTTGTTCGCTCCAGATCGTTCGGCTTAACGGGGAGGTGCAGACCCTGCGGAAGGAGAACGGCGTCTTCAGCGACACGACGCGCCGCCAGGCGGCCGACCTGCTGCAGCAGGGCGAGCACATCCAAGAGCTCGAGCTCGAGCTCACCATCTCACAGGTGCGTGTATGTGTGCGATCAAAGGGAAACAAATAGCAGAACCACTTCACTCGGTTTGGCAGGCTCTGCTTGAACTGAAGGTGATCTCTGAAAAAAATAGCTCCATGGAGCTCGCGGTGATTTGAGGAAATTTTGATTTCTCTGATTTGGGTTGCTTTGATTTGGCTTGCTCTGATTTGGGTTGCTCTGATTTGGGTTTTTCTGATTTGGGTCACTGTGATTTGGGTTGCTCTGATTTGGCTTGCTCTAATATGGCTTGCTCTGATTTGGGTCACCTTTTTTTGTTAAAATTTTTACTTCTTTTGCTCAACATTCACAACTTGGCATTTAGCACATACCCAAATGGAATAAATTCAACCAAATGGAAATTTTACACATTATTTCACAACAATATCCACATATTAACCAAAAGAATTGCCCAATATCCTTTTTTTTTCTATAAAAATGACTTTTCAACCCTGACTTTAGCTCCACTTAAAAACCGTGTAAAAATGTTCAGAAATCAAATGCTACCACTCAAACCCCATACAATATACTACATTTCACTGATGTACTTCCTTCACAAAATATATTTGTACCTCTGAGATATGGAGATATTTCTACCTTCACATCTTATTTTTTCTGCACTTCCAAATTTGAACCCAAAAATTCAAATTTGACAAATTCCTTCCTTGCGCATTATCCCCAACCCAAAATGAACCAAAAAAGCCCAAAAGGTCCTTGATCCTTATCTTGACTCAAACTGCTGTACACACACTTTGGAAGATGCTGCCTGCAGGTGCTTTGATTTGACTTGCACTGATTTGGCTCGCTTGAGCCCAAATCGCGCAACCCACCTCAAAGCACCTAAAAAGCTGACTGCTGCAGTGCGCGTGCGTTTGGTGACACTGATGAACAGTTTTCGGCTCCTGGGAATGGAAATGCAATTTCTGGCATATGAACATATCAAGTGGTTTGCCAGTTTGGTGCATTCGAAATTTATTTGGCCAAGAAAAATTCCTTGACTTATGTTGGTTTTGCAATTCCCTGCTGCCTCTCATTCATGAACCGTTGCAAACGTCTTTACGGAACGCTCCCAATTGAACTGGTCAATTTTCTGTCGGAGCAAAAAAAAATGCGTTCTCGGCGCGTTGCAATGAGTTGCAAAGGCGCAATTTTCTCAGTGTCACAAACACGCGTCCTCAGCTTTGTGTCTCAGGGCTCGTCAATTGCAATTTTGATGAGAAAATGAAACGCGCTGGGAGTGTTTCGTTCTTGAGCCCCAAACACACGAGAATCTGTTCAGTATATGGTGTGTGCCCAAAAAGGCAAAACCGAAGTCCAAGATGGGAAACAGCTTTTCCAGCTCAGAAGTTAGTCTTTTTGCATTGATTGTTTCTTGTTTGTTGGTTGTGTGTATTTTTGTACTTGCCCTGGAGTTTTTCACCGACTTTGCGGAGTCGCATCTTGAGTCTGCTCAATCGGGCATTGAAAAAGATTTTGGGAAATTGTGTCTGGTCACACAAATTTGTTTGGCGGCTCGCGCCTCTTTTCAAACAAAGTTGTCCACCAAATTGCGAGGTGACCAGTTCTGAGTCCTCGGGACACACGCCACTGTGAAACCACCAGCCACCTTCACGTCAAGGACATTTTTGTCAGCCGCAAGCGCTGATTTTGTTTCACCCGAGTATCCGACTTTGTCCTGAACCGTACGCGTGACCGAATGGGGCGGGGGCAGGGGGACATCTGTAAATTTTCTGAATTTGACTTGGTTTCTTCTCCAATACACATTTTTGGCATGCGGCAGATTATCTACTTGTGAGTCAAGTGTTGGTGTAAATCTGGCCAGAGCTCTTTGATGATGACGTTTGACCTCAAGAAAGTCACTGTTTGGTGCTGACGTCCGAAAAGGTTTCTGCTCAGAATGCAAAAACGCAAAGTGGGAAATACCTGAGTTTGCAAAAAATTGTACACGTAGCTTTGAGACTGTTTGAGACCTTTATCAGCACGTCTCGATGGATGCCCAATATTCTGCTCGATTCTGACGACGTCCCTCTCACCCGCAGGAGAAGCACCGGACGTGTCAGCAGGAGGTGGCGTCACGTGACCAGACGATCCTCAAGCTGCAGACGGAGCTGGACGCGCAGCAGCAGCTCTACAGCGGAGGCGTCGAGGAGGTGAGCCGCGCATGCGCGCCGTCCTCCTCACAGCTCTTGTTCTCCAAAGGAGCCCAGGGGCCTCTTCCTCGGCCCCTGAAAATGTTTGCCGACACGCTGATTTTGCGCAGCCAGGTAGACACCGTCTTTTTTGCGGTCTGCTCACAGTTTGAGGCCCAACTCGTTCCCTGTCCCAATCCCAGAACTCAGGAAAAGCTAGCTTGGAAAAGCACGGAAAGCTTCCTGCCCTGTCCAATGTAAGTCGCAAACTCAGCTGTATCTCATGAAGCATCTCTGTCAGTTGGCGATCCGGGACGAGGAGGTGGAGCGGCTGAACGGGAAGGTGCGGACGCTGCACGGAGAGATCCGGGAGCTGCAGACACAGCTCGAGTTCAAGGACGAAAAGGTACATTCACGAAAAAAGGGCCGAGACAAACGATTTCAAACCTATTTGCTGCAAGGGATTCTCTCTTGGTTTGACTAAAGCTCAATTTTCTTTGAGAAAATTAGCACTGCTGAGAGAAATCAGCAGCTTTTCAGGACTGTTGTTCTGCCTTTCCAGATCACAAACGAGGAGTCGCGAGGACGGCGGCAGGAACATGATTACCACCTCGTCGCACAAGAGGTGAGAAGCGAAAAACTTTCTCCACACAGTTGAGCGCTCGGGTGTTTTTTTTTTGGAATTCGCCATTTTGGGGATTCAGACATGTTTCCTGCATGCATCTCTCTGTCTCGCTTGGATTCGCAACCGCCATGTTTGTTGCAGCTGGAGAAGGAGCGCACGCGCGTGGAGCAGCTGCGCGGGGACGCGGCGGCGGAGCGCGCGCGCAGCGCTGAGGAGACGGAGCGTCTGCGCGCCGGCGTCGCGACGCTGCGCGACGACCTGACGCGCAGCCGCCGCGACCTGCAGGACGCGCAGACGCTCAACGCGCAGTGCAAAACGGAGATTCAGGTGGCGACGGATGAGCTGGACAGAGCCAAGCGCGTCCAGGACGACCAGGCTGCAGAGGTGAGTACCCCTGTTTTGCTTTGCGGAAGGTCACGACCTTTTTCGTTACAGTTTGAAAATTTGGTCCACCACGCATGTTGTCAGTGGTGAAGATAAGGACTTGTATCAATGCATGTTTGTGGGTCCTTTGTTCAGTGTGTCTCTCATGAGGGGTTGCAATGATTGACAGGTCAAGCGACAAGGAGAGGAGCTGCGCGACCTTGAGCGCCAGCTGTCGGAGAAGCGGCAGAGCGTCATCGTGTTGGAGGAGACGCTGGAACAGAGCCAAGAGGCGCACGCCCGACTCCAGGAGCAGCTCGACACCTACAAACAGAAGTACGACGCCTGCACCGAGCAGATCGCGCATCTGGAAGAGACGTTCTCGAAGCTTCAAGAACAGCTCGCTGAAAGTAGGACCAAGGTGCGTCCCAAGCATCTCAGTGCTGTCGAAACTCCCTGTTGGTCACGTCAAACCCGTTTTGAGCAAAACTGGGAAAGCAACTGAGAAATTCATTTTTCAAATTTTGGAGCGATTTTCAGAACTTGCTTTCCATTGGCAGGAGAATGAGAAGGGGGAGGTTCTGGACAAGCTGAAGGTTCAGTTGGTGGGAGTGGACGTGCAGCTCAAGGAGCGCTCCGGGGAGCTGAGCCACGCCGAGAGCGTCGTGGAGCAGCTGACCGAGGAGCTCGGCAAGACGCAGGACGACCTCACCAAGACGCTGGAGAAGGTGACGCGGCTCGAGGGCAGCATCACTGCGCTCACAGAGAAGCTCGAGCATGCGCAGGCGGAGGTGAGGCGGGCGCGGGCGCGGGCGCGGGCGCGTGGGATTCTGAAGCCTGATGCGCACTTGGTTGTGTGACGCGTGGCGCGTTACAGCAAAGGCTTGACGGTGAGCCAAGACTGGGCTCGGGCCACAGCACTCCAGCACATCGCAATGCTTGACACAGTCAGTGACATGGTGGGCCTGACATCAACTGAATTATCGTGATATGCTGTGTCGCTTCGTTTCAAACTGATTCAGCAAAGAGTCACGGAAAATTCTTGCCAACTGATTTTTCTCGCATTCCAGCCCTTCTAACAAAATCGCAACAGCCAGTCATCCAGACAAACAGCTGGTACATTTTGTCAGTGGTGTGGCATGAATGTTTGTTCCTGTCAAATGGTCGAGAGGGTGCTTCATTTGTAACAGTCACTGTGAACAGAGACGGTGCACTTGTGTTTTCGTGCAGCAATTCGAAGTTTCCTTGTCAGGCAGTCTTGGGGTTCCTTGTTGAACTCTTGTGTCAATGTGTTGGTTAAAAGCAATTTGTTGGACACTGTATTTGTTGTTCCATTCGAGTATTTCTCTGTTGTAAGACGTGTGTGTGCGAAGGAAACTTCGCAAGGAAATATGGCCTGGCCATTGTGGTGTTCACTCAAAAACGTTGCAATCTCTCGAAGTGTTTTCCGTGTACCTTTTCCACCTGTAGCTCGGCGCCAGAGAGGAACGTGTACGAAACATGTTTTTCCTTCTCTCTAGATCCTCGAGAACGAAGATCGAGCGGAGAAGTACCACAAGGATTTGGTGTCGTATCAAGAAACCCATCAGCACGCCGACAGCGATGTGAGTACCATGGGCGGTTGACATGTGCACATAGCTCTGATACTGACACCAGCCGCCGGTGTATGGATGAAGAAACGAAACAGGAAAGTGGTCAGTCCTGTCGTAAAGGTGATCACCTCACTGTAAGAATTTGTTCACAGATGTTAAACGTCAAATGCACATCCCATTGACTGGTACAGGGAAAGCGCGCTTCATCAGCACAACCTGTGTGGACCCTACCTGATTCCTTCCTTTCTTTTCTCTCCCAGTACAAGGAGTGTCAGGAGCGCGTGAAGCACCTGGAGAGTGAGCTCGACGACTACCAGGGGGAGCTGGAGCGCAAGCAGCGCCAGATATCCGAGCTCAATGGGGACGTCAATGGTCTGAAGCTGCAGCGCGACTCACTGCAGGAGCAGAAATCCGCCAGTGAGCAAGAGGTGCGACTCGTCAAGAGCGTGATGCATCGTACACACGCAACGCCAGCATGGAATTTGAAAAATGGTGTTTCAGACCGATTTTCTTGGCAGAACCAGTCTGTGACTCTGCCTTCCTGCAGGAACATTCAGGAAAAAGCCTTCCCCGCCATGCCAGTAAATATTTCAGGAAAAATTCTTGTTTTCCTTTTCAGTGCTCACGCCTGGAAGGCGCCATTCAGCAGATGCAAGTCAACTTTGCGTCAACCCATCAGAGACATAAAACGGAGATGGTGCGTCTGGAGGAGACCAACAAGAACCAGGAGGCCGAGCTCGTCGATTGTAGGAAGCACATCGAACTGCTGAAAGAAGAAATCACCGACAAAAATGAGCAACTGAACAATGCAGTGAAGGAGATAGCTAGTCACAAAGAAGATCTCAAAGCCAAAGCAGAAGAGGTAAGATTGCGCACTGGCCAGTTGAGGAAAGCACAAAGGAGTTCTGTAGATCTACTGAAGTTCCGTCTCTCTTAGAATTCCGGTGAACCACAATGAGGGGTGAGAGTGAGCGACACTTCAAACTGGAGTGAGCAGAAACTGGTCCACTTCTGGAACCACTTCTTCTTTACGTGAAGATTTTCTTGTGTTGAATAAAATGAGGGATTCAATCTGTTTTGTCAAACTTCACATTCCCAGACACGGAATCTGGAGAGCCGGATCCGGGATTTATCGCTAAATGTGACGAACCTGGAGCTGGAGAACAAGACGACCGTGACGCAGGTCGCCGAGCAGCAGACCGAGATCGAGCACCTCAAGGCCGAGCTGCTCGAGGCGCGCGCGCAGTACAAGGAAACCGCGCAGGAGGTGAGGAGGGACACCGAACATGTCACGTCGCACATTCATATTCAGACCCACCGGGCTGCGTTTTGCAGTTACGCATCACCACAGGAAGCGACGTGCAACGCAGTGCAAACCTGACATTGTGACGGTTGTGACGAGTCTCTGGTTGCGTGTTGCCAATTTGCTTTCTGGATCTTCGCAGAAAATCGCATTTGAAGGAAGTCGGTTCGTGGATATTACTCAATAATTTTGCTTTTTCAGCTCGCGCACCGCGACGAGAGGTTGAGCATCATGGAACAGAGTCTGACGACGACGCAGGAACAGCTGAGTCAGCGCGTCGCCGAAGTCGTCAGGCTGGAGCAGAACACGCGCAAACTGAGCGCCGAGCTAAAGACTCTCAAGGAGAGAAACGGCAGCAACGAGGAGGAGCTTGGCGAGCAAAAGGCGATGATAGACAAGCTCAGGAAGGATCTGCTGTCGGCGAAGGAAGAAACTCACAGCGCGATTCAGGAAGGAATGATGCACAAACAGAAGGCCGCAAAATTAGAGGTCGACTTGGGCGGAGCCAAAGAACAAGAGCGCACGCTGTCTGACCAGGTAGGAGTCGAAAGAATTTTTGGACTGTTCCAGTTGTACAAGGGAGTTCTCAATGCTGACGTCCCTTTACATGCAAATATCAGGATGATCGTCCGTGTTGACAAATTAACACACTATAGGCGTCCAAATTTCTGAAGGTGATACAACATGTTTTGCCCGAGCGTCAGCAATGAGAACCCCCTCGTAGAATGGTGCAACAACGTGAAAGCTGGATTTTGTTGGTTTGTGTTGGAGGTTCGTGACGTGTCATTGCCACGTGTCGCGTTGCAGGTGGCGCAGCAGGACGAGTTCCTGTCGCAGCTGCAGGTCGAGTTGAGGACCGAGCGCGAACGCGTCGAGGAGGCGACCCGGGAAACGACTCAGTGCAAAAAGGTCGTGTCGAACCTGCAAGACGAGATCGAACATCTGCAGCGGACGCAGAGGGACGCCAACAACAAGGTGAATGTTGCTGTTGTCGAAGCTGGTCCTGTTTTCAGTTTTACTTCACAGTTTTGCTTTGCATTCTGAAACAATTGTGTCTGAGACCAACGCAGAAATCTTTCCAGCTTCTACTTTGAAATGGAAGTGACTTGGATTCTTTCTTGCCGTAGATCCACGAATACGAGCAGAAGATGGCGTCGCTGCAGGAGGACGCGGCGTCCACTGCGCAGCGCATGCGCGCAGTGAAGGAGGAGCTGGCAGAGCGGGACGCGCAGCTGCGCGTCGCGACCTTGAACCTCGACACGGCGCAGAAGCAGAACAGCCTTCATACGCAGGAGGTGAGGAGGAAATACAACAGCCTCAGCATTCCATATCACATCAGGAAAATAGAAAATACAAGTGCACAGAGCAAAGTACAAACTTTTGACCAGCAGAACTGCGCTGTTGTCTCATTTCGCAAACAAGCGTGTGCCTGACCTCATATTTTTGAGTTCGACGAATGTTTTTGAATCTCTCACTTCCCCTCTTTGCCACCAGATGTCGCGCCTGGAGGAGACGGTCGCGTCGCTGCGGACGGAGCTGGAGAAGCAGCTGCAGCTGCAGCGTCGCGCGCAGCTTCAACTCGTGGAGCGCGAGCAGCAGGTCGCCGACCTCAAGGTGCGGCCACCAGAGGGCGTCTCTGTGCCTCAGTTTCTGCTGTTGAGACCTGTTCAGTTTTGTCTGGTGTCCCTTCGTTCCTTCGTTTCACCCAACACCTCCAAGAACAGTTTTTGGAAAACCTGTAGAACAGGACTTCAGGACAAATTCTCGTGTTAGAAAGCGAACTCTCTGAAAAACTGTGCACGTTCTTTTGTCTGAGGGCTGTGCACAGTTGAATCTCACATGGCCTTGCCTGTCACAGCTCCAGCTGGTGACGGCGCAGGGTCAGCGCGCCGAGGCGATGGACCAGGTCGCCGAGAAGTCGCGCGTCGCCGCCGCATTGCGCGCCGACCTCGACCGCGCGAACCTCCATAACCACAGCCTCACCGACGAGGTAATGACACGGAAGCTCAATATTCAACTGTTACTCAAGCAAACGTCAAAAATACGTCTTTCGAATTTTCAGGCGCGCTTGTTTGCAAATTTGGGTCATCAGTTGAAAGATGAACCGTCTTTGCGTTTGCGCAGATCGCGAAGTTCGAGGACAAGACGCGGAAGCTGAACGTGGAGCTGCAGGCTCAGCAGGAACAGAGCGCGCTGCAGCAGGAGGAGCTGCAGCAGGCGACACTGCGCCTGCAGGGCCTGCAGGAGGACCTGCTGGGGCTGCAGGAGCGGAGCCGCCAGGCGCTGGGAGAGCTGACCGCGCGGGAGGAGGAACTCGTGCTGCACAAACTGGAAGTGGCGTCGCTGCAGGAGAAGCTGAGGAGCAAGAACGACGAGGTGAGTGAAGCGCTTGTGGTGGCGATGTTTGGGCAAAGAAACCCGCAGGTGCTGACAGAAAATACGCCTTCGTCTTCAGTCGGAACGGACAAGAAACCTGCAAATTGTGAAAGAGAGCCCGAATTACACTTCAGTTGCTCCCAGGGGTGTTTCAGAAATTTCCACTGAGAAACTAATTTCTACGACATTGATTGATGATGTACGAGCGTACTGTGGGCAGACAGATGATTTGACACCAGACAGTAGAGAGACAACGTTTGCCATCAAACTTACCATCGCTGCTTGTTTTCAGAACGACAAGTTACGGAGCGACGTGGAGATTCTGCGCGTCAAGTTCCACCAGGGGAACGAGGAGATCGCGTCCCTGCGGCTCGGTCTCGAGGAATCTCGCGGGAACGCGGACCGTCTGCACCGCGAGTCCGAGCTCGTCGTGCACAACGTCAACACGTGGGTGAAGGAGCAAAAGTACGTGAACACGTGGTCTTTACACCGTACCCAAAAGATCAATGAGTTGGGGTTGTGAGGTTTCATGTTCCAAAGGGACCACCTAAAATAGGTGCTTGTATTGAAAACGCAGTGCCTGAACATCACTTCTCCAGCTTGATTTATCCTTGTACAGTGTTCGTGGAAATTTTTTGGTTTGTTCTGTTAGCTTCTTGCATGTTTAATCCTTGCTCAGTTTAGTCTTCGCTTCCATTTTAGACAAGCGAATGAAAAACTTGGCCACAAAATCCGGGAGCAGAGTAAAGCCATTGTCCAACTGGCAGCAGAGAAAGAGTATGCATCCTTCCAGTTTCATTTCGGATTGATATCATTTCTCCTTGTAACAGCCTTGATAGACCAGTCTCATTCGCAGCTTTCATTCTCACCTTGACCACGTCATGCTGACGTGTCTTGCATTCGACTCGAAACAAATATCACTCGCCAAAATACGCTGAGTCAGCCACTCCACTGATCCTGCTACTCCCACTGTAACGCGTGTCTTGCTCGGTCGTTTTCAGATCCCTGCAAGAGCAGATAGACAGCCTCCAAAGGTCGAAAACAAAACTTGAAGCTGAGCTGGATGAGACAAGGACAGACCACGACAAATACAGGGTACATTCCAAAACTTTTCTTCTGTGTGTTGGCCCATCGCAAAGTTGTTCAGATTTGAAGATACCCCGTGCTCTTGTGTAGATTAAGATTTGTTTTGCAGGCTTTACAGGCTCATTCAACTCAACAGCAAGCTTTGCTGCAGAAGCTGCAGAATCGACTGAAAGAACACGAGTAAGTATTCCCGCGATTTTCTGATGTGGATCACACAAAATTTTGACATGTTCAGAATGCGTTTTGGTCACTTCGTTCTCACTGTTGTCATCGACTGCAGGAATGAACAAGACGTCGAACTGAAGACGAAGACGGCTGCCATTGAAGATCTGCACGACCGGCTCAAGTCAAATGTCGATTCCGTGTCTTCGCTCAACACCCAGGTTCGTAGATCCGCACAAGTGATCGGTGAATCGGGTCGTGTGACAATTGCGACTGATCCAGCACCTTCCGCAAAAAGCCGGAAGTGAACCACAACCGAATTATTCCTGTTGAAAGCCTGTGACCAAAGATCATGCTTCTCAACACCGCCAAAGGCTTTTTGTTCACACTTCGCACCTTGTTGCAGCTGTGTAGTCTGCAGCGGGAGAACGCGCGGCTGCGCGCTGAGTTGGAACACGAGGGGGCAGCACGCGCGACGCTGCAGCTACAAGTGGACAGCAAGGACACGCTCCTCTCCTCCTTCCGCAGCCAAGTCGAGTCCAAACAGGGCAGCATCGTCCTGTCTCCCCAGGTTCTGCAAAACGGAACCGCCAAGCCGGACGCGTCTCCCAGCAGCACAGGGAGCCCAGACAAATCTCCTCGGGTAGGTCTCGGACAACTTCTCTTTTTTAGGGGGTGGAGGGTGATGACAGATCGCCCAGATTCAGAGAACATTGTGGCCACAGTAACAGGGGAATGTACGTCCTTGCTTTGCAGACTGAAGCCCGTCGAGTCAAAAATAACGTACAAAAGACAATTTTCGCAATTTTGGATGAGGTAAACTGTGTTGTTGGCTTGAGATCGAGGTTGTCACAGAGCGCAGCACCAAACGCGTTGTTTCATTCAGTTTCTTTCCACTGCATGTCACCTTTTATCTGGCCTTTCTCTTTTGTTTGTTTTGCGCTGCGAACAGTTGCGCTTTTGCCTCAGAAAGCTCACTGCGCTTTTCTTCAGACACACTTCCCTTTGCTAACTTACCAATCGCTTTCGGTTGTTAGGGACCATGTTTTCTCTCGGTTCCATTGAAATGTCGCCAGGTAGTCCTTTCATGAAGAGAATTCTGATATCCTGATATCCTCTGGACACAGTGTCCATGCTTGATTACAGAAAGGACTTCAGAGTCGGGAGCAGACAGGAGAAACTGATCCTTCTCAGCTTAGCCACTGGATCTCGCGAGCCAGCGAGGTGAGAACCTACGCGCTCGACTGCCCAGAAATATGCGTGTGTGCGTGTCTGGATGTGATGCGGGTTGCGTGCGCACACAGCTTGCAGCTCCTTCCCACCAAACACTCTCTCTTACGTACCCACCCATCTCTTGCTTCACACATGCCGTTGGTGAACAGGGTCCGAACCGGTCGCGCGACACAAAACAAAAGAGTGTTTTTGTTGAACACCCGCAACGATGGGCTTCGAACTTTTGAATATTTTTCAGAGAGGTGGCATTTTATCTTGTGTCGTTGCAGTTGTCCCTGAAACTACAACAGAGCAGTGACTACTGGTCTGACAAGGTGCGAGGTCTCGAGCACGAACTGGAGGCCGAGAAGTCCAAGGGTGCCTCCCCCGCCCCGCGATAGGAATCACTTCTTGCGAGCAAGTCTGAAACCGTCCAACGTTACTGACAGGCTGGATTCGATGCCTTGGTTGGGTTCGATGTCGCAATGTGTTGCAGCGCTGCGTGAACGCACCCATTGTTGTGACGGATCCATTGCCAACAAACCACGACAATAACCACCAAAGATGCATGAACTGTGGCCTCTGCTACTTTTGATATTCACAGAACTTTGGCCGTGCGAGTATTTCCGTTGTGATGGTGCATTCAATCAAATTGGTGCTCACATGTGTTGGAAGAACAAGCATGTCTGTGACCCGTCCACGCTGTCGTCCAAATTGAATCAATTTTATTGTTCTTGTGTGACAAAAGTCATCCGTATTTTTTCTGCGGAAAAAGCCAAAAGAATGAATTGACAGACACTGTCACGTCTATGATTGCAACATTCCATTTGTTTGTTTACAATGTTGGAGGGTGTTCTCTTCTGCCTTTCTCGACCTGTTCGTGCTGCCCTCGAATTTGAATCGTGTCATGACCAGGTCGTGAAAGATGGGATCACCCTCGTATTTTGATATTGAATGTTCAAACCCGTCAGTGCTTTGACACTCCGCGAATGCTGAGTCATCAGAGGTGCGGATCTCACACTTCCACGTGTCATGCGAACTTCCACTTGGTTTCATAACTCTCCTCCTGCTATCAGGAAGAAACATACGTTTTCCAGCGTTGTTTCCGTCACCCTAAACTCTTTGAAGGTTGAACTTCGGGTTTGTGAAGATTGACAGGCGAAGTGGAGCAGAGGCTCCGGTAAACGCGCGTGCTTCACTGTCTATGAAAGTCCACGCAATGTGGCTTGACAGGAATTCTTTTGATGCGCGCAAAACTGTTGGTCTCCATCCATTTTTGTATTGCGTCGTTTTGTAAGTCATCTTTTTGCTGATATAGCTATCTTGTCACTTCTGTCCATCTCAATAAATTGTGATGAAACAGATACCGATTGCATTTTCTCACATCACGAAGCGCTATCGGTTGCAATTCGACACTGTACTAAACCATATCCCAACGCGCAAAATTTCTGTACAAAACGGAATTTATTTCAGCAACAAATGGAGATGGACACTAAACTTGACAATCTCCGGTTCAGATCATTGATGCGTTGTTAGTTGACGGAAAAGCACCATTCAGTCTGTGAGACGCCAAGCGTCAGTGACCGAGGTCATACCGAGGTGAAAACACTGAGGGACTGGACGTGGCAAGGGAAAACGCTGCACAACGGAGTCCACTCACACACAATCGTCGAAAACTTCCACTCACTGAACGTCCACGACTCACTGAATGTGTTCGAGTTTTTGTGCGCAAGCCTGCCAGTTTCCCACATGAACACGCCTCGAGACACGAACATTTACATCTAGACAAAAGTACATCCTGCATGCATCAAAGCTGGTCTCCGCACATTCATGAAGAAACAACGGTGTAAAATGTGGACATATGAACACTGCAAAACGCAGGTGTCACGGGAAGGTAGCATGACTAGAAATTTTACAGTGGGTTGGTTCTACACTACGGAAAGCATTTCAAATGCGTGGAATACTTGGCCCCATTGCTGCTTCTGATACGTCTCTCATCAAGTGATTGTTTCGCGGGAAAATGCACAACACATTGCAAGCAAGAACGATGCATAAGTACAAACCGTCTTTTCCATCACACCACTGCGGCATCATGCAAAAAAGGCCTTCACTGTTGAAAAATCCCTGGACGATGTATAAACACAACTGACGATGAATCTCAGAGAGAACGCAGTTCACACTGATTTGATCAGGTGGGTTTTCCCCACTGCGTCTTCGTACACTGAAGCAAAATTTCACTGTTGGCAGACAAGATTTGAGCCACGCGCAATGAGCGCGAGTCAAGTCAACTTGAGCGGCAAAACCTGAACTGCCTGTGCGTGGAACGGATCCTCAAATATGATCTTCTGTCTCTTCAAACAAACAGTTTGCACGAGTCACTGATCACTTGGTGCCGACAGACTTCGTGCTCCCGTTCGCCACAGCTTTCCCCGCCTTCTTATCCTTTGAGCGACTTCGTCGCTTCAGAGTCCATATTGAGCTGCCGCTCTTCTCTTTCTCCTTCTTCTTGTAGTGGCCGTGCTCCTTGGGGCTGTGGCCGCCAGTACCGTTCTGCTGCTGCGTCTTGCTGGTTCCGCTGAGGAAGTCCTCGTCGAGCGGCGTGATGACGCTGAGGCGGAGCTGCGGACCGCTCGCCTTCACCAGCTCCACCACCTCGTCGTGTTTGCTCCACTTGACGTCCACCCCGTTCACACCGACCACAAAGTCGCCCGTCAAGATCCCCGCTTTCTGAAAAAGGAGAACAGATCAGTTCGGGTTATCGATAATTCCGTGCGTGTCTGACGTTCAGCGTGCTCTGACAGGCGCCCTGTCTCCTCGTGTGCTCCAGCACTGTGGAAGACACTCTGCCTATTGCACAGTCTGAGAGCCCTGACGAAACAAGGGTCTGCGAGCGCACTGTTGTTCTTCATGTCAGGTTCATACCACATGTGTTGTCGCCCTCTCAAGGATGCGCTTCTGTCAACTTCTTCAAGGGATGAATCGAGCGCGCGGCCCATATATGTGTGCACACACATGACACACACATGACATGACACAAGTGTGTGTGTGTGTTATGTGTGTGTGTGTGTGAGGCATGTCAAGGTCGTTGAGTCTACCTGTGCGAGTCCGCCGTCCTCGACGAGCGTCACGATGACGGGCGCGTCTCCGCGTACGGAGAAGCCGAGCTCCTGGCCGGGGCCGCGGTCCAGCTCCACCGCGCGGGGGCGCGACCACTGGTGCCGCGCCGAGAAGATCGCCAGCGGACCCTGCAGAATAACGGGAACTAGATGAAGATTGACACGTGTGTGGAAAGAAAGTGGCGAGATCTTGGACAAATGTTCGAGTAAGGTACAGGAAGAACACGAAGCGTACCAGTTTGTGGAAGAGGTCATCGACTTTGTGCCGTTCAAAGTCCGGTAGGATCAATTCCACTTTGTGCGCGTCGGACGCTGAAAAGAGAAAGGAAATCGTTGTCATGACAATATGTCAAGTGATAATGGAAATTAGAAACGTATTTCAGCACCACACACGTGGCAGAACCGGACGAGAGAACCCGAGTGCACGTGCACTGCTACGTACCTTTGACTTTGGTCACCGACATGCAGTCGCTGGTGAAAACGTCTTCTTCCTCCAGGTCGGCGTAGCGATCCAGGGTTCTGAAAAATGGTCCAGGTGCAGAACATCAGGTGCTGTGCAAAAAGTGATGCTGCAGTTTGTTCAAAAGCTGAAACTGGTGATGTCAATCACACACACACACACACACACACACCACACCACACATTTGCACACACACATTCGCACACCTCTCCACCACTCGTACATACATCCCCACCGCGACCAAGGGCAGAGGCACGCACACACGCACCCACACAAAACACACACGCACGCACTCACTTCTCGTGGAGCGCCTTGAGGAGGTCGTGGAAGGTGTCGATGCGCCGCAGCTGTTTGCTGAGCCCGTGGATGCGCATCGCCTCCTCCACGTTCCGGATGCTGCTGCACAGGTGCGTCTTCGCTGTGGGACAGAGGAAGATTTCAGCGTCACGTCCCAAGTCTCAATCACAGGTCGAGTTCAACTTGACGCATCAACGGCCAGACATGGAAACCGGATGGGACGCAGCATTGGCGCACCAAAACGAAAACGATGGAGAAAAGCGGATGTGCGAAAAGAAATTGCGCTCATTCCCTGCCAAAAGTTGCTTCTTCTTGCTCTCTTACCAAGTGAGTTTCTCTCGTCTTCACTCTTCGGAGGTTTGGTGATCGGAGACGCGGTGTCCCCAGCATCGTGACCGTTCATGCACAGGTGAATGTTGAGAAACAGTCTCTGCATCAACTCCACGTCGCCGCTGTCTGGAAACGGAAAACAACCGTTCACTGCAATAAAACTGGCAGCAGAGCGTGACGCCTTTGCCGCGTTGATTCACCACCACTTGAAGGTTCCAGACTTCGAAAACTGATCTGTTCCACTCCAGTTGGCGGTCCCGTGTTCTTGGTTGCTTGCTGGGTTTCTGTTTGACGTCTGTTCCAGTTGGATTGCTGGGTGAGTGACACAACTGCAGATCTAATGGCAGAGAAAACGCACCTGGCTGGTCCAGCACGGCTGTGACGGCGTAGAAATGCGCCAGCGCCGAGAAGTAGTGCGACTTGACCTCGGCCATGGAGACCCAGGATGGCGGCACGTAGTCCTTGACGTTCTCTGTCATCAAGCGGTACGACTCGCAGTACATCTCAGCCACCTGCAGCAGACAGACGCACAAAACAGTGAGACAGTGTCCCAAACATATGATGTGAGTTTGTATCTTGACAGCAAATTGCACTGCGTGACGACCATCAGGCCAGGATGTTGGAGGTCTTTGTGTGTTTCCCTCCACAGACACCTGTTTCCATTTCTTTTGTTTGCAAAGTCCCAGTTTGTTGGGAATGCCTTGATACTTGAATGGAAATGGCAAGGCAGGTGTGGCGACTCATGAGTCACACTCACCTTGGCTGCGTCCTGCGCAGTGGCCGTGTGTTTCTCCATGCCACTCTCCACACCGTTCAGAGTCAACTTCTCAAACACACACTCCTGAGCCTGCGCCAGCATGAGCTGCACCAGCATCTCCAGGGTCGGAGTCTGCATGTCCATTGACGGCGCATTGCTGAAGTTTTCACGGAGGTAGTGGAAAGTCCCGGCAGCTTTGAGGAAGTTTTCCTCGGCAGTGGCGATGCCTTCTGCGGTGGTGCGGTCCTGCCGGGCTCCGATCTGTGTGTACAGGGCGCCCACGTTGTACAGGATGCTGCCTTTCTCGAAGCTCACTGAATTCTGGCAAGACGGGACGCCTGTGAGCGAGTCATACCTGCAACACAAAATACCAATCGTTCACCCAAGAAACCGAAAAAAAACTGTTCCTTTGTGCAAACCGCAAGTACTCCAAAGGAAAAACGCCAGGCACCTTCACTTGGTGGCAAGCACAAAACGTACCATTCCATGAACAGGTTCGGACTGGTTGCTCCGGCGAAGAACCTTCGTTCCACGAAGTAGAGTTGGTTGTAGTACTCAAAGAGCAGCTGGATACCGGCGTCCGTGCGCACAGGCGTCCGACACGCCTGGCGGATCTCCGACAACTCGCCAATCTCTTTGTAATACAGGGTCCCTGACTCGTGGTAGTTGTGCTGAATAAAGTCCTGTTGAAAAGGCAGACAAGGACGAGATGTAATCAACGAACCTGCTTGGACCGAACAAGAAATTGTTTTGGCTCGTCAAAAGAACCACGGAAAGTTGAGAGAGCAAGGTGGTTTGTTGCCAAACAAAAAGTTTGATACCTGGAGTGGAACTTTGAAGTCGACCTCTTTGGTTTCCTTGAGGCCAAGAGGCAGCATCGGAACACAGTGCGTGCCGCTGCATAAGAAGCAGAAAACAAACGTTGAAAACTTTACCAACCTTCAAAACAAAAGATTTATGAGCAACTCTCACACAGATCGATAACGTTTGCCGTAATGCACTGTTTGTGCTTTTAAAACTTTGGGCGTGTGCAGAATGAATGCAAGGCGAATTCAAAATTTCCCACCAGTCATTCTGATAAATCTGCACAGAGCTGTTGAGGTCCGCGAGTTCTTCCTTGAGGAGCTGGAGGTTCGAGTTGACGTAGCTCAGCTCGAGAGCGACCGTCTCCTTCAGTTTCTTGTTCGTCGTCGCCCTGTAGTGAGAATAGTGGGAGAATGCGCGAGCATGAAATCACTGACCGAGAAATGCACGAGTCGGCAACAAAAATTTTTGTTGCGTGGCAGTGAACTTTTCCTTCGGCACTTGAACCGGAACAATCTCTCACATTTTGCATCAACCAAATGCTGCTCACACGACTTTGCCCTCTGAGACACTTGGGAACAGTCTTGCTCTCCGGTGACAGGTCACGAATCATCACGAGCCACACACGGTAACGAACGTCTCTCGATTCAGGTTCAACCAACGGTAACAAATTTTATGGGACGTTTAAGATTTCTGCACGAAGCAAACTTTGCTGCGTTGTGCATTTTTCACGCAATTTAATCAAAAGGAGGCATAAGTCAAGACTGACTTGAAGAGGTTTTCGGCGCCGTCCCTCAGGCGGATTTCACGGTTGATCTGGTCGTTGAGTCTGGATCTGCGAGTCTGCAGCTTTCCCCGCGCCGTCTGCACCAGAGGATCCGATCCCTACCGAACAAATCAACTACACAATCAACACAACGCTCACTGTTTTGGCTTCACGCACATGACTCTCGGATTTGCTTTGCATTCTTCAGATATCGTGCAAGCTGACGGTAGACACGGACTATCTTGTTGTTGGTTATTTTCCCCCATAGATCTTTCCCTCTTGTCAAACGCAAAGTAAACGGCGCACGTCCACACAAAACAACTTCGTAGATAACGGAGGGAGTCCACAGTGGTGCACCAGACTCTCAACGACACCCGTGCAAAGCTTCGACATCACCCATGCAAAGAAGTTTCTCCCTTGCAATTGTCAAAGTTGCTAATTAATGCGGCAGTGTTTGTGTTGAATCAGGTGGAGGTTTGTCAGACGACACCCTCGAATCAAATTCACCAGGGATTTTCTCTGAACCGAAGGTAATGGAATGTAAGCAGACAATACATCACACAGCGCTGAATGAAAATCTCCCAAGTCATTCACGAGACACAATCTCCCCACCGTGAAAAACATAGCGGGCCACAATCTTCCAACCTTGAATAAAAAGTCGTGATCCGATTAAGAAGCCACAAACCTTTTGGTATGCTCGTACTGAAACACACAAATTCTTTTGTTGCCCAAATATTTCTACAGTACCAGTGCGTAACAAACCTTATTGGAGGATCCTGCAGTTTTTATAGATCTTGATTTTGTGCATTGAAAGGAAACAGTGTACTTTGCACAGAGGTCACTCCCATTCTCTGAAAACATTTTCGAGGCCCAGATGACTGCAGTCCATAAACGGCTTTCAGACAGTGAAATATGGCCCGTCCTTTTGTCGAATGCCAGAAGGGGTCCTGTGATCTCCTTTTGGTTTTCAATCAACCAGACGGTAAAATTGGACGGTCATAAAATCAAAACGTTGGAAGGTGAGAACGGTCATAAAAAGCGCAAATGTCACCGCAGTCTGGTCAAATGAGTGTAAAGTAACAACCGTGGCCGAATTTTCACATCACAATGTGATTCTTGCGCACAATTATCCAGTGCATTTCAAGAGTGTCAAGCGAAGCGCACAACTGGACTGGGAGGGGTTGAGTTTGACCCTGCACGAACAGCAAGTTTGTGCAATTTGCTATCAGGCCTTTTCTCTTTCATTGACATTATCTGAGTGAACCTCCGTGAGTGTCCTCTTTCCTATGGATTTTCTCCTTCCGCAGGGCACGAGTGACAGAGGCCCGTCATTCCGAACCTTATTGATCATCATCAGAACGAGAAACGTCACGAATCCAACACCTCAGCATATCTGAGGAAGAAAAACGTTTGAGTGATATTTCGAAGGGGATTTCTGCGATAGTTTCCTCGCCCATGACGAGTGCGTGATATCGATCCTCCATAAAAGTTCATGGATCCCAACAAAACCTCAAGGCGACTGAAGAAATCGCAAGCCCAAATTTACAACAGTCCAAATGCATGTCGGTGCTACCAAGGTCGCTCTTGCAAACTTTTTCAAAAGTGACAACTTATTGTTGACTTTGACAGCAGCTAATTTTCCCCGAAGGGTTGAAGAGAAACACGGGTTTCGTCCTCTGCGCATCAATCTGCTGTTTTGGCCACCGCAAAACTGGACGACCTGAAGGCATGACGTTGAAGCACTCACAAACGCGTTGGCAGATGCCAAGTTTCTAATTTCACTGGTTTCGTGAGATTTGTAGGTGTTGTTCACAAAGACGAGTCTCAAAATACAAACGGAACAATACACACGGCACATTTGGTTTGGGTGAGCGTTTCATGAAATTGTGTGTCAAAGATACCGCGAATGAAATGACACATCAAATCTCCCTCCCCTGCAGATTGTACCTGTCACCAAAAGTCCACAGATGGCACAGGTGAACTTTGAGACAAACTGAACCACGCAGAAAGGGTTCACAGTCTCACCAAAGATCAACTCGGCGCTCTCTTTCAATGTCTGCTGGAGTTTTTGTGTCAGCTCCACAGGAACTGGACATTTTTGTCAGAAATGTGTCAGAAGAAGTTCGGAATCTGGACTTACCCTCAGAAAGTGGTCCCTCGACTCCGGCATACTGCGCTGCTGTGCCCAGTAAAATCCACTAACAGCCCATTTCAGCATTTTTACTACCGGGAGATCTGGCACTTGACAGCATCTAGTATCCAATACGAGAACACTTCCCTGTTTGGTTGTTCGTTATGTCACGTTCGGATTCAGGGAACTCAACGACTGAGTCACGATGAGAAACCATCTGCCCATCCAACTGCATCGCATGCGCCGAGAATCAGCACGATCCACCCGCACGTTTTACGAGTCTCGCTTCACGCACCCAATATGTCAAAATGCCATGTATGGAAATGAGTTCCGTGTTCACCGACAAATGGCAAGGCAGAAACGGGGCAAAATATTTACACTGCTGATCCACCAAGCATGACGACATACGTAAATCCCGTGCAATTTGCTCACTCCTCTCAAGTGGAAAGCTTCGCCCCGCCTTTGGCAGTCACACTGATGAGCTCACATGGCCAAGTGTGCGGTTTTTCATCAATTGATATGAGCGTATCAGCAACCACTCCGATATCGATATTGCGGCCAAAAAAGTTGTTCCACATCTGTCAGTATCACATTGTTCAATATATCTTCGCGCTGAGTCACGGTCTTTATATTTCGGCAGAAAGCGTAGACAGCTGCTTGATACGAGTCACAGCCCTGAAATTCCCAACATCAACGGGAAACCAACCAACACTCATCACCGGCTCATGAGTGAGTGAGCAGCTTTTCCCCCGTTCGACCCGTCCCCGCCCGTTTGAGCAAGCAGGGCGGAAAACGTGAACGGTCGCCGCTTTTTTTTTCCTCGTTGCACCTGTGCAGCTTCTCGTAATTGACGTGTTTGCACAAAAACATGCTTGTTTTGCACTTGCAATCTCGAAGGTGAAGGTTCCTATGTCAATGAACCTGCTTACTACTGTTACGAATTTGTAAGAAGCTGCATCACTCATGCCGTCACAGATCAATGCAGGCCCGCGGAACGCAAGACACAAAGAATCTCAACAAAACGAGCTCGATCACACGCCAAGCCACATTTGCCCCTGTCATCACCTGGTGATTTCTTCAAAATTGTCTTGAAGCGATGAATCCAGGAACCGTTTTGAACCGTTCATTGTTGATCGCATCTGCAGTCCATGAAGTGACATGAAGTGATTTCTTCGACAAAACAAGAACACTTGTCAGTGCTGACACACGCTTCAGGTGTTGAAGGTCTGAGAAGTCTCAGGTGAAGAGGAGGAGGAAGGACCAATGAGGATGTACTCGTACATGGACAAAAATCTGCCGGTTGCAGCACTCGTGATTGGAGGGATGTCAGGCTCTTCAATAGAATCCCCGCCGTGCCAGGTCTTTTTGCAGACTCAGGAGATCAACCTGTGATTTTTGCAAGCCAGAGCGGGAAGAATCTGACAAGAACGTGAACAGTCCGCGTCCGCCAAATGCATTTGGCGCCATTTAGTGTGTTGGATCTGACCCTGCCAGATATGGTGGACTGGCACCACCAGTGGGTGTGTCCACCACTTGATTTTTCTTCACCCCCCACCCCTTTCACGTGGTGTGGAGGACAGATCCAACCGAGGATGTCAAGTCCAACTTGTCAACAGCATCCAAAGTTGTCATCAAGTCTCTCCAAGCGATAGATCTACAGGGAGTAAAACCAGAGTCTAAATCGACATCGACATCTGGCTGAATTTTCCGTCAGCTTTTGGGAACATCGCTCGAGGGTGACAGCGACATCCGGGTTGGTCCACCACTCAAATTCCACGCGTCGATCAAGATTCTGAACTGGAGGCAAATTTCTCAACCTGAGCCAGGACTGAGAACACCAGTTTGAAGATCAACAGATCTGGCAAGCTGACTGAAAATCTGACGCTCACACAATTGTCACCTTTTCAGTCTGGACTCGAAAGTCGAGATTCTGACGCCAAGCAGTGATGGCGAATGATGCGCAAAGCAGACAAGAACCAAAAAGTTTGACAGCGCCAATGGATCTAGACTACAACTGTGATATTAGACAAACTGTACCTGTCTTTTGTGCACATCTGTGACGTGAGACCATTTGTCTTTCACTCTTGGTATTGTGTTCATTGCAAACAACACAAAAAGTTGCACCAAACAACCTGAACACCTCTTGCAGCCGCACTCAAACAAACTTTCTTGCGCATTGTGATTGGTCAAAATTCAGAAACTAGGAATTCACTCAGATTTCTCATTGACATAACAATGTGATACAATTCAGTAAAAAAAATATTAAAAATATTATTCAGTGCAGGTATTTGTGAACAATACATGACGTTGTCCATTTCATGTATGATGACGAAAATAGCTTCGCAGTGAGGTCCCCTATTATCGCTCAAAGCCGAACGCCAACACTGAACACGGCTCTTCAAACTTGTTCTTGAGAGTTTTTACCTTCCCATCATGTCTGTAAGAAAACGAAATGTGGATAAAAATAGCGTGAAGGAGCCAACAGTGATGGAAACTATATCCAAAGCTCTCAAGGCCGAATCTGAATGGACCGACAAGGTAAGCTTTTAAGAAGTCCTGCTGTCAAGATCTAGAGCTGCAGATCAGTTTGGTTGATCTGTTGAATGTGAAACAGACCTACATTCTGTCTGAATCTAAATCTGAGCATCAGTGCTCCAAATGACTTCAGGTCCTCGAGATAGGCCGAGATCTACTCAAACACAAACAATTGCCAAGTCACCCGTTGAGTGTCTTCCGGACGTTTGACGCTGGGTGTGGCACAAAACGGAACCACAATTGGGCCCCACCCAGGGACGGAACATTACAGCACCTTGTGAAAGGTGGACAGTGTTCCTGACGGCGCAGAAGTGGAATTTGATTTGTGGGGCGTAATGAGCCCGCTTCGCCCAACCGTTGGTGGTGTGGAGTGACGATATCACTTCAAATTTATCTGAACTCACCAGAAAGCACCACTACTTGAACGTCCCAAACTGCCAAATGACCATGGCCACTCCAAGACAAACAACACAGGAGACGTCAAGGGCGGACGAGTGGATGAGTGAGTGCAGTCACTGTGCCAAGCAGGTGTGAACTGACACAGTGGGAACAACAGTGTGAAGACAGAAGTGCCACAACAGGAAAGCTAAGGGTGATCAATACCCAAGGATTATAATCTTTGGAACAAATTTGAAAAGCTGCTTTCACCCACCATTTTGCTTCGAGAACCAAAAGCTCACAAGACCGTGGGTGTGTCCTTTCTTCGGAACCAATCCCAGACAAGCCCTCTTCCTAGCCCTCTGCCCAAGTGTTGTGTGGGGTCTTCCACCCTGTACCCTCGAGCACTCCCGTGGGTACCGGGCAGTCACCACACATATGTCCCAAAACCTCTGCATGATGTAAGTAAGCTGGCTTTGTCAAACAAACTTGTCATGTGGAATTGCAAACACATGCTGGAGCATGTTTATTATGTCCAATGTGTACAACCAACAACTCACAACAAAAACCCCAAGTTGTTTACAATCCAGCTTTATATACCCCAACTACTTCAGGGCATGCTCACAGGTGAAGCTGTGTCACAGCTTCAAGCAGGGTTGGCGGGAAGGTTCAGTTATGGGTGAAAACATGCAGTTTCACACGTAACACAAGGAAGGGAGGGAGGAAAGGTGATTGACCTGAAGTTAGACATTCCTTGTGTGCACCAGGAAGAGCCCCTGGAGGTGGGTTTCAAACTTGCTTCAGGGAAGCTCGTGAGACACTCTCAAGAGACATAATTCAATGCACCAAGGCCACAGGGTCACTTCCAGTTTATCTCGACAACAAGCAGACTTGGACAAAACTGTTGAAGTACCATGCCACACCCATTGAATTGAATCCTGGACCACGCTCACTTCTAATCGTCCAGGACATGACGTGGGTGAAACCACAGACCACAGAACTACTCTCCACAGGTGCGCGTGTTGGCATGTTGAACTTCAGCATCACACGAAAGTTGTCGTAGGTTTGTTGGGTGATCTGAAACTTGTGTACATTGTCTGCTTGGTGGGAAGCGCTTCCATTCGTAGGTGCGAACGTCGACATTTCACACAGGCCGACAGCTGAAACATCGCGTACAGTCATCACAATTGCCATCTGAAGAGCGTCTGTTGAAGAACCCGTTTTGTACGCACACACCCCCATGCCTCAAGTCAGATTTGCGTGTGAAGATTTCAGGTGTTGCTTTTGCAATGACCTGTGAAATTTGCTTCAGAATTGTTCACCACAAATGATATTTTAGCCCGCGGGCTCCCGATACTGCGGGCTTGGTGCTGTGTGTGTGTCTCTGAGGATTAAAACCAACTTGGTTTATGGGGAGGGGGTGCAGCAACTCGTTTTGGAACCAAGTCAGTTCGCCTCTGACAAGACTAGAAATACCAGGAGAAAAAGAACTTGAGTCTTTCAACCCCAAAGCGACTGGAGTTGGTGTATGTTGGGGGGGGGGGAGGCAAAGGAACTAAATTTGCTTTTGTGGGTACATGTGGGACAAAGACCCGTGGCATCCCCAAGGCGTGTGTCTGCCCTGGAAAGCAAAAACAAACCGCACAACGGGACTGAAAACGGCCAAAATGTTCCGTTGGTTTGACTTTGCAAGGTACGCGCAGTCCAACGCGATCCCAACAAACTGGGACGGCTTTTTTATCCCATGGTTACGTTTTGTACAGATGTCCAGATCAAGAAATCTCGACCAAGTGACAGCATTGTCCTTTTGGGCGATCACCTCTTTGTTTTTGAACAAATGTCTCTTCGCCTGAAGCAAACATCGTGTTTTGGCTGACGAGAACACTTAAATTCAGATGATCTCCCAAACTTGTGATCATTGGATTGTCATTTCAATGGTGGGCTGCACACACGACTGTGACACATTTGGCTACCATAGGAGACAATGTCTGAAACAGCGACAGCCAAGCACCAAGTGGCAAACCCTGATGTTGATCAGATGCAATCTTCAGGTCAGCTCCAGCTGATCCGTGTGACCCGAGTTCATTGTTTGCTCCTCCCTGTGCTGAACAGACACAAAATGCTCATTTCAGACCCTGGAACAAGACGTGTCTCGTTTGGTGACACGCAACCTGTCTCAGGTTGTCACCGAAAGCTCCAACTGTGGATCCGCCAGAGGACCAATGCGTTGGATTTTTACTTCTTCCAGAACATCTGAACCAACCTCAACACTCTTTTTGTTTTCAAAGCGTGGATTTCTCACTGTGCCAACTTGCAGGTGTGGATTGGGTGCGTGCAGTGAAGTTCAGATCTTGTCAAATCAAGCAGCTCTGAATCTGCACCGTCAAGCTTTCTGGGTTTTCGTCTCTTTCCAAACAAACTGCATTGAGGAGGTGCCGTTTGATTGCGCCCGAAATTTTGTCTCTTTCTCAAGTGTTATGACTGAAAACTCAAAATGTTCTGTCAGATTGGATCCTTCACAAAAGTGGCAAAACCCAAACAATGTTTTCATGTTTGGTTTGGACTAAAATTTGTTGTCATACCCAAAATTACCCTCCATGCCAAGGTGTCGTTTGTCTTTGAAAGAGATTCAGACGTGAACTGCGATGCGCCGAGAGTCCGGCACAGGACGCAATCAATGAAACGTCAAAAAACTCACCCGTTCAATGAGTATTCTTCGATTCAAAGTTCCAGCCATCAGGAGTTGTTGCCTTGATGTTGCATATGCATGTCTTCGGCTTGGAATGAAGACTCGACGAAGAAATGCTGCGATATTTGCCCCAAGGTGTCCACCACAGCACAAAGCACCTTTGTAATGCGAGCTATGTTTCGAGCAAAAACTTATCGAGCGATTGTCTCCATTTCGCAGCGATGCATTGTGTGTGTCCCCGGTCTATTCTTCAGATGCGTTGCACAAAGTAGTTTTCTTTGATCTACATGACATGCAGTACCCAGATACACGTCTGCCACCATGTCAGTTGTGGGCGACGCGTTTTTGCATCTGGGTGAAGAAAGGAGAAATTTTTCGGTATTTTGCCACAGTGCGCCGTGGTTTACATGAACGTGTAAAAGGCTCATAGGGGCCCAGGAGTAAGTACACGGCACAAAAGGTAAATACCGGAAAGGAATGTTGGTCGACCATACAAAAGTGACTGTGGGCTACATGACTTGGCTACCAGTTGCATTTCCCGTTCCACTAATGAAGATATGAAAGTGTGAAGAGCTCATCATGGTTTGAGGGCACAATGGCTGTGGAACAAAAACGGAAGCGCGGTCTTGTGGTTCTCCCCACACAGTGGTGCGGTTGGTTCACTTTGGACACAAGCCAGCCAGGCCTTTCGTCGGCCCCACAACTTAGCGGACGCAGTGGATTGTTGCCAACCAAAAAAGTGAAGGTTGCCCAGAATCAAACCCGAACGTCCCAGTGTCGCGCACACTCTTGGCAACATTTGGATCAATTTTCAAATGGCTACTTCTGCCTGTTGGAACAACTGCTGCAGGCCCCTCGGTTCATTTCACTCAGACAGTTTGCGGAGTGCGCTCTGCGTGGTTTCAGTGGATCCAGGGTTGGCGCCCCCCCCCCGAGGTGGAAAAAATGGTGCGATCCCAGCCTGACTGCTCGAGATCGGCCCCACTCCCACTCATACGTACTCTGAACGTGTTTCCAAATTTGACGGATGATCAGCTGTAAGTTTGATTGACTTGTGCCGCTGTCAGCGAATAGAACTTATCAAGCGGGTGCTCGGAAATGAACGTGCCTTGAGGGGGAAAGTGTCTTCTTGTGGCTCGCTGTGTTTGTGCTGGTGTTGCAGTGTGAGTGAAAATGTCAGATGAGCCGCATGTTCCGCGGTCGGCAGAACGTTGTTCTCAGCGGTCTGTGAGGTGTTCAGTACTTCTGCAAGGTCCCTGGTGGGCCTGGTCGCCAGCTTCAATCAAGTTTGCATCGCGTCGAAGTGCAGGAGCCAAACGTGCTTTGCAGTTCAGGGAGTCTGTTCGCGTCTGTTGGGAAGGGCGCCCTTTGCTGATGTGGTGAATATCTGGACGGGTTCCACTCCATCAGCCCATTTTGTTTTCTGGATTTATCAAGACACAGAGTGGTTCAAATTCTGTTTTTGACTTGCGTGACTGACAGAAAGTTCCTGCGCTTGTCGGCAGGTCCTGAAGAGAACCAACCACCTCAGTCATCAAGGCAACAAAGGACCGACCACAGTTAATGGCGTCCACAGGAATGTAGCACAGCAGCTCGTTCGAGCTTTGATGTGAGCGATTCCACCTGATGTACGACTTGCAGTGGCAAGTGTTGAGTGCATCAGGACAGCGGGGAGGGCGCTCGGTGTCGGAGTGTGTTGGACGCCCCCATCACGGAGACTCCAACGGCTCCACCCTACCAAAAGATGGCCGGCAGGTTCATACAGGATTTCTGGAGGAAGGGTTGCGTTTTGTGGCTCTGAACATCATGGTGAATCAAGCCCCCAATCCGTCTGACGGTTTGGACATGTTTCATATGGATAACACCACCGGGTCCATCCGGAATAGACTTGCCCTGCAGGAACAACTCACCCTGCAGGAATACGGTAACACCCAGGTTCTGCGTTCTGGGGCCGCTGCACGACATCCGTCTCACTCGAGGCCAATTAGAGAGATGCCATCAGGATATTTGCGGTTCTGGAGTGTGAGCTTCACTGTGCGCAACTGTCCCTAATGAGCAGTTTTGCTTTTCACAAACTCTGTTGGCACGAAACGCGAAAGAGTGGGGGCAGCTGCAGTCGGTTTCATGTCGTGAGGATATGAAATGTCCTGTCTGTGAGTGATGGAATGCGACAACACACGTTTGATCGACATGTCCCAGGCACCGCTCACCTGCAGCTGATATGGTATCAGTGTTTCCGCCCACGTGCCAGTGTTGCCTCTTTTGTCTGAATGTCCCAAGTTTGCAAACCGCCTTGGCGGTCGAGCGCGCTTGATGCAGTGACTGGTGTTGTTCTGCATTGTGAGTGTGCAGACATTGGAACTGGGGAGACGAGCATGGGGTTGGGCACTCCTGCCCCAAAACTTTGAGACAGATAAACAATGATCGGGATGAATTTCTTACCTCTACCTGATCATTTTGGGATTTGTCTTGTCGCAATAATTTGGGAGCCCCTCTGGTCCCTGTCTTTTGGGATTGGAACCCTGGTCCCAAAAGCAAATCATCAAAAATATACCTGTCAACATCAACAGCGCGTTCTATGATTTGTGAACTCTTGTTTGATCAAGGATCTGTCTACACAACACCTCAAAACAGTTTTCTTCCTCGAAGATTTCATAAACATTTGCCAACGGTGCAAGACATGTTCCACCAAATCTCCAGCCAAAGTGCACACTCCTGCCCAAAAAATATCTTTTCTGGTTCTTGTCATTCTTTGTTGAATATTGTTGTTGATGTGTCTTTTGCGGTGTTGCAGGACGAGTTTCTGGACGTGGTGTACTGGATACGACAGATCGTCGGAGTTGTGCTCGGGGTCATATGGGGCATCGTGCCGCTCAAGGGACTCATAGGGCTGCTTCTGTGAGTATACGGTCACCCTTTCGGAAACCTAGCCATTCGAACCATCTTTGTTGCACAAAACGCTGATTGGTCTGTGATTGTGTGAATACGTGAACGCACGTTGTGCGACAACAGTTCATTCGTGTTGTTGGTTGCAGGTTCTTCGCTATCAACACAGTCATCGTCTACCTGTACTACAGTTCGTTTCAAAGAGTGGACGAGGAAGAGTACGGGGGAATCTCAGAACTCTTGAAAGAAGGCCTCATGACGTCGTTTTCAACTTTCTTGGTGAGTGAGCTGCTGCTGCCAACGGAAGAGTTCTACAACCTCGGTGGTCACAAAAGCTCTCGTTCGTGCTTGTATCATGCTAGTAATGGGCTCTCACTTGACAAAGACGATTCCTGTTCAACAACACAACTCTTTTCTTGATCAAAGGTCTCGAAAAGTCATTGTGTGATTTCACAGGAACCGTTTTTGTGCAGTGTGAGAACCCTGTCTGAGTGAAGGGTCGTTTCAGCTGAAGATACAAAAGCAGTACACAACCAATCTGAGGTTTTGCAATTTTCTCGTACAATGCCTATTTGGCTTCCATGGCAATTTCACTTTTACACGAACTTTACTGTTGATTCTTTCGCTTCTGTGCCTCTCGCGTTGTGAGTTTCATTGTCACACACTGTGCCGTGAGGGTCTTCTGTTCTGTTCCCTTGCTTCCCACACGCAATTGTTTCCGTGAATGTCAGTCAGAGCGAAACCATGCTGAATGCGGGAATTGAAAAATGTTTCCCTTCCAAAAATGAGATCTGATGTCAAGGTGAGAAGAACGAAGTTGAAAGCAAAACCATTTCGCCTTTTGATGTTCTTCGACACACAAAACAGGCGAGAAAACTGGGAAAGGCAGTGACATTTCGCGCAAATCAGTTTGAAGTCACTGCATTAGCCTTCAGAGAGGAGGTGTCTGGATTCCCTGCGCGCGTCGTGTCTGTGCGAGAAAAGGGACGCAAGACTGAGAAACAACGAACATTCAATGCATGTCCGTCTTCAAGCAAAGAAAACAACTTCAGATTGACGGACTTGGACTCTATTTTGTTTCTGCTGTTTCAGGTGTCGTGGATAATAATTTACTCGGCGCTACACTTCGACTAGCAGCGACTGAATGAGCGCTGAATCCGTCGTGCCCAATGATCGTGCATCGCCATTAGATGATGAAGCGCACGAGATGCGAAAGACAATGCGCATGCGCTTCCACTGTGCATGAGCCGCAGCAGCAGCAACAGCAGCAGCAATAGTTCCGTTTGCGTGTTGTTGTTGCGTCGAACCGAGGAATGAATGGGATCAACCTGCGGTGCCAAAATCCTCTGAATCTACAAATCCCTTGTTTCATTGTCAAACGTGCTGAGGTGGACATCAGACAGGGTTCTCACACTGCACAAAAATGGTTCCTGTGAAATCACACACTGACTTTTCAAGACCTTTGGTCGAGAAAGGAGTTGTGTGACTGAACAGGAACCTTTTTGTGCAGTGAGAACCCATTTCTACCACGATGCGAGCTCATACGACATGTTTAGATATCGCAGAGTTGTAGAAACACAGCTCATAAACTTGTTAAACTACTGGTATTTTCATTCTCAAAACACTCTTTTTTTTTTCAATGTCGCTTTCTTCGTGTTTTCATTGTGGGTGGAACATCAAACTAGATGAATACAATGTCCGACTTGTGTTTCGGTGGAACACAAGTTGCAGCTCTATTTTCCGTTTGACTGACCCGAACTTGCGTGGATGCACAAAAAATCTCTCGAGTTGATTTGTTCGAATAAAAAATACAACATGCCAAAAATGAAAATACATTTTGTTCGCTTCAATTCCGTCGGTTCAAAGAAAAATCACCAGTCGATTTGTAAGAAAACAAGGTCACGTGCGTCAAAACAAAAATTTCTTTCAATTTTTTCAGCACAAGAAAAAGGTGCCAGTTGATTTGTCAGGACAAAACAGGCCAAAAATGACGAAACTCTTCTTTCGCTTTTCATTTTCCACGCACACGAGCGGAAACTGGCAACATGATCTTTTCGTTGCTGAAAGCGTCAGCTCAATCCAGCGTGGCGCGCCGGCGGCGGAGGCGCCGGAAATTAACGCGAATCACCGCAGACGCTTCAGCGTGCTGCTTCTTCGCGACAATGGACGCGTTGTCTGGGCAATTTGTTCGGTTGCGCATTTGCGACTGAACGCGTTTATGGGCAGTGACACTACGATCTGTTTGGCGTGCGTTTTGTGTCACTTCTGCACAATCCATTTTCGTGCTTGTTCACCGCCATGTTACCACCATCTGTATACGAGAGGATTTGAAAGGAAGAGAACACGGTCTCAGAGATTTCCCAGACTGGCATGATTCTCGAATGCCGGTATTTCCTGCACGATGTCGGAGTGTCAGAAGGGTAGGGTAGTCAAAACTACCTATCAACACTTTCCACTCGACGGTTGTCCATGCCAAAATGCTCTATGGGTGCTTCTGACCCCGTGTCAAAACTCACCCATTTGTGTCAGAATGCATTGTTGCACTTTATAGCAACGGTGCACTTTCAGCCTGGGACAGTACCATTCTGACACTGAAATACGCTCCTTCAAAGTCACTGTAGCATTTTGACACTGAACGGTGCTATTGTCCCACTGATATTCGCTCCGAGTTGAACTGTGATGTTTTCACCCAGGAACGGTGCATTTACAACCCACAGATGCGCTCAGACATGAACCGGTACCTTTTCACCCTTGACGGTGTGGTTTTCACCTTCAGATGCGCTCACAGCATAAAACAGACACATTTGTGTTGAAAATTGGATGGTATCATGGTTTATTGTGATGATGAAGGATGCACTTGGAATGTAATACACATATCAAACTGGGTTTCTTCACAACAATGAACAAAACAATGAACATGAACATGCGTTTTAAGGTCTGCGTCCTGCTTCAAGTTGTGTTTTAAGGTCCGCATCCTACATTTTCACAATGAACACGAACAAATGTGCATTTTAAGGTCCGCATCCTGGTTATAAAAACATGCGTTTTAAGGTCCACATCCTACATTTTGGTCACGCTAATGTGGACCTGATCATCATTCTGAGTTGCGTCGCTCCAGAAATTCAGGCTGCGTGGGGCACCGGGCACACCGAATCGGGCCAACGAGGGGTCCTGGCTCTTGCTCTGCTCACCCCGGATACAGCGTGCCAGCTGGATATCCTTGGGCTGCAGTGTCACATGGCAGCTGTGAAGGGTAATGAGGTTGGCATCCTCTAAGAGGCTCACCAAGTATGCCTCCGCCACCGTGTGAAGTGCCGTCATCGCATCCCCGGTGACACGGTACCCTGCCGTGACACGATCACTGGCTTCAGCCTGGAGAATCTCTCGAACAAGCCTGCAAAATAGATAGTGGACATTTGTGTACAAGACTGTCCAGAATGGTCGAGACTGTCGAGAAAAAAGGCCATTATACACCAATGCATGTGTGCACCAACAGTGGTTGAGACTGTCGAGAATGTTGAGACTGTCGAGAAAACATGAAGAGTGGTCGAGACTGTCGAGAAACAACCGTGCTCTAGATTGTGCTCCAATTCGTACATTTGAATTGAAAGTTTGAGACAAGAGCGAAAATGTCAGATTCGGAGCAAAAGAAGCAAAAGAAGCAAAAGAAGGCGAAGAAAGCCCAGGGACGCACCCCTGCAGCTGCGACTGGAGGCGCCGGCAGTAGTGGTGCATCAGCATCCATATCAGCCTCCTGGGTGCAAGCGAGTGCGGAGGTCGGCCTTGGAGGACTCACAGTGATGGAGGCTGCACTTGCAGCCATGTTCAACCAGCTGAAGGAGGTGGAAGACCCGATATTTGCAGTAAGTCGTAACAGCTTCCTTCCATACAAATTAGCCGAGAAAGTGCCAAGAATTGTTGAGACTGTCGAGAAATCAAGTAATGTCACAAATATGTACTCCATTGCAGCGCACAGATCCTGACAAGGACAGACAGTGGACCGACTTGGATGATGATGGCAGCTTTGTGGTTGTTAGCAATGAGGAGGAGGAACACATGCAGGTGCAGGAGGTGCAGGAGGTGCACCACACAAAGAAGGAAGAGCCCGCCCCTGCACCTGTCCCAGGCTGTGAGGACATGCTCACAGGTAAGGTGCACTGTACAAACATTGAGTTAAGGACTTCAAAGGTACTTAATAGCCTAATAGCCCAGGTCATCTCAGGTCACCATGGAACAAATGGACGTGGCCCCTTGCGGGGCCGGGGGGGGGGTGATCCAGGTCTCAGCCATGCAAGTACCCAGGATAGTGGCATCGGGTGAGGCCAAGCTGGTTCTGATAGAACCAGCTGACCAGATGGATCTGGCCCTGGTGCCGGTAACCTGTCCATCTCTGGAACACCTCGAACTGATCTACATGGTCGGGTAGCCGCACATAGAAGCGGATCCTCCTGATATGAGGCTCCACCACTATGTGTGGCACCCTGCCCACCCACTCCATATCCTGGGTCCTCACATACCACTCACCAGTTCCCGTTGCTTCTCAATCCGTGATCTGCATGTGCCACATGGAGGTATGTGCTGCCATATCACTGCTGATAATGGCTATGCAGAGACGTGTGAGATTCTGGCTTAAGTGCATCATTGTACAGGTTGCGAGCGTAAGCGACATCCTTTCATATTGGAAGCAGTGTACTCTGCTCGTGATCCCTTCTGAGCAGCATCATGCAGCACTTCAAACACTCATCAAAGCAATGCTGGAACAACTGCCCCACGCAGTACTCATGATGATTGGTGCGAACTGCTTTCATTTGATCATTGCGCACATTGATTGAAACACAATGCAGAATGTAAGTGTGATGATTATTTCTTTTAACAGGCCTATGAATGATCAAGGAGGGGCTGATTCGTCAGGCCACAGGAGTTCAGCTCCTCATCAATGTCACGGAGTGGACACCAGCCAAGGAACTCCCCGGCCTGATGCAGTGCCTCCAAAAAGAATTTGGGCCTGTGGGCATGTCCTCCCAGTCAGCGGCACCAGCACAAGCCACTGCAGCGCCAGCGCCTGTACCAGCGCCAGGAACGATGCCAGCAACGATGCCAGTCAAAATCAAAGCGGAGCATGGGGACCCCTTCCAGGTGCAACCGATTTCTAAGCGCAAAGTGGAAGGGGACGTGGTGTCGTACACCTATCAATACCCATTGTGCGACGACCCCCCCACCGCCACAATTAACGCCTGCAGAGCCTGTATCAACAGGCATCTGGGGCGGGCACTTCTGTGTACGGTTTGTTCGTGGTCCTCGTACAATCCGGACACACTCAAGCGCCACATGCGTAACAAACACAGTTGATTGAATAAATTCATGTTATGTTTCTGTCAAAAACTTGTTATTCGTGTTTCTCCACAAATTCTCGACATTCTCGACACATTCTCAACAGTCTCAACACATTCTCAACAGTCTCAACACATTCTCGACAGTCTCGACAGGTTGCAAAGAAATGTGAGAAGGTGTGGAAACATCAAAGCTGAGACATGCGTGCCAATTATGAGTGACACAGATGATGAGTGAGAATGTAACCGTCCAGAGTGAAAAGTGCACTGTTGTCATCGAAACGCAGATATGAGTGAAAACATGACCATCCAGTATGAAAAGTGGTGGGTTCCACTGAGAGCGTCTTCCAGAGTGAAAATGTCACCGTCTGGGGTGATAAGTACTGGGTGGCAGTGTTGGGACAAAAACAGTAGAAATAAGTATACCATCAGTGTCAGAAGTGCACCGTTGGTACCTCCAATGGTATACTTCTGAGCACAGCAGGGTGCTTTCTGCTCAAAAGGTCAATTTCAGTGTCAGAAGCACCCATAGGTAGTTTCCACTCGGACGATCATCGAGTCAGAAGTGTACTGTTACGTTTTCGGACCCTACCCTTCTGACTCGCCAACAACGATCAGGTTGCCTCGCCTGCCTGAGCTTCGGTCCCCTCTCCTGTGCGGGTCATTGACACCACCGCGCGTCCCTTTGGCTTTTGGTCCGTCTGCAGGGCGCCGCGATTCCGCATTCAGCCTCGCGACTCGGCGGCTGCCCTCGGACTGTGGCGACAGCCATGGAAGGTTGTGCCCAACTGAAAGGGTCGGCTGTCATGAAGCTCTCTGGGACCCACTGGATGCCTTGGAAGGGTGCTGGAACTTGTTGCAACAACCGAAAACACCACGGGCTTGTACCTGCGATGATGTCAAAGTAAACTATTGGACGTTTCAAAGGTAGTTCAATGGAAGACAAGAACAAATACGACACACTCACGTGCAGGAGATCTGACGAGATTATCAGTATGTAATCAGAAACTGGAGGCCTCCACACAAGCACAATCCCTCACGGGATCTTCGTGATAAGGCGAGCAAATTACGTTTCCTGAAACCTGGATAAAGAACAAACGACTGACTGTCTGCAGACACCTGTGTCCTCAAACTTACTTTCCAGACTGGCCTAGATTTCTCCACAACCATTGCATCTCTTCCATGAATCTCCACACACAAATTCTGGGCGCGCAATGCACTTTGCGGTTTTGCAAGTCTTGTAACAACTCATATCAACGACAAAGGCAAACACAAAAGGCCCAATTTCACCAGGAAATCTGAGCATGAAATAACTCACAGACAAAAGGAAGCAGAAAATATGCAGAAGATTACGACAATTTTTGTACTCAAAGCCGCACAGGAGCCCTCCTGTTCTCCCCAATTGAAAAGCATGTTCGCAACAGACATGCTTGAATTCTTGTATTTTTGATGCCAATGGCTTTGCCGGTATTTGTTCTTGCACGCGCAGCTCCAACTGAAACTCAGCAAAATCTGCATGGTCACAGCGAGTTTTTAAATCAGAGTGTTGCACCAGAGCCTCACTCTCTCGGAAGCAAAACTTTAAATCAGACAAAAATTAGTTGGTATTGGACAGAGTCAGGAACCACACCTTGTCCGCCCAGCGCGTGTCGGTTTCCCGCACAAACACGCACGGCAATTGTCTTCTGATAGATTTGTCGTGGCCCGAATCGTTCCCCACAACAGCACAACTGTGTTGTCTGTCGTGAAACCACACGGACAGGTGTGAAAGCACGAATACGACAGATGCTTCGTGGCATCCATGCGTTTTGATGTGAATTTTACCATTTGCAAACGCGAAGTTTCACATTAATCCTGCATTTCTTTATTGCGTTGAGCTGCACCATTCTAGGCGCGAGCGTCACGACACCGTGACATGTCACAAACGCCGTATCTCCGCAACAAAAGCTGCACCATGAGAACACGAGGCGCTGCGCGAGCGCACACGACGATTCCGTCGAAGTTGTCCAAGCTGCGTCGAGTCACTTTCCTTCCGGTGACTGACGAACTCTGTTGGATCTACGAAACCCAATTGGGATTTTACTGCACTGCACGGAAACAACACAAAAAGGTAGGGACCACGAACTTTTGTCTTCCAAGTCATTGAGTCCTTGGCATGATGTTCCAGAACACAAATCTCTTGCAGAGAAAAGGTTAAATCCTCGCTCGTACTTGAAAGAAAGAAAGGGAGACAAAGAGAGACAGAGACTGAGAGAGAAGTGAGTTCTCTCTATTTCTTGGACGAGCGCCACAAACTTGTCGCAACCAACAATTCTTTTCGGCTGTTTTGGTGTTGTTTCTTCTTTCATTCTCCTGGGTGCCGCAGAAACTTTTTCGGCACGTACGTTTGCACGTGCGAGAAATGAGGCGTTTCATGTACGAGGAGTCCTCCTCTGGCCAGTCTGCCTCTCACAACTTGTTCTGCATTGCAAACACTTTGAGCCCAACAGTTGTGTGACTCGCTGTGCCTAACGTTCCGAATTTCTAGACTTTGGATCTGAAGTACCAGGCTGTGCCACCTGCATTCTAATCCGGAGCAAAAACACAATCTCACCAAAAGCACATGTCCTAAGTGTGAATCCATGGTGGTGAAGGGCGCCGTTTTGCCTTTGAAACTGCACAAGTCCGTCGTTGTTCTGAACAAGATTCCAACTTTGTACGGTTTCATGGACGGGTTGTCTTGGGTGGTGCCAAGCACTCAGATACCAACCGAACACACCTGCAGCCCTGGGTCCACACGAACAGATGTGGACCCACCATCCCTGCGTCTGGCCGGTTTCACATGGTTCCGCCCCCCGGGCCACTGTGATCCTGTTGAGATTTCACGACCTCAATTGAGACAAACAAAAATTCACGGGGTTTTCAAGGCAAATACGCTCAAAAACGTTCACCTGTTGTTTGTCACAAAACTTTGTTCCACAAACCACCACAACGGTATTCAGAAACGACCGCAAACATTGGGTCAATTGCTGCCAAAGAGCAGCAAAAATTATGTCTCATCCCCCTCTCATTGACTTCACCTTGTGATCATCTTCGCATCTTGTTCCACAAGTGCGGTGGAGATTCGTGTGTTTCCACCACTGATGCATGGGGACAATCTTCCTTTTGCAGTTCCTCTTGATCTGATGCTCCACGCAGGGAATCAAGGTGCAGCACGAATGAGAGCTATTGACACTTCAGACAAAAGTTCTGAACAGAGAGTCCAGGCAAAGCTTCACCCTCCAGAAGAAAAACATGAAGCTGTGTCTTCCTCACGTCTCTGTATGGGTTGTCCGCGGCAAGACCCCACGGAGGTGGGTCCCTTGGGCCCAACGCATCCTGGTTTGAGTGCGCTCAGTTCACAGTCGGGGAGAAGGCACACCCCATGCAACGGTCCAAAGTTGCAAGGCCAAATTGCGAACATTGTTCACTGGGTTGTAGGGTGGATAAATTTCCTTAATTGTGCCACAGGACCTCCCGGAATTCCCAACGGTGTCAGAGCTGGCAGTTGCGTGGCTGTCGTGTTCCTCTGGGAAGGTGAGGCTCACAGCCTGTGGATCAGCATTCCACACTCAATGTGGTGATCGTTAAATGCTCTCTGACACGTTTCCTCTACTTGGTATGAGCATCACACATTTCCTGGCCAACTTCTGTGAATTTTACACCGAAAGGCGGAGAACGACCATGGCAGGAAGTTCGGTCTTGTTGGATCCACAGCGATTCAAGTATGCACAGCGCGGAGAGAAAATTTTGATTGCGAACAAGATCACAGTTTTGCATGCGTGACACTTCAAACACTGTTCAAAATGAAGAGGCAGCAAAAATGATTATGTTTGAAAGAGCAATTCGTGTCAAAGGATGCAGATGAAGAACTGAAGCAAAATCTTTTTTCCATCTTGTTCTCAATCTCGCGTGTAGGTGCTCCTCAATATGCATGCATTTCGTCCGCCTATTGGCACGAATACACACACACACACACACAAACAAACACACACAAACAAACACACACAAACACACGCACACACACACACACACATTGTGGACGAAAGGTCACAATAGAAGACCGATTCTCTTGTCGGAAAGTTTGTAAGTGAATCCAACAATGACAGGGCTAGCAGATCCATACGACTTGGGACGGCAGAACCGTCGTCATTTTACCAATGTTAAAAATTATGGTTGGTGCTTTGTGAAGATGACACTGCGTTGTTCTCTCGAAAGAATTGAATATTTTATGGCAAAACCACGCACGCTGCGTTTTGCGCTCCTTCTTGATAATAATTTCATGCCATCCTGGGGTGTTGTCGCGTATGGAGCAACGAAAATGACTGATCTATGAATTGGAACTGCGGCTCCATGCAGCGCAGGCGGCAGGAGACGAATGCATGTTCCAGGTGGACCAAACTGCTGGTGCAGCGACCTGCTGCAACAACGAAGTCGCGGACAGAAGGCACAGGGGCGAAATTCGCAGCTCTGAACCTGTACTGACCGTGACGTGTGTACAACCCGATCAAACGAGAATAGTGTCAAGTGATCACCCAGTACCTGTCATTTTGACTGTTGTTTTCCATTTGTCACCGTCTGTTGACTTTGTTTCCGTGGTCAGTGGGAGAATTGATGAACCACGCTGCAGTTTGTACCCATTGCGTGACACAGCCCTGTCGGAAAATACAAGTGCAAGCGAAGAACGTCACGCCAGAATTCAAAAATGAACCAAGTGCATCGCCTGGACAATTGAACAAGTTCATGACAAACCACACTTCAATCTGGTAAATGCAGATTGGTCACATAATTTGTCCGTCAATGTTCTTGTAGATGTTGAGTTCACGCAACCGAGTGCCCATTCGTTCACGCAATCGAGTGTCCATTCTGTTGTTGTGCAATGTCGCTTCAGGGCAGAGCACCCAGTGGCAGTGCGGTACAGGCAAGGTCGGCCAGATGTCCCTGTCCCAACCACTCTCGAGCCCCAACCTCCCAAGCCCCCTTCCCTCCATGATGGTGGCTGTACGGGGGTTGGAGGCAGGGGGACCTTGTCTCCTTTTCTCCTTCTCTTTCTCCCTCAATCGCATTATGTCAGACATGTCCAAAACACAGCAGAATCACACAAAATAGACAAAAACACTGTCAGTGTGGGCACGCGCCTCCTCAGCTCACGGCACATCCTGGCAATGCGGGTGAGAATGCTCGACACAGCAAACGTGTGTGTGTGTGTGTGTGTGTGTGTGTGTGTGTGTGTGTGTGTGTGTGTGTGTGTGATAAACCTGGGAACAGTTTTTGTCAGAGACAGGTGGAGCTGCGGAACACGCTTCGAAGTGAAAATATGTTTCGGACCAAGGTGCAGCCGTTCAGGTCTAATTTCATGAGATCACCACAGCGAGCGATGAAATGCATGGGTGTATTTGCTTCAAAGCACTGAAACCTTCAGATCAAGGCTCATTATTCTGCGATTTTTTGCATGAGTCATTGCGCAAAATGACTGTTTTCCTCAAAAGGCATTCTATCTCTGCAGGGACTTTGTCAAAATACAGAAGGCTGAGTGTCGTTTGCAGCAAAACTATTTTTCTCTGACCACAACTAGGACTTGAAGCAATTTCATCAAGACCTTTTGGATAATGACTCTCCTTTTGTCAGATATCATCTGCGTGCCCCACTTGTTTTGCACAAGAAAAATTGGTGTGCAAACACATCATCGTGTACGCCTGCAGGAAGTTAACCATCCTGAAATCAGGTGTCATTCAGACCGGACCAACCCGCCAAGGCAGACAAAAAGAATTGTAACTGGTGAAATCTGTGAAATTTCTTGAAAACTAAAATTCAGCTCCAGTTCATTGTACTGTACATTGTAGAAACAACAGGAATCTGCATGACCCCCTCCTCTGTTGACTCACAAGATTCAGACAAGTGTCCACATTTCTCCTGACGCCCCTGCCTTGTGGGTCCCCAGAGGTCTGGGTGACGCACATGGCCGTAAAAAGTTGGACCAGCAAGCGCTGGAGTCACGACGGACCGAAATCCTCAGCGACAGCAAGCATTTCTCTGGGATGTCTTTCACAAAGCCAAATCATTCCCTTTGTACACAAAACTGGTTCAGGACTGTTCGATCCCTTGAGTTTTCTGTGAATGGACACAGAATACCAAGAGTTTTGTTTTCCATTTCGCTTTCAAGAGAAGTTGGCCAGAGATTCCTGTCAGCCCCGTGCCGTCGTGTGATTCAGTACGTTCCTAATCTGACCAGGCATTTCATTTTCAAGTTCATTGATGAAATGCCACCCTTGCTTCTCCTTCAGTCACCACAGCTGTGACTTTCCCAACGAAACCTAGAATTGACTCCAACGTTCATTACCAGGGAACTGCGTATGAAGAGCACACAGATCAACATTCGATTGCCCCAGGAGGCGAACCCTCTGCATATTCCAAACCACCTTCCGCCAATATTGAAAAAGGGTTTGCATCCACGGAATCAATTGGTAATGTTTACAGCAGTGAGAGAACGGAATCAAATTTTGTGTGGAACATCGCACGACGGACAGACAGTTAAATTGAACAATTCCTGTCACCCATGAAGTACTGCATTTGGCATTTTTCGTCACTGGCAATGTTGACTTGAGGAACAGACTCAAAAGATTCTCCAATACCTCGGCGCACATGCAGCTTAGCAACCCCACCCCCACCCTCGCCGGAGAGGCGACTGGTTACAAGTCACAACCGAACGTTGTTCGTGCCATTGTCAAGAAAACCAGGAACCAGATCCAAACTGGGCTGAACAACTGCTCCGAAAGTCACAGAGCGGTTCCAGGAACCTGAGGACGCTGGTCCCTCAAATGTTTCGGGCACAAGAAAATATTCTTCTCATTCCATGCCATCAGGCACAGGCTTTGTGCGTCGCACATTGGCGAAAAACTTTCAAAGCCTGAGGTGGGCCCTGGGGTCAAGACACAGGTCACCACGTATCCCGATCCTGGATCCCTGGCGGAGTTCACGTCAGATCTCTTATGCAGAACGGAGTGATCTGTCGAGCAGAAAAGTCTCGTCACGACGTGGGAACGTGCGCCGACACAAGGGGCCTCCCAACAGAGCTTCAATCTCAAGGATCTTCCAAATTCATCTGACACACATGAAAAATTTACGCGCTCGGCCTCAAAGAGAGTGAGTTATTCAAAGATTTGTTGCAAGATATGTGGTCCAACCTCCTGGAGAGCAGACAAAACAATGAATTCTGGGAAAACAGTTATGCCATGCAATAACACGGAAAAGAAATCGGACCATCTTCACCGGGATGAATTTTCTGTTGACATAGGGACCGTGTCTGCAGACACAATCAGATGGATGGACGAACCACTACACGACGTTTCATTTGTCTGCATCCACGTCTGACAAGACAAAATATTTTGACCTGGTGCTTGGTGAAATAGACTTCAAACTTTGCTGTGTTGTCGTTGCAGACATGAAGCTGCTGCTGAAACTGGCGATGCTGTTCCTGGTCGCACAGCTGACCCTCAACTGCGTGTTCTGCGCTCCGTGGCCTTTCGACGACTTCCCCTCGGACGACGACGAGGGGCTGGACGGTGAGCGCACACCACGCCCAAGCGGATCCGCGTTTTCGCGACCAAGGAAATATTTTTATCGGGGAGGGGTTGGAGGATTCACCAGAGACCACCATGGGTTTGTCTGTCCAGCCTTTCTCCCTCGTGACTCGATATCACTTCAACAGATTGTGTGGGATCCATAACGTCTTCGTCTGAACAAGAAAACCAGGCAGAGCAAACACGCGTTTCTGATGTGGTGTCCCTGCAACCTTGTGCCCAGCACCATAAAAATTTATGGCCAGATTCTGAAAAGTTTCATTTCTAGTGGAGAAATCCCTCTGACCTCCAATCTGGGACACCTCAGAGGAGGGTCCGCCAACCTCCAACCTGGGTTCGTCGCGGGTGGCCTGTGAGTCGCTCCAACTCGGTGGTGGTGGTGGTGGTGGTGGTGGTGGTGGTGGTGGTGGTGGTGGTGGTGTTGCCATGGTGGTGGTGGTGAGGGGGGTCAGTTGCACGCGGCAACTTGTTTCTTGCGCGTATAGTCAGCGCGAAACAACACTGTCATGCAGCAAAATCCATGATCTGGCTCACTACTGGGCAACTCTCCTATGACGGACAGCTTCACGGAGGTCTTGCATGACCCTCAGGTAAAGAGCACCATTGACTCCAACTCCATTTGGAACCCAGTGCATGTGGACCATGCCGATTCTGTCGAAAAATGCAATGAACATCGCCTTCACTGTGGACTGTTCAATCCTTGGTTTCATCGGGCATGGCTGATCCGGGTGCAGCCACTCACAAGTGCTTTGCTTGGATGCGGGATTCCAACAGAAAAACCAACTTTCATCACCGCAGATGACATGTTTTGGCTGCCCACGTTGTCGCAGAGACTGCAGGGATCAACGTGCCAACAGAACTCGGCATTGCTTTTGGGCTGGCATGAGGAAATGTGGCACCCATTTCGCTGGCTTCTTCCGCAGCTGCAGATTTTTGCGCAAGCATTTGTGCACGGAACCGACTGAAAGTTGCACTTGCCTGGCCAAGGAGCAGGTTGTCACAGTTCTGGTTTGATTCACAATGTTGTTGATCTGCTGCACTTTCACTGGAGTCAACTTTGTCCAGTTCAGATTTTGTGGTTGATCTGCCAGTTGGGTGTGGCCATTCTGGAATTTGGCAAACCATTTGTTGACCTGAGACTTCGACAGTGCATTGTTCCCATGAATGTTTTGCAGGTGCAACAAAGTTTCACTCCTGGACTTCCCAATTTGCTGACAAAAACGTATTTCTGCACGCTGGTCACGTTTGGCTCGCATCTCTGTACTCCAACAGCATCGCGCTGCATCGACCTACCGAGTGACACAGTTTTCCGGTGGCCAGACAAATGTGATGCTGCAGACTGACATGGTCAACATTCACTGTGCACATAGTGCAGATAATTGTCTTCCAGCATGTCAACTTTGAACCAAATCCAAACATGGAAACACGTACTTTCAGTACTCGACTCATTTCGGGATGTACGAACCTCGTAGTCAGCGCGAAACAATACTCAGGCGCGACAACCCAACAAACATGACTTCCTTTCTGTTGACGCCGGACTGACGATCCAACGTCTCGTAATGTAATAATTCTACTGTGGCTGATTGTGTCAACTGCAGTGGACTCAACGTGAACACAAAGCAGCCTCATTTGGACCGGTCAAACACTTTCGCAAAAATATGAACCTGCCCTGAATGCCCTGAGCAGCTTTACCGACACACTGGGGTCTGCGAGGCAAGGGCAAATCCATGCAATGCGAAGAAAATTGCGCACTGTGTACAGACTGTCTTTGTGCTGGTTGTGGAATTGTGCAAAAGTCTGAGGAATCAGCCTTTTCAGTGTGCACATTCCACATCACGTTGTGTGCAGTACTCCATTTTTTCAGCAAGGCGTGCAGTAAATTAAGTTCAAAGCTGATGCCGAAACACCTCAAGCCACAAAAACATCCAGTTCTATTCCCTGAGACTGGTAATTTACGTACCAGCGCCTATTTCTTGGAACAAAAGATAAAAGTTGTATCTTGAGGGATTTCACACTCCGTTTCGATCCGTAAAAGATAAATGAGTCAAATGCATATGCACAGCTGCGTGATTCAATACAACGCGGTGTGTTGTTTCCTCGTTGAGCTCCCTCCTCCGAGTTTCCTGCAACAGCTCTTTCTTCGGCAATTTCAGACGTGTCGTCCGTCGTGAAGAGAGGCTACAAACCGGTTCCGTTTCCTTGCAATGGATACGACAGCCAAGCGCGATGTCAGCACGGCGGAAAGGGACCTCGCAAATCCTGGACCAAATCCGGAAGGTTCTGCGTGTGCCTTTGTCCAACGAAATGGATCGGTCCTGAATGCGGATACGCTGCCGAAACCTACGGAAAGTAGAGAGATGCTTGCATGTGCAGCCTCGTAAAAATAAAGTTCTCTGAGAATTGTAGAAATCTCGCTGCTGTTTGTTGTTTAGCACTTGTGGAATATCTCAACAAATTCAGAGCTTTCTGAAATGTTTTTCGGTGCATTCTGTTTGTCTTTCTGTGTCCTTTGTTTCAACTGAGCGTCAAGGCCCCGTTTTACAAAAACTTTTTCTTTCCTTTCAAGTGGCATCATTTTTCCGTGCAGATCTATCTCTTGGATCCCACAAGGTTCTGATAAGGACATCTCGGTGCAGCCACTCCCACATGCTCCCCGCATCCCACCCGTGATCTCTACGATAAAGATGCTTTGAACAGAGGTTTCCTCTCCGTGTTCTGCGTGCAAATCTGCAAACCAGCCGCCAGAGGCATACTGAGGTGTGGTACGTGCTGTGCATGAGCAAGGAAAGTTGCTCACGAAGTTCCAATTAACGAGTTGAAGGTGATTATTCTCAGGGCAATGGAAGTGTAGGGCGGTGAGGCTGCGCTGCCGTGGGGGAACTTCGTTTTGACAATGCTGCTCCACCTTGGGACAGCACGGGTGCCCTTCAGAAGGTCCAGGTTCCAAAGTCTCACGATTCAGCAGCGCTGTGAATAGATCCGGCGAGGAGCATGTCGGGGGGCTGTGGTTTTGGCATCTCGGGACAGGGGGTTGCACGGATGGAGGGGATTTAGGTTTCTCGTCGTCCCAACAATTTAAAGTTTTCTTCCTTTGTGCGTGTCGAAGACCCTTCTGCGTCCCAACTCGTCCCCTCACCCTCATGCCGTCAGCATGTATTGGTTCTTCAACTCTGCGGTCACAAAACCTCTCACCTATTGTGTTCGCATCTTTGCTAAAATGTGTTCTCACTTTACAAAAGGGTTCCTGTTCAATCACACAACTCTTTTCTTGACCAAAGGTCTTGAGAAGTCATTGTGTGATTTCACAGAAACTATTTTGTACAGTGTGAGAACCCTGTCGAAAAACGGCTTTTGCGTTTCCTTGCTGAGACATGCAGAAACCTTGATTTCTACCGAAGGTGTGCAACACTCTACAGGGAAACAAGCAGTTCCTGGCCGATTCAGACACACGTCACGGACTGTCTTGGGCACAGAGCGGTTCACCATGCATGGAGAGGATTGAGAATGCTGCTTTTGTCAGGGAGAATAGAGTGCAATGGGGCACGGCAAACACCTTCGAAGGAGAGACGTCTTTGGTGCCACTGGCACTTGAACAGGCACACGAGTTCCGTGCAGTCGCCCTTCTTCCCATCCTTTTTCACTCAAAAACCGTCAAATGACCAAGGACATCGTCAAATGACCAAGGACATTTCACACTGCGAATGTCAACGATCTTCAGAACCCTCATCTCCAACAAGAGAAACTGAAACACAATGCAAATTGCAGAAGCGTGTTCACCATTAAGTTCTGAAATTTCATCTTCTTGGCTGATAAAACCAACACGTTTTGATAATGGCAAACGAAGGACATTTGAAACGGCTTTCCAAGCAGAAAGCGCGGACAAACGGCGAAAACTCGTGCGAACCAAACCGAACTCAACACAGCATGCATGTTGGGACTGTTTTCCGACAGCGCATTTAGCAGTGTTCCTCTTCGCTCGTGGATCCACGCGCGCTCACGGACACACAGACCAACTATTCGTCTCAGGTGCACGCTGCTACTTTTAGAAATTGCAAAGACACAAGCTTGAGCAGATCCATTTGTGGTCCAAACACACAGTGATCCGTGGCGCGATGCGCTCACGAATCGACGCGCCCAACGCTCTACTGGTTGGCGATGAGATGCAGCATCGGGTCCCGTGGAGGCGATTGTCAGCTCCGTCCCGGGGGACGTGCACGTGGACCGTGTTCTCGCGTGTCTCGTCTCAGCTAATTGCGCTGCCATTCTGCATCAATTAGGTCCGTGCTGTTGTTCCGGTGCCCCCGAATCGCCCGAACCAGCGCCAGGCAAAAGCAGACAAAAAAGGATGAACAGCAATGCGAAATGTTTTCTCCACAAGCTGTTCCTTTCCACAAGGAGATGAAAGAGTGATGTCTTTGATATCTCGCTTGTGCAGCAGCTTTGACTGTTTCGTGCCAATAATGAATTTCCCCTTTTTTGCATGAAGCCATGGATAAACACAAGGAACCTGGGTGTCACCCGAAAGCGAAGGCATGGCTGTGTTGACCTTCTTGTGAGTCAATGACTTTTGTGGTTCTAGTGGCCTTATCTGTCTTCACCAGGCTGCCGTTACACAAATATGGTCTCGCAAGACACCAAGGTCGCTGAGAAAGCTTGTCGTAACAAAGGACTCTCAACGAGAGGCACCTGGAACCGAGTCAAAGGTCATTCAGAAGCAGATTCTCAACAAGAATGTTGGTGCACCGAAAACTAACGGGCCGACAAACTGGTGGTCACCTGACATGTCAGATGGGGAGGTGACCCTGGCAGCCAAAGATGCCTGCAGACTGGTCAGAGCTGCGCACGTGTGGAAGTCACCCTGCATACCGCACGCCCCATCACATTTTCATCTTGTGGCTGCAAGGGGTCACCTCAACACCATTGGACGAGGTCAACCTGGCATTTCAAGTGTGGACATCGCCTCACCTCCCACAACTCACACATGAATGTTGACCGCCACATCCTGTCGCGCAAAACACATTTGCAAGTTCGCCAGATTTTGATGGCCTGTGCATGTTTTCCCCACGTTTGTTTCAAACCAAGACAGCCAACAACGGTCGCTGACATGGACCTCGCATTGTCTCTCCCTTCTATTCATGCGCGCACTTTTGCTTGGTCAGACACACAAATCTCTCCTCCCATAACGAAGCCTCTGAGGTCCAATTTCCAAACCGTCCAATTGAAGAAAGTGCACAATTCAAATTACGAGCTCATCAACGTGAAACGTCCACGTTTGCATCGAGGCCAAGCTTCCACCAAGGTGAAAATGCACCAACGGAAAGTAGATCCTAATCAAAACATACGGAACCAATGTTCTCCGAAGTCACGGACTGCTGAAGTTTTCTCCACGTAAAGCCTGAGTCCATTCGGAAGACGTCGTTTCCATTGTAAACTGTTGGTTTCTCGAAAGCAATACATGTGACAACGACGTCAGGTTTTCAGACCAACTTGAGGACCCCGCGCCTGACACCGAGTCTATCTGTCCATCCACCCTTTCCCTTTGTCGCGCTGATCCTCGTCATTGCCGACCTCGCGCATTGTGTGACTCCAGAGACTCCTCGCATCCAAACGAGCAACGAAAACTCGCTCCCTGGTTGGCTCACAATCCAGTCGAAGCTCAACGTTGAGAACATTTCCGACAACGCAATAAGCTGTGTCGCTTTCACAATTGTGCCATCTGAGTGTTCGCTTCGGCCGTGGAGCAAAACTGTTCTTTCCCAACATGTCCCACCGGCAAGGACAACACTTCTGCCTGGACAGACTTTTGTCAATCCAGGGACGGACCTGGGTCAGTTGGTGAATTTCAAGGTCAGCACCAGAACGATGCACTGACAGATTGAGTGCACTTCGTCCAATTGTTCAGGACCCACTTTGCTGACCGATATCTCACCCATTGGTCATTTTGAAAACAAATAGACATTTCTGTGCAATATATTTCGCGCACATTCACTTTGTGCACTTCAGTACACAATTTATCCCTCTCAATTTATCTCTCTTCCGGGAAGGGAGCCTCTTTGTGAAGGCTCCCAATTTCCACGCTCTGCTGAGATCCTGATGTTAGAAAATGTTGTTGCAACAATGCTGCGGGAGCAAAAACAAAACAGACAAATCCCGATCATCAATCTCACGAACAGACTGAACTGGTCCACACCAAAACCTGTATTGCATTTGGTGCAGGGGGCGGAGCGGACCCGACTGGGCCCTGACCGGTGGAGGGAGCATCGGTGGCTTTGAACGGGGTACGTGTTGTGTTTGACCTGTGACATTGAAGTTAGAGGTAAAGCTAAAGCTCGGAGGTGATATCCTCCGCGCACCCATTGTTTACCATACATAAGGCCCCATCTGTGTCATTAGCTGAGTTCTCAACAACTAGGAGGTTATTTCCCTTGAAAATCTACTGATTTTTAATTACAAGGGTTATTTTCATTGATAATCAACTGATTGGTTATTTGACTTTTGTGCACTGATGTCAAAGTATTCAAGTCTTTTGTGTTAAATGCTTTGATATGGGTGCACTGGGGTCACAGTAGAATTATTGAAGAGGAATCTAATGTAAAGAACAAAGAGAATGACACAGACGGGGCCTTATGAGGAACGAACAGTGTTGTTCAGTGCGTTGAACAAGGCTTCACATCTGTTGTATCACCCACTTCAAAAACGACGCCAACCCCGAACAAAATCCGCGAGGTTCTATCCATGCTCTCCAACACGCACATGCCGGTCTCCTCTGACACTGTCGTCGGCATCGTCCTGTTTGTCACCGTACAAGTCGCATCCAATGGTCAGCCCAGGATTGACATTGTCTGAGCAAATTGCGCAAAATCGTGGATGAGATCACGTGCATCGTTTCTGGCGATTACGCACCAAATCATTCAGAAATCTGCTTTGCAAATCTAAGACAAAGAGAACGCACCCTTCAAGGTTTCTTTGAGCATCAATTTTCAATAGCCTTTGGTCGACAGTGGTACTAAGAGGACAATTTGCACTTCTGGCACGGTTTGACGGCCGTTTTGCGCGGTGAAGGCGCGGCGTTTCCTCGACGCAAGTGCTCGAACATCCGTGTCCGGGGAAAATTCATGATGTCAAGACTATTTTACACAGTCATATGAACAACTCAGCGAAAGCAGCTGACGTCATCTGCAGCGCCGTCTTTGGATGCACCGCACCGCAGTTCGTTCTGGCTTTTCCAAACCAACACCCCCAGGTCTCAACCCCAAGGAACTCATCTGGTTCCAGTGTTGGCACCAAAATCAGTATCACAAGTTGGGGCACGACTGGTTCTGTCTCACAAATGACCACGACGAACTTGAAGTTGAAACGCGAGTGCGACTCACTTTGGTGGCACAGGCATCTTTTTGGTTCAACGAGGCCCTTGTTCCGACAATGCTTCAATTCCTATGCAGACGAATGCAAGTACGCGGCAGGTGACCAGATACGAACCGCACAGCACCTCCACAACATCGGAGCCAACAGGACGCGACACACAAATGATACATTGTTTTCTATTTGTCTTGAATCAATCAATGACACAGCTCAATGAACTTCAAATGGAACAGTTTGCTGCATGACGGTAAGCAGGCCTTCCAAACCCCAACCGGAAAATTTGGTAAAGCTGTTCTGTTTTCCGTTTCAGAACGATTCTGCAAATTCAGGAAAACAGTGCAACAAACTTCGTTTTCGGCGTGAAATGTTTACCTGTTTCACAAACGTTTTGTGAGCGGCAAGAAACACATTTTCCTTTGACTCTTGAAACAAGATTCACATTTCCACATTTTTTGTCACAATTTTGCAAACAACCAGTTTCGTCGATTCTGAGTTCAATTTCAAGTTTGTTTTTGTCAAACAGTCAACACTGCAGGAGGTTCGAGTCCCAATTCCACAGCAGTCCACGATAAATATTTTCACACTCAGGTAATTCAAATCATTTCTAGAATTTTGTGTGTCGATACGAGCCTTCCCTTACTGTCTGGTGCACATTGTTCCATGTTTTACCAAAAAGCACAACTTTTGTAACCATTCCACATCCAAAGTCTGCCTTGTGAAAGCAGAATCTCAAACTTCGTCTTGTGCTCCTTTCACTTCAGCCCGAACAGTTACAATATGTTTGCACCCACAAACTCAAACTTTTTCTTTCAAAACCAAATCCTCCAAAAATTTGAACTGAGACATCAAACAAAATTTCTGGCACAACAACTCTTCAACTGGAATCTGAGATCTTGAGCTTTTCATAATTTCCTGTTGTTCCAAGAAATGTCGTTTTCTTTTGTCTTGCATAAAATTGTTCAACTTTGCGCAGAGGTTGTGAGACGCTGTTGAGAAAACTCATTTTTGAACCTGCCATACAACGAATACCAACCGGGCATGACTGAACCCATTCCACTGAAGTGCAGACAGAACGAGACAATATAACACACAGTTCCGTTGGAACCATCAAAGCAAATTTTGTTTTCTTCGAACTACTTTGCCAAAGTGACAGTGGCAAAATGAAAAGACCCATTACTTGCACATCGGGGAGTGAATGAGCGTGAGACTTTCTTACGGAGGAAACGTTTGTGACAAACATCTCCCTGGTCAACACAGGACCCGAACAATTTTTCCAGACGAACTTTTCAAGGCCGCACACTGACAAATCAGAGCGTGTTTTTTCTTTGCGTTTCTTCTTCTTGGCATGTCATCTCCAAGATGCCTGTCGTAATTTTTTGCAGCGATTACACATGATGCTTGAGTTTTTCAACAGTGCTCTGTCGACTTGCACGAAACACTTGTCGCTTTGCAGAGTTCTATTTCGTATTCCATAAGGATGTCCAGGTCCATTTTTTTCAATACACTTGCCTGTCACGATGATCGTGAAATCAGCCCTTGCACTTCTCTCGTCAGACGTGGCGTTTGTGTGGACCGCCATTGGACCAGAGACCGTATTGGCCGCAGGTCAGTGTCCCGGAGCAGTGCGTGGCACGTGGACAAGGTTTGACGTCAACTTGAGCTGTGTAACACACCGCCTCTCAGTTGGCGTCTCTTGACTGTCAGCGTTTTGTTTCTGGCACTCGTTGACTCTCTGGACGTGCCACTGGTATCCGTCGGTACTGAATGTGGCACTGGCGCCGCGGCACCCTGTGGTCGCAGATCACCCGTCCGTGTCTACCCACTGACCTCGTAGTGCAGGTGGACGTCCGTGTCCCCGTACACGTCTCGCAGCACGCGCAGCACCTGCTCCTGTATCGACTCCACCTGGTGCTTCGGACAGTAGTCATCTTCACTCGACCTGTGGGACGACGACACCCAGCGTCAAGATTCGGCTACAAGGAACCGCCTGTTTGCCCAGCTGTTTCTCTGTGCGCAACAGCCCTGTGAAAGTTTAGCCCCGAGAAAAGTGAGCAGCATAATGAGCATGAGATCCTTTGAGGCTTTGAGCCTCTCGGGATTCAAGTCGTCCAGTCCGACAGGAACGACCCGTCCCATTCTTCGAGAACCTGTTTTCGTAAGTCCGAACCCGAACCCCGCCAAGCTTTTACCATATCAATCTGGCCAATCAAAACAAAGGTTGCTCAAAAATCAAGCGAGGCCTTGTTTGCCTGTGGTCAGTTTACAAGGCCAACTTATTGAACGCCGAAATTCACTGCTGCCTCGCGCTCGATGGTGCCGGTGCCAAGAACTAGGGTGATCAATTTACCGCGCGATAGTCACCAGCTGAGGTGTTGGCAGCGACTGCAGCAGCGTCTTGACGTTGCGCATCAGTGTCGCGATTTCCTCGTCCGAACTGACGTGGTGCGGTAACTCTGTGTCGTCACACGCGCTTCCGATCTCGTGTAGCCAATCGTAGTCGACTTCCTCAGTCCTGGACTTCTGAAGGTCGCTCACCAATTCCCTTACCAACACATCCCTGTCAGAAATAAGGAGAGTGCCAGCAAATCCGCCATTGAGGAGTCAGGCTTGGGGGGGGGGAGACCAGGTGTGCCTGCTGAGAAGAGGCAGGTGCTCGACACACGAGTATTTTAACTCTGATCGCACAAAGGTGAAAACTTGATGTCGCCGAGGTCTGGACTCTGGTGAAACCCTGGGAAGACAATTGAGGCAAGTAGATTTCTCCACTTCTTACCCCGCGCGCTGCACAGTACGCACATGGCAATGCAGCGCATGCAGGTTGGACAAGAACCGCACCGACAGATTGCATTTTAGCACTGCCAATGCCATTAGGAACAATGTTCAACATCCGAAAGATCGCTCTGGTTACTTTCAGAGAAAATGTCTGGTGCACGTGGCACGTAGAAAATGATTTGCAGAAAGAAACTCACGAGAGCGTTGCAAATCATTGGATTTCCTGTGCAAATGGTGACTTTCATCTCGCAAGTGCTTCCGAGGCCCCTGTCTGCAGAGGACTCAGCCAAACGTACACGAGATTTTGTCACAATTGATGCAAAGCAAACAAACCCACAAACAAGGCGTCACCCGAGGCGATCGATGAAGAACCAAAAGCTGCCACAATATTATTCACCTCTTGTTCAAATCTTCCTGATGCGTGCCAAACACCCCTTCCCCCACCCGCCCCGTTCCGTTTGGAGAAACCAATGTTTGAGCGACGGTGAAGCCCGTACCTTTCACTTGTTCCTTTCGGCAAGTTTCCTGATTTTACCTCCCCAAGAGTCTTCTCCATCTCCACGAGCTGCGTCTTCCGTTTCCGGACACATTTCTCCAGTTCCTGTGAACAAACTACGCGCGTAATTATCAGTTCTGCCACGAGAAAGAAAAGTGACCTTTGCGGCCAGATATCGCAGACGTGCACACTGGATCTATAATTGACACATGAAAATCTCAGAACTTAAAAAGTGCAGAACTTTTTTGGCAACGCAAAACAGGGAGCAATCAAAAATTAAAACGCAAAGCTGTGAAACCCTACATTCGCGTACAAGTCACAGAATTCTCGTCACCCTGTGGGAACATGGTAATTGCGGCTTCTCTCACACCAAAATCAAAAGCGTTCCTTCACACCACCCGTGAATGCGTGAAGTGAAAAGAAGAAACCTGCGGAGTACAACAAACAAAAACGTCAAACGAAAGTGTCATCAAGCACATTCAGCTGTTCATGTGCGGTAGATTTCCGCAGCGCGGATTGGGTTGTGCGTTTTTTTCTTGCGCTCACACTTTCCCTTTTGCTCGTAAATATGGATCCACTGAACAATGTCAAGGCACTTCACCAACGCCCACAAAGGAGATGAAAACCAGAATTCCTCTGTTGAACCACACGACCGCAGTCATTGAAGGGCATGGGACAGGTTGGTGAGGAGTTCACGACACAGGAGGGAGGGCACAAAGGTCCGGCGCGGCCCCATTGTGAGTTCTGCGGCTGCAGAATTGGCTTCGTTACGCGAGTATAATTGATGGCGCTGCCCCTCGGCTCCCCACGTCCCCCGCGACCCGGACCCCTCCGCCACACGCGCAGTAACGACCACGGGACGAGCTGCCATCTTCACCCGCTCTTTCAAAGAATTGTCCAGCACTTTTCCTTCACGTACGGTCTTCTTTAATATTTAGTGCAGTGACACGGGAAAACCTGATATTTTTGTCAGTCGCAGGCACAAAGGTCTACAGACAACGGGAAAAGAAAATTATTGACCGGCATGCTTGGTGTCCACACACTTGTGAACGATGACTGCGACAAAACAAGAGATTGGAGATCAATGAGTGCGCGACCTGTAGTGCCCGTGACAACCATCAACATCTTTGAGACGAAAATTGTTTGGTGTCCAGCCCAACAATACATGCGTGGGCTTGGCGAGAAAATACCGTATCCACCCGTATAAGACGCACCTTTCTTGAACAAAAAGTGAGCACTAAAACTAAGGGTGCGTCTTTTTCATGAGCATGAGACAAGTATTATTTCAATGTGACCTCATACCAGAAAACCAAGGTGAAATTTGGGGTGCGTTTTGTACTTGGGTGCGACTTGTACATGGTGAATTGGGTGCAAGAAGGCTACCACTTTGGTATTGCTCATATTGTTTGACAACATACTGAATTGCAACCATGCAGGAATGTCGTCTGTTTGTGAGGGAAGACAATTTTTCATTAAAAGGGGTGAGGGGCTACAGGCTTCTTTGAGAGAGATTGAATTTCACCAGATTCAGAAAATTTCTGCTGACAAGGAGATGTTTATCCACTTTGGTCTGTGAAACCATGTAAACCCCGCCCCCCCCCCCCCCCCGGGGGGGGGCCCCCACGCAGGGCCCCCACCCCCCCACCGGGCACCCACCCCCCCCCCCAGTCCCCCCCCCCCCCACTGCCCCCCCCG
>JAAUXT010029856.1_pt1 | contig 53456 bp, 46 predicted proteins | sample 7278171 | NCBI WGS metagenome assembly JAAUXT01 (sample SAMN14350112, study PRJNA611818) | marine sediment metagenome | isolation source: surface marine sediment (1.8m) | place: French Polynesia: Moorea | collected 2018-08
ACCTGCCGCATTTTATTGGCATCCATGAGTTGATACACTATGGGCTCACTGTCTTCGACCTCAATGGTGACATTGGGTTCACTGGAGCACATTCCCATACATCCTGAGGCCACTACGCGGATATCCTGACGGTCTGCTTCCGCCATTTCTTCCATCAGGGCACTCATGACATCGCGGGCGCCGGCGGCGATGCCGCAGGTTCCCATATGCACGGTGACCTTGATGTTGGCGGGGCCATCTCGTAGTGAGGTTTCCTTGGCGGTTTTTTCTTTGATCTTTTTAAGATCATCAATGGATAACTTTGCCATGTGCTGCCTCCCCTGATGTTAAGGTGAATTGTCACTTGTTGCCAGATCGGCGAGCGAAGTTCGGATCGATTCGGTTAGATGGTGAATGAACACCGGGTCGGACAATGAAAGATCCTCCATTTCCGCTCGAATTTCACGTGTATCCAGACTAAATTCTCTGCCATCGATCAGGTGCGAATAAACAAAATCGATTTCCGGGTTTCCAATGATAAGGGTTGTCACCGTGGCTGCCATGTCCCCCAGAGGGGCACGATCGATATGGCTGTGCTGAAAAGTTGTTTCAACCTCTGTTCCTTTGCCGGGTTCTGTGTCGACCCGTAATTTCCCTTCGCAGCGCTCGGCAGCGGCAGCTAAAAGCGACAGTCCCAGTCCGACCCTGCGTGTGGTACGGGATGTGATAAAGGGGTCGTTGATATTTTGCATTTTTTCAACCGGCATCCCGTGACCATTGTCTCGAATCACAATTTTAAGCTGGTCTGCCTTAAGATCTTCTTCAACCTCAATCCAGATACAGTTGCCTCCGGCAGTAATCCCGTTTTCGACAACGTCTAAAATATGTAACGATAGTTCTCGCATTTAACTTATAATATGACGCCCTTCCGTACCGGTGAATGCCATCGTTAGTTCCTCCAGGGAAGGCGCTGCCATAATGAATTCGGTCCACACCTTACCGATATCGTGTAAAAAATGGGCGTCTGAAGCTGTTACACAAGGATAATCGCCAATACCCGGCACCTCTGTTCGTGCTTTTTCAAGGGGCACGCGGTAAGATACCTCTACAGCGTCTAATTGCAGATCTTCCGGGATAAATCCCAATTGACCGATTAAGCTGTAAGACGGGCGATCCACATGAGAGCTGATACAGATACCGCCGATATGATGGGCTTTTTGCACAATATCCATAAGGCTCAGGCCTGTGGCGCCGATTAACAGGCGCGGATTTTCGCCCAGGACCTGATCGTGCTCATCAGCGATCACCTGATGCCCGAACACCTCCGGCTGATTATTTCCACTCAGATGCTTATAAATATATTGCTGCATATTTATGGCATCTTCTACGCTTTTGAAAAGCGTGACCATGTGCACTTCTTCTCTGGAGCAGATTTCCATACCCGGCAAAACGGCAATACCCTGCCGACGGCCCTCGCGCATGGTTGCGGCAGCGTTCTCGGCTGTATTGTGATCACAGATGGCGATTAAATCAAGTTGTTGCTCAAGACTCTTTTGAATAATCTTTTTGGGACTCATATCCCAGTCGCTGCAAGGTGAGAGGCAAGAGTGAATATGGAGGTCGGCTTTGATTTTCTTTAACACCAGTTCGTCCTTTATCCGTACAGCATTTCAACCTGCTGGGCTCACTCTGTATTTCCAATTCCGGCGCTAAAAAGCCGGCCGGCCAGTTGAAATGACGAATCTGGCCACTGCAAAATAGGAATGCCTTCCTGGTCCGCTTTTTGGATGGTTTCCGCATCCGGTTTCTGGCCACTGGTAATAATTATGGCGGCCATTTCACGCAGCACGGCCACCGCCACAATATTCTGATGCCCCTGAATGGTCAGCCAGGCGCATCCGATCGGTGCGTTTCCCATAATTTCACTTAACAAATCGCCGCAATAGCCCTCGTTGACCTCACGGTCAAGTCCTTGTTGCCCACCGGCAACTTCAAGATCGAATTTATCTACCAGGTCTTTGACCAACATTTTTAGCAGCATCCTTTCTTCTCGGTGTGGCGGATTTGCGTTTCGCCTTGCTTTGGGCATCGATAAAAAGACAATCTTTCAAAGCCGCTTGACCCCGTACCACATCTTCGGCAAATGTACGGCAGTCCGGTGCCCCGCACGCGGTGCAGTCGGTCCCTTTAATCAGTAGCATCACTTTCTCAATTTCTTGCATTGAATCGATGGACAGCGCCTTTTTGCGGGCACCAAACAAACTGGTCAGTTTGGATGGGTCTTTCTCGCTTTGAAATTCGCCTTTTTCATACATTCGCAAAATGTTTTCACGATGCAGGCGTCTGCCGAGACCATATCGCTTGATCATTTTTTGGACCGCACTTTTGGCGAGATACTTATCGATAGCGTTTAGCACCCCGCCCAGGCAGCCTTCTCGGCAGGTCCGGAATTCAATATACTCGATATCCTGAAACAACCCCATCTCAATTTTTTCTAAATAGCTAATCGTTTCTTCCATCCCTGAAACTGCCAAAGATCGCTCGATATCCATGTCAGCGATTTCTCCACCGGACATGCCCCACATGGAGGCGTTGCCCGTGGCACAGGTCTCGTATTCAAAGCGGGTTTGATAAAAAGGAATGGCATCCGCCGCCTTGATTTGCTCCACATGTTTTATCAGGTGCGGATAAATGTCGTTGATTCCAAGCGCTACCTCAGCAGGTGCGGTCTTTTTGCGAGCAGGCAGGCATGCTGGATCTTTTTTGGTCGGGCAGGGATTGATGTAGTATAAAACAACCTCCTGGCCCTTATCCAGATATTCGGGAATAAGTCGCCGTTTAACCTCGCGCGCCATCAATGCCACCGGCCGCAACACCGGTAAGACATTGGGCAATAGGCTGGGAAATTTAAATGCAATCAGCCTGACCACGATGGGGCAGATCGGTGAAATCAGGGGCCATGGAGCCTGCTCGGACGCGCGGTTGCGACTGATGAATTCCTCGGTGGCACACTGGAACATTTCCAGAAAATAAGACATGTCGATGGTGTGCTGAAAACCCATCTGACGCAGGCCCAACAGCACATCTTTGGGCATCACACCGGGAAACTGCGCGTAGAGAACCGGTGACACCAGCGCAATGGCGACCTGGTCCTTATTCAGAATGTCAGGACCTTCGGTTGCTGCACTGACGGCGCGTTCACGGCAGATGCGAATGCATTCACCGCAACCGATGCACTGGTCCACAATTCGAACAGCCTTCTTTCTTTTGATGCGAATGGCTTTGGTAGGACAAACCCTCAGACATGACCCGTGGCCGGCACACAGGTCCCGGTCAAAACGGACAAAGCAAGTCGAGGTATGTCTTTTGCTCAATCTGATGTTCCTTTGTCAGGGATAAAAAAAGTCATTCGAACCACGGTCCCATTGTTTTCCGGGGATTCAACCTGAATCCGATCTGAATTTTTTTTCATATTCGGTAAACCCATGCCGGCGCCAAAACCCATCTCACGATGGTCATCATTGGCCGTTGAATATCCGGCCTGCATGGCCAAGTCAATATCGGGGATGCCCGGGCCATCATCGGTGACTTCCAAAATTAGCTTGTCGCTGTCCACTTCAATGCTCAGGGTGCCGTCCCCGCCATGCATGACGACGTTCATTTCGCTTTCATAGCCGCAGATAGCGACCCGCCGAATCAAGCGTGGATCGAAATCCATTGATTTTAGCAGGTTTTGAACGTTAATCGAGGCTTCGCCGGCCCGAATAAAATCTCTGCTTTTAATGGGAAAGCTTTTTTTTAGCTGGGCCATTTTTAAATTTCCGGGTGGTGCGGTCTTTCAGGCGGGACGGTCACTGAACATTGTCAGATTAACGTTGTCCGTCAAGCCCAACAAGATTGCACGCATGCAGTCTGCCGCAGGAGACAAACATTGAATACGGGCTCGATATAAGCGGTATGCCCTGTTCTTTGGCCATGTCGATCACTTCCTGGGGCGGCTTTTTCTTTCTGACAATGACCACCGCCCCGACGCCGGCCACCATGGCCGTACGAATGACCTGGATGGTCGTCAAACCGGTTAATAAGACACAATCTTCGGAAACCGCGGCCAGCACATCGCTCATCAGATCACTGGCACCGCATCTGGTGATGACTTCATCCAGTTTGTCCTCACCGGTTAAAAGGGTTGCATCGAGCGCATCAACAATTTCGGATAGCTTCATATACCGATTCCATTTTTCATTTAGTTAATGAGGGCGTGTGGTATTTCACCAGCCGGCTAAAAAGGGCAAAAATTAAACATACCGAACACTTAAGGCTCACAAAGTATAGAGCAAAGGGATTTCAGTGTCAATGATAAGTCAGGCTAAACACTGACCCATCACACATATAAAGAGACAACTTCAAATTTGTTCACATCGATCAGACCTTTGTCCGTCAGCTTTAATGCCGGGATGACAGGCAGCGCCAGAAATGACAGGATCATAAAGGGATCGGTTAAAATGCAGCCCATTTCTTGAGTGACATCGATTAAGGCATCCAGCTGCCGTTGCACCCTGCTGACCGGCTCAAAGGACATTAACCCGGCTAGCGGCAATGCCAGACGTGCCAGAATCTTTCGGTTTGATGCAGCTGCCAAACCACCACCCATATTGACAACGGCTTCTAATGCGGTCTGCATATCTGCATCGGTAGCGCCGACAACGATGATATTGTGGGAATCATGGGCGACACTGGATGCCAGGGCGCCGTGCTTTAGGCCGAAGCCTTTGACAAATCCCTTGCCGATATTGCCGCTGGCGCTGTGGCGTTCCACAACTGCCAGCTTCAATAAATCCCTTGATGGGTCGCTGACGGCCTGAAGATTTCTGATGGTCGGCTGTTCGATGCACTCATGAGTAATCAACTGATCCGCCACGAGTTCAATGACGCGTATGTTTTTATTATCAGCCGCAATGCTGAAATCAATTGTATTCAAATCCACATGCATTGAAGGGGCAATCGGCGCCGGCGCCGGTGCCTGTATATGGGGCAGGATCTTTCCGTTTTCGGCGGTCACAACACCGCGGCAATATACCTGTTCGATCACCGGTTTTTGCAAATTGGAAAAGACGACCAAATTAGCCTGTCTGCCAGGGGCAATGGCGCCCAGATGATCAAGACGAAAGTATTCGGCCGGATTCAGTGTGGCCATTTGGATGGCCAAAATCGGATCCAGACCCGATCCTATGGCTTCGCGCACGATTGAATCTATATGGCCCTCTTCGATCAGGTCATGGGGGTGGCGATCATCGGTGCACCACATCATACGTCTGGACGTGCGATCATTTACAGCCTCCAGCAATGCCTTTAAATTTTTAGCACCGGTCCCCTGGCGAATCATAATGTGCATTCCAGCAGCCATTTTTTCTCTGGCTTCCTGCGCGGTGGTGCACTCATGATCGCTTCTGATGCCAGCGGCGATATAGGCATTCAGTGCTCTTCCATTAACACCCGGTGCATGCCCGTCGATCGGCTTACGGTGTCTTTTGGCCATATCGATTTTGGCCAGAACATCCGGGTCGCCAAAAATGACGCCCGGATAATTCATCATTTCAGCCAGGGCCACAACTCTTTTGTGGCTAAAAAAGGGCTCAAGATCTTCGGCCGTCAGGCGGGCGCCCGCGGTTTCCATATCGGTGGCCGGCACGCAGGAGGGCAAGGTAAAATAAATGTCGATCGGTTGGTCTTCGGCTGCCTGCAGCATATAGGCAATGCCGTCTGTGCCCAACACATTGGCGATTTCATGGGGATCGGCGGCTACGGTCGTGGTGCCGTGCACGACGATGGCCCGGGCAAATTCGGATATGCATGTCATGGCGCTTTCAATATGAACGTGGGAATCAATAAAACCGGGTGCGACATAGCGCTTGTTTAAATCCACAATTTCCTTGGCCTCATATTGGCCACATCCGACGATGATACCATTGCTGATGGCAAGCGCCTGCGGGACAATTTCGCCGGTCATGACATCGACAATCTGTGCATTGGTTAGCAGCAAATCAACGGGTGTTTCACCGTGAGCGGCTTTGATTATGTCGGTCAAGTTCATTTTAAGTTTCCTTTAAATAAGCAGCTCGTTAGTCTTATAAATTTCAGGTTTCCTCAACAAAAAGGTTTCAGGTGTCAGCCCCAAAATTGGTGTCAGGTTTCGGGTGTCAGGTGTCAGGCCTTTGGTGTCCAATGCAGAGTCTTTGCTATTCAACAGCTCTAATAGACGTATGTTTGCACTGGCTCGGGGTTTTGTCTTAACTTCCCTGACACCTTAATCCGCCTGCGGCGGAACACCTGAAACCAGGCCTTTAGAACTCATCGGCTCTTTTGAATTTGATCGGCAATCTCGTTGACTTTTGACATAATCTCTTCAACATCCAGGCTGAGAATCTGTCGATTGCGCACCAAAACTTGTCCGGCGACCACGACATCACGTACATCGGCGCTTTGTGCGGTATAGACAATATGTGATGCCGGATGATACATCGGTGTCAAATGCGGGCTGCGATGATCGATAACGATCACATCGGCCTGTTTGCCCACTTCAAGAGAGCCGATCTGGTGATCCAGACCAATGGCCCGGGCACCACCGATGGTGGCCATCTCAACCACGGTTCGGGCATCCATCGTAGTGGGGTCATGTGATTGTGCTTTGTGGATCTTGGCGGCCATGTCCATTTCGTGGAACACATCAAGGTTGTTGTTGCTGGCGCATCCATCGGTTCCAAGTCCCAGCGGTATACCGGCCTTTATAAGCTGGGGTACCGGTGCAATGCCGGCAGCCAATTTGGCATTGCTTTCCGGGTTATGCGCAATACTGGCCTTGCGTTTAACAATGATGTCAATGTCGTCATCTGTAAGCCAAACACAATGAACCAGCAAGGTGTCTGCATCCAGTACCCCCAGGTCATCCAAATAAGCAATGGGTGTGCTTCTATATTTTTGCTGTATCTGCCGGCACTCAGTTTGGGTTTCGGCTGCATGAATTTGAAAACACAGGCCGGCATCAATGCAAAGCGCTTTGGCTTTTTTTAAGGTTTCGCCGCTGCAGGTATAAGCTGAATGGCAAAAAACCGAAGGCGTGATCAAAGCGGATGCGTGCTGCCACTTGGAGACAAATGCCCGGGAAGCCTTTATATTATTTTTAGGATCCGGCACGCCGGGCGCCGGAAAATCAATTATCCCCTGGGCCAATACCGCACGCAAACCACTGGTTTCCACAGCCGCTGCCACCTGGTCTTCAAAAAAATAGCCGTCACAGCAGGTGGTTGTTCCCGAAAGCAGCATTTCAGCGCATGCCAGCAAGGCACCCCAACTTACATTGTCAGGTTGAAGATGGGCGCTTTCAGCCGGGAAAATATGTTCGTTTAACCAGCTGTCCAATGGCAGGTCGTCGGCCAAACCGCGAAAGAGGGTCATGGGAAGATGGGTGTGACTGTTCACCAAACCCGGCAACACGATCCCACCATTGGCGTCAATCGTCTCAGTTGCTGGCGGCGGTGACTGATCAGCAGGCAGGATATCGAGGCGTTCAATAGTGCCCGCTTTGATGCACAGCAGACCGTCAGGAATAATATCAAAGCGCTCATTGACGGTTACAAAAGTACCGTTATGGATGACAAGATCGTAGGGCATGGGATCACGTTACCTGAACAAAGATCCAATTCTGTTATTTAGTGGCTATGATATCCTGTGCGATTTGGTTGACCTCGTCCATAACCCTGCCGAGGTTCATGGTCTTAAGCTGTCCGTCATTCATTACGATTGTGCCGTTAATAATAGACGCACGGACGTCACTTCCCATGGCTGCATAAACCAGATGCGAAACCGGACTGTACATTGGCGTCAGGTGGGGTTTGTTGGTGTCGATGATGATAAGATCTGCTTTTTTACCAGCCTCGAGGGAACCGATAACCGAATCCATACCCAAGACCGCAGCACTTTTACGGGTGGCCATTTTGAGAACTGTTTGCGCATTCATAACGGTGGGATCTAAGGTTTTGGCCTTATGGAGTTTGGCCACTGTGTCCATTTCCAAAAAAAGGTCCAGGTCATTGTTGCTTGCGCAACCATCGGTTCCCAATCCCACGCAGATGCCCTCATCTATCAGCCTGGGGATTGGCGCCACACCGGATGCCAATTTCATGTTGCTTTCGGCATTGTGTGCGACTTTGACATCAAAACGTTGCAGCAGGGCGATATCGTTTTCCGTCAGCTCAACACAATGGCAAGCGACCACATTGGGAGCCAATAGCCCAAGTTCAGCCATATGTTCCACCGGTGTCCGACCATATCGCTCTTTGACTTGCTCAATTTCGCTTTTAGATTCAGCTAAATGGATGACCAGTGGCAGCGCAAATTCCTGGGCCAGGTCAAATGCCTTCTTAAGTAATTTCGGCGCACACAAATAGACCGAATGCGGTTCTACAGCGATATTAATCAATGGATCATCCTGCCAGGTATCGATCATTTTGCGGGTATATTCAAAACCATTGTCAATGGGGCCGTAATTGGGCGAGTCGAAATCATACAAGACTTCACCGACCACCGCGCGCATACCGGCATCATGGGCGGCTCGGGCAACGGCATCCTCGAACAGATACATGTCGCAGAAGCAGGTGGTGCCGGACATGATCATCTCTGCGCAGGCCAACAGGCTGCCGGCGTAGACCATCTGTTCAGTTAGCTTGGTTTCTGCTGGAAATATATGATCATTGAGCCAGGTCATCAATGGCAGGTCATCTGCCAGCCCTCTAAAACACGTCATGGCAGCATGCGTATGGCTGTTGATCAGTCCGGGCATGACAATTCCGCCCTGGGCATCGATAACCTCGGATGCGCGCCAATCGGAAAATTTTTCTGCCGGACCAACTGCCGCGATGCTATCCTTGGCGATAGCAACTGTGCCATTGACGATGGTGGTGTCATTGGCATCCATTGTCAGGATGGTTCCGTTTATGATCAGGATATCAGCGAATTTCGGTTTCATAAATTCGTTTGGCAACTCCTTTAAGGATCGCTTCCAGCAACGGCGCTGCTTTTTGAGCGACAGCGATGATTTCTTCAACGTTGGCGGGAACCGGATCTGCAGGGTTGTGAACATTGGTAATCGTCGACAGCCCCAACACCCGCAGGCCACCATGGACGGCGGCGATGACTTCCTGCACTGTTGAAAATCCAACAGCCTCCGCTCCAATGGTTTGTAAAAACGTGACCTCCGACGGGGTTTCAAGGGCCGGCCCTATCAGACCGACATAAATGCCTTTCTGGTACTTTATTTTAGCGGCATGAGCCGTTTCTTCGGCAAAAGCGATGAGGTCAGGGTGATAAGCGCGGGACATATCCGGAAATCGGGTGCCCAGATGGTCATCGTTGGGGCCGATCAACGGATTGGTTGCAGTCAAATTGATATGGTCATCAATTAACATGATGTCGCCTGCGCTAAATTTGGGATTCAGACCACCGGCGGCGTTGGAAAGGAACAGAATTTTGACGCCAAGTTGTTGCATCAGGCGAATCGGATAGGTGACTTCGAGCGGGCTATAGCCTTCATAGAGATGAAAGCGGCCCTGCAGGGTGATCATCGGGCAACCGTTGAGTTCACCGACCAGCAACTGGCCTTTGTGAGATTGAACCGTTGACAGTGGAAAATGAGGGATGTCTTTGTATTTAACGGTTAGATCAATCGACATCGATTCGGCACTTTCACCCAGACCGGTACCGGTCAAATAACCGATATACGGTCTGACCTGGGTCTTGCCTTTGATGAAAGCGGTGGTTTCTGCCAGATGCTGCATTAAATTTTGCATGGCTTGCCTCTGCGGTTTCAGTTTAAACATACCTGAGAAAGATGTCATTTTAGTTCAGCAGATAGCAGTCGTCAAGCCATCAGATATGATGGCTCAAAACAGGATGTTCTCATTGACTTTTTTATGACATTGTGACATACAAACTCCCTTGATCCTGCCCCGCTTTTATAGTGTAATGGGTGACCAAATTATATGTTTGGTAACGTTTCAGCTTTATCGTATCTGTCATAACCACGAGCAAACGAGGGAGATCTGCCCATGGCACCTGACACCCGTCCTGACCATCCCGAAATTTCAGATGAAATGTGGCCTAAAATCGATGACATCATTTCTACCAACTGCAATGTGCCCGGTTCAATCATTGGTGTTTTGAGAGAATGCCAGGATGTGGTCGGCTGGTTGCCGGTGGAGCTGATTGACTATATCAGCGATGGTCTGAATTTGTCCCGCAGCGAGGTGTTTGGGGTGGTTTCATTTTATTCCTTGTTTTCCCTGACGCCCAAGGGCCGACACCTGATCAAAGCCTGCTTAGGTACTGCCTGTTATGTAAAAGGCATTAAAGAAGTGATGAGCCGGATCGGCAATGAATACCAGCTTGAAGAAGGCAGCACCACCGAAGATCGTCGTTTTTCACTGGAGGCCGTCCGATGCCTGGGGGCATGCGGCCTGGCACCTGTCGTGGTGGTGGATGAGGATACATACGGTGATGTCAAAGCCGACAAGGTTATCGAAGTGCTGGAAAAATACGAGTAGCCGACAGTGTGGCGCTGATGAAATTATCTGAAATTCAAAAGATTCTGGATGCCACTGTTCTAACAGGAGAAGATCAGCTGGATCGCAATGTCGTGGGTGCCGGGGGCGCTGATTTAATGGCGGATGTGCTGTCGGCGGTCGCCAAAGATGCGGTTTTGCTGACCGGCCTGACAACCGAGCAGGTGTTGCGAACCGCCAAGGTCGCTGATGTTGCAGCGGTGGTGTTTGTCAGGGGTAAAAAGCCCGATACACCCGTTATCGAACTGGCAAAATTTTATCAAATGCCCGCCTTGATGACAAAATATTCCCTGTTTGTTGCCAGCGGGCGATTGTATGTCAATGGACTTCGTGGATTGGATGGTTCGTGGTAAGTAAGAAACATTGAATATTGATAATTGTATAATTGAGGAATTCTATCCTTTTTGATATTTCGAACTCTCAATTAAAAGTGTTCCATTTAATTTGTAATTTTTGAACTCGACTGAAAGCGGTAAAATATTCAATAATCAATCTTAAATATTCAATGATCACTTGCGGGAGCCCAGCATGAATAAAGTGAGAACACAGTTGATGTTGTGCGGCGGAACAGGCTGCCACGCTTATAAAAGCAACGTCTTTCACGCAGAACTCCAAAAAGAAATAGACCGCCGGGAGCTAACAGACGAAATTAAGATCATTGAGACCGGCTGCAATGGTTTTTGTGCGGTCGGACCGGTTATGCTGGTTCAGCCTGAAGGTATTTTTTATCAGAAGTTGAAGGTTAAAGACATTCCGCACCTCGTTGAAGAGCACTTTCTCAAGGGCCGACCGGTCAAAAAACTATTTTATGTGGAGCCCGCTTCCAAAGAAACCATTCCCAATATGGTTGAGATTCCCTTCTTTGAGCATCAGATGTTTTGGGCGATGCGCAACAAAGGGGCCATTGATCCGGAGGTGATTGAGGAATACATCGCCCGCGATGGCTACTTTGGCGCTGCCAAGGCGCTGCAGGAGATGGAACCCGAAGACATCATTGCTGAGGTGAAAAAATCGGGCTTGAGAGGGCGGGGGGGTGCCGGGTTCCCTACCGGATTGAAGTGGGAATTTGCCAGCAAAAGTGCTGGTGATATCAAATACGTATTGTGTAATGCAGACGAAGGCGATCCGGGCGCTTTTATGGATCGCAGCATTCTAGAATCTGATCCGCATGCTATTTTGGAAGGCATGTTGATTGCCGCCCGGGCCATCAATGCCCAGCACGGGTATATTTACGCGCGCACGGAATATCCGCTAGCCATCCGCAGGCTGGACATTGCCATTGAGCAGGCCAGGGAGTATGGGTTGCTGGGCAGCGATATCCTTGGCTCTGGTTTTGACTTCGATATCGATATTTACCAGGGTGCCGGTGCTTTTGTTTGCGGTGAAGAAACTGCGCTGATGCGCTCAATTGAGGGCAAGCGCGGGATGCCGCGCCCGCGTCCGCCTTTTCCAGCCCTCAAGGGCTTATGGGAAAAACCTACCATCTTAAATAATGTCGAATCACTGGCCAACATTCCTCAGATCATTCTCAACGGTGGGGACTGGTATGCCAGTGTCGGTACGGAAAGCAGCAAAGGGACCAAAGTCTTTGCGCTTTCGGGTGATGTCAACAACATCGGTCTGGTGGAAGTGCCGATGGGCACCACGCTGAAAACAATGATTTATGATATTGGCGGTGGCGTTCCCAACAAGAAAAAGTTTAAGGCCGTGCAGCTCGGTGGGCCTTCTGGCGGATGCGTGCCTGAGCAATATCTGGATATCCCCATCGACTATGAGGAAATTGCCAAGGTTGGTGCCATCATGGGGTCGGGTGGCGCGATTGTGATGGACGAAAACACCTGTATGGTGGACATGGCACGCTTTTTTATGGATTTTGTGCAGGATGAATCCTGCGGGAAATGCACCCCCTGTCGTGAAGGCACACGGCGGCTGCTGCAGCTTCTTGAAAAAATTTGTGAAGGTCACGGGGTGCCGGAAGATATTGCCATTATGGAGGAACTCTCTGACACCATCAAGGAAGCGGCACTGTGTGGTTTGGGCCAGACGGGGCCTAATCCGGTTCTGTCAACGTTGCGGTATTTTAAAGACGAGTACGAAGCCCATGTTTTAGAAAAACGCTGTCCGGCCAAGCGCTGTGTGGCCCTGTTAAAGTTTGAAGTGCAACCGGAGCTGTGTACCAAATGCGGCATGTGTTTTCGAGCCTGCCCGGTTGAGGCCATTGACTGGAAAAAGAAGGAGGTGGCCGTTATTGACAAAGAAAAATGCATCAAATGCATGACGTGCTATGATAAATGCAAGTTTGATGCAATCGATTAACCTAAATGAGCGTTCCAAATTTTAAAATGCTAATGAATCTCACTTTAAGGAATTCTATCCATTTTAAATTAAAAAATTTGGAACCCTCCGGGATTGCCGATCTCACTCCGCCGCAGTCGGATTAGATGCCGTTCCGCATAGTTTACTATAGCGGAACGACATCTGCCGTGTAGCCGCAGCAATCCTCCTGAGGCGGATCTTTGACCTCGACAATCGCTCAATTAGGTTTCATAAATTTAATTTATCCGGTGAATTCTGTGTTATATGATTCACTCAATCTATCTTAGGTTACTTATCTCATTTCAGATCACCCTTAATATTTAGCCGAGGGAGTCCAATGACTGACGCAATCATTTTAATGGGCGGCATGGGATTGGCCATCAGCATCATTTTGGCCATCGCATCCAAAGTTTTCTATGTGTATGTTGATCCCAAAATATTGGCGATCGAAGAAGAATTGCCCGGCGCGAACTGAGGTGGTTGCGGGCTGCCGGGTTGCAGCGCCAATGCCGAAGCCATTGTTGCCGGGATAGCCGCTCCAAATTCATGCGTGGCTGCCGGTGAAGAGGTAGCCGAAGCCATTGCCGGCATTATGGGAGTTAAGATCGAAGCGGTCGAACCGGATATCGCCTTGCCGGGATGCTTTTTCGGGGTTTCGGATGCGGATACCAAATATGTGTATAACGGTTTAGATGATTGCCGGGCGGTGGCCCTGCTGGGCGGCGGGATGAAAGTATGTACCATTGGTTGCTTGGGACTGGGAACTTGTGCCAGGGCCTGTCCATTCAATGCTATCGGAATGGGCCCCAAAGGTCTGCCTGTTGTCGTCGAGCAAAGATGCACGGGTTGCGGCACCTGCGAACGGGTGTGCCCGAAGCACATTATTAATCTATCTTCGGTTACGCGAAGGATTATCCGCGAGTACACCACCGATGAATGCACGACACCCTGTCAGCGGGGATGTCCGGCCGGTATCAACATACGGGAGTACATTCACCAAATATCGCAGGGAAACCATCATCGTGCTGTTCAGGTCATCAAGGAACGCAATCCTTTTCCTGCTGTGATTGGCCGGATTTGTCCGCGTCCCTGTGAACTTGAGTGCCGGCGCAATTATATCGATGAGCCGGTGGCCATCAATTATCTGAAGCGTTACGCCGCCGATTTTGAAAAAGATAGCGGCAAACGTGTCTTACCTTATAAGGCGCCAGATACCGGCCGCAAAATCGCGATTGTTGGCGGCGGTGTACAAGGTTTATCTGTGGCGTTTTTTATAGCGCGTCTGGGACATGCCGCAACCGTATATGAAGCCACCGAAAAACTGGGCGGGCTGCTCAGAAGCGCCATTTCGAAGGACCGGCTGCCCGAGGAGATATTGGACTGGGATATTGCGGGCATCGTTGAAATGGGCGTAACCATCGAAACTGAAAAGGTTCTTGGTCGTGATTTTTCGATTAATTCATTGCTGCAAGAAGAATTTGATGCTGTATTTTTAGCTTCCGGTGGCTGGGATAGCCGCCTGTCACGTGGGGCAAAAGATCAGATTGAATCACCGATTCCCGGAACTTATATGCTGGTAGATCTGATGCGATTCGGAGCGCAACCGGCAGAGGATTTATCGATTGGCTCTGAAATTGTCATTGCCGGTGGCGGCAAACTGGCGCTTGATGCCGCCAAAGCTTGCAAAGAAAGGGGCGCTACAACCGTCACCGTCTTGTTTCGCGAGAGCTGGGAAAACAGTCCTGTATCTGATGCGGAATTAGAAAAACGGGGTATGACCGATCTGAATATTGTCTGCGATGCAGCAATTAACCGCCTGATAGGCCAGGCGGATCAGCTCGAGCAGTTAGAATATATTGAAGTCGCTACCTCAAAATTAACGCGCCTGCCGGCTCAGACACTGATACTGGCCACTGGCCGATTTCCAGAAATGGTGTTTACCCGTCCTCAACAACCGGAAGGTGCCGAAGCTGAAGAAGCTGAAGCGGTCGAATCACCACCAAATGCGTCTTTGCTTTGGGAAGGTACCCCACCTTACAAACAACCTGCCTTCAAAGATGAGGTCGGCCTATTCGCAGATGGTGATGTGCTGGCGGATTACAGCGCAGCTATCAAAGCCATCGGTGGGGGGCGCCGGGCAGCTGCATCCATTCATCAGATCATGCATGGACTATCTCCCGGTCTAACGGAGCATGTGATCACACCGCAATCAACCCTGCAAAATGTATATCATGTTGAAAATGTTCAAGCCAGCCGGCGCCAGATAATGCCCATATGCAGTGGCAAAGAACTGGCGGTATGCGGCGAGGTTGAACGCGGTTTTTCCGCTGCGATGGCCAAAGAAGAAGCGGATCGATGTCTACAGTGCGGGTTGATTTGCTACGAGCATACCCAAAAGGCGTCGGTTGACGAAAAGGAGGAACCAACCGAAGCTTCTGGGTAAAGTCCTTTACTCGATGCGTGTATAATTCAGGTACTTGTATAGCGTGCTGTAAGCTATTTATAAAGTATAACAGAAGGTGTCAGGTGGCAGGTTTCAGGTGTCAGGCCAGCGTGCTTCACATCGAAACCTTAAATTGTATTGTAACCATTCAAAGCCTCAGATCCCAAGGAAGAATGCAAGGCCCTTCGGACCGAATTGCTGCCACCTGAACACTGACACCTTAAATATTGAGTTGCTTCAAGATCGCAACACCACCAAAATATAACAATCGACTTCTATAATTTTAGGATACGATCGGTGAGCGAGGTCATCAATGGCTACTGAACACGGCGTTGTCCTTCGAACCAATTCTGAAGCTGCCTGGGTCAAAACGACACGCAGCAGTGCCTGCCAGGGATGCACGGCAAGAAATTCGTGTCATACCCTCAGCAACAGTCAGGAAGTGGAAGTCAAAGCATTGAACCTTGCCGGGGCCAGGGCAGGGGATCGAATTGTCTTAAGTTTTGAAACCAAATCATTGTTAAAAGCCACCTTTTTAATCTATGTGTTCCCCATCATTGTCTTGGTTGCCGGCGCCCTCGTTGGGCAGATGCTGGCTCCTCTTATCAGCGCTAATCCATCAGCCGTATCTGTTTTGATCGGGTTTTCCGGTTTTTTTGCCGCGCTGTTGATTATGAAAACGAGGGCCAACAAAATGGCTGCCAAGAATGCATACCAGCCGAAAATTACAAAAATTTTACAAAACCATAAACCCTAGCTGGTTCAATTCAGAACTTACCTGCAATCTAGTCATCTGACCATCGTTGCTTGGAACAGTACCGGCTCCCCAGGCTAGCAGCAAATTCGGCGTAAGTGATCAAGAGTGCTACCACGGGGCATCCATCTTATTTTCAACTTGTTGATGATTCATGAACGATCCAAATGCAATAGGAAGGCACGCGGGTGTGATTAAAGTGTGTCGGGACGGCGTTATTCTTCTTTCTGAGGGAACAGTTCTTCGATTTCAAATTTCTTTATTTTTTGGAGGCAATTTCCCAACGCATCCTCCTCCGTTTCACCGGTGCCCTGAAATTCCTGCCGGGCAACAATATTGACGAGGTTTGGAACGGCCACAAATTTTCCGGCCAAGTTTCCGGCCTTTGTTTCGTGCACGTCGATATAAATTAATCTCTCGTTGCGGATCAAATTATATCTGGTAACTTTAGTCAAAATATCCTTTTCATTCAACTGCTGCATTATCGTATCCTTCGGTTTATTCCTGTTCCATGCTCGTCTTGAGGGGGAAACCGTTTTCCTGGGCGATTTTGGTTACAAGATTTATTTTGGTTTCTGCCAATTCGTAAGGATAGACCCCGCATACGCCAACACCGCTGCGGTGCACCTGCCACATTAGACGGGTTGCCTCGTCGATGGACTTGTTAAAGACTACAATCAATATCTCTACAACGAAGGCTTTTGTTGTGTAATCATCATTGTGAAGCAGTACCTTGTACATCGGCGGTTCGGTTGTTTTTTCATCGATCTCTTCTAGAATATTGTGCTGATAATCAGGCTGCTTGGAACTCACAATGATGGTCCTCCGCTCTCTGTATTATCAGTAAAACGTAAGGGCTGGCCAAAAGAAATCAAGCCGCGCAGTATAAAAACCGAACAGGGCGCCTATCGGTTGGACGGATTGGATTGCCGATATTGTAGGACAACTGCCCAAAAGAGGCCATAAAATAAAAAAGGCAGCTTATCAGCACAGGGGATGCTGATAAGCTGCCTTTAAGAGTAACAATCGAGTTAGATGGCAGCCTTTAAACCTTTGCCGGCTTTGAATTTGACGACGTTTTTGGCCTTGATTTTAATCGGAGCACCCGTCTGCGGGTTGCGGCCTTTGCGAGCTTTCTGACGTGTTTTCTGAAAAGTTCCAAAACCAACTAGGGTCACTTTTCCGTTCTTTTTCTTCAATGCTTTGGTCACATTGGCCATGAAAGAATCAAGCACCTTGCCGGCGGCAACCTTTGATACCTTAGCGTCCTTTGCCATTTTGTCAATCAATTCTGCCTTTGTCATTTAAGCCTCCTTCTTTTTGTTTTGGGTATTTTTCATTGCGTTTTTTGAAAAAGTCTACAGCAAAATAGTTCGAAAGTCAATAAATAAAACCCTATTTTTATTGGTTTCACAGGAAGAAATCATTTTAAATGCGCATGGACTCTAAGTTTAGCAGTTCTTAAAATTCGAAAAATGAAAATTCGAACTTTTGCAAACCTTATCGATGCTGTAAAAACCTGCCCTCATAAGGGTCTGGCCAGATATCGAATTGCTCAAATAACGCTTTAAAAACAAAAGATTCTGTGATAAAAATGAATAAACTTGGTGTTTTATAGTTGCCTTCTCACCAGGTTTTTTCTGACGATCGTTGGATTCATTTTCTATAGGGTCTATAATTTCAGTGCTACAGAATGCTAGCTTTGGTATTCTGCGGTTTATCAGGTCGATTTATAATGAACCAGAAAGTTTATGTAACCAGCAAACAGATGGCAACGTTTTCCTGTCCGCAATGCACACGGACGAGAACCGTAGACGTTTCCAAATATGCGACCCTTGATAAGATGGTCAAGGTAAATGTCAAATGTCCGTGCGGGAATGCATACAAAGCCATCTTGGAAAAAAGAAAGCAGTATCGCAAGGAGACTAACCTGCCGGGGACCTACATCCATTTTATCGACGGCCAGCCCCAGAACCGCGGACTGATGACCATTGAAGATATCTCTACATCCGGGGTGAAAATTAAATTGAACGTAAAACAAAACTTTGCCCTCGGTGATCAGATGAAAATTGAATTTCATCTAGACGACGTCCAGCGCACATTGATCAAAAAGACCGTCATTATCAGAAATCAGCGCGACCAGCATATCGGCGCCGAATTTGCGCCTTTTGAAACCGTTGATAAGGCTTTGGGGTTCTACCTTTTCAGCTAATAACTGAATCTTGCATGAAAATTAGAAGCTATCTCAAAAATGCATCTAATCCGCCGGAGGCGGACTCCACTTTTGAATCGGTTTTCGCCTTGCCCTTGAGCGTAATCTACTATTTTTGAGATAGCTTCCAACAATACATTTGAACTTATCTTAACAACATCGTATCCGACACAATAGATTCGTAGGCTATATCAGCTATCAAGATGCTTAGGAAGAAATCCATTTTATCGCTTTAATTTTCATGCAAGATCTAGTTTAAAAGAATCTTGTACGGAATTACATGCAAGATTCAGGTGATGCAGTTCTGACAAATCCGAATGCCTGCTCAAAAGAATCGATGTACCCATTTCAGATGGTGTTACTTTCCTGCAGGAATTTTTCCCTATGAAAAAGAGATGCCCATGGGCCGGTAACGACCCCATCTACGTAAAGTACCATGATAGTGAATGGGGTGTTCCGCTGCACAATGACCGTCAATTGTTTGAGTTCCTTTTATTGGATGGCTTTCAGGCTGGGCTAAGCTGGATTACGATTCTAAAAAAGCGAGCCAACTATCGGAAGGCCTTTGATCATTTCGATGCTCGCAAAATAGCCACCTACAATACGCGTAAAGTCAAACAATTGCTTTCCAATAAGGGAATTATTCGAAATAAGCTCAAAATTGAAGCGGCGGTTCAAAATGCAAAGTCGTTTCTGATGATCCAGGATGAATTTGGCAGTTTCAATGATTATATCTGGCAATTCACAGGCGGTAAAACCATTAGAAACACCTGGAAGACGCTGGACCAAATTCCCGCCTGGACCGAAGAATCCATATCGATGAGCAAAGATTTAAAAATAAGAGGATTTAAATTTGTGGGGCCCACTATCTGTTATGCGTTTATGCAGGCAGCCGGTATGGTTAATGATCATCTGGTTGGATGCTTTAGATACCATGAGTGTTAAGGAGGATTGAGCAAACCACCATTCACGATATTTGAAAAAATTACGCGGTCAGAATGCGATACACATGGAGCCTAAAGTCACGGTCATGAATGGTCATTAAATATCCATCATGCTTATGATTGAGACGATTCAGTACCGATCTCCACAAAATGCCGTAGTAGTTCTCCAGTATACTTTCATCAACATTCAGACCATTTTCATTCTTGATCGCATAGTTAACCATAGAGCACCTTTCAAACCGGATCCGTTTCTCGCTGTCGTTGCTCTATTGGTTATATCGGCTTATCTGCCGATTTCTTTATAGATAAGTGTTGTCCAGCTTGATCAAGGCACGACGATAGCTTAAAAATTATCTTCAGGATCAATTAATATTTTGATGGTCGGTTGTTGTTTGGTTTGTGCTTTTGATGGATACTTTCACAACTGCTAAATAAGGTGGGCATTATGGCATACTGTTCAGCGTGCGGCAGGCATCATAACGTTGGTTTTATCTCCACCCGTTTTGCAGGGACAGACGGTGTTTCGTTGGAGACCGCAAAATGGGCCAGCGTATTCGAAAAAGTTGGATTTACCTGCTTTTATTTTGCCGGCGAAATTGACCGGCCACCCGAGGTTTCTTATCTTGTCAAAGAAGCTCATTTCAAGCATCCGGACATCAAAGATGTATATCGCAATTGTTTCGGTGCTAGTGTGCGCGGTCGTTTCGTGACCCGCAAAATCTATGAAATCAAGCAGCATCTCAAGGATCACCTTTACAAGTTCATTGAGAAATTTGAACTTGATATGCTGGTTCCCGAAAATGCCTTAACCATTCCGATGAATATTCCACTGGGAATCGCATTGACTGAAGTCATCTCTGAGACCGGCATCCCCACGATTGCGCATCACCATGATTTTTTCTGGGAGAGACAGCATTTCATGACAAATGCATGTTGGGAATATCTGAATATGGCATTTCCACCGCATTTGCCTTCAATCCAGCATGTGGTGATCAACTCATCAGCCGATAATCAATTGAGTTTGCGAACCGGTATTTCAGCGACCATCATCCCAAATGTGATGGATTTTGATAATCCGCCACCGAATTCCGGTAATTTTGAATCATGTGCATTGGATAACAATGACAATACTGCCAAAAGCAATGGGTATACAGCAGATGTTCGACAGAGCCTGGGGGTTGCCGATGATGAGCTGCTGATCCTGCAGCCCACACGGGTTGTTAAACGCAAAGGCATCGAGCACGCGATCGAGCTGGTTCACCGCCTGGGTATGAAGGCCAAACTGGTAATTTCACATGCGTCAGGCGATGAAGGCTATGATTATGAACGCCGCGTCAGAGAATATTCTAAATTGCTAAAAGTGGACACTTATTTTGTGGCCAACATCATCAATGAGCAAAGAGGTAAAACCAAAAACGGTCGCAAGATTTATACCCTGCAGGATATCTATCCCCATTCCAATCTGGTGACCTATCCGTCCAATTTTGAAGGCTTTGGCAATGCATTTCTTGAAGCCGTTTATTTTTGCCGCCCGATTGTTGTCAACACGTATTCGATTTACACAATCGATATCAAACCCAAAGGCTTTTCGGTTATCGAAATAGATGGCTACGTCACCGACGAAGCGGTGCGTAAAACCAAGAAAGTGTTAACCAATCCTGAACTGCGTAAAAAAATGGTGACTCACAATTATGAAACGGCCAAACAGTATTACTCCTATAAAGTTTTGGGGAAAAAACTGGGGAACCTTATTGCAGACTGCACTGCTTGCCCGCAACTGTTGGGCCGGATGTAAAGCCGGTGCAGATCTTGGCTAACGGATGTGCGCCAGGCTGTTTTTAAGCCAACAAAAACGCCCGAGGCTCAAGTTTCCTCAGGCGTTCTTTTAAAATTGCTGCATCAACAATTGAAAAAGGAATGGTTGTTGAAGCTAATTTCTATATGTTCATCATAATAAACCCACCATCCGCAACAAATGCTAGTCGCCCATGGCGGCCATATAGTCATCGTACATGGTTTCCAGTGCCAGCTTGTGTTTGGCTTCTTCCTGGCAAAGAATTTTAAACAGCTTTTTGCTTTCTTCCGTATCGGCCTGTGCCAGGAAATCATTGTACAATTTCAGGGCTTTTTCTTCCCTTTTCATCGCCAGCAAAAGGATTTCGTTGTAAGGCATACCTTTTTCATAATCTAAATCCACCAGGTAATTGCTGCGCTTAATATCGGTAATCCATTTTAATTGATACTCCTGCAAACTTTTAGATATGCCTTCGGTTTTAAACTCCTGTAATATTTTTTCATGTTTTTGTTCTTCGGCGGCAAATTCGGCAAACATCTGTTTTGATCCCGAGAAATCTTCCTCATCATCACTTATTTTTTGATAAAATTCTGCCGCTTCCCGCTCCTTTTGAATGGCAAAATCAACGATCGCTTCCAAATTCTCAAATTCCATTATGATCTCCTTTCGCTAACGCAACCTAAAGTTATTCTTAAAACACCAAATCTATAACCATGCATTTGTAAAATTGACTCTAATATAATGACGATTTTTTGAGTTTCACCCCAAAATTAAAATGGGAATCGTCTTTTCAAAACAACCCTGCGGCTAATAGCAGGATTCTGATAAGATTTCAACTTTAATGGGTGGACTCATATCTGTAGTAAACCGCGCGGCAGCGCTATAAGCAGTGTTGGAAAACACAAAAGCACTGGTGGGAAATCCAACACAATTTTAACTATTTGAAAATAATATATATTTTTCATACCGCCTTGACAATAAAGGCAGTCGATAAATAAAACTGTGGTAAAATCCAACGCCAACTCGATGCAGTTGATCGGATTGACGACAATTCTGATATCTCAAAATATATATTAATTTCAATTGATTATCAATTTTATCCGTGTATGTTGTGGGTATTGGCACATGGATTGCTCTATAGGCTATCAACATTGAAAAAATACCTAGCAAAGGAGCGAGGAAATGGCTGAAAAAAAGAAAAAAATGCAGAGAAGTCAAGTGGGATTCGGATCGACTTACCAAAAAGCGCAAGCGGGCAGCGGAAATGAGCAGAAGGGAGTTGAATCTGTTCTCGGCGGCCAGGTATGGCTAGTCAAACCAGACAAAAAAGCCAAGGCTGCAAATCCTTGTCTATGGATGCAAGCCGGTGTCGTAAAATTCAAAAACTGTGACAATTATTATGATTGTACCAGTTGTAAATACGATCATGCCATGGACAGCAAAGTTGCCAAGGGCAAGCAAATCAGCTGGCAGGATGCCATGAAAAGACGACCGGACCTGGATCGGGTGTGTCGTCACAGTCTTACCAATCGCATTGAAAAGCGAATGTGCGCCTACGACTATGAATGCGCCAAATGTGACTTTGACCAATACTTTGAAGATATCTGGACCACCAAAGCCACAGCGATCCCCGGCGAGGTGCAACAGATAAAAGGTTTTGATGTCCCCGTGGGGTATTATTTCCACAATGGACATGCATGGGCCCGTATTGAAAGCGGCGGCTATATCCGCGTGGGTCTGGATGATTTTGCCCTCAAGATGCTCGGGCAAGCAGATGCGCTTGATCTGCCGTTGATCGGCAAAGAATTGGACCAGAGTAAAGTGGGCTGGGGGTTAAAGCGCAAGGATAACTTGGCAGACGTACTTTCTCCAGTCGATGGGGTCATCATGGAGGTCAATTCAAAGGTCAGGGAAAATCCCAAACTGGCCAATCATGAGCCTTATGGTGATGGATGGCTTTTTATGGTTCGTACACCGGATGTCAAGGGCACCATGAAAAAATTGATGGTCGACCAGGACAGCCTGAGCTGGATGAACACCGAAGTGAGTGAATTGGAAGGCATGATTGAAGAGGTGGCGGGTCCTCTGGCGGCCGACGGCGGTTATCTGGCGGATGATATTTACGGTAACCTGCCGGATCTGGGCTGGAAGAATTTGACAAATAAATTCTTACGCACTTAGTTATTCGTTATCTGTTATTGGTAAATGATAGACCGTCAATCGCGTCAACCCGAATAACCAATAACTGCCTGTTTATGGCAAGGAGAATGATCATGGTCTCCACCCGAATGGAAGCGATACAGTCAGCAAGCCATGCCCCCTGTATCTGGATGCAGGCGGGGGTGGTACCCCATAAGTTTTGCCACATTGAATATCAGTGTGCCGCCTGCGCTTATGACCGGGCCATGCGCCGCACGGCTGCCGAAAACCAGCAGCTCAGGGAAAAAGGCAAGATTCCGAAAGGCAAACGCGGCCGGATTGTTTTCTGGAAGGATAAATTACGGGAGCTGCCCGCCTGGAAACAACCCTGTCTGCACCACATGATCGGCCATATTGAATTTCGGGCGTGCACCCATGATTATCAGTGCGGCAACTGCGAGTTCGATCAATATTTCAATGATCAGTTTGCCGTTCACGCCGTGGTTCAGCCGGTGGATGTCTTAGACATCAAGGGATTTAAGCTTCCACATGGATTTTACCTGCATCCGGGGCACACCTGGGTAAAAATCGAGGAAGGCGCGACGGTGCGTGTTGGGCTGGACGACTTTGCCCTGCGCCTGCTGGGACCGCTGGATCGAATTGAAGCCCCTTTGATGGGCAAACAGCTGGAACAGGGTCGAGGGGACATTTCTTTGCAGCGCGAAGGAAATGACGCCAAGCTGCTTTCACCGGTCAGCGGGGTGGTCACCGATATCAACCCGGCCCTGCGAGAACGCGGCAGCCGGGGCACTGAAGATCCTTACAGCGAGAGTTGGATTTTGCGACTACACTGTGCCAACCTGCGGCAGGATCTCAAGAATTTGATGATCGGTAATCAGGCCAGCCAATATATTGATGAAGAAGTCAACCGTCTATACGAAGTCATTGAGGAAACCGCCGGCCCGTTGGCCACAGACGGCGGTTACCTGGGTGATAATATCTTGGGTCATCTGCCGGAGTTGGGTTGGCAAAATTTGACCCGCTTGTTTTTAAGATCTTAAAAGCTGTAGCGCTACACCCTTTGCTATTGAGGCTGGTGAAATTTATTTCACCAGCCTTTTTATATCGTCCTCGAGCAAGACCTTGCAATAGCGACACAGCTGGTCTGACTTACGGTCGACATCGCCCTCATTGCGGCAGTAATGCATCAAGCAGGTATGCTCCCGACAGTGGCGCAATTTGAACGTATGACCCAGTTCGTGAATGGCCTCTTTGAGAATGCGGCTCAAATACGGTTCTCGCGTGTTGAGGGAGCGGTGCCCGTCATTGAGACGCATGGTGGACACCACGCAGGCTTTACCGCCCAGTTGGGCCTCACCATAGACGTGGGTTAGAATCGGGATAAAGAGATCCACCTGAACCAGCGCCAGTACTTTGATGGCGCCTTGCGGGGTATTGCGGGCCAGTTCTTCTATGATCGGGGTGGAATGATACTGCTTGCGATTCGGATGATAGGCAAATTCGATATCCGTCAACAGAGACCGGACGTCTGTTGAGAAGGCATAGATGCGCTGGATTTCGGCACTGATGCGATCCAACAACTCGGGTGAAAAATCTCCGATGGGTGAAATGACGATTGTATTTGGGGATAGCGGCGTCAAGTTATCTTTTCAATATTATACCGTTTGATTTTGCTGTAGAGCGTGGAGCGGTCGATCCCCAGGATTTTGGCACTTCGGGCGATGTTCCATTGATTTTCGGTGAGCACGCGTTCGATGTGATTTTTTTCAATATCCTTGAGTGAGTGCGCTTTTATTACCGGTGCCGGTTCATGGCAGAAAATGGGTAAATTTTCGGGCAAAATTTCGCGCTGCCGGCCAACCACGACGGCGCGTTCAATGGCATTCTCCAGTTCTCGAATATTTCCCGGCCAATCATAAATCATCATTTCATCCATGGCTTCGCGGCTGATGTTATCGATGGGCTTATTGGTTTCCTGGGAAAAGCGATACAGAAAATGCTCCGCCAGAAGCGGAATGTCTTCTTTGCGTTGACTTAAAGATGGCATTTTAAACGAGATGACATTTAAGCGGTAAAACAAATCCTCCCGAAAATCCCCTGATTTGATGGCCGCTTCCAGATCTCGATTTGTAGCGGCAATCACCCTGAAATCAGCCTCAATGGGCTGGGTGCCTCCCACCCGATAAAATACCCGATCTTCCAGTACCCGCAAAAGATCGATTTGCATTCGCATACTGATTTCACCGATTTCGTCTAAGAACAGAGTGCCGCCGTGAGCCAATTCCAGTCGGCCTTTTTTGGTCTCTTTGGCATCGGTGAAAGCGCCTTTTTGATGCCCAAACAGCTCGCTTTCCATCAGATGCTCTGGGATGGCACCGCAATTGACCGTTACAAACGGGCCGTTGCGGCGTGAGCTGTTGGTGTGAATGGCCTTGGCCGCCAGCCCTTTACCAGTGCCGGTTTCACCCGTAATCAGGACGGTTGAATCCATGGGGGCCACATCGCAAATGAGATCAAAAATCTCCTGCATCGGTTTGGATTGGCCGATCATGCTTTCAAAACGGGTCCGATCTTTATATTGCTCTTTTAAGTAAATGTTTTCACGCGCCTGTTCCTGGTGCTGGATGATCTTTTCAATCAGTACACCCAGTTCGTTGGGATCAAACGGCTTGAGCATATAGTCAAAGGCGCCGTCTTTCATGGCCTCGATTGCCGAGGGAATGGAGCCATACGCTGTGATCATGACCACTTCGGCATCCGGGTCGCTTTCTTTGACCTTACGCAGCACATCCAGACCGCTGATGCCCTCCATTTTGATATCCACTAGCAGAATGTTAAAATGGGTCTCATTTATTTTCTCGAGGGCTTCTTCGCCGCTGGCAGCGGTCTGGACGACATGGCCGTCGCGTTCCAGCCAGCCAGCCAGAGATTCACGCATGATGAGCTCGTCATCGACAATCAGGATCTTAATGCTACTCACTGAAACCTCCCTGGGAATCAAGTTTCTCTGTAGCCGGTTTTAATGGCAACTTTACGTTAAAATGGGTACCCTCGTCGGTATTCGATTCCACATAAATGGAACCGCCGTGCTCCTGTATAATGCCATAGGCGACCGACAGGCCCAGCCCCACACCCTTGCCTTTTTTTTTGGTCGTAAAAAAGGGTTCAAACAGTTTTGACATATTTTTGTCCGGAATACCGACACCGGTGTCTTTAACATCAACTACCAATTTGTCGTCGCGCAGCGAATGCCGGGTTTCAATGTGCAATCGGCCACCTCCTTTGGATTCCATGGCTTCGGCGGCATTAGACACCAGGTTCATGAACACCTGCTGAAGTTGGTCCTCAGAGCCGATGAGATCCGGCAAGTCTGGGTCAAGCTTGGTTTCCACCTTAACGCCACTGATTTTTAGCAGGTTGGCGTTTAGGAAAAGCGTCTGTTCGATCAGACGATTGAGGCTAACACTTTTGAGCTCCATTTTAGACTGGCGTGAGAAGGCCAAAAGGTTGGACACAATACGGCTGGTGCGTCGTGTTTCGGTTTCCATCAGGGTCAGATACTGGTTAAACCGCTCGATCTGTTCCGCGCCGATGGTATCTTCCTCAACCATCCGTTTCATCAGCATGATCAAATTGAGAATTCCGGCGATGGGGTTGTTGATTTCATGGACCACGGAAGCCGAAAGTTTGCCCAAAGACGCCATTTTATCCTGGTGGAGCAATTTTTTGTGTGTTTCTTTAAGTTGCCGGGTGCGATCATCAACCATTTGTTCCAGACGACGGGTGATTTCTTCCTCTTCTTTGCGGTGTTGCGTAATATCCCGGCTGATGTGAATAAATTTGGAAACTTTACCGTCTTTTTCCCAGATGGGATAAATGTTGACTTCATAATATCGATTTTGACCATCGGGCATGACGCGGGTCTGGATTTGACGAACATGGCGTTTGTTGCGCACCACACCCTGCAAGGGGCAATCCGTGCGGCCATCATTACAGGGATGATCGATTTTATGATAGACTTGGTGGCATTTTTTACCAATGACATCAGCGGGGGTATAGTTCATTTTGTCAAAAAACGATTCATTGGCTTCTAATATTTCCATCTCAGGGGTAATGACCAGAATAAAATCATCGATACCGTTGAGGATGGTTTCCATTTCCTCGGTTCGCTCGCGCAGCTTTTGCTCCTCTTTACCGATGGCCTTCCAAAACATGCGGAACACATGATAGGACAAAATCCGTATGCGGGATGGTCGGGTAGCCAAAATATTTTCGAAAATGTCGGTTTCCGGGGTCAGGATGATGATCAGATGGATGCTGTAGCGCCGATCATAAAGCTGTTTGTAGTCGTCAAAGGTCAGCAGTCCCAATTGGCTGGCGAGCTTACGGCCGGGACTCTCCGGATCCGGATCGGCCACCGCCAATATAGGGGCCACCATTTCGGCCTGTTCGTAGACGGCGGTTGTTTTTTCAAGAATTTCCTTGCACAGGTCGCCGCCGCCGACCAAACCGATACTGATGATTGAAGGTTGTTGCTGCATTTAAACGGACCCCCTGTATGGACAATAAGCGCTAATAATCAGGTGTGTTATGAAGCCTGTCGTTGACGCTGCTCGCCCGCTAACATGAGGGCAGAAACGTATCACGCACTACTTTCGGTTTCAAGCGCATTTTTGACGTTCAAGGACGTCGGGAATGATTTTGCCAGCAGCGTTTCAGAGACGGTTTTTGGTGCAAATATCGGTTGACAAATTAAATAAAAACAAGTAAATTCGCCTCTTCGCGCCACTTGGGCCTAAAGGGCGACGCTGCCCGAAAAAGCCCGCAGGCGCACGGGTTACGGTAAAGATAAGCATTCCAATAGGAATTCGCCTATTGGGCAATATCAGGTTTTCAAGCAGCACCGTTTTCCCCCGCCTCCAAGCGGAATGTTGTTGCTGAATTGGGGTTCATGAACATTGATTGCGAATGCGGATTATCTCTATCAGATCGTAAATCTAAATCAAATTCTGCGTAAGGAGTAAGACAGCATGACGGACAAAGTCCAAGGATCTGTAATGGTTGTCGGTGGCGGCATCGCCGGGATGCAGGCTTCACTGGATCTGGCCAATTCCGGCTATCTGGTTCATTTGGTTGAACGTTCATCTGCTATTGGCGGGTTGATGTCACAGCTTGACAAGACGTTTCCCACCAATGACTGTGCGATGTGAATTATCTCACCCAAACTGGTCGAGGTCGGCCGGCATCTCAACATCGAGCTTTTAACCAACAGTGAACTCTTAGAACTTGAAGGCGAACCCGGGAATTTTAAAGCCCGCGTGCGTCAAAATCCCCGCTACATTGATCTGGATAAGTGTACCAGCTGTGGTGAATGCACCACGGTCTGCCCCGTGGATCTTCCGAGCGATTATGACGAAGGTCTGTGCACCAAAAAAGCCACCTTTAAGCAATATGCTCAGGCGATTCCCGGCGCTTATGCCATTGATAAGGCCGATACGGCCCCCTGTCGCCTGGCCTGTCCGGGCGGACTTAATGTGCAGGGCTATGTGCAGATGGTCAAAGAGGGCAAATATAAAGAAGCCCTGGAAATCATTATGGAAGACCTGCCGCTGCCCGGTGTGCTGGGTCGCATCTGCCCCCACGGATGCGAGGACGCCTGCCGCCGTTGCGAGGTGGAATCGTCGGTGGCCATTCGGGATTTAAAGCGTTTGGCAGCCGATAAATTTGACGCCCGCCAGGTGGAAATTAAATGTGCCCCGCCCAAAAAAGAAAAAGTGGCCATTATCGGTTCCGGCCCCGCAGGGCTTTCGTGCGCTTATCATCTGGTCAAAAAGGGCGTTTTAGCGACCATATTTGAATCCCTACCGCAAGCGGGCGGGATGCTCCGGGTTGGTATTCCGGCCCACCGTCTGCCCCGTGAAGTTTTAGATCAGGAAATTGAAATCATTACCAACCTGGGCGTGGAGATCAAAACCAGCACAGCCCTGGGAAGTGACGTTACCATCGATGGTCTGCTAGAAGACGGCTATAAAGCGGTTTATCTGGCCATCGGCGCTCATAAGGGGATTGAACTGGGTATCCCCGGGGAAAAGACCAATGGTGTGCGCCAGGGCGTTGACTTTCTAAGAGAAGTGAATCTGACCGGCAAGACCGATACCGGCAAAAAGGTGGCTATCATCGGCGGCGGAAACGTGGCTATTGATGTCGCCCGCTCAGCCGTGCGGCTGGGTGCTGAAAAGGTCAACATCGTTTATCGGCGCACCCGCAACGAAATGCCGGCCTGGGAAGAAGAAATCCAGGCGGCAGAAGATGAAGGTGTTGAAATTACCTATCTATCGGCACCCCAGGAGGTGTTAACCCGCGACGGTCAGGTGGTGGGTCTGCGCTGTATCCGCATGGAGCTCAGTGAGCCCGACTCTTCCGGGCGCAAGCGACCGATTCCCATTCCCGGAAGCGAATATGAAATCGAAATCGATCAGCTGATACCCGCCATCGGGCAACGGCCGGATTTGTCCGCCTTGGAAGATATTACCGGGCTGACCTACACCCGCTGGGGGACGACTGAAGTCAATTCGGTCACCTATGCCACCGAGCGCGACGGGGTATTTGCCGGCGGTGATCTGCAGACCGGTCCCTGGGTGGCCATCGGTGCCATTGGCGCCGGTAAGGAAGCCGCCGAATCCATTCTAAGGTATATCGAAGGGCATGATATGGCCGAAGGCCGCGAGCCGGTGGTCAACGAGAACCCGGTTTATCGACCGATACCCGAAGACGAACCCATCGTCGAACGGGCCAAGATGCCCGAGCTGGCTGTCAGCAAGCGTCAGGGCAACTTCGATGAAGTCGAACTGGGGTATGGCGAAGAAGAAGGTCGCGCCGAAGCGGCCCGCTGTCTTAACTGCGGGTATTGCTGTGAGTGCTATCAATGCGTGGAGGCCTGTCTGGCCAATGCCGTTGATCACAGCCAGCAGGCTGAGTTCAAAGAAATTGAAGTCGGCTCGGTCATTCTGACGGCCGGTTGTGAACCCTATGACCCCTCCCATCTAGAAAATGTCTATCATTACAAAACCAGCCCCAATGTCATGACCAGTCTGGAATTTGAACGCATCCTGTCGGCCTCGGGGCCGACCATGGGCCACCTGCAGCGGCCCTCGGACGGCAAGGATCCCAAAAAGATTGCGTGGCTGCAGTGTGTGGGCTCGAGAGACAACAACCAGTGCGGCAACAGCTATTGCTCATCGGTGTGCTGCATGTATGCCATCAAAGATTCCATGATCGCCAAAGAGCACGCCGAAGAAGAGCTGGATTGTGTCGTGTTCAATATGGACATCCGGACCTTTGGCAAAGACTATGAGAAATATTACAATCGCGCCAAAGATGCCGGTATCCGGTTTGTCAAATCACGAATCCATTCCATCGATGAAATCGCAGACACCGGCAATCTTAGCATCCGCTATATGGATGATGCCGGTCAATTGCAGATCGAAGAATTTGATATGGTGGTGTTGTCGGTGGGCCTGCAGGTGCCGCAATCAACCGTTGAATTGGCCGAGCGTCTGGGGGTTGAACTCGATGACGCCCGCTTTGCGGTAACCCATCCGTTTACCCCCGTCCAGACCTCGCGTCCGGGTGTTTACGCCTGTGGTGTGTTTCAGGAACCCAAAGACATTCCCAGCTCAGTGACCGAAGCCAGTGCGGCTGCTTGTGCCGCCGGTGCCCGTCTCAATACGGCCCGCAACACCCTGACCCGCAGTGTGGAAATTCCGGAAGAAATTGACGTTACCGATCAGGATGCCCGGGTGGGGGTATTTGTCTGCAACTGCGGTGTTAATATCTCCAGCGTCGTAGACGTTAAAGGCGTTACCGAGTATGCCAAAACCTTGCCCAATGTGGTCCATGCCCAGGAAAACCTGTTTACCTGCTCCCAGGATTCACAGGATGAGATGAAAGAGATCATCAAGGAGCACAAGCTCAACCGGGTGGTGGTAGCGGCCTGCAGCCCCAAGACCCATGAGCCCATTTTTCAGGATACCATGGAATCCTGCGGCTTAAACAAATACCTGTTTGAGATGGCCAATATTCGCAACCAGGATTCCTGGGTGCACTCTGAAGCATCTGAAGTCGCCTCTGAAAAAGCCAACGATCTGGTGCGCATGTCGGTGGCGCGGGCGACCACCCTGCACCCGTTGGAAGAAAAGAGGATCCCAGTCATCCAAAAAGGCCTGGTGATCGGAGGCGGCGTGGCCGGTATGAATGCCGCCCTGGGTCTGGCCGATCAGGGATATGAAGTCGCTTTAATTGAAAAAGAGGCCGAACTGGGTGGATTGGCCAATCGTCTAACCGCCACCATTGAGGGCGCCAATATTGGTGAATATGTCTCTGACCTGGTTTCGAGGGTGACTGCGCATGAAAAGATTCAGGTGATTGCCAACTCGCTGGTGGTAGGTTTTTCAGGCTTTAAAGGCAATTTTACCACCGAGATTCTGGTGGCGCCGGACATGATCCAGCGCAAAATTGAGCACGGCGTGGTGATCGTCGCCACCGGGGCCCACGAATATTCTCCCAAAGAATATCTGTACGGCGATGACCCGCGGGTGATGACCCAGCTTGAGTTGGCTGATCGGATGCAAAAAGGCGAACTGGAAACACCCGAGCAAGTGGTCATGATTCAGTGCATTGGATCCCGTAATGATGAGAACCCCAATTGTTCCCGCGTATGCTGTCAGACAGCCGTTAAAAACGCACTGCATCTCAAGGAAAAATATCCGGATGCCCAGATTTATGTGTTGAACCGCGATATCCGCACCTATGGGCTTTTGGAAGACTATTATACCGAAGCCCGGCGCGAAGGGGTCTTCTTTTTCCGGTACGATTCCGAAGATCCACCAGTGGCTGAGAAGGGCAAAGACGGCATCGAGGTCACTTTTACCGACCACGTGCTCAATCGCAAGCTGAACGTCAGCACCGATCTGCTGGTCCTTAGCGCCGGTGTGGAAGCTGAAGATACCGAGGAGCTGGCATCGATTGTAAAACTGGCGCGCACACCGGAAAACTTTTTCATGGAAGCCCATGTCAAATTACGACCGGTGGATATGGGCACCGAGGGCATTTTCGTGTGCGGCACGGCCCACAGCCCGAAGCTGATTTCAGAAAGCATTGCCCAGGCCTATGCCGCGGCTTCGCGGGCGGTCACCTTTCTGAGTCAGGCCTATTTGACCCTGTCGGCGGTCACCGCCCAGGTTGAGGCGGAAAAATGCGCCTCCTGTCTGATCTGCGTACGCTCCTGTCCGTACGATGTGCCCAAGATCAATGCCGACGGTGTCAGTGAAATCGATGAAGCCCTCTGTCATGGCTGCGGTATTTGCACGGCGGAGTGCCCGGCCAAGGCTATCCAGCTCAACTGGTACGAGGATGATCAGATTATCTGCAAGGTGGATGCGCTGTTGGAAGGCGTGCTGTAGAATGCGGAATTTGGAATTAAATTAACCACAGAGATCACAGAGAACACAGAGAGACACAAAAAAATAATTTTAAAACTCTGTGAACTCAGTGTGCTCCGTGCTGAAAATTGTCATAATTTCAGAGAGGAAACCATGAGCAAAGATTTTGATCCCATTATTATTGCTTTTTGCTGCAATTTCTGAGGGTACACAGCAGCGGACCTGGCAGGTTCGATGCGACTGCAATACCCGACCAATGTAAAAATTGTGCGGGTTCCCTGCACCGGCAAAGTCGATGTGATTCACATCATGCGGGCCTTTGAAAAAGGCGCCGACGGTGTGGCGGTGGTCGGGTGTCTTGAGGGCGAGTGCCACTTTAACGCCGGTAACCTGATGGCGAAGCGGCGGGTGGAGCAGGCCCAGAAAATATTGGATACGGTCGGGATCGGCGGCGAGCGGGCTCAAATGTATAACCTGTCATCCAGTGAAGGCCCCCGCTTTGCGCAATATGCCACCGAAGTAACTGAAAAAATAAAAGCGTTAGGCCCCAATCCCATCCGGGATGCCAAAAGCAAGGCGGCCTGAAGCAAACCAAATTGTCGGTTGATCCCGCCTGAGGCGGGCTTACGGGCGAACGGGTCCACCGGCTTAACCAAATAACTTGAGAGAGGTTGTATTCCATGATTGTTGCGGACAAAAAACCAATTGAGGAAATCATCGAATGCCTCAAAGATCACAAGAACATCCTGGTGCTGGGCTGCAATGAATGTGTCACCGTTTGCGAAGCCGGCGGCAAGAAAGAGGTCGGTGTTTTGGCTTCGGCTTTAAGGATGAATGCCAAAAAGGAGGGCAAAGAGGTCCAGATCGATGAAATTACCCTCGAACGGCAATGTGATCGTGAGTATCTGGATGAAATCCGGGATTCGATCGACAAGTATGATGCCGTGGTCTCTATGGCCTGTGGTGTCGGGGTGCAATTTACCGCCGAGCAGTATCATAACACGATGGTATACCCGGGGGTGAACACCACCTTTTTGGGTGCCACCGAAGAGCGTGGTGTGTGGACCGAGCGCTGCCAGGCCTGCGGGCAATGTATCCTGGCCACCACCGGTAGCATCTGCCCGGTGGCGCGTTGTGCCAAACGGCTGTTGAACGGCCCTTGCGGCGGCTCGACCACCGGCAAATGCGAGATTAACGCCGAGGTCGACTGTGCCTGGCAATTGATCGTCGATCGCCTCCAGGCCCTGGATAAACTTGATCAATACGAAAAGCTCTGTCCGATCAAGGACTGGTCGACGGATAGAGCCGGGGGACCCAGAAAAGTCGTAAGGAAGGATGTGCAGCAATGACAACAAATACACCGAGCAAACTGGAAAAAATTCTCAAAGAAGGGCATCTGGCCGTTACCTCGGAGTGCGGGCCGCCCCGCGGCAGCAATATAGATCACATTGTTCAAAAAGGCGAGTTGATCAAAGATCATGTCGATGCCATCAACATCACCGACAACCAGACCTCCATGACGCGTCTGTGCAGCCTGGCTGCCTGTATTCGTCTTAAATTGATGGGTCTGGAGCCGGTGCTGCAGATGGTCACGCGCGATCGCAACCGCATTGCGCTACAAAGCGATATTCTCGGCGCTGCTTCTTTTGAAATCAACAATATCCTGTGCCTGTCCGGCGACCATCAAAGCTTTGGTGATTGCGCCCAGGGCCAGAATGTGCATGATATTGACTCCATTCAGCTGATTCAGGCCGTGCGCCATATGCGCGACGAAGGCAAATTTTTGGGTGGTGACGAGCTTGACGGCAAACCCCAGATGTTTGTGGGCGCGGCTGCCAACCCGTTTGCCGATCCGTTTGAGATTCGGGTGCCGCGTCTGGCTAAAAAAATCGCCGCCGGCGTCGAGTTTATTCAGACCCAGTGCATTTACAACCTGGAAAAATTCGAAGAGTGGATGAAAGGCGTGCGCGATCGCGGCCTGCATGAAAAATGCTATATTCTGGCGGGCTTAACCCCCATGAAATCGGTGGGCATGGCCAAGTACATGCAAAAACGCGTGCCGGGGATGGATGTGCCCGAAGAGGTCATCAAGCGCCTGCAAGGGGTTGAAAAAGGCAAACAGGCTGATGAAGGCATCAAGATGTGCATCGAGTCCATCCAGCGCTTAAAAGAATGTGAAGGCATAGCCGGTTTCCATGTCATGGCCATCGAGTGGGAAGAAAAGGTACCCGAGATCGTTGAAGGTTCCGGTCTTTATCCCCGACCCAACGGCAAGTAACGCCTATTCATAAATCGATAAATTTAAACCCTGTCTTGATTTATCAAGACAGGGTTTTCTGTTCACATCGCGACATGAACCGGCAGGGTCGCTGTATGATCGACAGAAAAGTTTTCGGCCTTGCATATGAAACAATTTTCATTTTTTAAACCTCACCAACCTGCCTTGTCCATCCATTTGCGTCGAGATTTCGATTTTGCACAATGATATTAGATATGATAAGGCAATCCCGACATGCAAAAAGGAAGGTATCAGAGAAAAGATGGTCTGTTTCCGGACAGAATCCCGGTGAGAATCATTCTTCCGGCGGCGCTTACCGTGATCCTTTTTGGCATGACGATTTTTTTTCTGCTGCTTCCCCTTATTAAAGAAAAGCTGGTGGATGGGAAGCGTGAGATGATCCGCGAACTTACCGAATCCACGTGGAGCATTCTCGCTGCTCACGCCCGCAAAGAAGAAAACGGACTGCTCACACGCGAACAGGCCCAGGCTTCGGCCATCGAAAATATTCGCCGCCTGAGATACGGACCGGAGCAAAAAGACTATTTCTGGATCAACGACATGCACCCCCGCATCGTCATGCATCCCTACCGGCCGGACCTGGAAGGAAAGGACATCTCCGGCTACACCGACCCGAACGGCAAGCGCCTGTTTGTGGAATTCGTCAAGGTCGTCCGGGCCCAGAGCGAGGGTTACGTGGACTATGAGTGGCAATGGAAGGATAACCCCGGCCGCATTGTCCCCAAGATCTCTTATGTGAAGGGATTTGAACCCTGGGGCTGGATTGTCGGCACAGGGATATATGTCGAAGATGTCCGTGCTGAAATCGCTTCAATCACCCGGAAGCTGACCCTGATTAGCATCGGGATCCTGACCATTATCGTGGCCTTATCCGTCTATATCGTCCGCCGCGGTATGATCGTTGAACAGGAGAAAAAGCAGGCAGAGGAAAAGGCCCGGCTTCGTCAGGAACAGCTGTTTAGAGCATCGAAGATGGTCTCTTTGGGCACGCTGGTTTCCGGTGTGGCCCATGAGATCAATAATCCTGTTACCTCTGCGCTTTTAAATACCCAAACGTTGCGAAAAGTGTGGGATGGCGTCTTGCCGATATTGGATGAGCGCTCGCGAAAAGATGGGGACTTTAAAGTAGGCGCCATGACCTATAATGAAATTCGAGAGCGGATGCCGATGCTTTTGTCACACATCGAGGACGGCACGCGTCGGGTCCGTGATATCGTCACCGATCTAAAAGATTTTGCTCGGGAAACCCCTGCCGAGCGTTCAGACGACATCAACGTAAACGACATTGTCGTTAAGGCCGTTGGGCTGGTGTCCAACCTGATCAAGAAATCGACAAACGATTTTTCGGTGGATACCATACCCAATCCGCCCGTCTTCAAAGGCAACGCCCAGCGGATCGAGCAGGTCGTCATCAACCTGGTAATGAATGCCTGCCAGGCCCTGGTAGACAGCGAACGGGCCGTTCGGGTCCGCACCGGCATAGATCCAGCCAAAGGCCGTGTGTTCATAGAGGTCGAAGACGAAGGAAGCGGCATACAGCCGGAGGCGCTGCAACACATTAAAGATCCATTTTACACGACCAAACGGGATGGCGGTGGAACAGGACTGGGCCTTGCGATTTCGGATCGGATCGTCCGCGACCATGAAGGGCAGTTAGCGTTTATTTCCGAGCAGGGCAAGGGCACAACCGTTCGAGTCTATTTTCCGGTACCCGACGATTCAAGTCGACAAGTGGGAAAAACCAATGAGTGATTCGGCAAAACATTCGGAAACATTGCACCCGCGGCGACCGATTATGATTGTCGACGACGAGGAGCCGATCCTTCTGGCGATCGACACCACCTTGCGAATGGCCGGCATGAACAACACGATCACCTGTGGAGACAGCCGGCGCGTACTTGACCTTATTTCCGATGGGCGCATTGAGCTGATGCTGCTGGATCTAAATATGCCACACATTACCGGGGAACGGTTGCTGGACGCCATTAATCGGGACTATCCGCATATTCCGGTCATCATTGTTACCGGGGCAGTGGATGTTGAGACCGCAGTAAAATGCATTAAGGCCGGCGCGTTCGATTATGTAGTTAAGCCGGTCGAGGCGGAAAAGCTTCTAACCGCCGTAAATCGTGCGATCTCTTTCCAGGACCTGAAACGGGAGAATTTGGCCTTAAAGCAGCATATGCTTGCCGATACGCTGGAGAAACCCGAGGCCTTCGGCGAGATCGTCACTAACAATCAAAAAATGCTGCTGATATTTCAGTATATCGAGTCCATCTCCCAGACGTCACAGCCGGTGTTGATCCGGGGTGAAACCGGCGTCGGCAAGGAACTCATTGCCCGGACCCTCCACAGATTGAGCGGGCTAGAAGGCAATTTCGTAGCTGTCAACGCGGCCGGTCTAGATGATAATGTATTTTCAGATACGCTTTTCGGTCACGTGAAAGGCGCTTACACCGGTGCAAACCGAAATCGAGACGGGTTGATCGAGCAGGCGTCAGGCGGCACCCTTTTTCTGGACGAAATTGGAGACTTGAACCATGCCTCCCAGGTGAAGTTGCTGCGACTGCTCCAGGAAGGGGAATATTTTCCTTTGGGCAGGGACAAGCCGCGCAAGTCGGACGCCCGCATCGTCGCCGCTACCAACCGGAATCTTTCCCGGCTCCTGGAAACCGGCGAATTCCGCAAAGATCTTAACTATCGTCTTCGCACCCACCGCATATATATTCCCCCCTTGCGCGAGCGACTGGACGACATCCCGCTGTTAGTGGAGCATTTTTTGGAGGAAGCTGCACAAACGCTAGAAAAGAAAAAACCAACGCCCTCACCCGAACTGCTTACTTTATTAAAGAATTATTCCTTTCCGGGCAACATCCGGGAACTGAAATCCATGATCATCGACGCGGTCAGCCGACACAAATCCGGCATCCTTTCGCTGCAGGCCTTCCGTTCGCATATCAAAAGAGGCCAGCCGGAAAAACCCGGTCAGGCCAAGCATCAGCCAGATGCAACCAGAAAGTCCGCATCCATTATATTCCCAGGTCCCGATCTTCCCACCATCAAACAGGCAACAGATCGCCTTGTCCGGGAAGCCCTGCAACGATCAAATGGAAACCAGTCGATCGCAGCAGGGATGCTGGGGATCTCTCAACAGGCGCTGAGTAAGCGGTTGAAGAAGGATCGCGAAAAATAATTTCTGCACAGTCGCCTCCCGGCATCTAAACCAACCCCTACAATTTAAGTTGTTTTCACAACCATGGTTGTAACCTTTCACCGTACCGCCTAGCGCCATGTTCTCCAGTTCTGCCCGATAATTTCACAACTTTAGTTGTAGCCCTATAAATTCTCTCCTGCGGTATCAAAATGATATAAATTTGTTCTATTTCGGATACTTATATCGAAAAACCTCTACTGGCATGCTGTTTGCGTTGGTATACATCAATAATAGATGGCTACGTAAACAATTAATCGAAATCATAGAATCGCCTCTGCAAGGCGGCGCAGTGTCAAACGAAAAGGAGAGACACACATGGCAAATAATGGCTTTTCTAAAGTTTTTCACGATTTGAGGACTCCGCTAACCTCCGTGCGGTCGCTTTCGGAGATCCTCTATGACCATCCGGACCTGAATAGCAAAAAGCGGCAGGAATTTTTAGACATTATTATCCGGGAGACCAAAAGGATGACCGGCATTATCAGACAAGCAGAGTCGCCGATACAATCGACTTCAGAGATCTTTGCCCAAGCACAATCTAAATAATAACAACATCTGCAAAAAGGGAGAGCGGTTCATGAACGAGATCAAGAACAAAGGCTGGAGCGTCACCATGGCCGGGTTGGGAATTAATCTTGCCCTGGGCATTCTGTACACCTGGAGTATTTTTAAGCAGTCGATCAAGGAATCCATTCTTGCCGGGGACGGCCGGTTTAACTGGGACATCTCATCGCTCAACGATCCGTTCGCTGTGTGCTGCCTGATGTTCACCATCGCGATGGTCTTTGCCGGAAGGATACAGGACAAACTGAGTCCGCGCATCACCGCTGTCATCGGTGGTATACTCACCGGTGTGGGATTGATCGTAATCTCCCAGTCAAACTCTCTGTTTTTCTGGATCCTGGGATTCGGCGTCCTTACCGGGCTGGGGCTTGGATTTGGGTATGCATCGGCCACACCGCCGGCGATTAAATGGTTTCCGGCATCCAAGACGGGTATGATCGCAGGGACCGTGGTGGCCGGTTTTGGTTTGGCCTCCGTTTATATCGCTCCTTTGTCTAACTATCTCATTGCAAAATACGGTCTGAGCCTCTCCATGCTTATTTTTGGTGCAGCGTTTCTCTGTGTTGTCTGCTTTCTGGCAAAATTTCTGGTGAATCCGCCGACAGGCTACATCCCTGAAGAGACGCAACCGGCGTCCGGAAAATCGCCAACTGCGAAAGCGAAAGTGTTAGACTTCTCTCCCGGCCAGATGCTGCAAACCGGTTCGTTTTACAAATTATGGTTCATGTATTTCGTGGGCGCCGGCGCCGCATTGATCATCATCGGTGGCGTGGCCGGGATGGCGAAGAAAAGTATGGGGGATATGGCCTGGATCGTTGTTGCCCTGATGGCGGTGGGCAACGCCGGGGGGCGGATTGCCGCCGGTGCTGTTTCCGACAAAATCGGCCGGACATGGACCCTTTTGATCATGATGATTTTTCAGGCCGTGGTGATTTTTTCACTGCTTTTCATCGGTGAGACCCAGGCCCTGCTGCTTGTGGTTGCTGCTACGTTAATCGGATTCAACTACGGAACCAACCTTTCCCTGTTTCCGTCGGCAACCAAGGATTATTATGGGTTGAAAAATTTCGGTATAAATTATGGGCTGGTCTTCTCGGCCTGGGGAGTCGGCGGTTTTGTCTTTCCCCGGGTATCCCAGATGATCGTGGCGCAAACCGGCTCACCGGAGGCCGCCTACATTATGTGTGCGGTCCTGCTGATGGCCAGCTCTCTGACGGCACTTATGACGGATGCGCCCGATCGCATCCCCGAGGGTGCTTCCTTGCTGGAAAGATTCAGGGCAAAACTTGTATTGGCTCGCAAGCAGCCTGCAGATGTCTATATCGGATCGCGGTATAAATAAAATTGGTCTGTGATGATAGCTTGATTTTTAGTATTTAATTCGGCCGATCCACTTGACCAAACGACAACGAACACCGACACTTAATAATTAAAGCAAAACCCTGTCTTGATATCATCAAGACAGGGTTTTTATTTAGCTTCCGCCATGAATTGCCTGCCGCAGGTAAGCAACTGGGTGAACGGTTGCGAAACGGTCATGACCGCAGGCAGTTACCCAAAAAATGCAGCGCAACCTAATGCAGATGTTCGCCGAATCAGCCTAATCATAATCTGGTTTTGAAATTTAGACCACCCATCTACGCCTCGCTGTTATTCGTGCCTGTGTGGGTGAATGTCTTCACCAGTCTCTTGAGAACATCAAAGATTTCGTTCCAGGTTAATCGATTTGGAGGGGCTAAATTGGTTTGAGCTAAAAAAATGCATTAGTACGGAATCATTCCAATCTACCAGGGTGTTAATTTTTTCAACACCGAGTGATTTGATATGAGACATAAATTCGTTAATCAACTTCTTTCCGATACCTTTATGCTGATGATCGGGATCTACACCGATGGTGTCCAGCCGTGCTTCCTCCTGCAAAATACCATATTCTCCCATATAGATTTCCCCCATGACAAATCCCACCACTGTTCCATCCGCTTCCTCGGCCACCAGGGACGTGGGTACAAAATCTTTGGAGTTAAAAAGTTTATCAAACTTCCTTTCATAGTAATCCGGCCGGGAAACCTTGAGGACTTTCTCGTCAATCGCAACCACAGCTTCAAAATCCTCAACCTTCATGAGTCTGATTTCAATGGCGCTCTCGTTCATGGGGCCTCCTTTCTCTTAAAGGTCTTAATTGAGATCCAATTAGAAGCTATCTCAAAAATGCATCTAATCCGCCGGAGGCGGACTCCACTTTTGAATCGATTTGCGCCGCGCTTTGTTGAACACCTTAATGTATTCAGATCAGATGCGAAATCCCGCATTCATGCGGGGAGCGTAACCTACTATTTTTGAGACAGCTTCAAGTGAAGCTGAAAGGTTAACTACCATTTATCGGAACACCGTTGCTTTGAGCGTGAAAACCAATATCCATGTTGTGGCTTACATTAAAAAAAATGACTGATAAACCCATCATTCGGTTAAATGGAGCATAGCTCAGGCCCGTCAGATTTTGCAACCCTTTATAAATATTGCTGGATTATTTCATGATAGATTACCGGCAAAAACCTTCAAACGACTTGGTGAACGACAAGATTCCTATTGCCACGCATTGGCTGTGCCGCCCTCGCGACCCATGGAGATTGCTTTGATTCTGGCGGTCGATCCCCAGAGATTATAGATCTATCCCTGGAAAATCCGCATTGGTTCCATAAATTCGGCCCCTCCTGATGAGTTTTTCCTTGACAGGTTCCGGGGAACCTCATACAAATACATAATAGCTAAATTATAGTTAATTTATAGCTTAAAATGCACCGAGTCCGGTTTAAAAACGAGGTGCATTTTAAAAAAAATTTTAAATAAATTCAATATCTTAAAAAAAATCGTTCTTTTTTGTCATTGAAAATTCGATTGATGCCAATATGGAACTTCGGAAGATGCGGGCCAAGAGGAAGTCAATATCCGCCCAAACAGTGAGGATATGGTCGCCTTGAAAACAGAAATGAGGCTGAAAGAGATCAACGGGTCGCCGAAGGATCAATGGAAGTCCTCCAGGGCGAAGTTCGGGATCTTCGGGAAGGAAATGATCGAAAAGAGCGTCAAAAAGTCCGGAAGCAGCGGACGCGTCTATCTGCCTTCGAATTGGGTGGGCAAGCATGTCAAAATCATTCGCATTGATTGAGGAAGCAGGAATTCAAGGCTGTGTTGAATTAAGTGCTTGAAATCCATTATTAATCAAATCGTTTTCACCAATTCATGTCATCCATAAGGAAAGAAAAATGAGATACGCTGAGACAGGAATTAATTTAGAAATTGATCTAACCCGCGGAAACATTGAAAGGGTACAGTCAGACCCGAAAGACACCGAGCTTTATCTGGGGGGGCTGGGAACGAGCGCCAAGATCATGTGGGACCGGGTGGGTCCTGAAGTTGAGGCTTTTTCTCCCGAGAATTTGCTCATATTTGCCGCCGGTCTTTTATGTGGCACTCCGGCTACCGGATGTAACCGCACCATTGTGACGACCATTTCTCCTCAGACCAAGCTGATGGCCTTTTCGATGATGGGGGGATTCTGGGCTCCGGAATTGAAGCATGCCGGTTTTGACAAAATAATCCTACGCGGGAAATCCGCCAAGCTGGTCTACATATGGATCAAAAATGACAAGGTCGAGATTCGAGATGCCTCTCATCTGGCGGGCAAAGGCTCCAATGAAACCGCCCAGCTCCTCCGGCAGGAGTTGGATGAACCCAAAGCCGAGGTGGCGGCCATCGGCCTGGCCGGTGAAAACCGGGTGTTTTATGCGTCAATTGAACAGGGCAGATCCAGTGCCAGTCGCGGCGGTATCGGTGCCGTTATGGGTGATAAAGGGGTAAAAGCCATCGTTGTGCGCGGTACCGGAGACGTCACGGTTGCAAAGCCGATGGAATACCTCGAACAGTGCCAGGAAGTAATGGATTATATTAAATGGCGCGAGGACAACCCGATTCCGGGGGTAATTCCCATTTTATCCGTGCTGGGGTCACCGCAAGAGATGGCCATCCATGACGAAAAGTGGCATACCGAAAACTTTGTCTGGGGCAATGCCCGCGAACGCCGAAAAGATTTCTGGACCGAAGAACACGCTCAAGAATTTACCGAAACGCTGCATTCGGCGCGTACCCGGCTGATTAGCTGCTATAACTGTCCGATGAAATGCGCTGCCACCCTCAACCTGCCGGGGCTTCCGACCTATATGATGAAATGTTTTTCGAAACTGACGTATACCATGGCGGCATATTCAAATCTGGAATTCGGTTTGAGGATTGCTCAAAAGGCGACCGAATACGGCCTGGACGGCTACTCAACGCCCCAGGTCATGGCTTTTGCGCTCGAGCTCTATGAAAACGGCATTTTAACCGACAAGGACCTGCCGGACCTGCCGGAAGACAACGATGAAAAATTTTACTATTTGCTTGACCTGATTGTGAATCGCGAAGGGATCGGCGATCAGCTGGCAGACGGCACGTACTGGGCCGCCAAAGAGATCGGCAACGGCGCGGAAGAATACGCCCACAATTGCATCAAAAAACATGAGCAGCTGCCGCTCAAACTGGGTATGCTCAATCCGATTTATTTTCTGATGTACTGCACCGGCGAGAAAATGAACGTGACCCAGATTGAAGGGCAGTTTCCCCAGGCGCCTTTTCCCAAGCGCGAGCACCGCGAAAAGTTCGTCAAGGACTGGTTCCAGGTTCCGGATGATAAGTTCAAGCAGTATTTCCTTGACTGGGAACCGCGCGGGGAAAACTCGATGCCCTTTTACCCGACCGTGCCCATGGTCTGCGATATCGTCGACTGGATGGAGCGCATGCACTACATCGATGATGCCCTCGGCATGTGCGCCGGCTTGTCATCATTTCATCTGAAGCCGCCGTATCACATCCATAATTATCCGAAATTTATCACTTACGGCGCCGGGATCGAAATGGACGAAGAAAAACTGACAAAGGCCACCAGAAGGTACCGAACCTTGGTCAGGGCCATTAATATCCGGCGCGGCATGCGCAGAAAAGATGACGCGCCGCCAGCGGATCACTGGAAAAAGAGATTTCCCGAACTCGAAGCCGAGCTTCTGGATGCGTACTACGAAATGAAGGGCTGGAATAAAGAAGGCATCCCCACCCTGGCATCTTTGTATGACCTGGGTCTGGATTACGTGGGTGAAGAATTTCTGGCGAGGGGAATTCTGATCGATGGTGAAGAAGATGCGCCTGCCGAAGAGACAACGGCGGGAAAAGAGTAGAAAGCGAAGGAGACCAAAACCGTGACGGCTGAAAAAAAGAAGAAAATTGTTAAAACAATCAAAATTAATGTTGATAAATGCCATGGCTGCCGGGCATGCGAGGTCATCTGTTCCGCCTATCATGCGGAGCCCAAGTACAGCAGCAATAATCCGGCCCGGGCGCGCATTCGGGTGATCTGCGAACCGTATAAAGACCAATATGTCCCGGTCTATGCAGGGGATTATGCTCCGGCTGAGTGCGCCGGCAGAGACAAATACACGATCGACGGCAAAGAATACGACGAGTGTGCCTTCTGTCGTGCATCCTGCCCATCCAGAGAGGATTTTAAAGAACCTGACTCCGGACTGCCTTTGAAATGTGACATGTGTGAAGGCGAAGATGAGCCCTTGTGCGTGAAGTGGTGCACGGCCGATGCGCTGGTGCTGGAAGAGAGAGAAGTGGAAGTCGATGAAGAGGAAGAAAAGGAGGAGCTGGAAGTCGGACTGGAATCACTGGCCGATAAATTTGGCATGGATAAGTTGATGGACACGCTGGCCCGGATGAAAAAGAAAGTATAGGTTCTGGGTTCACTGTTCAGGGTTTCAAGGCATTTGACATCAGCGCAACCCTGAACGGTGAACGCTGAACCTTTGAACCGTATGTTAATAACAAAAAAGAAAGAATTCATACTGTGGAAAATGTAGCCGACTATAAAGAGATTGTTGATGTCGTAAAAGAAAACGGTGGTGAAGCCTTTAAGCGCTGCTATCAGTGCGGACTATGTGATGTGGTCTGTCCCTGGAACCGGGTCCGAACCTTTAGCATGCGCAAAATCGTGCGCGAGGCTTCCTTCGGCATGACCGATATTGAAAGTGACGATATCTGGCTTTGTTCGACCTGCGGCAGCTGCCCGCAGCAGTGCCCCCGGGACGTCCGCCAGATAGAATCCGGCGTCGCCCTGCGTCGCATTGCTACCGAATACGGCGTCTTTCCAACGACTGCCAAGCCCATCCGGGGCGTGAGCGCCAGTTTGACGGGCGAAGGCAACCCACTGAATGAAAAGCGGGAAGACCGGACCAAATGGACGGAAGGTCTGTCGGTCAAGACCTTCAACGAGGAAATGGAGGTCTTATACTTTTCCGGCTGCTACCTGAGCTATGACCCCAGATTAAAAAAGGTTGCTGCGGCAACCGCCAAGATTCTGAACAAGGCCGGTGTGGATTACGGTATTCTGGGTACCAAGGAAAACTGCTGTGGCGAAAGCATCCGCAAAGCCGGTGATGAAGAATTGTTCAGGCGCCTGGCCAAAGAAAACATCAAAACCTTTGTCGATAACGGTGTCAAAAAAGTTCTGGTATCCTCCCCGCATTGCTACCATACGTTTAAAAATGAGTATCCCGAATTCATGGTGAACTTTGAAATCGTTCACATCACCCAGTATTTATCCGAACTGATCCAGGAAGGCCGGCTCGAGCTCGGCAAAGCGTATGGCAAGAAAGTGACGTATCATGACCCCTGTTATCTGGGCCGCCACAACGGCATCTATGAGGAACCCCGGGAGGTTTTGAAAAAGACACCCGGGTTGGAGTTCAGCGAAATGTCAGAGTCGCGCGCAACCAGTCTGTGCTGCGGCGGCGGCGGTGGCCGGATCTGGATGGAAACCATGAAAGGTGAAAGATTCTCGGATTTCAGAATTGCACAAGCCATGGAAGTCGGTGCCGAAGTGCTGGCGACTTCATGCCCGTACTGCATTACCCATTTCGAGGAAAGCTGCTTAACTCTCGAAGACCAGGAAAGCTTAGTGATCAAAGACATTACCGAAATAATTGCAGAAGCGATTTAACCCTCCGACTCGTGAAATAAGCGGGGTAACATACCCTATAAACCTTAAGAGGTGATTGAAAGTGGAAAAAGAAGTACAGATTGAAGAAGAGCTTCAACAGCTCAGCAAGGAACTGGCAGACAAGAATTTTGGCGACGTCATGGTTGTCGGCGGCGGCATCAGCGGCATTCAAGCCTCGCTGGATCTTGCCACCGCCGGTTTCAAGGTTTATCTGATTGAAAAAGGACCGGCCATCGGCGGCCATATGGCCCAGCTGGACAAGACTTTTCCGACCAATGACTGTTCGATGTGAATTCTCTCACCCAAACTGGTCGAGGTCGGCCGGCATCCAAACATAGAGATTTTTACCCTTTCTGAAGTGGACGGTATCGAGGGCGAGGCAGGGGACTTTAAGGTCTCCCTGACCAGACAACCCAGATACGTTATCGAGGAAAAATGCACGGGATGTACCACCTGTGTCGAATACTGCCCGGTCGAATGCCCGGATGTGTTTAATCAGGAAATATCCCAGAATAAGGCCGTCCATATTTACTTTTCCCAGGCCATCCCCCTGGTGACCTATATCGATGATAGCTGTTTATATCTTAAAGAAAAGAAATGCCGCATCTGTGAAAACGTCTGTAAAGTCGACGCCATCGATTTTCAGCAAAAACCGGAGAAATTCGATTTACATGTCGGAGCGGTTATCCTGTCGACTGGGTTAGAGCCCTATGATCCTTCGGTCAAAGATGAATACGGCTACGGCAGGTTGGCGAATGTCGTCACCAGTATGGACTTTGAACGGTTGTTATGCGCCACCGGGCCTTACGAAGGTGAAATCCTGCGGGCGTCCGACCAGAAGCATCCTCATAAAATTGCCTGGATTCAATGCATCGGCTCCCGCAAGGTGACCCCCGGAGATAACAGTTACTGCTCGTCGGTGTGCTGCACCTATACGCAAAAACAGGTCATATTAACCAAAGATCATGATGTCGAGGCGGAGTGTACCGTATTTCATAACGATATCCGCTCCCACGGCAAAGATTTTGAAACCTTTTTTCAAAGAACCGAGCAGCTCTCCGGGACACGGTTCATCAGAAGCTATGCCGCCATCGCCGGAGAGGATCCGGAAACCAAAAACGTCATTGTTAAATATGCCACCGCCGATCAGGGTGTTATCGAGGAAGAATTCGATATGGTGGTATTATCGGTGGGGTTGAATCCGCCGGCGGAGTATGAAAGTCTGGCCGCTAAATTCGGGATTGATCTTACCTCACATGGATTTTGCAAGGCCGAGTCCACCAATCCCATGGAGACAACTGGCTCCGGGATCTTTGTGAGCGGTGCCTTTCAGGGCCCCATGGATATACCGGAATCGGTATTTTCCGCCAGCGGCGCCGGTGCCCAGTGCGGTGAATTTCTGAATTACCGACGCTGGAATCTGAACACCGAAAGAACCTATCCACCCGAAAAAGATGTATCCGCAGAAGAGCCCCGGATCGGTGTTTTTGTATGTCATTGCGGCGCCAATATCGGCAAAGTGGTCGATGTTCCTTCGGTGGTGGAACATTGCAAGACGTTGCCTAACGTTGTTTATGCGACCGAACAGCTGTTTTCCTGTGCCACCGACTCGGCTGATTCAATAACGGAGACCATCAAGGAAGAAAATCTCAATCGGGTGGTGGTGGCCGCCTGTTCCCCCAGAACCCTGGAACCATTGTTCCGCGATACACTGCGGGAGGGGGGTATCAACCAGTATTACTTCGAAATGGCCAATATCAGAGAGCACTGCTCCTGGGTTCACGCCCGCGAAAAGGAAGACGCCACCGAAAAGGCCAAAGACATCACCCGCATGTCGGTGGCACGTGCCAGCCTGCTGGACCCCCTGAAGGAAATTGATTTGCCGGTGAACAAATCGGCGCTCGTGGTCGGCGGCGGCATCGCCGGCATGACCTGCGCGCTGTCTATCGCCAATCAGGGGCACGAGGTTCACCTGCTGGAAAAAGAATCAGATCTGGGCGGAATCGCTAGAAACATCCACTACACTTTGGACGGTATGGATGTCCAGGCCCATGTCGCTGATCTGGCGCAAAGCGTTTATCAGCATCCCTCCGTGCATGTATATACGGAATGCACCATCACCGAAGCGACCGGGTACGTCGGCAATTTTGTTACCAAGGTTAAATCTGAAAGAGGGCCATCCGAGATTAAGCACGGCGCCACTGTGATCGCAGTAGGTGCCCAGGCGTATCAACCCACTGAGTACCTGTACGGGGAAAATGAACAGGTATTGACCAACCTCGAGCTGGAGCAGCGGATCAGCCAGGGAGATGAAAGTCTGCTGGGCGCCCAGAGCCTGGTGATGATCCAGTGTGTCGGCTGCCGGAATGAAGACCGCAATTACTGCGCGCGCATCTGCTGCAACCAGTCAATTAAAAACGCCCTCAAACTGAAAGAAATTAATCCCCAAATGGATATCTACATTCTCTTTCGGGACATTCGAACCTATGGAATGGCTGAAGATTATTACCGTGATGCGTCTGAAAACGATGTCAAGTTTATCCGCTTCGAAGCGGATGATGCGCCCCAGGTTGAAGCTTTGCAGGCCGAAGGCCGGCCCGTTTTAAGGGTGGCAGTAAGCGATTCCATCCTCGGTAAAAAGCTGGCCGTTGATGCCGATGTCGTGTCGCTTGCGGCGGCGGTGATTCCCCCGGAAGGAAACAGGGAAATCGCTCAATTATTCAAAGTCACACTGGGGGCGGATGAATTTTTCAAAGAAGCCCATGTCAAATTGAGACCGGTTGAGTTCGGTACTGAAGGTGTTTTTCTCTGCGGTACGGCCCACTATCCAAAACTCATTCCGGAAACGATTAACCAGGCATACGGGGCTGCCAGTCGGGCCTTAACTTTGCTTTCCCGTGATACCGTTACAGTCTCCGGTTCCGTTTGCGCGGTTATTGAAAGCGATTGCGTATCCTGCGGGGCCTGCATCACCGCCTGTGACTATGGTGCGATCCAATTTCATGAGACACCCCAGGGCCGAAAGGCCATTGTGAATCCGGTCCTCTGCAAGGGCGACGGGGTCTGCAATGCCAAGTGCCCCACGAATGCGATATATCTGAAACATTTTACCGATGAAGAAATTATGTGCCAGATTGATACGGCATTTTCGGATATAGAAATCTAAATATGGGTCTGCCGGTCCTACGTTACCGCGTTTGGCCGGTTAAAGATAAAGATCGTATGATGACACGAACAAACGGGCTCAACGGGCCAACGGGTAACGGGCTCAACCGGGAATAGTGACAAGGAGTAAAAACGAATGAGCACCGAGTTTACATTCAAACCCAAAGTACTGGGTTTCGTATGCCACTGGTGAGCGTACGGCGCTGCTGACATGGCTGGAGTTTCCAGACTACAATATTCGACTAACATGCGGCTTATCCGTGTCATGTGTTCCGGCAGAGTCGACCTGGAGCACATTGTGAGAGCCTTTTCAAAAGGCGCCGACGCAGTGTTTATTGGGGGCTGCCGCCTCAATGAATGCAATTATATCACCCACGGCAATTATGACGCCCTGGGCAATGTGCTGATGTTTAAAAAAATTATGGAGCATATCGGTCTGAATCCGGACCGGTTAAGAATCGAATTTATGACTTCCGGTGATGGGCTCATTCTGGCCGATCTAATCAACAAATTCTGCAAAAATGCCGAAGAATTCGGACCGCTCGGTAAAGCCGAGGGAATCGACCGCGATATTTTAAAATTTAAATTGGAAGCCATCACGAAGTTGGTTCCCTACATCAAGCTGGTGGAAAGAGAACGGTTGCGGGTGCCGCATAAATCGGAAGAAGCGTACATGGATTTTTTTGCCAGTGATAGATTTAACCGGCTATTTGAAGAATTGATTTTGGATAAACTAGTCGTCAGTCAGATTGTCATGCTCCTGCGGGAGCAGCCCCTTTCAACCGGAGAAATGTCTGAAAAACTCGGTCTTAATCCATCTGATATATCGAGGCATATGAACACCTCGACCCGGCATGGAATGGTGCGGTTCGATGAAAACCAGAAGCGCTATGCGCTGCGCTAAGACATAGAATCAGGTAATCAAAAATTAGGGATACGAACATGGATATCGAGAGGGTTGATCAGATCATTGACAAGCATCAGGGTGAGGCCAGTGCGCTGATTCAAGTATTGCTGGATCTTCAGGCCGAAAATCACTGGCTCCCGCAAGAAGCACTGGAGCGGGTAAGCGAGAAACTGAAGGTTTCATTGGCCCGCATACAGCACATTGCGACCTTTTATAAAGCATTTAGTCTGGTTCCCAAAGGGCGTCATGAAATTCACATCTGTATGGGTACCGCCTGTCATGTTCGCGGGGCGCCCCGTGTTCTCGACACGGTGCAGGACCTGACCGGAATTAAACCGGGCGAAACCGACCTGGATCTGAAATTCAGCCTGGAAACGGTGAACTGTCTCGGCTGTTGTGCATTGGGACCGGTGGTGGAAATCGATGGAAAGACCCACGGAAAGGTCGCACCTGGCGAGACAGCCGACGTGTTAAAAAGCTACGAGTAAGGAAGAATTATGACGCGGTTAAAGTCAGCATCCGAATTGAAAAAATTAAGGAAGAGCATCCTGTCCGGCAGGGATCCTAAAAAACCGTGTATTACGCTGTGTTCCGGATCTGCCTGCCAGGCCACCGGCAGCTCAGAGGTCGCGGCCAGCATTGAAGCCGAAATTGAAAAAAAGGCTTTGGGCGACAAGGTGACCATCCGCAAAACCGGCTGCCATGGGTTTTGCGAGCGGGGGCCCATTATCGTCAATCACCCCGAAAAAAGCGCTTATTTCCAGATAACACCGGAAGATGCTCCGGACATTGTTTCTCATGCGGCTAATGGTGATGGGGTCGTAGAGCGTCTGCTCTATACCGATCCCGATACCAAGGAGCAGATAACGCACGAATCCGATATTCCATTTTACAAGCATCAGGAGCGGCTTGTTTTCGGCTCCAACGGCAGTATCGATCCGAAAAGCATCGATGACTATCTGGCCATCGGCGGTTATTCCGCCCTGGAAAAAGCGCTTTTCCAGATGAGCCCCGACCAGGTATTGGCGGAAGTTACAAAATCCAATCTGAGAGGAAGGGGTGGCGGCGGTTTTCCCGCCGGACGCAAGTGGGCCGAATCGCGCAACGCCCCCGGCGATGTCAAATATGTGATCGTCAATGCCGATGAGGGCGACCCCGGCGCATATATGGACCGCAGCCTGCTGGAGGGCAACCCGCACTCGGTCCTCGAAGGATTGATGATCGGTGCTTTTGCCATCGGCTGCCGGGAGGGCTATGTTTACGTTCGACAGGAATACCCGTTGGCGGTGGAGAATCTGGCCATTGCCATTCAGCAGGCCGAGGAATATGGTTTTCTGGGAAAAAACATCCTGGGCTCGGGCTTTGATTTTAATGTGATTGTGCACAGAGGTGCCGGCGCTTTTGTCTGTGGTGAATCGAGTGCGTTGATGACGGCTTTGGAAGGCCGGGCCGGAGAGCCCCGCCCCAAATACATTCACACGGCTGTTAAAGGCGTCTGGGACAACCCAAGCGTTTTGAATAATGTTGAGACCTGGGCCAATGTGCCCCTGATTATCAATCAAGGCGCTGATTGGTTTGCGCAATTTGGAACTGATGGAAGCAAGGGCACCAAAATTTTCTCCCTGGTCGGCAAGATAACCAACACCGGCCTGGTGGAAGTGCCCATGGGCATGACCCTCAAAGATATTATCTACAACATCGGCGGTGGAATTCCCGGGGGCAAAAAGTTCAAAGCCGTGCAGACCGGCGGGCCGTCCGGCGGGTGTATTCCGGAGGATCTGCTGGATTTAGAAGTAGGCTTTGATGAACTCACCAAGGCCGGCTCGATGATGGGTTCCGGCGGGATGATCGTCATGGATGAAGATACCTGCATGGTGGATGTTGCCCGCTACTTCATCGACTTTCTTACGGATGAATCCTGCGGTAAATGTGTCCCCTGCCGCGAAGGGCTGCGACAGATGCTGAAGGTACTGACGAATATCACCGAAGGCAAGGGAGAAGATGGCGATATCGAGCTTTTAGAGGAGCTTTCCGAGACCGCCAGGGAGGCCTCCCTGTGTGCTTTGGGTACCAGTGCGCCCAACCCATTTTTGAGCACGGTGCGCTATTTCAGAGACGAGTATGAAACCCACATCAAGGAGAAACGGTGCCCGGCATTGTCCTGCAAGGAGCTGATCACCTATCATATTGACCCGCAAAAGTGCCAGGCCTGTATGATCTGCTTCCGGAAGTGCCCGGTCGACGCGATTGACGGTGCCAAGAGAAAGATTCATATCATTGACCAGGAGATATGTACCAAGTGCGGAACCTGCTTTGAGGTTTGCCCCTCACGCTTCGCTGCGGTGGATAAGATTTCAGGCGCGCCGGTTCCGCCGCCGATTCCTGAAGAAGAAAGAACGATAGCCCGAAGGAGCAAAGCAAAATGAGTGAGATTCTTGTAACGATCGATGGAAAAGAGGTCAAGGCCAGCGAAGGTATGACCGTTCTGGAAGCCGCCCAGAGTGAAGGTATATCCATACCGACACTATGCCATCACGAAAAGTTGGAACCCTTCGGAGCGTGCCGCCTGTGCATTGTAAAGGTCCAGGTGGGCGACTGGTCAAAACACGTCGTATCCTGCGTTTACACCGTGGAAGAAAATCTGATTGTCACTACCCGATCGGAAAAAATCGATAAAATTCGCAAAATGATCCTGGAGCTGCAACTGGCGCATGCCCCTGATTCACCGGAACTGATGGCTTATGGTGAGGAGTACGGCGCTGACCGAGACCGTTTTGAGAAAGAATCCTCATTTTGCATTCATTGCGGGCTATGCGTGCGGTACTGCAATGAAGTCAAAAAAAAGAAGGCAGTCGGCTTTATTGACCGGGGCATACGCAAAGAAATCAGTTTTATCCCGGAAGTCGCTGCCAAGGAATGCTGGGATTGCAAAGAATGTTTTGAGCTGTGCCCGACCGAAGCACTGCAGGCCGCTTACCTATTAACCCAGTCGCTGACTTCTCATCCACCTTCTCTCGAATCTCAATCAGACGATTAAGTATCAATTCCATACCGAGGAATCAGAATACCGGTTATTGTGTAAAATGAACGCCCTTTGAAAGCAAAGGATTATCCATCTCTTTTGCGTATAATTGAAATTAGCAAAACATTACACTTGCAATATTCATCTATATCTAAGGTGTCAAACTAGACTACTTTCATTACTATCTGAGGTTGTATAGTAAGCTGCGCATCACACATGTTGGCTGATTTGTATGTTTTGGCTAGACACCTAACCTTTCGCAAAAATATACAATCCTTTCGCTAATCTTACATTTTACTCACTTCCACTATTCCGACTTGGGCACGGTACATACAATTTTAAAATTGATGCCTAAATCTTAATTCTGATGAATAACTACAAGAATAAACGTTGTTATTTGGTGGCAAACGATATTAACTGCAACATTGTGGCATATGATAGTAACTACTTGACAATATTTAGCAATTCAAATAACCTAATGATCCATCGAAACTGATTCTGACAGCTACTTCCGATCCGACAGTTACACTGCTCGATAC
>JAAUXT010078695.1_pt1 | contig 53353 bp, 70 predicted proteins | sample 7278171 | NCBI WGS metagenome assembly JAAUXT01 (sample SAMN14350112, study PRJNA611818) | marine sediment metagenome | isolation source: surface marine sediment (1.8m) | place: French Polynesia: Moorea | collected 2018-08
ATTCTTGATGCATTGACGCTAGCATCAGAACTTGGACAGAAGTACGCCACTTAAAATTATCCTAGTCAAGGCACCCCAATTTGCAAGTTGCACGGCCCTAGCATAAAACTTTCGCACTCCAAGTCAGGTTTACGTAGATCCGTTGGAGGGTTTCACCGTGAATGGGAGAATTCGTAAGAAATATGGGTTCACTGCAGGTTCAGAAACAGCAAAGTTAAAGATGAGGCAGACAACATCAATTTGCCGAGATTTTTGTTCCCGCGTTTGAATGATCAACAGGGAGGTTTCGCAAATTGCAAACGTAGGCGTACGCGTGAGCGTACACGTAGAAATTCACTCCCTGGGGACAAATACTCCACAAAACACCAACACTTTTTCTTGTTCAGAAATGGAAGAATGAAAAGTATCCCTCTTCTACCTGTTGGTGAGTAAAGTAACAAATTGACATCATTGAAAGTTTTCTGTTGGTTCTTTCATTTGATAAGAGAAAAAAAATCTTCTCTGTACCATGCCCCACAGGGTGAGATTGTACGTCTGTGTTCATGCACACGTCTACGTTTCCAATTTGCGAAACCTCCCTACAGTCACGAAATAGAAACGTGAAATTTGTCTCCTTTTGTAGTTTTATTGTCTCTTGGGGATCCTGGAGATTCTCTCGTTTCTACAAAATTCCTATTTCACTAACAAATACACAACTGTTTAACAGCCAAATATTTTGTTCTAAAACTTCAGTATTTACAACTTTGAAAGAAACTCTTTTCAACAGATTTCGTTTCCCCTTTTTTGAGGATGGGAGAGAACGTGTACGTGTACAGGCGCAAAACTTTGCAGAAAAACATAGACTCTGTAAAAGACTATACAACGTTGATAACTGTGGTTCCTGATGATTTTCTTGTTGGATGGTTTTTATCTTACAAATGTACAAGAACAGAACACATTCAACTTGCACAAGTGTCTTGGCTTCAGCAGAGTCATCAGCTGACGCTCATGAAACGTTGTTCGAAACATTCCACTGGCGTCCAAGAAAATACTTTGCTGATTCCAAACACACACATCTTTTCATGCAGCAAACGAATGTTGCAAACATACGTGTAATTTGCGTCAAAAATTATAAAGAATTCTCACTTCACATCAACCGAATAACGTGAAGAGACGGTGTTTTCTTTTGGAGAAGCTGCGTTTGTGTTTTTCTGTTGCTGACTACACGATGTGCTTGATCCCAGGCAGAACAGAGGAAAAGCTCTGCAGCTGTTTGGTGGTGCACGTGTGTGCGTTCACATCGTTCCCGCAGTCAACAAATTGTTGGGGCGCGAAACAAACGGACCGCTGGATTCTCATCAGGGGGTGAACAAATTCAAAGGGCCTGATCCAAAGTTTGCAAACCAAACGTGGAAAAATGATCAATTTTGCAGCAGAAGGTGCAAAACTATTCATGTTTTTCTGGGGCAGCAGCCTGGGTCTTCCCAGAGAAGCAGCGGAAACAGCACAAACACACAGAGAAAAACAACCATTCAGCACAAACATTCGTTTACATGTGGACATGTACAAGTCTGTACCACAAGAAGTTTGTTTTCATATAGCATTTACCGGTATGAAAGAATGTGCAACATTACAAAGCTGTGTGATCCCTTTTATCGTTGCAGGTGGCAGGACCAGGAGCCTGGCCCCTCGAACCTCAAAAGACCTGTGATTTTGCACCATCGGTTGCAAAATATTTCATGTTCCCACAGTCACCTTTCCTGTTTTTGAATCCGGCTAGTACGTTTGGGGTCCAGGCCCCCTCGATCGAAAATAGGTCAAAGATCAGCCCGTGCTGTTTCACAAGAAACACAACAACTCACAAAGCAGATTGACAACATCAAAATGCGTGTTTCTTGTTCTCAAATAATGATGTGATGTTTCGCAAGAAAAATGTCAGGATGTCAACAAAGACAGTCACATATAAATCACATTTATAAATAGTTTTTCATTCAAACGTCTGTGACCTCATACAACCAAGAAACATACCACACACACCATTGACACTGTGTGTCCCAATGTCTCTGCCAACACGACAGCAATGAAAAACTGAAATTCTACACAAAATTGACAAAATTTTACACACAGGAAGAAAGTCTTGAATGTACAAGGCCCATCCGTCGGCCGTAGCAGGTACGTGTGTCAGGAACGAAAGTCCGCAAACTTTGCGTTTCCTTTTGTGGAAAAAACAGCAGGACATCAGCCACTGGGTTTAGTGTCAGAAGATGGCGGTCTTTTCAGCTTCTCAGGCCAGAAAATGTGCTGTACATAAGTACGTCCTCCACTTCTGAAAAAAGCCGACCTGCACCTGCAGTGTGTTTCCAAATTTATGTGCAAACACCAGCAACTTTTCTTGGACAACTGCAAACTGTTTGGGCTCAGTGAAGTCAAGCGGAGAAACTTAACAACAAAAATATAAGGAAATGTGCAAATGCGCGGAGTGCAAGCACATTGTCCACGCGGAGGTGTAGGCACAGCAGACAAGGTTGCTCATGTTTGAGTATCTTTTTTCGTACACCTGTGTGCACACAAATTTGTGTTGTGTGCGAATGCGTGAAAGCTCACTCGCACATTTGTGCAAATAACCGCAGCGTTGAATGGGAACTGTGGATGGAGAATTGACACACCAGCACCACCTGCTGGATCAGGACGACAAACCTTCGCTGTGAAATCTGGCTCCCAAAGCGTGAACAATATTTTCAGCAGCTTAGATTGCCAAACTACATTTTGTGTTATTTTTTTCTCCCACTTATACTCAGTGCCCACGAAGTCACGAACAACATTCTTCCCACGCAATTCAGTACATCTAGAATTGGTGACATCCAACGAGACAATACGAAACGTTCACTCGACTACTCATACGTACACCACGCCACTGCAATCCACGGTAGATTCGCCCCAACTATGCATTGACATCGTTCCCTATTTCCAACAGTTCGTGCTTGGCGGTATTGTGCTCGTTGTCGGCTTGTGGGGAGGACTTGGGCTTCTTCCTGCTCCAGTTCTCTATGTCCTCTATGGTTTGTGGGAGCGGGCGGTTCAGTGTCTCCGGCAGCACGAGCGCCAGGATGCCCACCGCTATTGACAAGGCTCCGAAGAGAACGCCGGGCAGCCACGGAACCTGGCGCGCCTGTCGTAAAGAAACCAAAGTTTCAAGACATCCTTTTCAGACAGTTGAGATTTTGCGCATGAAATAACGCTGTGGTGCTCCCCATGGTTTTTGTATGTAGGACTCGATTGCGACCAATGTGGTCCGTCATGATTTTGTGACAATCCAGTTAAACATCACATGGGGCCCAGGTTGTCCCCGTGGTTGTACCACGACAAATGTACCCACCACGTATGACGAAAATGGTGCAAGCATGTTGCCCAGTCGGCCTCCGACAGATGAGATGCCCATCGCTTGATTTCTACGAATGAAGCCAAAAGATTGTATGTACATAATTACAGTATTGTATTTTAAGAAAAAATATGAAAAATGGCTACTGAGGCCAGCACCCCCTGGTGGGGAGGAGTGTGGTGCGACATCACACCTGCCATACATGCCACAACCACCGCTAGATGGTGTATTATGTTGGAGCAATAAATGGTGAGATTCTCGCCTTTCGGGTCAGTCTCATGCAAGACACTTGTGATATCACAACAATGCAACGGGGCAAACCCTTGAAATTGACCCTTTCATGCCATTTTAAAACCCAAGCAAATCCAGTGGGACAAGTTAATTGAGGAAGAGACACCTCGAATTGTTGGAAACCACCAGGGGGCACTGGTACTGGATGTGACACTGACCTGACGGTGGTCGGGAAGATTTCGGGCGCGTACAAGAACACCGTTCCGAACGACCCGGTGATGCCGAACTTGCCGATCATGTTGAGCGTCATGATGAGAGGCAGCAAGTTCGTGCCGTTTGCTGAAATCAATCAATCTTTTTTTGAGATAATATCCCTGAAGGCCAAGGCCTGACAGAACTCCTGATCTTCGTTTGTGGACCAGTCTTCAAAACAGGCATGCCGCAGACAGATAATTTGTGATGTGATGATGTAAAGACAAAGAGACTTGCACGCACATGTTTCCTTGGGAATGAAGAGAGTGATGCCCAGTGCGATCCCAGCGATGATGTGGAACACGGCCAAGGGCCACCGCCGACCCCACCTGAAAACAAGCGCCAGGGTGCGCGAGTGAAAAAGATGGTTCCACAGCAGCAAGGACCCTTTACAAAATTCTCCGAGAAGAAACCTGAATTGTGTTGGACCGTTGTAATAAACGCGCAGGTGGACTCACTTCTGCAGGATGAAGATGGCAGAAGTGTAGGCTGGAATCTCAACGAGCCCGCTGAGGAAGAAGTTGAGGTAGCGGTCTCCCGCCAGCTCCGCCGTGCTCAGGGACAGCCCGTAGTACACTAAGCTATTCACAAACCTGCGGCACAAGCAACACGCTGGTAAAGAACACAGACAACGTGTGTGTGTGTGTGTGTGTGTGTGTGTGTGTGTGAGTGAGTGAGTGAGTGAGTGAGTGAGTGAGTGAGTGAATGAGTGAGTGAGTGAGTGAGTGAGTGAATGAGTGAGTGAGTGAATGAGTGAGTGAGTGAGTGAGTGAGTGAGTGAGTGAGTGAGTGAGTGAGTGAGTGAGTGAGTGAGTGAGTGAGTGAGTGAGTGAGTGAGTGAGTGGGGCACGTGGTGTTTTCCGTGACAAAAACAGCAAGAACCCCAACAGAACAATGAAACACGAGACAAAACTGCAACGGTTTGCAGACGATTCCGCGAGTTCGCCGGAAGAACATTCACAATTTCATCACACCACGTGACCGAACCAGCAAACGTTCGGCAAAACAAGAAAAACGTGAACCAAACAGTGCAATCGGAACTTGAATTTGCGTAACAGTAATTGGCAGTCAATTGCACAACACAATGTTGAGCAATGTTGAGCATGTAAATCAATTAGATGGACATTGCGTATTTACATCTGGAACATCAACAATCAGATGATGTCTGCCCGGTTGGTGCCTCTTAATTATCGGCGTCTGACTGGGGCACAGCAACACAGGAGCATGACCCAGGGACTGATCCAGTGGGCCCAGGGACCTTCGGAGACCGGAGCCCCAAACCCTTTGACCAAGTCCAGGATTACCCTGCAGCCTCTGCGCATTATGTCCAGTTTTGGAACTTTGTGCTGCTGTGAATGAGACAGAACTGGGCGTTATGAACCTTCATTTGTGAAATCATTCAGTCACCACAACCAACTTGAGCCAGAGAAACACACTTTGTTCCCTGCGCTTCGGAAAATGTAAAACAAGCAATTTTCAAAGAACACGTTGTGACGTTGTGACGTTCATTGTTTCCAAAATCGACGTAAATGATCCTGGTCAGACGTCTCATGTTTCACAGCGTATCAGATGCTCGTAGCAGAGCATACATCAGTGTCAGACTGAGAACTGAGATATAATTGGCCAATTGCGTTAATTGTGAAGCAGCGGGATGTGGAATGATTTACTAAAACAACAGGGCTTCGGTCGAATGACAAGTGGCACAACTTCCAGACCAAAGGTTCAGAGACCAAATGCATATGTTCGTCAAAATCAGAAAGAGAAATCCTCATTCTTTGATGCAGGAAACGAGCAAGAACACAAGTCACAACGTGTGTTTGAAACAAAGGGGAGAGAATCCAGGATCGAGGCAGGTGGCCAACAGGAATCAAATCCAGAGGAAGCCTCGCTTGCGTGAACAAAAAGACTCACAGTTCAGGTTGGTGGACAGCTGGTCAGGTCCTTGGATGGGTCCACAGAAGAGTTCCTGGGTGGGTGTCTGGGCAGGTGTGAGTCTTTGAGAAGGCACCTGGACAGGTTTCTGGTCGGATCAACAGGTCAGGCCGCAGATCACACGGTTCGTCCCAGGGCATGTCCTCAGGGGAGTCCTTGGGTAGATTCTTGGGCAGGTCCATGGACAAGTCCCTGACTGGATCTCTGAACTAAAGTGCAGACAGGTGTCTCAGTGGGCAAGTCTCTGGGTGGGTCTCGAGGCTTTTGCTGGAATTCCCTGGAGAAAGTCAGGTCGGCCCACTGTCACCCGCTGGGTCAGCTTGGAGGCAGCGGGGTACTCACCAGAGAAGGCACATGATGAGGGCGTAGATGCGGAGCTTGGGGTGTTTGAGCACGTCGAGCAGCGTGTAGCGGACCGCGTGCTCCTCCTCAGTCTTCTCCGGCTTCTTCCTCTGCAACAACGACGTCAACTCAATGGGTGGAGAGTTTCAGGACCTTCATCCGTGTGGCGCGTCCGATCTCTCTGGAGCGCGTTTTGCTGTCGCTCCTTTTAGGTTTGAAGGCAACCCACGCAACTCACTGCTTTGACCCAACAAATCTAGCGCCACAGGTGACTGACCAGAGTCCCTTGCACTGACCCAACCTGTTTGACCCTGGTGTCGTGTCTTTCTTAACCTTGGTTCGACCCTGACTAGATTTGGCACTTTTGTAGCTGGGTCATTTGCTTGACTGATTTTGGCCTGTTGCCCTGACTGACCTCAGCCTTCGCTGATTTTGGTGTGTTGACCTGACTGACCTTGAACCTGGCGAGGAAGCCCTTCTTCTTGTTGTCCTCGGCGGCGTCGTTGTGTTTGATCATGTGATCCTGCTCGGGTCCGGACAGCACGTTGTCGGGCATCGCGACGCCGTTGACCTTGGCCGCTCTCTTGAGGATCGCCTCGGCGTCCTTGACTCGGTCGTTGGCGGCGAGCCACGGGATCGACTCAGGGAGCAGCCTGTATTGTACGAGATGGGGGTGGGTGTGCATGGATGAAGGAGCGTGAAATTTGAACATTGGTGATGATAGAGGAATTCAGTTCAACAAATTGGTGTGACGTCCTCGAACACTCAATGGCGTTTTCATTCCCCTGGACCCCAGGGTTTGGGATTTGATGGAGATCACTGTCAGCGCACAAGGAGCCAAAGCCTTCCAAGGTTGTCACAATCAGCAGCAGATCTACGAGGCTGTCTGGGATCGAATCCCCCTCCGTGACACCATAGTTTGTGCTGCAGTGGCCAAAAGTTTGTTTTCAACTAAAAATACCCAAAGGTTTGGCCTCACAACAAAATGCGCACGTGCGAGAGAAAAACGGATCTGACCAGAAGAGGACGACGGTGATGACCATGGGCACCGAGATGAAGAGCTGCAGGTACTGCCAGTTGCGGATGAGGTAGGCGAAGAGGGCGAGCAGACACATGCCGACCGCCCAGAAGTTCTCGATGGCGAGGCCTGCGAACGTGCGCATGTCGGCCGGAAACAGCTCACACGCCATGACGAACCCAGTCAGGATGATGCCCTGCAAATGCGGGCAAAGCGAGCACATGAGAATCGACCTCATGGGAGTGAGATGTGCATGCGTGTGTGTGTCAGGTTGGTTGAGAGCGTGCGCTTGGTGAAATGGATTGTGTGTGCGTGTGCGTGTGTGCATGCATGTGCATATGCGTGTGTGCGTGGGCGTGCGTGTGTGTGTGGGCGTGTGCATGTATGTGCGTGTGCGTGTGCGTGCGTGTGAGCTTGTATGTGCGTGTGTGTGTGCGTGGGTGTGCGTGCGTGTGTGCATGTGCGTGTGTGCCCCACCTGCTGCAGTGCGCCTGCGCAGAAGCGCAGCGCGCAGAAGAGATAGTAGTTGGAGACGAAGGCGGTGCAGACCCCGACGACAACCATGGCCCACTCGGAGAAGAGGAAGACCGGCTTCCGCCCGAACATGTCCGACAGGATCGAGAAGCCCATCGCGCCCACCTGAAAAGCGGCGCGAAGATCGGGTCACTTCCGGGATGCAAACCGGAAGTGGTCCTGCGTGCCCACGTGGACGGGACAATTTACCTGGTGAACTCTCAACCTACGTATTCTCACCCTGCATGAATGAACATTTGTTTCTGGGGCACGCTTGAGAATTGGAGTCCGCTGTCCAGAAATGCACTACGGGGTTAAATTTCTGGATTTTCGTGTGAAGACAGCAAACTGTGCGGACTCACCATGACACCGACCACCATGACAGTTTGCGATGTTTCAGCCATCCCGTCCTTGTCGCAAACCAGGTCCCACTGAAACAACAGAAGCCGGTTCGTGTGATCAAGGGCCACATCTCAGCCAAACCAAGTCTAGTTGCGCCAGAACGACTACAATCTGCATGCGAATACGCAGGTGTCCTTCTGGGATATTCAAGGACTTCATGGATTCGTGCGTGCTGAAGAAAGAAATGCAATTTGTGAGGAAACCACTCGTTGGTCAACTTTGCGACCAGGAGCGGGCTCCAATCCAGGCCAGATCTCAACCCCACGAACAGACAATTCTTCAGTTTGCACCTTTCAAAGAAAGGGTGAGCCCTCTCCCAACACAGGTTCCACCGTGGTTGCGAGCTTGGATCAGCAGGAGATCCATCTCTTTGCGAATTGAATTTTTATCTGCGAAGACATAGTTCCATCGGCGATTGCTTTTTCTTCATTCAAAGCAACATGCAGATTCACAAGCATGGCCAAATCAGCATCAGCAATTCACACTCACATAAACAGATGCACATCACGTTGCAATTCCCCATTTTCCGGGAAATTTAATTTACAAGCGCTTCCCCGACAAAAGCCGAGTCTCTTGCAAAACGGCGCAATGGATTTTGTTCCGTGGCGGGTGTTACACTGCAGCCGTTCTGGGTAAATGAAGAAACGCACATGTATCATTTACCGGCGGGTTGAGGTTGGGCAGGGGAGCGGAGGCCCGCAGCGGCAGCGCGATTTGGTAATCAAAGGCTTTGCACAATTGCCTTCCCCACTGATTCCTCCAATCCCCGATAAAAGCCAGCTTGTCCTCAATAAAATGCATAGCAATAGACTGCGATCCATCAGTTGGATTCTGCAAGGATCCCTGGGTTTAACATCTCACTTCCTGAGACGTGCGAAGGATGAAGCGTTTCCACCCTGAAACCAAGTGTCAAATCATGCTGCAAGGAACAGGAGCTTGGGTGCTTTTATCCTGCCGAAACAGTATGTCCTTATTTCTTCCGGTACTTTCCCCTCTTTAAATTTCTGAACAAACATTTGCTGCTTTGAACTCCAGGAAACCACCCGCTTCAGATTCTTATCGTAGGCTTTGCGTGTTGAACAAAAACCTTGGCCCCAACCACGCCTCATGCCTCTCCCCAAGCAGATTTATGGAATCTGCAAAAAGTATCCATAACTGGGAGTGTTTTGTTTGAAAACGAGGAGGGTGCGTGAGATGAGGAGATGAAAGTGGTTGTCATCAGCAAAATGCAGGTCAGGGAGGCTGTCGTTAATCAAAGCTCTGCGCTTCCATATTGCTCAATTACTCGTGAGCACAGCGTCTCTCTCCCAACTGGAGGCGTCTGTTCGCACACGTACAACTGTTTGTGAAAAAGTCTTGTCAATGCTAAAGATAACAAAAGTCCTTTTGACTGAAGATAAAGATATGTGAAAAGACAAAATGCAATGAAAATGAAATTTTGCTGCATATCAATTAGACAAGCCTCTCTGGCACAAATTTTCAAACCTCCCCACAATTCCAAAAATGGCTGTGCATCCTTCAGTATTGCGGCAACCACACACAGGTTTCTGCACACTTGGACAATGTTGGGGATGAAAAATCAGAAAAAAGATGAGTTTCTCAACCAGGCGTCAATCTCTACAGACCCTGGACTGGTGGTGCATGTTCGCCCCGCGGCTACAGGCACCTCGATCCGTCCAATCTGCCGGGCCTCACGTGCGCACACAGTCCGGATGCTCCCGAACAGACCTCTCCACCGCTGCAAATCCACCCACAAACACCACAAGTCAGAGGCCAAGGCAAAGGATTCCTTTCACGAGTGTCATTCCGACCACGACTGTGGATTCGAGAAGCAAGTCATGTTTGCTTGGCTCTGTTCTTTGTCTGGGTCCATGTGAGGACAAACCCACCAAACAATACTCTGTGAAGACAAGGCGTCAAAGCCTTTGTGAGGGAAAAGCGGGACACGACGAGACAAATTGAGGGATAGTGAGAGAACCTCGAACCAGAGAAGAAAAGTCCGCCATCCAGGTCCGATTCGAACTTCATTCGTTCCGACAATGAAAAATTTATCGAACGAAATATTCACCGTATCATTCAGGAACTACAGATATCGGCTGCTTTCTTTACAGCAAAACCACTCCACACAAAGAAAGTTTGTCCCTGTGCCCTGTGTCGTGGTTGCCGCAAAACCTTTGCATTCAGAAGCCTTGACTTCCAGAAAAAGCAAAATCTGAGAGCTCGGTCACCAGATTGTTTTGTCCAGAAGACTCGGCTCACCAAGTCTTGATATTCAGAGGACTCAGGTCTCCTGACACTGTATCATTGAGAGACACACATGTATGACTCTCGGTAAATGGGTCTCCGAAACCTTCGCACGGACGCATCAGGCGGAAACTTTGTTTTTTCCCTCTCGTCTCAGATTTCATCAGGCGTTTCTTTCGGGGAAGTAAATATCAGCCATTTGGCGGCTGAGCGGGAGAGATATCATCAAATGGAGTCATCATAAATCGGGTCCGGGGCGACGGCGGCGCTGCCGCGGCAAAAAGACGCGCTTCTTCCGCGGGATGCGATGCGCATCTCCCGAGACTCATCCGTTCTCAGCTGCCGCAGACTTATCAGGCGTCGCTGTCAGACCCCGGGGGGAGAGGCCCTGCAAATACATGCTCCTCACACGGATACATGACGGACGGAAGAGGAAGTCAACGAGTCAGCGGAATCCGTGTCAGAAGCGCACGCAGCTTCTTCCTTTGTTTTGAGCAAATGATGCTCTGGAGATGTGTCCATTACAAAGTGGGAGGAAGATACGATCAGCTGATCATGACACACAATATGAAGTGTCTGAAAGGTGTCGATGGTGCAAACGGGAGAAGAGCTGATCAAGAGTGACTTGGAAGGCTGCCAAACAAAGAAACGGAAAGGTGATGGAATCCAAATCCAGTGGGAAAAGTCTGTAACACAACACTTTTGGAGGTTTGAGGGCACTGCTGTCCTTTCTAGATCAACCAGAAGTGCTCCAAACCGGCCCGCCCCTTCACCCAACCAGACAAAACCTTGAGTCGTCTCTACTTCACAGCTCGTCTCTCAGACTCCAATGGCGCGTGAACACCCGAAGTGTCAGCAGCGCTTCTGTATCTCACTCACTGAGCCCCGCGGAACCCTCAGCTCTCTCGGAGGATGTCAACGCTCCGTGGTCAGCAGCATTGGCAGTCGGGGCTGCGCCTGTGGGACTCAGGGAGGACCGCGGCGCGTGTTGCCGTGTAATATGAACGTGAATCAATCATCTGAACACGGAACACGATTGCAATCCGCGCTCCAGGCTTCTGCGCAATGTTTCGGGGGATGAAAATGCCGCTGAACTGAGCCTTGCCCATTCGCATCTGTGTGTTTCTGTTTCTCGTACCGTTGATCCACACTGGTCGGGCAGTCTCAACAGGGTACGGCAAGCCACATATTTTGAAGGAACTGTGGATGAACCAAAGATCAAAAGTTTCAAAATGAACCAATTTGACAAAAGTCGAGACTCGGCAAAAAAGACACTTGTGACTTCGCAGATGAGTGCGCCGCCTCGCAAGAGGCAATACACGGAGGTACATGTGGTTTGAATTCGCGGACAAAGAACGAAGTCCTCTTCGTTCAAATGTGCACGAATCTTCTTTCAGCCAATGCTTGACAGGGCAGGCAGCCTCACAGCTAGGGATATGACTTTATTGAAGTCTGGGCGCCTGGACAGTGTCGGGCCTGGGTCCCATTGATTCCTGTGTTGATCCCCTGTGTGACCAAGTGGCCTCGCCATCCTTACACATCCGTAAACGCGTCCCACTGCACTGACCTTTGGCAGCTTCGTGGATGAAACGTGTGTTGTGGAATCCAAAATTTTCTTCCATTTTGGAGATAAAGATGCAGCCAATGTTGCTCCGTGCAATCTGACCAGATTTGTGGCCTTGATGTCACCCGTACAGAGTTGCGTTTGTTTTTTCCGTGCTCCCCCTCCGCCCGCCATTGAAGCTAAGGGCAAGAAGTACGAAGCAAAGACCACAACAGCTTCATCACCCTGGAAGATCTTCCTTCACCAATCAGCCCTTTTGTGAATTGGAACACACCATGCCCGCCAAATCTGCATCCCACGACAAACGAATTCGCTCTGAACCGGGAAGACTAGATCTTTGCCATCGTGTCAGTGTGTGAAAAACGCAAAGAAATGAAGTCGGGTCAAATTCTGGTCCGAGTTCAAATTCGGTGACGCTGAGGTGCGACCCAAAATCGATGAAGACAACATTTGTCATCCCGCAAAATCACGAAAGGTACGTACCAGTGAAAACACAAGTCATTTCACAGACAGGGCAATCCGTCCTCGCACCACACACACACGCACACAGATACAATTGACCCATCCACACCTACCTCGGTCACGATGGTCGGGCCCTGGTCCCCCTTGTGCACGTATCCGTCGGGGCAATCGATGGTGCTGCGGTTGTCGTTCTTCTTCGGGTCGAACATCTTGCACGCCTCGTACTTCTCCTTCTCCTTGTCGTACGGGATATAGCGACTGATGTTGTGGTCCGTGAGCACCATGTCGCCTTCCATCTTGCAGTGCGTCTGTTCTGGCTGCCCAGCTGGAAACAGAACGACAACAAAAGTGAGAACCAGCTCGTGGTTTGGCGTCTGTTCTGAACAGGGAGCATGGAGTGTCACAAGCAAGCGAGCAAACTTGTGTCAGGGACTGAGCCCGGACAGCCCAAGACGGTTGAGGACGTAGAGACCAAACGAGATCCAACGTTTGTGCCAATCATTCATACATTTGGTTGGTTTCCTTTCTGAGCCTGACTTCTCCCCAAATGCATGCGTTGAGTTCCGCCATCGCTGTTGTCTGTTGGAACGCACACACACACACACACACACACACACACACACACACACACACACACACACACACATTGCTGACAGGGGCAGGTCCAGATTCTGCTCAGTCGGACAACCCTTCAGAAAGACGCAAATTTAGCGATTTAGTGGGGAATGAAATTTTCCGGGTGATGGAGAAAGAAGGCCTCCAGGATCCCTGGAATTCGCCCGCCCCTGCAAGTATTCGCTCAGACTGTGAAGAAGCCATTCATGTGATCACAGATTGTTGGTTTGGTCTCAGGAATGAGACCTTCGTGCAATTTGTGGTGCCATTGTTCTGACCTTGTTCGACTATTCTGGAGAATGTCAGTGACAAAAACGTAATTTCCGCAAATGACAATTTCATTGGGGCTTTTAAGTAGAAAGCACTTGGAAGTGAACACAAAATTGTCCCTGCACTTCAATCGAAGTCGTCACCTGTGCAAACAAAGGACGAGGATGAACTAAACTCTTCACATTTCTGTGAAGCACCGGACAAATCAGCAGCGAGCGAAAACTGCTAAACTGACCAGGAACGAGCCACAGCCTGAAAGCAATTTCCCCCAAAATGAGGACCTTCGTAATTGCTCCTTGACTGTTCCCCTGGGAAATACTTTCGGGAAAGCCCGTTCCGTTCGCTCCCTGCTTCCCTTCTTTCTGCACTCGTTCCTTCCTTCGCAGGACGAGCCTGTTCACACCTCCAGCCTCTGCCCCACACAAAACCGCATTTTCCCAGTCACAAATTTGTTCATTTCAGGGCGCCATCCTCCCCGCGCCATCCCAGCCCGAGGCTCTGTGTGGTGGTTTGATTGAGTCTGAACAAGCCCATTCGCTCCCGCCGTCTGATCGCCTGAATTGGCTGCGTCAATGGCGAATCATGCGCCGAATTTGCCTAATCGACAGCATGGAATGGGGCGGCGAACAGTGCTAATTTAACACGTGTCAGCTGATGTGGAGTCTTGCTGCAATGATCTGCAGTCTCCTCCACCAGACTCGACTGAGCAGATCTTTCCGCCTGAGACCCGAGGTCCTGCGGTTTCTGTGTTGTCTTCCGACCCCGGATGACCCTCTGGACTGCAAGTGGTCTGCAGTACGTGGACATGTGCATGTACTCGTGAGATGGTCAATTGAAAAAGTTTTTACTCTTCACAAAAAGGCAGCTCAAAATGGCAGCAGCGAATTTTGCCTTGTGGGCAGCCCACAACCACAAACGGCTGGAACAAAATTTCAGACGTACCACACGTTGCTTTGGCACAGCAGACTCAAGACCTTTGAGACAGGTAAGAACAATGAGTCAGGGGCTGACCTGTCTTGAGGACGTCCCAACTTTGGGAAAGTGCAAGTCACAAGCACTCTGGAGAATAATGCTGCCTCAATACAACAACACATCATCACTGTATCTGTCATGGGAGGTCCTTCAGCGCAAACGTAAATCTCGAGCAGGTTTTGCAAAAACGAGGGACTTACTCAGACCACCTGAGTTGGAGGCGTGTGCCAATTTACCAACTTTCCTGCCTTGAGTTTCACACATTCATCGTGTGTAAATGTGTTCGCTGACTGCAGCTGTTTGCACAGAGACTGTCCAGAACTGTGTGAAAGAAAGTCGTTCACTTTCTCCTGCAACGAGGATTTGTCAAGCGCGTAGAAATTGCAGAACCTTCGAAAGGTCTTGCAGAAACAATGACCTTCCGACCAGAGATTGTGCACGAACTTCCAATTTGTCTTTGTTTCTGATCTCAGGGCAGAGTTTTGCAACGGCTGGGGCTGGTTGAGCTGGGTTGGTCCCCCACCACTGAAAACGAAATAGACCGCTGAATTGTGCACCACAGCCACAACAACGTGTCTTGTGCAAATGGCTCCCTCCAGGAGTAGGACCCAGTCAAGACAGGGTTGTTTTACGTAGGGTATGAATTGTATCCATGGATTGAAGGTCTGCTGTGAAAGCAGAAATTATTCGACGGCAGAGGACTTGGACTGAGTTCATTTTCCACGCTGCCCACGTGTTATTTGTCACAGCAGTCGTTCTGTTCACGAAAGCTGTAGCGAAGCCCATGCAACGCAGAAGCCACAACATCCAACAGATGATTATGCATCTGGCTTTCATCTGCTCTATCCAGAGCTCTCTCCGTGTGTACGTGTTTACACTGAGTGTACAAAACCCGTCTCAACTCACATCCGCCAGCCGCAGTCAACATCCAGGGTGTTTCAGTGCTAAACAATCCGACATCTCCACAACAAGCTCGGGAAAACACACAGTCACGTCCCTGGGGGAACCACGATGCCCCTGGATGTCTGAATGCTAAACTTCCTTGCAAATTATGTTTTGAGTTTTGAGCTTGGCTGTTTTTGAGAGTCGAGCAAAAGGTGTCTGAAAATTTGGAACTTGATGAAACAATTGCACTCTGCTAAAAGATTCACAGCAAAAGAGCTGATGTATCAGCAAAAAAATGGTACAAGTGTATATGTATTTCCATGCCACCCAAAAATTTCAGAGAGCTTGCATTGTCGACATTTTTCTCCGCACAACGCTTGAGAAGCGACGTGTCTGAAACTAAACACAGGAAGAAAGGGGTACGAGTTACTTGGCAGAGGTTTTTCCTTTGCGATGCACTGAAGAATGTTGGGCAGTCACCACAGTGGTTCATTCTCACACTCATTCAAGAGGTTCAGAAAGCTCAAAAGTGATGTGTGCGGCATAAACCTGGCGGTCAGGCTCTTGCACTTGTACAAAAGGTCTATCCATTGTTGGAAGATTTTTTTCATAACCCTTCACCGTTTTGTTCCCCAAAATATCCTGGTTGAAGTCAGTGATCGCCTACGATCCTTGACAGCTGTAGACTTTACACCATGTCAGTGTTCAGTGTTTATGATTTTTCTGCGTTGAAAATTATCGCTTCTTGATTGACTGGTTGTGCAACTCGTTGCAACAGATAGAAACCGATACATCAGGGAAACTTACGTCAAAGCTTCTCAGGCAATTCTGCTCGCTTTGCAATCAAACGGGGAACCCAGCAGGCGCTCTGACTGCGAATTACCACTCCACCAACAGATCATCTTTGCTCATCCCTGGTATTCTCACTATGCCATCTGTTAAATTACAAAGGTATCCCGCAGAAAGATACAAACAAGCTACAAATAACTCAAGATACAGATACAAAAAGATAAATAACCGCAGACAAAGAAGGTGCGTAGATCTGTGATGAATTTTTCGTCCTGTCATTCACGTCGCTTTGGACAGCTTTGACAGATAGCAATCGTGTCAATGTGTCAAAAATCGTCTCAAGAAAAGTGGAAAGAGGAAAGCTTCTGGACAAAGACAAATTATTTCTGATCATTTGGCGCAGTGTCACAACAGGACACTGACTGATTTTCTGACTTCTGCCAAGTCTGGGAAGAAAGAGACAACAAACCAACTTGTTTTGCGCGCCAAGATCCCGAAGGTTCTTTCTCACACCATCCAAAAGTGTGACAGGTAACTTTTCAAATCACACCCACAGTCTAGCACAGCCACTGTCACAATCTTCAGAACCTAACAGTGACAGTGAACACAGCAAGACACAAGAATGTCTTCGTCCCAATAACAACAGGCTCTCAAACTGCCACTGCACGAGTTGAAGTTCTTTTCTAGTGAACATGCGAGAGAAGCTGCGCATAAAATTTGACCAACACCCAGAAAAGCAAACTCTCTCCATCGTTCTTCTTTCAAAACTTGTTGGCAGAAATTTATCAAAACACATGAACTTGGTCCGTGCTCAGATGTGCAAAAATCACCACCACACCAGACAGAAAACAACGCTGGTGACACGACTGAAAACTCAGCAACATAGCCCCGAGGGAGACAACAGGGAATCCAGAGACAAGATTACAAGATTGCAGAGAGAAGAATCAGGACGAGGCTCTTGATTGCGGCACTCAGAAGCAGGAAGAGCTGTCTAAGCAAGCAATTAATTAGTGACATGTATCCCACTTGGGTGGATTAACCGCGTCTGCAGCCCCGGTGGATCCAGGGGTGTTGGTTGGTTCAGGGACAAATATATGTTACAAAACGTTTTGCTCGGTTGAACTGTGGTTCCTTCTTTTCAGTCTGGCGGGACCCGTCTTGCGCAAACGATACACAGTCATTCTCTGCCTTTTGTGATCTCTATTGACAGACGTGCACTCAGAGCCTTTCTCTGCTATCGATCCAGGGTCGGGGTGCGCCGCCTTGAAAATCCATCCCCGTTTCGTGTGAGGAAAACCTCCCCGGATGGTTGAGCCAAACGACTTCCATGGTCCGCAATTTGTCTGAATTGCCGCTGTTGCATCCCAGAACACCTTCAAGTGGGATTGGCTTCGACCATATTGTGCACGAAGTCAATCTGAGTATCAATACCTCTCAGAACAAATGGAAAAATGAAAAATCAGGCATTTCCATAATGTCGTGCACCTTCCTTTTCTTCATTTTGACAAGATTGTTGTCTTTTCGGGAGTCCAACATCTCGTGAGAGTATTTGTTTCTGTTCATCAGAAGCACAGAATCAAACTTCGTTATTGGATTCCCAACACAGAGACTTCTGAGCGAATTTCTTGTCCATTGATTGTCTTGCATAGGTAGGTCTGGACCAACAATCTATCGTCGCGAGCAAGAGAAAAGTTGAACAATCGGGCGAATATGGAGTGGGTCAACTGAAGGCGCAGTGGTCCAGGCACAGACTACTTGCAGCCTGGATGAGTGCCTGGCGATTTCAGGTTGGGATCTGACATCAGCAGACACCTGTGTCTCAGGTTTCAGGTCCCACCACCTGACTCTTCTCTGAGGCGCGATACTCAAAATGCCTGTCAATTGCACGCAGTCGAACACGTTTGAAATGACCAGTTACCCGTGTCTCATGGTTCGGAGTTTCTGGCCATTTCATTTCAGTGGCTTGTGGCATTTGCCGCACCAAATGAAGATGGTGTTTTGTGCAGAATTCCCAGAACATGACACTGGCGGAGCAAACCAAGCAGAAAAGCGAACAGATCAGGGCAGCATTTCGGAGAAATCCATGTGAGACGGCAAAACATTCTCCTCGAAATTGGCTCAACAAACGCGAGCCTTGATACAAGAAAAGGCGACAAGGAAACGGTGCAAATGGTCAATATCGGTGCGTGACAGAGATGTGGAATCACAGGACTACGCTGTCAGGCAACAGCCGGGCCCATCTTGAGTGTTTGCGTTGTGTTCTGGTTGATCCAAAGCATCAGACGTTTTGGCATCGTTGCCAGTGTTCCGTGAATGGCATTTTTTCGCTCAGAACGGTTGCTTTGGCTCAATGAAAGACGACGAGTTTGGAGGGTTCGAGAAAATCGAACACGACCATTTTCCACCTGCTTCCATGCGGCAAAGTTTCGTGGATGAATCTTCGGCTGTCCAGAGCAGGAATGGAACAGAGAGCACCATTTTGGACAGTGTGGGGAGAATCTGGGAGGAGGAAATGGAGCTCTTGGGTGCGCCAACACTCAGTTCCATCTGTGGCCCACGCCAAGTCGTCAGAATCTGCAACAACTCGTCTGTCGAACATCCTCAACGAATCGCCTGACAGTTTTGAAAACTCGCGTGGGCCTTCGCTCGCAATCGGCGGAAGTTGTTCGGTTTCAATCGTTTTGACAAAAAGTTTTCATTGTTGTGGTTGGAATGCGCCGCGCCGGCTCAGCCCGGTTATTGGAATCGCACACAAGCGGATCCACCCGCACACTTCCGAGTCGACTCTCTTCACCACTTGAACCTCCTCAAATATTTGCACACCGCTCCGTGTGAGCGAAGAAACACGTTTGATTCCTGGAACTTGGAAGTGTGAAACAGGTTAATCGGCACAATCTGCGTGGTTCCTCAAGGACAAAGGTTTGCGAAGCTTGCACAAGTTGAGCGCTTTGGCCTGCGAGAAGAAAAGCGCAGATTCTGGGGCCTGGGGAAGATGCGTTCGACAGGAAGTTCTTTCTGGTTTGTTCAGTCACATTTTCAGTGAAGTTACATTTTCGCACGATCCCAATCACCCCCTTTCTCCTGTTCTGACAAAGTTCACAGGTATGTTGTATCTTTCTGGAGACTCGTACCGCCACAAAAGCAAAACAGGGAGGATATATTGTGACCTTCTTGGCCTTCGCCATGTCCTGTAACTTGGAAACGAGATGGCGAACCAAACTGAACAGTCACTTCAACACGTGATAGTTCTTCGTCCATCCAGGACCGACTGTCATTCGTGACACAACGAGCTGTTGATGGGGTTTGATGTGTTACTCCCATCTATATTTGATGAGCTGCCATACGCTGCTTCACACCGTCTCCATGTCCCCCAGGCTCAGGCACACTGACCCAAAACCCAGCTTCCCAGGGACGCCGTTGCTCCGCCCTAGCTTCAGCTCCATGGCTGAACGATACTCAGCCTGATCTGAAGAACTGGATGAGAAGTTGCAGGCACACCAAGCGGTCAACTGAGTCCCAGGCTCAAGGCCAGAGACGAATCCACAGTACGACCGAACGGATCGTCAGGGTCCAGGGACCTAGAAGAACCAAAGCCAACTGGGTCTCACCCACACCCAACCGCGTGGATGGTGGTTGCTTGTCCACGCCCTCTTCCCTTGTTCGTCTTTTCCACCCCCACCTTCTTCCTTCCTCTTCTTGCCGTCGTCGTTTTGCTGTTTTTCATGCTCCCACCTCCTGTCACTCTGAATTTCGAAGTATGGCTTGTCCATGTCTGGTGACATTTTCCAAACGAGATTTTCGCAGCCATGCAGCTGAGCACTGCAGCATTCCTCGGGTTTCTACCCGGTAATTGACTTTGTACCCGGAGTGTTTGTGCAACATGCTTTTCGCGTGACAAGCCGCCGGCTCGTTCGTGAGCGTCATGGCTGCCGTGTTGCCGCGTCCCTCGACGAACATCAGCGCAACAGTCAATTGACCGACAAATTTACTTTCATCTTCCGTCGTTTTCGTGGAGTGTTGCGCCTGCCGTACTCCAAGCACTGACCACGGGGCGGGCCCATGATTTGGTCATTGTGACCGGACCCCAAAGGTTGGACCTGTGCTGTCCCGTTTGCAATGAAATGTCATTTTTCTCAGGGCAGGAACCTGTCCCCTTTGCTTGGTCTACATCTGACTGTCAAGTCAGTCACTGCATCTGTTTCCAAAGAAGCGGTTGAAAAATCGTCTGGAACCAAGCTGTTGATTGAAAGGAGCTTTGGAACAAATGACTCTTGTGCCAGATGGGTGCAGGTCGTTTCTGATGTGCGATTGAATCTTTGCACCCCACACCAGTGCACATCCAATGGGCCCAACAGTGAGTTCCCGTGTTAGAACTGCTCAAGGCGATGTCTTCACAATGGTGTCTCAGCCACTGCAGTGACGAGACGTGCTGAGGAGACTCCTCGAGCTGCGAGAGCTGCTCTCCACACACTTGTAAGACAACACTCTGGGACAATAAAGATGCAATCTCTGTGTTTCATTGCGAAAGGAAATTGCCTGGAGCGGAGAATTCTGATAGGATCAGGACAAGTCTCACCTTCGGAAATTTCCTCTTGCTGCATGCTTCCACATATGAATTGAATGATCGGTGTTGAGCATGTCTCCATTGCGTACGCATGTGACAAGCAGAAGGAAATTCAGCCGTCGCTCAATTTCTCACAACCAACAGTTGCTGAGTTTATCCTTTCAGATTGAGATGAATGTGAACTTGCAGAATGTGGTCAAAAGTTGGAATGGGTGCTTCACATGGAATCAGTCGAGGGTGGAGATCGTCGACAACTTTCTTTGCTCATTTGATTTGGGTCGTGAAAAATGAAGAAAAATGAAATGGGGGCAAACCCTTCTTTGAAAACTTGATCGGTGATCGTTGATATTTTGTGCTTGAGAGAACTAAATTCGGGTTGACAAACGGTCTCGTAAATTAGTTTGGGTGGAGATGGAGTCAGATGTCAGAAGATTGTCCTCGCTCTGGCTTCGGCTCTGGAACGTCAACCGCGTCTCAGAGAACTCTCTGGAAAATTGGAGCCTCTATAGCGGCAATACAATTTTATGAAAAAGCACAGAAGTGCAAGGTGTGTATCCATAGCGAGTTGCTGCTGTGCTTCAAAAGCAGCGACCCAACAGATTGCAAAGAGGAGAGAAAATTCCCAGTCCTCACCAAAGATTTGTATTTTCAAACTATGCTCAAAGCGTTGCGCAAGAAATCGCCAGTTTGTGGAAAAAAAGTTGCATCCAGACAAAGAAAGTTCTGATCCAGGTTGTTTCCAAGAGACAACACGCGAGTCGAGCCACTGACTCCGAAGCGCAGGTCATTTCGTGGAAAACAAGCAATCTTGGGCACCGCAAGTGCGTCTCTCTCAGTTCAATTGTCACAGGTGAAGGGGACGACAAGTGCCACCTTTACTCATTAAATTACATGTGGAGTTGACAGCAGGAGAAAATAACCTCATTCAGATGTTCTGATTGGTTCAATCAACGATGACTCGCGCAGGTCCAGTCTCGACTGATTGCCATGGCTGTGGTACTCAAAGCGTCAGTCGTGAGATCCATTTCTCCTGGGTGTCCACTTCCAAGGTGTGTTGTTACACGCAGACGTACTGACCAGAGCCACGAAAATCTGGATGCAGGTTCTACTCCGAGAGATGAACACCACCAAACATCTCTCGCTTACAGGTCGCTTCGAGAAAGTTTCAAAGTCTATGGGGGAGGGGTCTGGAAGGGTTTGTGTGGTATATGTATGGGTGCGGGTGTGGCTGGATGGGGGTGGGCGAGTGTGGGTGAGTGTGGGTGTGAGTGGGCAGACACTCCACCGCTCCACTGACAAACATTGATCTTGGGCCAATTGACTTTGGGAGTCGCGTGAGGGACCTTGACCTTGCCTGTTCAATTGGGGGTCGGGTGGACCTCAACAAAAAAGAGATTTTTGACAAAAACTTGGGGGCGTGCAGATCACCCCCCCCCCTTGGAGAAAGGTCGGGTGTTTGCGTTTGGCTTGGCGCAATTCAAGGAGCCTGTTCAATGCATCATGTTCTTTGTCCCTCTGGCCAGGAAGATTCTTTCTTCATATTTCCAACCCAAGGTGCCCTGCCTATCTTCTCCAAATGTTTCACAAATAGTTCTTTCCACGAGTCAACGCAATTGACTGAACGGTTCCTGTCCCTCAGATCCGAGTCAAGACAACTCAAAAGCAAAGTTCTGAACAACTTGAGAGTTCCACTGAGTGAGCAGTCAATCACGCTCATTGAGCAGAAAATTCCCTCAAAGCCGGTTCCCGACAGAAGTATCAATGTTATTGCGTGGCCGCGGAAGCTTCTTCCCTCTGTGGGGGAAATCCGGGAGTTACGGAGGCAAATCCTGCTCGCGGGTCCGGTGTGAAGATCCGCGCGGCCGAGACGACGACGACGGCGGCGGCGGCGGAGACACGCGGCAGGCCTGGAAGCGGAGGACCAACAGCTTTGCTCACCATTAGTGATCAATAAGCCAATTGCCACTCGGGACCCGAAGCTGTGCAAACTCAACTGATTTGGTCCGTGCAGAAATTGAGGGTTTTGACAGATTTCCTTCAGTGGAACCGGGAATCCAACACACAACACAGCAGTTTTCAGCTCACTTGTCAGTAATGTTGGAAGAGAGCATCCAGTCCGTTGGGTTCATCTCTCACTTGCAACAATGATGTGAGATTTCCTGTTCTGTCTGACGCCCTTCGTGTACTCTGGTGAACTGTGTTCTGGATGCACCTGATAAATTTGTGTGCATGAGGTGAATGACCCTCCTATGGGTCGTTACAGAAGCACCTGACACGCATCCCCTCAGCCAGAGCACCGCGTTGTCTTTGGGATGCTTTCTCCCATCTGAAGCGTCACGATCTCTCACAGTGTCGCCGGGCTATTAGGTGATTGTGTTGACCCAACAGATTTCGTGCTTGAATAGCGCAGAGATACAAGGCTGTGATAAACTTCAGCAGCTTTCTCCCTTTCACGGGTGGAGCCCGCCTTTATGGATGGAGCATGACTGCCCCTGCGAGCAAGTGGGAGGCCCAGCTCATCTTTTAAACATGCCGCGCTGTTTGCGCGAGACATTACTCCACTCGGAATCAGGAACGACATTCATACTTCTCGTAGAAGTGTCCTTGTTCCGGTCTTTGCAAAGAAGCTGAAGTTCTGCGGAGAAATCTGTCAGGTGGTGGTTGAAAAAGCGCATTTTTGCTTTGCTTTCTGTCAAATTGTCTCTGCACGTGCGAGATGGCAAATGATCGAAATTGGAAATTGGTGGATGAAACACGCTCAGGTGTTCGTCTGCCCGCACACATGCTGGGCGCGTCCGACCAGCTGCTTCTTCACTGACCAGCACAGGCACCGCGGGAACCACGTATGTGGCGCCTCCACAGTGCATGAACCTGGGCCTGATGAGATGGTTTGATCGTGGGTGGGCGCTGTGACCCGCAACAACGAAATCAAATTCCAAAGTTTCTTCCCTCAGGATTGTGGGCGACGCAACGACATCAGCGAATGGCGAAGCACGCTTCTGAACACCCACGTGCGCTACTCCACTGCAGAATGTCAAACTTTGGCTGCTGGGCAGAATCTGCACATCAAAACGTGGCGAGCACAATGTTGGCAGACGTCTTTTCCCCCACGTTTCCGCACGGGGCTTTTCAGTGACGGCAGAAGCTGTGCACACAAGCCCATTTAGGAACTCGGGCCGCGAAAATTGCACCCAATCTAGACTCACTCTATTAGGGGCCACTGCTGCGGTAGTTTGCTGCAAACCTGATTTGCGGCGTCTTCTGCATGTGCATGTCGCCTGATCGTGTTATGTAGATGTGATCGTATCTGGTAAACCAAGCCAAGCTGTGTAATGTTCGTTGTTGCACGATGATTCTGCAAGTGGCACGCATGTGCGGTGCTGAAGTCCAGTCTGAAGATGAAGCTGGAGATGGGCAACCTTGCAGGTGTGATCTCTGGCTTGAAGCAGATCCAGGTCATTCAGAGTAATTTTGTCCTTCCAGTAGAATGACCAAGAAATGGCAGAGTGGACTCTGTCTTGTTGGGCCTCTGACAGAAATTCGACTGAACAGTTGTTTCTGTCATTTCTGACAAAGGTATTGCAAAACGTAGGTTATGGATCCTGTGGAGCAGAATATACGTTGGATACTGAAGGATGTGGCCACAGTGTATCAGGACGAGCCGTCCTGTACTGACGGGCAGGTTGTGTCATATCCGGTACATGTAATTTTCAGAGGAAACCGACACCAGGGTGTGTCGCACAGTGGCGCTCTTCAGCACTCGCACCCTCTGTGTACTCATGCACTTCCCCAGCAACTTGTGTGTGCTTCCAAAACTTGTGTAGATTTCTGCAAATAATCACACAAAGCAAGAGCAAAGATGAGAATAATTCATTCAGAGGGGTTTTTCTTGTGTTCTCAAACACTGTGGACCCTTCGCAATCGTAAAGAGCTCAATTCCGTCGAATCCCTTGAGCTCCAGAAACACGAGAAAATATGTTTTCAAAACATTGGCTTTTTACTGCATTTTATCCACGTCCATCTGTCGAACAGGCTTTTGTTTTCAGGTCTCACTTGTTTCAACTCTGCAGCGCTCGGTTGTTGCGTAAAGGTTGTCCAAATTTGTTCAGGCTGTTCAACTGGTCGAATTGTGATCAGTGTGGGACACGCATACTTTCACAAAAGATGAATTTTACAAAAGAGCATTGTGCACATTGAACATGTTGAATTTTCAACACGGTTCTTTTCAAAGTCAACGTTTCCCTCTGAATTGCTCCATTGATCACCCAGTCATTGCTGTGAAAAATGGCCGACAACTGCTCGTGTTCGAAACTGCTTTGCAAACACGTGAAATCTACATTTCATTCGAATGCAGCTGACACTCTGATCTGATCTCCACCTTTTTGTCATCAAAGCAACTGTTTCGTGTCACATCCTCAGACTGACACTGGATGCGTAACTCAACAGAGACGCAAACCTAACGTTCCCAGCGTGAACCTGGCTCCAGTCTGCTTCAGAACTGTGTACATCTGAAACACCCAAATTGCCGAGTTTTCCCTCTCTGCATCAATGGGAACAAATCATGGAACATTATGCACGGGTCTTCACTTTCTTGGCCGCTTCAGGGAATAGTGGGGCCCAGACGTGTCGTGGAGAGGCTCGTACGAGCAGCGCGCGGGTCCAGGGCGCCCGCAGCGAGAGGCGTTTAACCAACGACACCCGCGGGAAACAGCTGAGAACAACTCAGTCTGAGTCGCATGTTACTCTTCTGAACCCCGTGTTCTGTTTTGTCTTCAGCTTCTCTCTCTGTCTCCTCAAGAGAGAAAAATACAGATGCGTGCAGAAGGAGTCCCCTTTCATTGGACCAAAGCAAACCTGTTGTTCACACGCGCCAGTTTTGTGGACCAACAACTTCCCAACACGTTGACGCAAAAAGTACTGGCCAAGTACTGATTGGGAATCAGAAACCCTCATCAAATGCAATTGGAAAGAAATGTTGCCAGAGACCTGGTAGATGTGCGGAAACAAATGGCGGCCTGGTTCCGCGGACGCCTCGGCCCGGCCCGCGGTGCGAGTGTATCCACTCCAACAACAACCGCCTCATTGCCGACAAATTGCAGTCAATTGTCCCATTTGTCTCTTCAAATATTGAACTTGATTTCTGTTTTGTTGCCAGCAGAAAACATAAGCCGAGGAAGATTCTGGCCACTTCTTCATTTTGCGATCTGCGAAGCAGTTGAATTGTGGCGGAAGAAAGTGTTCCACGGTCGGCGCAGCAAAGGGCCAAGGGAATCTATTTTGTGCAACAATCTGTCAGGTCTCAGCCTGCCAAAGGAGTCAAATCTCGAGACAAGCAGAAGGAGCGAAGGACATCGGGTACAGTGTGATGCTGTGTCAAACCGGCTTCCAGATTTACCAGTAACAACGGCGCAAAACTCGTCCTGCCGCCGAACACGAACAAATGCCCCGAGTCCATTTGCGCTGAACTGACGAGAAACAGCTGAGCAAAATGACCCTTCATCACCGCATTATTTGCGTTCAAAAGCAAAACGCAATCGAAATCCCTGTCAATGTGGCTTTAAATTTTGCAAAGCACAACGTGCGATTCGGTCTGCATTCAGGTCACACCTGCACTCAGTCGATGCAAGAAAAAGAAAACTGAGAATCAGCTGCAAAATTCTTGGCAAAGGATGTGATTCTTGCAAAAGACCAACAACCACCTCAGGTCCTTTTCAGCCTTCACGTTCATTGCGACTGAGACAACCAAAGCGTGGTGGAGTGTTCTTCCTTTTCGGATACGAAACACCAAGCCACTTGATATTCGACCTGTAATGGGACCCAGAAGGCCTGAAATCTCATCACATTCGTCCCTGTTGATTCTACCGACGTGGCGCCTGTTTGCCCAAAACGTTGTCAACATAACTTTCACATGTTTTTCTCCCAAAACGCTGCCACTGGAAAGAAGCTAATCTTTATTCGCAACAAGCTTCGACAAACAGTGTTCCTCTGGAAGGATTTTCAATGAAGATGAAAAAGTTGCCATCGTCCTTTCACCTGAGGAATGAGTGATATGGGAAGATTCTTGTGCACGTTCCTGGGGTCCGTTCCACGATCCGTCAGATAGCTGAGGACACAAGGGACTCTTCTGCTGTTGGACTTCTGGCCAAAATCCTCCAGTTCCTCAGTTTCTATGCTCGCTGATAAAACAACACATTCTGCTGTTGTGTGTGGCTTTTCTTGAGAGAAAAGGTTTTCGACAACTTGTTTTGCTCCAAACCCCAGACGTTCCTCTCGCAAAAGTGCCTGGCTCAAGAGAACAGGCTGCAAACGTTCGCATCTTCAGCAACGGAAGATTTTGAAAACAAGTAGAAATAGGATCTTCCCGGTCTTTCCTGTCAGTTCGAGCAACTGCCTCAGACGGACCCGTGGACGCAGTAATCTGGGAATCGCTGTTTGAGACATGTGCGAATGTGTGCGATTTTTGTGCTTGTTCCCAGGCTTCTTCCCAGGCTTCTGGGGAGATTGAGAAAGAAAAGGATCTCACAGACAAGTTCAAACGACACGAAATGTTCAGAACTGAGGAAAAAATCTTGAGTTTCGTCAATTCGGACGGAGGTCACATCCCGAAACTAGGTGAAGGTGACCAAATCATACGCGACGCCGCATGAGTCCAATTCTGGGCACCAAATGTGCAGGACTCTGTTGCGAGACCCTTGTGTCCCAAGAGTAACTCATCAGATATGCATGATCTCAGGGTATGAATGATGCATATAGAAAGGGACAGCCGTCCTGAACGTCCCGCACACGCCCATAGGCCAAGCTGACAAACGGCGCTGCATGCGTAGCGGCGTCCACGAGTCACAGGTGAGGCGGCCCCATCGAGGTGCCTCGGTGCACCCGCACAGTAGCGCCCAGGGGCGGATCCAGCACCCTGCCGACCCCTTGGGTGCCTGAATTCAACATGAGAGAAAGATTTCTTGCGCTGGTGGCGCAATGGATGATAAATATTTCTGGGGGGTCGGGGGTGGGGGTCCCGGACCCCTGGATCAGCGCCTGAGCGCCATCGCATCGCATTCGCAGCGCGGGCGAGACTCGCATACTGATGCGCCGCAGGGCAAACACTCGTCAAGTGCCTCGTGAAAGAGTGAGAGATGCCATCGGTGATCTTCCGCGGGATGTATGCGCCTTGTGGAGGCAGCATCGTTGTCAGCATTTGCAAGCCGCGCGAAGAAAGAAGTATTGACTCGCCTGTGTACACAAAACAACAAACTAATATTTACGCGCCAACTTTTTGCCGAGGTGATCTCTCAGTACAAGTATACTGTTTCCATTTAAAGCGCTCCATTTTATGTCATTGTCAAGAAAATTTCCCAACTCGGCAGAAATGGACTTGAAAGCTGATTCCACCAAAAAGCTGTCAACCCGCTTTGCAATTGTCACGTTGTCAAATACTCGCAGGTAGATCTGTCTTCCCCAACGGAGCCTGACAAACAGAAGCCGTTCACAAAAATGCTCACTGTTGGAACCTGGAAAGGTTCAGAGGCTCAGGCCCTACCAAGTGTAAAGTATACAACTTGCTGCAATTGGCCGAAAAAATAGACACAAAGGTGAAGAAGAATTGACAATTTCTCATTTCAAAGTACATGTGGATTGTCACCGCGAACGAAAATACGGTAAAAAATCAGACCCGTGAAGACATAGATCTCAATGGTGAGGTCCCGTGATTGAGGAGCAACAGAGTTCACTCCAATGTCAAGAGCCGAGGTTTGGCACCTCGGAACCTGCTGCGGCGTTGCAGCGAACACCCCAGCATCAAGACGGGTTGTTCCTGACATTCACTGCGTTAATTTGTTCGACCTTTCGCTTGGAGCCCTGTCTGACTGGCTTCTGACAAATCCATTTGCTCAGCAGGTACCTTTTCTCTCCGCCTTGCAAATAATTAATTCAGATGTCAGTCCTCTTCAGCAGAAAGGGGTTTCAAATGTTCTGAAGATCATCCTGGGTAGGGTGTGTTTGCAAATCTCACCTACATTCTTGACCCTCGAACAAGCAAGTTGGAGTCGCTGGTGCATTGAGTTGTGTTGCCATTTTTCTTGCCATTTGGTGCTTCTCATTCAATCAAAATGCAAAGCGACCAGAACAAAGCGAAACAATTTCTGCTGTCAGCATAGGTGCGGAGTAATTGATATCTATAGGATTCAATTAGGTTTGTGTGGACAGAGAGCGGAAGGAAACAAAGCTGTTCTGGCCATTGCCTCTCAGTGTGTCGTACAGACTCACATCCCGAACAGCATGGGGCCACGACCACAGCAATAATTGTGCTCCAGTTTCTCATCAATTGTCGCAAAATTGTCATAATGGCAACGACCGAGCTTATTTCGTCTGGCGTAATGATCAGCCTATTATTTTTTGCCTTTTTTTGCTGGTTCGTTGTTCGTTGCACGTGTGTTTGACTTGATCTCGGTCTGACCGTGACCGGAATGAATGCTCCGTCAGGTCAACACTTGTCAGGTCAACAACATGGACCCTAATTTGCGAAAAAAAATTCTTTCATTTTTCCTCGCCAAACTAACATTTGCTATTGTTCGCGAAAGTCAAATGAAAAACAATCTGAAACAACCTGTCATCAGCAACCAAGCTGGTTTGGACCTGAGCTCAGCAACTCCAGAAAACAAAGAGATCATGATATGCAATTGACCACCCGGTGAAGATCCAGGATTTCTTAGGGTTGAGCGTTGTGACAAAAGGGAGATCAAAAACCTTCAAAAGAAAACACGTGGGGAAGGGGGGAAGTCAATTTTTTCCGGGAGCCAGGTGAGCCCCGACTCTTGGACCCTCTGCAAGTATCACCTGGAGATACGAGGTGAAAAAGACTCACCTATGAAGACGGTGGCGAGCATGTGCCACGAGGCTGGGAACGTGTTCACGATGGACAGAACCACGTAGAAGAACATCTGCCATCGCGACCAGCGCCCCAGGAGCTTGAGTGCGTCGTCTACATCCATTGTCAGTTGATCCTGTCACGAGCCGAAAAAAATCCACTGGGTTCTTCTGCTGGTCCGCACACGCTCAAGGTATTGAGATGTCACGAATCCTGTTCAGTGAATTGAGGTGCAGAAAATTGCCAATTGATTGACGTTTTTTCCCGTCAGAATGTCGTGCTTACATCCAAGTGGTGTTTTCTTATTGTGCGCGGAGGAGGCGTCCCATCTGTTGTGGGGTTCTGAATCTTTGATGAGTCCATGAAGCTGTTGAAACTCTATGAATAAAACAATGCGATGAGGGTTGATTGTGTTTCCTCTTCCTCCTCACTCCTCTCGGCGGAGGGCTCTGCATTCATTCACTCATTCAGCTCCAGTGGATGTGTGAATGTGTTGGGGGGATGGAGCGTGGATTCAGTGGGAATTCAGCACGTGTTGATGTGGCCAAACAACTGGTGCTTCTGTGGAGTTGTGCGACGAGTCAAGTGGCACTTGCGCGCACTGCCTCTTCTGTCGGGTCGGTTTCCGCGCACTCGCTCACGCCTCTCTCCACCTACACAGACTTCCGTGGACTAAGTTCCCACCTGAAGAGCAACAAAAAGAAAGGAATTTCAACTCACAAAATACGAATGACCCTTGTTATATATTTGAAAGGCATTTGTCTCGCGATTCTTTTCCTTTGCGATTGCTGGAAAGTTTGTCTGCATGACTTTGGATGTGGAAGACACGAACAAGTTTCACAGCTGATGGGGTGTACGTACCACTCTGCACGAAACTGAAGCAGATTGACTGGATGTTGTTTTTGTTTATGTGTTTCGTATTTTTTCTCGTAAATAATGCTGAAACCGTATGTTCTGTCAATTTACCTCACAAGCCTGGCACAATTTACAACGGAACAAGGGGAAAGGGGCAAACTGATCTGCAGAGCTGGACTTAGCAGCTTTGTGGGTTGCTCACAAACTGCAAAGATTGTGAACGAAGTTGTTGCTTTGTGTTGCATGCACACAAACGCTTGCGTTTTGCGTTGATCTGCACTCTTGGGTGAAGCCAGATTGTGCACTCAAGTAGTCCCCACCTGTCCAATCAGCTGGCAAGTTACGATTCGTAGTTTGACTTACCTTGGCCAAGAAGCACCAACGAACTTGGCTGTCAGTGCACCGATCAAAAGTATGTTCCCTTCCTTCCGGCTTCCGGAAAGAAACGTTCAAATTCCCAAGAATTATGCAGAATTCCTAATGTTATTTATTATCACTTTATCCCTGTTCGATTTTGTCTGTTTCCAACGTGTCCATCCACTTTGCTCTGTTTTGGTGCATTTGATCTTTCCGCGTGTCAAAAAGGCAAATTTCCTGCGCAGCGAATGGGTTGTTTGTTGGTGGACGCAGCAGTGCGCGCTGAGGCCTGGGCAGTGGGAATGAGCACCGCGCACAGAGCGGGAGGCGTGGTTATCAGTCCAGCTCCCAGCGCACCCTGCTCCGGCCCACATCTATCCACCGCTATCGCACCAAAATGCTCATGTTTTCCCCCAAGAACCCCCTGCAACTTTCTTTCGTTTTCTCTGCAAGATGTCTGTTGGCTGACTTTTGCCGTTTGGTTTGAAATTTTGAAATTTCTCTGACAAAGGCAGCGGATTTTCACAAAAAGGACATTTGGTTCGTTTATGCGTGAACAAGGGACCTTGGCGTTGCACTCTTGCTTTGCGTCAGTGAGTCCTCGCGTGATTTGCTTTGGGAAAATTTTATTTAGATGCTGTGCGGATACATTTTCATTTTGGGAACACTGGGCCGGGGGCTTTCTGGCTTTTCACGAAAACGAGTTGTCTTCTCGCAAGACCCAGAACAATACGTCGTGCACTTCACGTTGTTGTGCTGTCCTGCCGAGAAGTTGTTGCGAGGAAACTCAAAGTTGTGCAGCTTCTGAAGCGTTGTGGGGTGAACATCAACAGAGCCTTGGAGCGGCGGTTATGATGTTTGCTTCGGGTTCCAGGAACCTGTGCAGATGCAGAGGTAGATGCTGCTGTGTGTTTGTGTTGGGACAAGGATCTCGTGACCTGATACGCGTCCGATGCACGAAGAGTGAAAGGGAGGAGGCCGTTTCTTGTCCGAACCTGTGTCTCAGTTGCACAGTCGGAAGACAATGATCGGGTGGAGTGAAAACATCACGCTCTATCAGGTGAAACAAATGCTGCACCTGACTGAGCTCAAATCCAAGTGCCTGCGCAGCCCCAAACTCTGGGCTCTTCAGGAAAAGCTAAGTGGTGTTCCCGGTAGAACCTGTTGTTCTTGTCCTTGGCACGACTCACCCGACAATTCAAGCTCCATTTGGCACAAAACGATCTGTTGGGACTATGACCAAAACGAGGCTCTGGTCCTGCTTGCATGAGAAGGGTGAAGCTGACAGCCCGAATGGACAGATTCAACTTCCGGCTGAAACTTCCGGTCAAGTCACGTGACGCTAGTCGGGAGGAAACAATTGATGCTGGTTTTTCCAAAGCTGCGAAAAAGTCCACATGCAAGTTTTGTTCACCCAAATGTGTGCGGAATGCCAAGGAACAAGAAGGATCTTCATTGACTCTTGACGACAGATGTCCAAGGCTTGCGCTTGGTTCAGGATTGGGTGGTGAGGGTGTCTGACCAAAGTCACAAAATGTCCCTGAAGTTTGAAGATTCCTGAGCGGGGACTCCTCGCTGCCGAGGCTCCACCTTTTTTCACAGAACACAAGTTGCCGGATTTATTCAGCAATTTTGTGGAGATCATGACGAGTACAAGTGGTGCCAAAGTACACACATTCAACAAGCGTTTACATATGTAAGCTAACAGCGTACACGAGTTAAACAGCCGTCGCTGCCGCCTCCCTCCCTCACCGCCGAGCCTCGGACTCGGCGCTCCAGGCCCTGTGAAACCTTAGCGGTGGTGTGTGTGTGTGTGTGTGTGTGTGTGTGTGTGTGTGTGTGTGTGTGGTGTACGCAAAGGTGTTTGTGTGTTTGCTGACGTCTTGGTGCAAGTGTAACGCCTGCAGTCCAAAGGTGATTCTGGAATTGTGCGATCAGAGTTTGGCCTGGTCCTTTCCGTCAACCAAAAATTTTTGACCCAAGACGCGACCAAGCAGAAACCTGACCACAATGGATTTGTCTTCTTCTCTTTCGTGCGGAGTGTCAGCGAACGCAGTGCAGAGTCTGTGTCTTGAGTCTGAACCAGGACAGAAACGACGTTGAGCTGTGCTCCGCGCCGCCGCGCTCTGTGGCAGGGTGCGAAGCAAATGGGGCTCATTTGGTGCTATTACCGGAAAGCTCGGTTTGGCTCTAATAACCCGCAGGTCATGTGGTTCCATTCATCATCATATTCGCGCAATTATCACAAATCTGACATGATTTACTGTCTTGGTTCTTGCAGCAGATTTGTATCCACGTTGCTGCATTGCGCGTGAATGAAGTCGCCACCTGTGTGAGTGCATGGCTTGTCGTGTCTGTTTGACTCATCAAAGTTCTGTGATTCATTCAAACGTCTTTTGTTGTGGAACTGGTCACAAATGGTTCAACGACACGACATAAATTGAGAGTATTTGTTTCCGAATGCTGCCGAAGAAGTGGCCCGTAAATGTTGAAATTTGAATCCTCACACTTCATCGGCGAGGCCAAACCAGGGTCTTCCAATGCCCGAAAAATAACACGTCCTCCCATTGTTTGCTCGTCCCTTTTCTTGGTGTGCAGGCCAAATTTATATAAAGTTTGATCTGTCCAAGATCGGAGCCCCTGGGATTTTAGCGTTCGGTGTCAAACTTGTCAAACGCCACGGGTATCAGGTCAGGTGCCTGTGACAGACATTGAAACGTTTGTGTATTTTAATTGCGCTGACGAAAAAGTTATTTGCCCAATGCAGTGTTTTTGGTTCGGATGTGCAGGTTGGCCATGGCTCTTGGACGCACCTTTGTGCCAAAGTTCTTGGTCTGTGGACACTTGAGGCAGGAACAACCCTTGCCACCTCACTGTTTGCTTCTCATCTCTTTGACCACAGCTGAAGCACCTTGATAGAAAATCTGTTCTTGTCACAGTGTCGTCTGTTGCGGATGAACCTGGATTTTGTCTGGGTGTGCAAGCGACCCTGATCCCACCCTGCTCAAAATTTGTATCACCTTGAATCGTCCCTGGTTTGAACTGTTGACCCAAAACACACGTTTTCACACTTTTGTTGCAATTTGAATTTCATCATCTTTTCACACTTCCACACAGAGGGGACATTGGAAATGAGGAGATTCCCCCTTGCTTTACTGAAACCTTTGCATGAACAGGGACACGCCGTAATTTTGTGCAGAAGCATTTCACAGTCTGATCATTCGCGCGTAAAACTGTTGGCCCCGCGCTGCGGGGAGGGATCAGCTCCATCAGTCTGTTGCACAATGCGCCTCAGGCTTGTTGGCCGGATATTGAAATTGCGGCGCGTAATGACATAACTACGGGCAATGATACCCTCGCCCATTACAGACCCCCTAATGCCGCCCATATATCTCTAAGATTAATCACCATATCGCTGACAGACTGTGCTGCACATGAACACGTTTGGTCAATGACCAACAGGAGATTCCTGAGATGGAGAAAGTGTCAGGAGGAAGAACAGATTTGAAGCGTGTCTCAAATTCGCGTATCACAATCTGCCTGAAAGTCAAGTTGTTTTGCTGAATCTGACCGAAAGGACGGTGTTTGAAAATTCAGTTGAAGGAGAAAGAATCCTTGAGCGACTATTTGTGTTCGTCATGAAATTCTTCCAGACGCCCCGTTGACTTATCTTTCCCACTTTGAAGTGAACAATGCTTAACGCCCAGAGGGAACTTCGCCGAATGACAATCCCGTCCAGCCATTCTCCATGGTATTCGTGTGAAAATGTCAAACGCGTGTTGCGTGTCCACGGACTTGGTGAAGAGCTCTGACTTGAGGGAAAGCAAACCATCACTTTGTTGCAATGTGAACATTTTTATTCTGCAGAGTCCTCTTTGTTGGATACTTCTTTCTTCCTTCTTATCTTCACTCGTTTCGCAGGTTCGCAGTCAGGCCAGTCGTCGGTCGGTCTGGGCGCATCGTCGGCGCGCAGCCCTCGCCGGAAGCGCGTCGGACCCTCGACAGGACTGAACAGCACGTCGACGTGTTCACTGGGCACGTTCTGTTCGTCAAATTGCACGTCGTCCAGGATCAAGAACCAGAACACACCCTCGCCTGTGTGGCAAAGAGAGTAATTTTGACACAAGCGAGATTCTCGTCCCATTCCAAAGCTCGCACAACTCGCAAGGACGTTGGGCGACACAACTTAACCCCCCCCCCCCCCCAGACAGAAAGTCGACAACAATCCAGACTGGGAATGTAGATTCTCACCAAAACACAGCACCCGACCCGAGACGTTTCTGACGACACAGCTCAGGAGGTCGGAGGTCATGATCAGCTCCTCTGTGACGTCATCAATCGCGACGGTCAGGTTCCCGTACAGGAAGTTTCCGTACTGCCCCACGAACTGCTCTCTCTGCTTTGCAGAGATAGGGGAAGACGACTGCTTCTCTACTGATGGATCCCGGAGGGGAAAGATGGGCAGACTGTGCAGAGGTTTCGATGCTTCAGTTGGTGGGTAGAAAGGCTCCGGGAAGGTGCAGGCTGTGGTGGCGTTCAGCCAGGGCTCCTCATTCAGCACGATGTCAGCTGCAAGGCAAAGAAGAAGAACAGATTGCTGAAACAAGGGGAAACAACAGGCACACATCAACAAATGTTTGCAAGCAATTCAATCAGCGCAATGGGAAGACGTCAATGAGCGTGCACATACCCACGTACATCGCAATGTGTTTCATAGCGTTGTTCTTGGGACCCTGGACTCCGTTGATCGAGGTGTAGATGCCGAGTTCGAGGTCCGGAAACAGATGAAACTCAGTGTAGTGCCCGAAAATGTTCCCATAGTGCGCAACCGCTCTGTAGCCCCTGAAAATGAAAGACTTGATTTTTTGAAAAGTCTTGCACACAAACACACAACGTCTTCAGATGTGCAATGAGACTTTCGAGAAGGAACTTGCAAATATTTGTACCTGTAGGAGCCTTGACCAAGGCCGAGGCCATAGGTTGTCCACTCATTGTAGCTCACAGGGGTGCTGGAAGAAAAGAGCTCTTATTTTGTCAGTACAATACCCTCAAGCCAAAGTTTCTGAATATTCTCAGGTGATCTGCTGATGAAATAATCACAACGGAGGCTTGTAGAGGTTCTCCAGGTCAACACTGTAGGCGTTCACAGGTTGTCGCGTCTGCTCGGTGACGTCACGAGAGAAGACCTGCTCCCCCGCCTCGTTCTCACCACCAGAGAGCAGCATCAACATCCACCGAGCCATGTCGTTCGCCGTGGATGTTATGGCTCCTAAAATATTTTTTGTGTGTGAGAAAGGTGGTTGATCTTCTGACGGGCAGACAAATACGAAACTTTCTTTTCAATGAAAGGACTGTTGTCCAAGTATTTCATCATAGAATCCCCTCGTCTGCATAGACTCCAGACTGCTTTGACCCACGGCAGGTGAGTTCTTGGGTGTGATGGGTTTGCTTTTCTGAAGGCGGAACACAGACGAAACACAAAATTGACAAACGGCTCAATTTGTCCAGGACATGATGTCCCCACCCCTTGACCACCCCTGGTCTGACCTGCGGGTCCCATGTTGGGCCCCATGAGTCGGAACGCCTCCCAGTCGATCTCGCGCAGCTCGGTCGGGGCCCGGATGTACGGAGTCGCGAGCTGCGCCGACGTCGCGTCCGTCGTGTAGATGAACGACGAGTTGGGCATCCCGACCTGATGGGAAAATTAGTCGCTCAGAGAACTTTCCAAGCCAAATGCAAGTTTCTAGTTTTCTCGATTCATCAGTCTCGAGAAGGTCTGTGTTTTTGACTTCAGGCTTCACTTTAGCCAATCCACAGGGAGATAGTTTTTCAGATATTGGGATGATTCCTTCACCTTGTCAAACACTTCCGTCTGCACGAGTTCCTCCCAGGTTCTTCCCTCCATCAGCTCCGCGATGTGACCGAGCAGCACGAAGAACAGGTTGTTGTACAGGAAACTCGTCCTCGGCTCCGCCACGTTCTCCAGAAATCTGTACCAAGACCGACAAACTCAGCTGTTTGTGATGCTTTCAGGTCACAATGTGGAGACTCGTGATCTGCATGACCGCTACGCTGTTGTGTTCCCATCACAAACTTGGCTCTTGCTCTTTGTTGACGCGGTCAGGTTCACAATCGGCTTCAAACCATTCAACCAAGTCAAGTTTTTGTCAATCACTTCTGTGTGCGGATCCACGGGTACATCCAGGATAAACGAGCCTGGAGATGCGCCTGACAAACGTTTGAAAACATATGTCCCCCGATGACACAAAATCCATGTGACAGGCAGGCCCTTGGCCACCTGACCTACCCCAAAGGTTTGCTTGCAGATATCTCACCTGAATCTGGAGACCTGGTCTTCTCGTGTCATTTCCTGCAACCAGATGTAGTCGCTGCCGAGCACGCCGGTCGAGTGGGACGCCAGGTCGCGCAGAGTGCTGCTGTTGCTGCGCAACGGATCCCGGAAGTAGTAGTCGACGCCCAGGTCCGCCATGAGACTCCGGACAGTGGTACTCCAGCTGTAGCCTGCAGAGAAGGTTTCATTGTAGTTTTGTGAATACCTTTTCGTGCTTGCGCCTGACCAGACTGGGCGAATGCAAAGACAGTCAAATGCAAAAGCTGTTCGGGTGTTTGAGAGCGAGTCACCGTGGTTCTGCAGGACCTGCCCCAGAAGAGTCGCAGTGAAGTGTTTCGACACGGATGCGATGCTGTAAACGGTGTCTGCAGTCACAGGCTCCCGCGACTCTGAAAAGAACAGCCAAAGCCTGACGTGAACAAATTCATCCCTGCACGCGTGACAAGGTTCACTGTTTTCAGCTCGTGAAACATGGAAAATCTCATTCGGACCAAAGATACACCTTTCATGGTTCAGTGGTTTGTTTATCAAGACAAAGGTCTGATCTTGTTTCCTCCTCTCTGCTAGAAAAGGATCAGTCAATGTCTTGCTGTTGGGCCGACATTTTTTGCCTTTGAAGGAGGCCGAGATTCCCTCCTGGTGCAACCCTCATGTGAACCGTAGCCCACAACGGGCATCTCATGCTGCTCCTCTGGTTGCGCAAAATCTGGATCCAGTGTACTCATCAAGAGTCTCAAACAGCCAGATCCTGGTTCCCAGAGAACTTCATCCAGCTGCTCACCCAGGTCCTAGACGCCACACCCGTTTGTGCACGAGAACCTTGAGCAGCTACTCACCCAGGTTCCTCACCCCGTACCCGGTGGTGTAGAGCACCGCTCCGCCCTGCACGACGGCGAGGTTGAGCCCCGCGATGTCGTGCTCGTCGCAGTCGCGGATCAGACTCAGCGCGAACTCGTCGATGCGGCGCTGCTTCTCCGGGTCGAGGTTCGCGACGCCGCCGCCGAGGAGGAGGAGCACGACGGCGAAAACGAACTGCGCTGAGGGACGCGCCATCGGGAACATTTGATTCACGAGTTTAATTCCATCTTCAATGTGGAACCAATATTGCGCGACAAATATGCGACAAACAAAATCAATTTGAGAGTTTATTGATCAATTATCGTGCAGCAATGCGATCTTTGCAGGTCAAGTTGTGCTGGTATCTGGAATGCCAAAGGATCAAAATTTATCACCCGAGAGAAATCCAAATTTGGTAGCAATTTTACAGGCTGACTCTGAGCAGCAAGTCGTGGTTGCAAAGATTGTGCGAGGACCAGAATATGTCTTCGTTGGTTTGTGTTGACAACATTTTGATGGCTTGTTCAAAAGAATAATTTGTCCTCAGGCCTTCGGAGCTGCTCCAGTTTGCTTGAACTGGCACCAAGAATGAAACTACATGCACAGGATATTTGCGATTTGATGGAAAACACTTCCCGACAGACAGGTTTCTGAACCAATCGACTGATTCAGACTGAACAAGAAAAAAGTTTACAGATTTTGAGGGCAAGTCCTGCTTGCCTTTGTGAAACTTCTCTCTTTTGATGTACCACTTTTTGGATAAGGCTACGCGCAGGTTTCAACATTTTCAGATACTTGAGGCAGTTGTTCAAACTTGGCACAAGCAGACAGACTTTCTCTGTATCGTGTTTTGCGCAGCATAATTTCACAATAACAGAGGGATCCATTATTTGAGCTCCGTTGGTTATTTATTCTTTTCAAATCTTTCCCAACAGAAATCGCATCTTCGCATTCGAGCCAGTGATCCGTGGGTCCTGGCGCATCCTCCTGCCTCAAGTCTCTCTCGAATCGGATCAAACCCTCAGCTGCACTGAACAAAATATCCACGAACTGACTGGGGGCATTGTCCGTGTCAAAGGCGACAAAGAACATGTTCAGGAACCAATACTCATCTTGGCCCTGGCAAGTCAATTCTGATGTGACGTTGTGAAGTTGGCAGGTGAAGACGTCAAAGTTGATGAAGAGGTCATCGCTGACGTCATCACCCACAACCGTGATGTTGCCATAGGCAAAGTTCCCGTACCGTCCAGTGTATTGCTGGACCTGCTGTTTGGAGAAGGGCGTCATGTCGGACTTGTTCACCTGCAGGGTTGGTGGGTTCACGTGAGTAGGAGTGTTATCCACGGGGACGGAGCCTGCGAACTGACAGGCCCAGGTCACGTTTAACCAAGGCTCGACATCAAGAACCTCGTCAGCTGGAAGAGAAAAATTGAACATGGCAGTGGAAGACAGACGAACCTTGTGATGAGGGTTATCTTTGTGTTTTCTGACCAGAGAGGAGACATTTGGTTCTGGTTTCCTTGAATCTTCCCAACAACACAACTCAGGAGCTGCAGCTTGTTTCACCAAAACTAAGCAGAACACAAGGAATTTGAAATTGTGTGTTGGCAATGCAAGAGAAAGACAATGTTCTCACCGACGAACATGGTGATGAGTGACATGGCGCTGAAGAGCGCCTCCACTCCGTTGATGTTGGTGAAGATGCCGAGCCCGATGTCGGGGAAGAGGTGCATCTGGCTGCTATGACCCAGAAATGCTCCGTCATGAGACGCCATCCTGTACCCTCTGTGAAATGGAAATCAAAGCAGGTGTTTCAGTCCATTGAATTTTTTTTTGAAAGTAGAAGTACAACAATTCGCTCACCTGTAGGAACCCTGGCCCAATCCCAGCCCATAACTCGTCCAAACATCGAAGTTCACAGGCGTTCTGAAAGAAGCAATAGACACCAACATTTGATCAGGGGGTCCTCACTCAACCCTGTCCAGGGGTCTGATGTTGATTGCAGGGAGGGGCTTGTCTGCATTTTAATTTGAGGTGGTCAGTCAACAAAAGAAATTTGTAACTGTAGCACAACGTACAGCGGTGGTCTGACTGAGCTCACAGCGTTGAAGACGGCAGTGTGGGCGTTCACAGGTTGTCGCAGCTGCTCGATGACGTCACGAGAGAAGACCTGCTCCCCTGCCTCGTTCTCACCACCAGAGAGCAGCATCAACATCCAGCGAGCCATGTCGTTCGCCGTGGACGTGATGGCTCCTTTCATGACAACAAGTACATGTGAGTGCCACAAAACCTCGAGGCTATGGAACAAATATTTCTTCTGTTGAAGCAATGTGACAACAAGAAGTTCCAGGCGAGAACCCTGATGGTCGTGCCATTTCCTGTTTCCGGTCCTTGCTCTTCCGTGTGAAACCCCAGCAGCAGAAACATGTGAATTGAGAATTTTCTGTGTTGAAATGAAGTCCAAGGTGCTTGATGTGAGTTGGAGAATAGTTGATCTGGAAACTGCCCACTTCTTTTAGTACAGCTTTAATTCTGATCTGTCTCAAAATCGCCTGTTTTTCTATGCCTCACGAAATGGTTCCCTGACGAATACACTTCCGAAGTGACTGAGGTTTGACTTCCGACTAAGTCAGAGGGTGGAAACTTGTTTGTTGTCTAAACACCTTCTAGATTGGCTGGGGTGGGGGGTCTGGCCAGGTGGGGGGTCCGACTGGGTGGGTGGGGTTTCTGGCCAGGTGGGTGGGTGGGGGGGGGGTCTGGCTGGGTGGGTGGGGGTCTGGCCAGATGGATGGGGGGTCTGGCTGGGTAGGTAGGTGGGTTTGGACGGGTGGGGGGGGTCTGGCCTTTTCTGGCCAGGTGGGTGGGTGGGGTCTGGCTAGGTGGGTGGGGGTCTGGGTCAGTGGGGGAGGTTACATTCCAAAGTGTGGACAGATGCACACATGAATGCTACTGGTTTTTAAGCCATCAGCGGCACCGAGATGGCCCGCTACGCCCGACCATCAATCAATCTTTTCTGTTCAATGGTGTCACCCACGTGTATGAAAATCAAGCTCAAGCGACAGAACAACAGATAACATCCGGCTCAGAGACAGGGATTGCCATGTTATTCAAGGCCAAAGATCTCCCGCTGTTAACATTCGCTGACCAGAAAGGTTCCCACCTCAACGTTTTCACTGGTCTCCTCAAACACACTGCATAACGCGCTGCAAAGTCAAACTTTTGCACCTATTGCACCGACTTGTCTGCTCAGGTTCAGCAGGGTTGACCAATCGACCTCTCGGACACCGTCCAGTCCCACCAGGTAGGGCTTGGCGAGGCTTGGTTCGTCTCCATTCAGATGGTAAATGAAGGAGGAGTTGGCCATCCCGACCTGTGAAACAAGGAGGTGAGGCAAGGTTATACTCGTAAGCATGCAATGTTGACAAAGGTGATGAAGATGACGTTTTCTTGAACAGAATTGCACTCGCAAATGCTCACATGAACCGAGGTTGCGTGGGATGTTTTGTGTGTGTGTGTGTGTGTGTGTGTGTGTGTGTGTGTGTGTGTGTGTGTGTGTGGTACGAGGATCGTCTCAAAATAGACCGATTGCGCTCGTTCCTGCGGGCCCTGTGCAACTTTCTTTTTTCTTTTGAAGGGTGACACCTCAAAGGAACGTTGCTCATCGATCCTCTAATGCAATGAGGACCCGATCACTTGTCATGTTGCCCTCACTTGACCTACATGTTGTGGGGTCGCAGACAGGTCAGCGATCCAAGTTGGAGGCATGTTTTGGTTTTGCTTTCTGTCAATTTTATTCATCTTTTGGGCAGAAGCAGAGTGTTTTTCAAACATGTCTCACCAGTGTCGACTCGAGCAAAGGTCAGTCATCAAATTTTTGGTGAAACAAGGTGCCATGCCCATTCAATGCTGGAGACAACTCGAAGCTGTTTATGGTCCTGCTCGTGCCTTGGGCAAAACTCAAACCAGAGCCTGGCACAAGAAATTTCGTGAGGGTGACTTGGACACAAACACCAAAGATCAACACAGGAGTGGGCGTGGTCGCACCGGAAGAAGTCAAACCAACATCAATTTGATTCAAGCACAAGTCAACCAAGACAGGAGGCAATCTGTCAGAGAACTTGCAGCTGAAACAGGCATTTCCCGGTTGACAGTGCAGCGTGTGCTCCGCAAGGATTTGAGGCTGAGATATGTGAGCTCAAAATTCGTGCCCAGGATACTCACTGATGAACACAAAACGTTCAGACTCTGGATTTGCCAGGAACATTTGGACAGATTCAAGGATGAAGGGATTGCTTTCCTGCAACGCATCATGACAGGTGATGAGAGCTCCCTTCCCACCTTTGCACCAGACACCAAAATCAAGACAGCACAGTGGATTTCCCGGAATGAGAGATGCCCCAGAAAAGCTCTCAGAAGCAGAACAAGAAGGAGCACAATGATCACAACGTTTTTTGACTGTAATGGCCTGATTCATTCCGAGTTCGTCCCTCAAAGGGAAACAGTGACAGCAGATTCCTATTGTGCAACCTTGGCTCATTTGAGAGAGAAGATCAGATGCAAACATCCTCATCTGTGGGTCAAAACTGATGGCTGGAGACATTTTTTATTGCATCATGACAATGCCACACCCCACACTGCTGTTCCAACACTAGCTGCAATGGGTGAGACCGGAATGGACATGCTGGCTCACCCCCCCCCCCTATAGTCCGGACTTAGCTCCCAATGACTATTTTCTGTACCCGGAGCTCAAGAAGCAGATGAGGGGTGTTGTCTACAGATCTGTGCAAGAAGTACAACAGGCAGCTCTTCAAATCCTGGACCGAATCCTGCAAGAGAAGTTTGAAAATGCGATCAAGGACCTCCCTCTCCGGTGGGCTAAATGTGTTCAATCTGGAGGTGACTTCTTCGAGGGTGATGGCATTGAGATTCCAGACTTCATGGTTGAGGTGGAACAGTCAGAATCTGAGGATTCCAGTGATGACCAGTGACTCACTCCAGACCTTGATCGCCATCCGCTCAATTATTCCCATTTTGTTGTGTTCATTTCTTAAGTTATTGGCATGTTTTTACAGCTGTTGGCATGTTGGCATGGTTTATTGGCATGTTTTCTTCAAGTATTAAATGTTGGCAGCATCGCATCAAATCGAGTTCCCTTTATTTCGGAGCGCAATCGGTCTATTTTGAGACGATCCTCGTATGTGTGTGTGTGTGATTGAGCGAGTGTGTGTGCATAACACTTGCCTTGTCAAACACTTCCGTCTGCACGAGTTCCTCCCAGGTTCTTCCCTCCATCAGCTCCGTGATGTGACCGAGCAGCACGAAGAACAGGTTGTTGTACAGGAAGCTCGTTCTGAGTTCAAACGAAGGCTCGAGAAACCTGAAACAGAAATCGGTGTTCCGTTGTCACAAAGCCAGGAGACGGTTTCTGAGCAGCTGGATATGTCTGAGGTCTCATAATGTGCGTCGTGCAACCCTCACCGAAGTCGTGAGGTTAGCTGTTCTCGGGTAAAATTCTGGAGCCACACGAAGTCGTTCCTGTTGATGCCGAGGGAGTGAGAGGCGAGGTCCCCAAGGGTCGTCATCCGGGTACGCATAGGGTCGAAGAGATAGAAGTCCGTACCCAGATCAGCCAGCAGATCTCGAACCTTCGTGTCCCACGTGAGCCCTGGGAAAGTACAGTGAAATTGCACGCACGCACGCGCATGAACACGCACGCACGCTCGTGTGTGTGTGTGTGTGTGTGTGTGTGTGTGTGTGTGTGTGTGTGTGTGCCTGCGGTGGGGCGTCGAGGAACGAGGCAGAAAAAAGACTTTTTTGTTTGAAAACCAATCATTTTTCACTTGAAGGCACATGATGTCTGTCTCGACTGCTCAAACACTGAACAAGAGCCTCAGTGTTTCGCTTCACGCGAGGCAAATATTTTTCAAACCAGCATTGCGGAGCGATTGTCCGAGCAGCGCCGAGGTGAAGTGTTTCGCCGTGGAGGCGAGGCTGAACACGGTGTCTGGAGTCACAGGCTCGCGACTCTCTGCAAAGTAAAACATGCGGCTCTCCAGAGCTGCTCTTCAGATGGGAAGTCGCCATGAAAATGCATCATTTCTGCATCTGACCAACATCTTCATCATGCAGACACTACCTTGGTATCTCCAGATAGACAGAAACCTGACATGGCACACAGAGCACCCAACAAAGGGACAAGAAGATCTGGAGACATGCGCATGCAGAAAGGATGCATTTTTCTCTTCGATAAGTGAACAAAACTTCTCAAAGTTGCCGAGTGCTTTCGTTGACGCTGAAAAATTCCCAAGTGCTCTTTGCATGTGAGTACAGATGCAAGTGTATATAGAAAGTTTTTAATACCCCGATTTTTGACTCCATATCCCGTGGTGAAGAGAGTTTCTCCTCGGTAGACCACAGCCAGGTTCATTCCAACAATATTGCGCTGTTTCTCACAGTCGTTGAGCAGCCCAGTCACGAACGAGTCGATTCGAGCCCGCTTCTCTGGGTGGATTTTGACCACCGTGCCAGTGACGCAAACGACGCAAAGTGCCAGCACACAACCAGAACTTGCTTTGCGCATCTTTTGGATGTTGTTTGGCCTGAACCAAAAAATGGTCAACCACAATGTTCAATTTCGCAGATGGTTTCCATCTGACAGAAACATCTGGGCATAATAAATGCACGTTTGCGGTCAAACATAGGCAACGGCCAAAAAAGCCCACGTAGGTGGCAAGCTGGCACAAGTGTACGATGCGAGCGGTCGAGCTGTTCTCCACTCTTTTGAAGGCTTTATTGCATGCCCACCGTAAAGGCAGAGGTTTTGCTTTGATTGTGGTTGTGCGCATAAAGTGCTGACACAGGAAACCAAAGACACAACAAAGAGATGAGAATTTTGAAATAATTTGACAAACGTGAATGAAGTGCAGAAAAAATGTATTTTCGCTTTTGTTGAGTTGAGCTGCACCTCATTTGAGCAGATGATAAAGATTCAGACATTGTGGATAGTTTGCTTCACCACTAAAGAATATGACTCTCTCGGAGTGGTTCCCTCAGCAGAGCGCATTTGTTTTCTCACGTGTTCCGGCAAAGGTTCGATTGCTTCATTCGATGAGTGTGCAACAGAGCGGGGACACAAAAGCCCAAGTGAACAGTGATCATGGTTGATGCCTGGTCCAGGAGATCCGGAGCACAGGGTTCCAGTCTCTACCCAACCGCCCTCCTTGGCTGTGCATGACAAATGCAGACCGGTATGGCCGAGTCTGACGTGACCTTGACCTGTCAGAGGGCCAACAGGCATCAAAACAAACGTAAAAGCCTTTTGCGACAGCCTTTCTTTGTTTTCACAGGTTGCCACTTGTTTTTGCGCTTTCAACCACACAACTGTTTGAAATTCCTTTGTCACGTCTTGGGAAGTCGAAGAAGTTCACTGGCGTTTCTGTGAAATCCAGTGGAGTCTGTATTCGAAATTCCACCACAAAGTCACGAAACAGAGTGTCTGAAAGTCAAGTGATGATATCTGTGATCAAAAGCTTCAAAGCAGAAATGCCTCAGTGCATTGTGCTCAGAAAGCAGAAGAAATCATCGCTTTGTGTCATCAACATATTACTTCTTGCCTCTTCCGTGACATTTGTGGGGAACGGTGCAGAGAGGCGACGGGTGCAGAACACTGAGCTGCAGCAGAACCGAGAACAATGTCCAGGTTCGCTTGAGAATGTTTGATGTGTTTCACTGGGTTCAGAAATCGGACGAAAATCAAGTGTTCAGAGAAGCACTTTGATCTCACCAAATTTTCAGAAACTGCGTGTTTGGAACCCTATTGTCCTGCATCTGCATTTTCCCTTCCTGGTGTATCAGGACCAGACTCCGACCATAACATTTTTCCGACGTCGTTGTGTGGTCCTGGAATTTCAAGACCAGACAACCACATCATTTGTCTGGTCCAAAACCGGTCGGAGCTCAGTCCTGGCAGGTCGGAGCCTGGTCCTGAAATTTTAGGACCACGCAACGACCTCGGAGTGTGGTCGTTGTCTGGTCCTGGCCGTTGTCTGGTCCTGTTACACCGGGGCTGCTGCTCGCAGGATTCCTCGCTGAGTAGGTGGATTCGAGAACTCGTATCTGCACCGAGGGTACCGTTTCTTTGGCTGCAAATACTCAGGCACAGTTCAAGTTGTTGGAAGAACAAGGGGGAAGAACACACGCACTGCACAGAACTCTCATCTTTTCGCCGCTCCCGCATCAATCAGACATGTCTTTTGTCTCCGTTCCTTGCCTGTTTGTTTGATGAATATTCATTCCTCGAGCAGTGTTTTCAACACAGCTTCGAACGGTTCAAGAACAGATAGCGAGGAAGAGAACTCTGTCGCACGGTGCATGATTCAGCAGACCTGGGGAACAGTGCAGCCTGTGATCCAGGGTAGAACCCGAGACGGACGTTGTTATGAACTGCGTCGATGCTTTGTTTGTTCAGCATGGAGGAAGGTTGAGCCATCAGAGAAGAAACGGAAAGCACGGACAAGAGCTCTCAGCGAAGGAGGGGTCTGCATTTCTGTGACGACAGGGTCACTCCACAAACATGCGACAGAGTGGTCAGCAATTGCAACGACAGGGTCACTCCACAAAATGTTCCAGTGAAGTGACACAGCAACTTTTCGAGAGCTTTGGTCGAGAATGAGTTGCGTGAATCAAGGGTGAGAACCTTCTTCAACAGAGAGAAGGACATGTACGACAGGTTTGGTGGTGACTGCCTGGTCCCAGAAACACAGGAAGAGAATCTCACACTGGCCTGACACCATGGAACATCTGCAGGGCGCAACACTGACAAGGAGCAATGGAAATTTGACCAGCTGCGTCCAAGCTTCTGTGTTCAGGACGATTCTAACATTTCTGACAAAAGAGGTGTTGTTCGGAGGGAGTCCTCCCTTCGTTGTTCACGTGGGAAGTTTGCATTGTCAAGATCCAACTGAAGGTAAGATGCATCTTTGTTGTTCCTGTCATGGAGTCGTTTCTGACAGGAAGCAGCCAAAGCTCTTGAACAAACAACGACTCGAAAACAATTTGCGTTGGGACTCAGAGCTGTGGTAGATGCAGCAGCTGCTGCTACAAATGTTTCAGAGGTTTAAACGCAGAGATTCATTTTGAGACACGTTTTGTCTGCGTGCTCGTGAGAAGCTTTGTGATGCCCTGCATGTGCTCCGTCTCACACTGGTCTTTTAAGTTCAAAGATAAGCGCACTTGGAAGTTCTCTGCTTTGTTCATTCCCTTTGTGCGACCTGTGCCACAATGAACTGCAACGCAATTTTAATTTTGCTGTTAGAAAAGTTGTGGGGGCGTGCACCTTTGATGCTTCACGCTGTCTTCGCAAAGTGTCAGAAATAGTATTGGCAATGTGAATTCCTGCATATCTCGAATCTGCACATGGTTACCAACAGCGAAGCGGCGCCTCAAATACATGTGCTTCAAAGATCACACAGCAATTTCTTTTTGAACTGGAGTTCGGGAAAGAGCGTTGTCCTCCGTCTTGAAAACAGGATCCAGTTTGTGTGTGCATCATCTCTATTTGTTCATCCCGAACCAAACTCAGGTTCGTAAAATCTCGTTTCACTGCAGATCCACTCAAGTCGGTACAGTGGGACTGCGCACAGAGCAACAACTCGCGCTTCTCGTATCCTGGAGACGCGACGGACGTGGTCGTCTTCTTCCACTGTCACCAGGGGCAACGCCGATACCTGCAAATGGTCATTCATAATTCAAGCACCACACAAGCTCCTGTTTCGTATCGCAAGACAACCTTGGGCGTTCGATCTGAATGTTTGCTCTTGTGCCCTGTCAGAAGGATTAGTGTCATTGTCATTGCAGTGATGTCGCGCTTCTCTCCGGAACAAAAGTTCAAAACGCTTTTGTTTTGCAGATCGACGGAAGTCTTCGACAGAACCCAAGCCCGTTGGCGAGGCCAAATGTAGCCGTGACATTTTTCGAGACCCCCACCAACAGCATGGAATTGCAGGATGTGGTGATGGTCGGAACTGTCGTGCAACTGAAGAACAAGAACGTAAGACGACCGAACAACAGATTCGTGAATGTTTACCCAGTTACACGACATAAGACAGGGATCGGTGGCCCTACTGATTCCTGACTTGGTGACTGACCCATGACGGGGGTGGGGGCGGGGAGGGGGACACGAGTTAGGCGAAAATATTGGGAAGACGGCTTCGGGAAGGTAGTTCTCTTCTGAATTCGCTGGACCTTTTCGAGAAGACCTTGGACACTGGAAAATCATTAGACACGCTGGCACTGGACTCCCAGACACAGACCGTGGTATTTTCCAATCCTATTTGTTTTCCTGATGGATTTCAGGTGAAAGTTTCCACCAAAGTTTTACGTGTCGATGTCACTCGCCGTGGAAAAACGGAGAGTCGAGCGCTTTCTCTTGTGGGCAGATTTGCCTCAAAAAGAATCAGGAAGGCGGACACACTTCTGAATTTCCGGGGATCTGTGCTGAATGCCATCACTGCCCTGGTAAACTGTACCTTTGCATATTTTCTGTCAATACTTCTTTGTTCGTGCCCTGACTCCAACTTACGGAATTTGATTGGGTGCGTTGTACTTTCTATCTCAATTCTCATGAACGACTTCAGCCAAACACGCTGAACTTTCCACGCGTGTTTTCATCTGCGAACCACCTTCTTGATGGTGGTTGTTGTTGCAGTACGCTCCGTGGGTCACAGCGAAAGACGCCGGTAACGGAACTCGCATCTACGATGGATACGTCATTACAATCCTGAAGCTGCTGTCAGAGAAATACAACTTCAGGTGCGAGAAAGTTTGCTTTGTTCAGGTCTATGTACACAATGCTGTTCTGCCATGCATTGTTGTTGGATCCACCGAAAAAGAAGTATGTCGAAGACATTCCAGTCACCACCTTATATGTGGGAACTTGCACTGGAACACTGAACTCTGGCCGATTCAGGAGTGGGCGCACGTTCCAGGAACTTTTGAAGTTGAAATCAGCCTCTGAGGGTGAGACGTCGACCAAGACAGAATTCGGGCTCCCCCATTAATTCCTAACCCGGGGGTCTGCTGAAGGCACCTGCAGAATGCTCAGGGCTGTGACTGTTGTCGTCTCGCTTCAGGTTCACCCTGGAGGAGACGAACCACTACGGGGCGCAGCTCGAGAACGGCACCTGGGTTGGGATGATCGGACTCGTCAACAGCCAGGTCAGACCACGTGCCAGCCACACCGAGCCTGAACTCGTGCCCTGGTCTCAGCATGTCCAGTCGCCCTTGTGATTGTCACTGATTCTGGAACAAGTCCAACACACTGACACCAGAATCTTCAATTTGGCAAACACTTTCGTCCCCAGCGCAAAAAGTCGGTGAAATTCGTGTCATTGCCGGATCCGGAAAGTGCCTCTCAGACCAAGAAAAGGACAATGCTTCCCCTTCTGGTTTGCTGAAGTTTTGCTTTTCTCTTGAAATACCTTTCACAGAGTTGGAGCTCCCCAGGTCTGGGTTTCAGTCAGAACCAGATTCAGACCCCTACCCAAAACCAGGAACTGTCCTGTCTTCTTTCCATTCGGTCAAGAAATAGTTTGACTCTGTAGCTTATGGTAAGTGACTTTTATGCAGAGAAAGGACCTGGTGGTGGCTGGAATGACCATCAACGCGCATCGCGCCTCTGCCGTCGACTTCACGTACCCGTTCTGGTTCGAGCCGAGCGTCGCTGTCGTGCACGTGAGTGTTTTGCACTCTGCATCCGTGAAAGGTTGGTGTACATGGACTGTACCTTAGAACTTTGTGTGTGGCCAGACCACCGAAAGACCAGAGAAACAGCTGGCAAAGCAAAAGGATTTTTTCAACTCAAAGGAATTCTGTAGACTACCAGTTCGGATCTTCCCACTCGCACCTTCTTTGTCCAAAAGACACGACTTCAGATTCAAAGCTGAAGACAAAACACGGAGAAATGCTCACATTTCAGACGAGTGAATCGAAGTACTTCTACCTGCTGCGGACGTTCCAGTTGAGCACGTGCTGCTGCTGGTGGCTGTGTTCGTTTCATCCTCCATGTGCTACAGCGCGCTGCACTGCTGCGTGGAGCATCTGCTGCAGACGAGACACGAGCTGAACCCTGGAGCTGGAACCAGATGGGCGCGCTCGAACCAGAGTCAGTGGGGCACAAAATTTGCGTTGAGGTCAACGCAACAGTTGGGTGCAAGACAGAATCAAGCAAGCACGCTCGGGTCACACCCAGAAATGGACACTCTTAGATCGAGAAAACCAAACTCCCGCGTTTCAAAGAGAATGGATATTTTGCCCAGGTTCGTCTCTCCGAGACATTTGGGATTCAATCTTGAGAAGCAACGTCCACGGCGTGAAACCAGCTTGACGTTGTCAAGACAACATGACACCAGTGCCTGGCTGGATTTGTACTCTGAGAGAAACAGCACTGAAGAAATTCACAGTGGATCTCATGCACCATCACGAAGACGAACTCCGTTTGTTTATTCACCGCATGGTTCAGGAAACCAGAGCCTCAGGAAGGACAAGAACCAAGGATTGAGGTCCCAGTGGCACTGGTGGAGCGGACTGAAGTCCACGCCCATGTGGTACATCATTCAGATCTGGCTCTCTCAGTGTAGGCCCCTTTACTTTTTTCACAGCAGTTTGTTCTTTACTGACGTTCAACCTCGTTGCAATAGAAATTCTCTCGCGAGAAAAGATGTTTGCTTTTATCTGCATGCATGGTATAGATTTTTCGCTTTGTAAACGCAAACTTGATCTGTGTTGTAGCGGGTACGGGGCAGCCCATGTCGGGAGCGATGCGCCTGGCTGCAGGACTCGTGGCTCTGAGCATGGTCGTTGTCTGCTCCACCTATTCTGGCAACCTGATGGCAACGTTGACAGGTTGTGTCTCAGCAAAATTTCTGACATACAGCAGTCACTTGCGTTCTGCTGATTTTGGTGTCGATTGACACCTTCCTGTTTCCGTCTGCAGTGAACAAGCCAACGATGCCTCTTCAATCCTTGGACGAACTCTCAAGAAGCACGTCGTTCTACCCGATGGTTGTGTACGGCACAGTACAACACACTCTACTGAAAGTGAGCAAACACAGTTTTCGCGACTCATCCTCATTGGAGGTGACCCGTTAAAAACCAACTCCAACCTTCAAGAATTGACAGCGAAAAGCAACCGTGGGGTGATACAGTGCGTGTGTGTGTATGTGTGTGTGTGTTTGGATCAGACGGGTTCGCCCATGTGCCGCCTGTTCATCATCCATGTGCATGAGGATTGTCTCTCGAAGTCGGAATGAATGAATGATGAAAGCTATGATAATTCCTGAAGCGCACGCTTTCTTTCCACCAGGGCAGCACGTCGGGGGTGTACGCGCGTCTGTGGAAGCGCGTCCAGAGGAACCTCCCCGAGAGCGTCTGCACCAGGAGCTGCAAAGAGAGGTTCGCCGACAATCCTCATCTGGTGTCCATAGGTGCGTAGCGTGTCAGTTCAGCTCTGGTTGAAAATGAGAGTTTCCCAGATGGTGACTCCAGGAAAGAGACACCCGTCCTCGGATTGTGAAACAGTCACTGACTCGCTCACTCACTCACTCGCTCACTCGCTCACTCGCTCACTCGCTCACTCACTCGCTCACTCACTCACTCACTCACTCACTCACTCGCTCATTCGCTCACTCGCTCACTCGCTCACTCACTCACTCACTCACTCACTCACTCACTCACTCGCTTACTCACTTGCTCACTCACTCACTCACTCACTCAATCAATCAATCAATCAATCAATCAATCAATCAATCGCTCCTTTCTTTCTCTCTTTCTTCCTATCTCTCCATCATGTTTCTTTCTCTCTCTCTCTATCTCTCTCTCTCTCGTTCTCTCGTTCTTGCTGTCATCTGCTAACTTCCCATTGCAGGCGACAAGTCGTACCAGACGTCTCGCTACGTGTCGGCGGCGGGGTGTCGCGCCGCGGCGCTGCCCGACGAGTTCTACCCGAGCGGCTTCGGTCTCGCCCTCCCGCCCGGCTCGCCCTACAAACCCAGCTTCGACCACACGTTAGTCAAGTGTCTGTGCTCAAGCAAAGCGCTCGTGCCCACCACACGTGCACGACCATTTCAAAACAAGCCGATCTCCACAACAGAAACAGCGAAGTGCATGCAAGTGTGGGGCGCACTGGAACGATCCTTGTTTCCCCAGTGCCGATCTGGAAGTCCCCACCCCCAATGAAATATGTTATCCTTCGCAGAGTCATTTTGGAAGTCCCACCGGGGCTGGGTTTTCCAAACAAAGTCGTGGATCCACTTCTGTGACAAATACTCGTAAATTTGTCATGTTTGAAGCAAAATCTATCGCCCAGCAAAGTTAACGAGGAAAGAATAGCTTCAACAAGACTGAAAGGAATCTGCTCAGACAGACTCAGACAACGAATTGTTGTCATGATGGTTTTCAGAAAACGCGTCAACACAAGGACCCGTTTTGTTTACTTCAGACAAAATCATGGAGGCCATGTTTCCTTTTCCCAGAACTAATTTATCGCAACCTACACGCCCTTGCTGTTTCTTTCCCCGGCAGAATCAAGCAGATGACGGAGACGGGCATCCTGCACCAGCTGGAGCGGAAGTACGTCCCTCCGGCGCCGTGCAGCGCGCATGCGCGGCGGCGGCTCGGCCCCGAGGCGCGCCCCCTGGCGCTCACCGAGGTCACCGCCGTCTTCGTCATCCTCGGCGCCGGGACGGCCGCGTCCGGCCTCGTCTCCTGCATCGAGATCGTGGTCCGCAAAATCTCAAACAGACTGAAGAAGCCAGTGAAAAATGAAGAGACCTGATCCTTCGACACAACCTGGTCTTGTAAGAGTACCATCTGTGCGTCATCAATGGTGGTGTCCACCATCCAACAGCACCTCCATAAATGGTGACCGCTGCAGGGTGATCTGTGACAACACGAACAGCGCGAGAAATGGAGAAGAACACACAATTTGAAAATTTTCAAAAAATAGCAAGTTTTGTTTGTGGCAGATAAAAACAGTGGTTTGTTGAAAAATGCTCTGCCATTACTCGAGTCCAGTACCTTGTAATTTGTGTGAAAACTCTCAAGCTGAAGTAGTTGCCCAGCAGCCATTAGAAACTCTCTGGAGAACTACTTTCAAAAACAGATCGCGACGTTTCTTTTTGGAGCCATATGATGACACAAAACTTTTCCAAGTGGCACTCCCCCCCCCCCAAGAAAAAGAGTTGGTAAAAAAAGTCCAAATAAACTGGCGAATGCGCCCAAAGTACAGATTTGTCTGGTTCTGAAATGTAAATACACAAGGGAAGCAAATGTTTAAGGGGTGGCCACACAGGCCATGCGTCAATTATTGACGCGCGTCAATTTTTGACACGTCCGAACATCTAACACTATTTCAAATGTAGGTGGCCACACAGGATGCATTAATTTTGACGCGCGTCAATCGGATGTCTCTAGAGATGTTTTTGATGTGCGTCAATTTTTTGACGCATCATCTGATCTGGTTTCGCAGCCTTTTCAGCTGCTTTGCATCAGACGTTTTGCCTTTTTTCAGCGGGAATTTGCTTCAGTTCCATTTTGGCAGTTCATCTGTGAGCAGCTTATTTCTGTCACAGCTTCAACACCCACCTCTTGCTATGTCTGCCATGCTCCGTTTGGGCCTTCTGGA
>JAAUXT010036267.1_pt1 | contig 53157 bp, 36 predicted proteins | sample 7278171 | NCBI WGS metagenome assembly JAAUXT01 (sample SAMN14350112, study PRJNA611818) | marine sediment metagenome | isolation source: surface marine sediment (1.8m) | place: French Polynesia: Moorea | collected 2018-08
CCAACTTTGGACCCTGTTTTAGCATGCATTCAGTTCTTTCTTTTGGTCAATTTTTGCATGGCATGACAGACTTGATTGCAAAGTTTGTTTCAATAATTTTTCAGAAGTTTCCGATCAGCAGAATCGTTTTTTTTTTTGGTTTTGAATCGGAGTATTGTGAAGAACCCCTCGTACACTTGGTCATATTCTCCCATTCTGGACTCGGCTTCTGTGCGGCTGCATTAATTCAATAAGCAGCCTCGATACCATTTCCTCCTGCTAAATTAGTTCAGGCAGATCCAAATTAATTTGAACCTGTCAGATATGGTTTCGAGTGATGTAGGAGGCCTGGACACGAATGTGGATTCGCGGACAATGCTCAGATCGGGCCTCGTGACGACGTGCGCATCTCCACCTCATCGCGGGAGAACAGGTCCTGGAGAAGCCGAGATTCAAACCTTCAAATGGCTGGTGCAAACCCGACACAAGGCTGAAGCCTGTCGCGTCCTTCCTGTCCGAACGGCCGCCTTTCTTGTTGGGATGACTTGCCGATGGTGATCGTTGATGCGCCGTCACAGATGTTTGATTGACAGTGTTATTTGTGGTGCAAATAGATGAGAATCTGACTTGCAAAAATGCAGTGCAGTGAGTGAAATGGTGCACGAAGAAGAAAAGGGAGGGAAAGTCATATTGATCGTAAACAAGAACGCTCAACAGTGAGACGCTATCGGCCCCGGGGACGGCGGCGCGGTCCGGCGCGTCGAGCAACACCGCGCCGCGTGCGTCCAGCTCCAACCACCACCTCCGTGTCGACCTGTCCACAAACGTTTGTGAGGCTGATCTGTGACGAGAATCAGAAGTGTTCTCGATTCCGAACACTCTTGTGTTAAAAACTCCTGGTTTCAGCATCGACATTGATCATTACGGTGTGTGCTCAGGCTTCGCGACGTTACTCGCAACTTCTCGATGTTTGCCCTTCGGATGCGTTGCCATTCATGCCTTGTTTAACCCATCAATAGCTTTTCAGCCCAGAGCTACAAAATACGTTTCTTTTGTCTGTCTTGTAAATATGTATTGAGCATTGGGGAAGGAGACTGAAAAGAATTCGCTTTTGGAATTCTTGACTCGGCATCTGTAAATCAATTACGTGGCATTGTACTTCGGTTCTTTACGTGCCTTTGTCGTGCAGTTTGGCCATCTCGAGGCAATTTGTCGAAGAAAGGAGGAAGAATGTTGCTTTGGTTGTCAGGCTCAATGATTGGACGCATCGATATTCATGCGAACGTGAAAAAGTACTCATTTTTTGACAAAGTTTGCGCGGATCAATGTTTCCAGGACACACAGCGTCCAACAGCGCGTCGGGTGCGAACCGTTCCGAGACGGTCGATTCTCTGACACCAGTGGTTTCGCCCATTGTGGACTCCTTTCTGTGGCGTGAAAAAAAGACATTTGGAAAGCAGGGAATTTGTTGTCCTTTGTGTGGTCTCGGACGCTTTGGTGCCGCTGCAGATTTGCGGTCGTCCTGTTGCTGTGTGGAGCTGTCCCTGCTGCAGTCATCTGGAGACAGCGATATCACCCGCGGGGCACAACTCGACATACTCACGCTCCTCAGGTGGCTCTGCCAGACGAAAAGGCTCTTCCCTTCTCCCACCTCTTGATGCACTGAAAAGTGACTTTCTCTGGAAGGTTAGAGCATTGATTACGCCGGATATTGGGTGGCACGTCACACCAGGAAACATCGTGTCGAGGCTTTTAGGAGACATTGACTTTCTCCTCCCTATTCCACCTCAGAAAACAGCGGCTGCGATCATTTCTCAAACCGGGAGCATAATAACACTGCTGCACTCTGACGCGTTGTTCTCTTCAGAAACGCACTTTGGGATGAAGCTGAGCTGCGCGCGGGAGGCGCGGAGTCGCGCGGTGCGCTGCGGTGCGCGTCGCTGTGACGGGGCTCGGCTCGGCTCGGGTTTCCTCGGCAGAGGCACAGTCTTTGGTCGCGGTCAATACCCACTCCGGGGATTTAAACACTGCACCGACAGTGTCAGGTTCCTTCGACATCAATGGAAACTCCACACAAGGCGCTCAAGCTGCTTTGCGTCGCCCACGCGGAGATTTACCGCTGTTCGGGTGCGGTTGTCGTTCCATTTGTTCCAAAAATTCAAAATCGCTACGTGGTGCTCCGCGGAAGCAAACAACTGAGTAACTGAGATCCGAAGTCGCCACAGCACGTGCACGAGAGCAAAGTACGGGTACATGGAGTCCGTATAGTGAGGCAGACAAATCTTCATGTGGACAACCCCCGCAAGATCCAATTTTGTACTCTAAATGGCTTTTTGTACTCCAAATGGCTCAAGTGGTGACAGTAAAAATATCTCACAGATAAATAGACGTTGGGTCATTGTGTCAGTCAGCTCATTTTCAGAAGTGCGCAGCTCCGTTATTTTTCTCCCCTGGTTGGAGCCAGACGAGGCCTCCATTCCAAGCAAGAAGATACTCGTGCATTTGTTCAGATATTTCGTGATATGGAGATCAGAGCCAAAACATCTGTTCATGCGCAGCCTCCAAACGAAGGTGCATGTTTCGCAGTTGTGTCGGCGGTGGAGGAGCAGCAGCAGGAGCGAGGCTCCCGCGGGAAGGCGCTCGCGTGTCCTGTAGGAAGGAATCAGCCGAGCCATGAATTCCTGTTTTCACTGCGCAAGGCTCTCGACACGGACACAACGCCCATCGAAAGCCCTGAAGCATTTGATTTGTTTTCTTTGAGTTGGTTTCTTCGCTCAAGTAAGCAAAAACCAATCGAGCCGCATTTCTGAAACTCAAGCGTGCGTGGGCAGGTCCTTATTTTTACCAGCCCCTTTCTGCACGTACGAGGTCTGTTCACAACATGTATGTTGTGAGTCGAGTACTCGCAAGTACACATGGTTAAAGATTTGGATCCGCCTCTCAAGTTGGTTGATCCTCATGCTCTTCTGGTCTAGGTTGCCTGAACTATGAGTAGTGACTGATCTGCTGAGAGGTGTCCTGTGTGTGGTTGCGAATTGATGTTTTGTGTGTGTTTTCCTGTGGTCATAATGCCTCACAGAAACAAGGAGGATCAAAGAATAGAGATCAGATTCATGCTCAAAGAAGGATTAACCCAAGCTGAGATCCTGTCCAGGCTGCAGAGAGTCCATAGTGGGAATGCCATGAGCAAATCTTCTGTTCAGAGGTAGGTGTGGTGCTTTGTGAATGAAGGGGATGATGTCCGAGACAAAGTGAAATCTGGTTGCAAGAAAGTCTGTGATCAAGCTCCTCAGTTGATAAGAAATCAACTGGCTCAAGACAAGAGGTCCACAGTCTGACAGCTCACAGCTGACATGCAGGTTTCCATTGGCACCACCCACACAATCCTCAAGACTGACTTCAAGTTGAAGAAAAAGCCTGCCAAGTAGATTCCACATCTTTTCACGGCCACACAAAAACTCTGATGTGTCACAGCTGCTCGGGCCACTCTTGGAATGATGTGCACAACCAGACAATGCCCAGGAGTCCAGAGAGTCATAGCTCAAGATGAGAGTTGGCTCCGCACTTGAGACCCTGAAAGCAAGGAGTCCTCAAGGGTGTGGCTCAGCTGCAAAGACGAGAGACCTGAGAAAGTCAGGCATGAGATTTCTATTCCCAAGTGCATGTTCATCATCTTTTTGACCAGAATGGGGTGATCCACCATGAACTCGTACCAGATGGGTGTGGCAAAAACAGACATGTTTATCAAGAGATCCTGACCAACTTCTGAGAGTCACTCTATCATCACAGACTACTGCTCTAGACCAACATACTCAGATGGGCTCTCCTCCAAGACAGAGCTCCAGCTCACATAGCAGGATCCATTGTCCACTTCCTCTGGTACCACAAAATTGAGACCTTGCCCCACCCAGGATACTCACCAAACCTGAATCCTTGTGACTTTTGGATCTTTTCCAGGATCAAAAAAGATGTCCAAGGAATCAGATGCCATGACCTGAACTCCCTGTAGACCACCATCAACAACAGCATTGCCCAAATCCAACCACAGGAATTGCTGCTGCAATGGATAGACTCCCCATCAGACTCCACAAGTGCATTGATGTGTGGGGAAACTATTTTGAGAGAGACTGAGTTGACACCACCACAGATGCTCAAGACTGTTGTCTGCACACATGGAGTATTCCAGAGGATTTTGTTACATGACATTTGAGTACAAGAATTAGTAGCAAAGCATGCTGCAGCAGAAATACTCATTAGCTTGACATACATGTAAAAGTATTTTTTGTTCAAAACTGTGCATGTGACTTCCTCAAGTATTAAAAAGTAAGGTCTCCAAAAGACAGGTCTTGATCATAGCCGACACGCCGAGGAGAGTACTCGACCCACCACACAGTGAACACGCCTCGTACAGCCTGTGGCAGATTTTTCATCCTGCGTTTGTTCAACGTAAGGAGAGAAAGATGCCGGTACATTATCTGGGAAGGTGCTCGGATCTCATGTCGTGGGAAGTGGGGGTGGTATGACTCTGGAGGCTCCGAGGCTCGGGGAGGTGCACGCCACACGCACCAGTTTAATGAGCAAAATCTCTTCAGCTCTGGTCGCTCGTTAAACTGCAGAAAGGAAAGAAACGTCGCTTGTTTGGGCCGACCGAACACACCGTCAGAAATAGAAGGAAACAGAAACGCAGGAGGAGCAATTTCATTGTTTCCTTCCATGAAAGTGTTGCAAGTTTCAAGCCAACAGTAAAACAGCAGAAAACTCGTACTCTTCCTTTCGCTTCCCTGTTTGGTTGTCAATTCAACAGTGTGCTTATCTTTGTGCTGGATTTTCTGCTCGATGGCTGTTTTGTTTTGTTTTTGGGAGGGAAGTCTGTCCACACTGAACTCGAATCGTGGCCATTGTTAGGAACCTTGCCAATCGAGGAAGACCCTCTTGGTTGCCCCCTTCATGCACAATTTAGATACAATCTTCTTTGCCTGAACATTGAGTAAAGCATCCCCACAGAGCAGGCAATAAGTCATCCCATCGGCAAAAGACGTTGAAGGATACCGGTACATTGGCAGCAGCTTCATGACCACGACATGAATATTTGACTGCAACAGTGAATTCCAAGAAGCTACAATCCGGCTTTTGTTTGTCTTTTTGTGCAGATAACAGAGTTGGCTTCATCAATGCAAATTACCGCAAAGAGAAGAGAGGCACAGCCTCTCAGGATCGACCACATGTCCCATGATGGACACGTTGATCTACGTGCAACTCGACGAGAACAAAAGAAAAACAGCTACAAATCACGTGAAAACAGCGACTCGCGACATTCTCGATCCATCAATTCGTTGAACATGAAGAAGATGGGGAGGGGATCCAGCTTTCTGAAAAAACAACTTGTAGTGCAGTGAATCTTTCTCCGAAGTTCCACTGTGTTGAACCAAGCGCCATTGCGGTGGATGTTTCCATTTGTGGCAGCTTCACACTCAGAGAATTGAACTGTACCCAAAACCACCAAACGTATAGCAAAACTAATTTGCTCCGTTCTAAACAGCCTTTCCTTGTTCATCTACCCCAGGTCACTTTTTTATGACTGTTGTGTTGCTTATCATGAGCTAATAAAAGTTCTGATTCTGCTGCCTTTGTCCAGAGGCGGCCCAATTATCCGACGGTGGCCCACAGTCAGTCGGACATGATTTCCATCATCGAAATGTCGGGGGCAACTCGATTCGGAAATGGACGCGGCTAAAGGGAGGCGCTGTTAACATCTGTCACGCGAACGTCGGTGATTTGGTCGTCACTTTGTATTGGCCGCTGTCAATTTGCAGGCGGAGGAAAAGGTCGTATTGTCGTTATTCTTTGATAAAGCTTTGTTGTTGATGCGAGCGCACGCCGACGCAGCCAGACAACCGAACCGCGTCTTTGAGGCTCGGATTCGCCCACGAAGCGTCTCCGTTCAGCCACCGAGCAGCTCGACGTATCTCCGAAGAGGATCAGATGCAGCAACGTTTGCAAAGAGTCTCCTTGTGACAGCTTCTTGTTGTTGTGAACCTTTCCATGGGAAACGTTACACACAGATGACATGAGCTTTGGAGATTTACCACGGCGAGTCTTTCCGTGCAGCGGTCTGTCTGCACCGGTGAGGACGGGGCTCCGTCTGTTTCCTGAGACAGCTTCTCGTTTCCTCGCTGACTGTCCAGCGCCGTCCTTGCCGAACAGGACTGGCCAGTGCAGTGTTCAGTGAAGAAAGTTGCGATCTCAGGTCAGTGCTAACGGAATGTAGGGGAACAGCCCGTGGACTGCAGATTCAAACCCCGTTCAATCGCCTCCTGCGGATCACGGATCGGGAGGGAGAAACCCAACCTGCTCCGACCCGACGAGTGCAGCGGGGGGTGGGTGGACTCGAACATCATTTGACGCTGACGACATTTGCAAGATTGGATCCCAGAATAACTTGGGTTGCCAGAACGCGTGCGGCTGGTTCGGTTGTTGCCAAACGACGCGCAGGCTGCGCTGCGCTGGGGCGTCGCCGGAGCGAACCGGCCGCGCTGAGCCTCGGATTTCCGGCCGCAGCGTGAGTGATGGTGGGGAGCAGGGACAGACACCTGTTCCGCGCCCCCTCGCGACAGACCGGGCCGCTGGGTTCACTCAGGCGGGAGCACACCACCACAATGGGGCACTTGTACGGGGCGGCTCGTCCAGGGAAGTGCCGTGCAAGAAATGGCTCTTGGAGCAGTGCCGGCAATGGAGCAGCCCGTGCTGCATGTTGCGTCTCCTTCAGTGTGTGTGGGTGCATTGGAAATGTTTTGAAGTCATCCCCGGACGCCCCGTCCAGCGGCACGGGCCGTCCCGTGCGCTTCAGTGTGTCTGCACCTTCACGAACCAAACGACGTCCCTGCGGTTCGGGGCTCTGGTATCTGAGCACACACTGAAAAGTTCATAGAGATGAGGTTCAGATTAAACGCAGCGGAATTGAGAGCAAAGCGCTTCTCGTTTGGCAAATCTCCCGATCACAATTGATGTATGTTCCAATTATGTTCACCACAACAGCATTTACATTTTGTATGAATTCTGCACACACTTGGACCTGAAAAGTATCGACGAAATGTGCAATATTTTTCAGATAGAAATCTGAATTACAGAATGCCGTGTCTTGTCTTCCTGTGCAGAATAACCGTTTGCCCTCAAAAAACAGGAAAGCAATAGTGTGCTGTGTACTACATTATCCTTTGTTTCGTCCAATCTCCGGTGGTTTCATTGTTGGGACAACGCCTATGCAGAAGTGAATCTGGTATAATTGCAGCACTCAAAAGCACAAAACAATATCAATTGCGTGCAATGAAGACCCAAGCCTGTTGTGCTTATTTGCGCCTTTGATGCAGAAATTTTCATTAAGCTTGAATTACGAAAGCAATCAGAATGAGCCCGAACCACAACAATGTCGTGATCGACACCAGAGTGATCTGCTGAAACACTCTCACAGTTTACAAATCCACAACCAGTCATATTTGTTAAAAGCCAAAAAGCCATTGCTAGTTGCACCAAATGCGTTGCGTACAATGCTCAATAGCTTTTGTGATGACACTCAGTCAGGGTGTCAAATTTCACGTTTGGGCATTTCTCGTATGCCAGTTCTAAGCGTTGTTCTGTTGTGGAAAAGGCTTCTGTGAACTCAAAATGTTCCACTTGTTTTGGCGTTCGCAGAACAGGAAATTCACATACCGGTGAAATGACAAACAGAATCAAAAGGCCACAAAAACTGCAGCATCAGCCCTGGTCTTTCTCGCGTTACATGCAGATGTCCGTTTGCTTCCAACTTGTTGAGCGCACTTGAGTGCACTGAGCACCGCATTTCACAGGGCGGCTGAGCACGAGGTCTGTGTTGGTGTATGGAAATGAACAGGATCTCCGGCTGCCTGAGCAGATCATTGTTTTCCCCACAGGTCCCCGGGTCCTGGGCGTCTGCACATTGTCCAGCATGCACTCGGTGCATTGGCCCAGCCACCATCAAAATGCCAATCGGCGAGGCGAGAACGGGAGATGACACCGGGGATGGAATCCTGTTTGGTCGTGCGGATGAGTTGTTGGATCCGTGTTTGAATTGTGACTCAACGTTTTGGGATTTGTGTGAGTTTGGATACATTGCCACTCAGACAGCAACGGCTGGTTCTTCCACGTGAGGTTCTGCTGAACTGAACTCAGGTTCCTGTTGCTGGCGCGCTCCGTTTGAATTGGGAACCAGATTTGCAAATCAACTAAAAGTGAGTTGTTGTCACTTGAGGATTGTTTCTGCGTCCCGTCAGAGAGCTTGTTTCCAGACGGATGCAACTTTCATTGAATTCAATATTTTGCTTGTGTTTTCCCCTTCGAACTGTAAAAGTACTCGCAAATTGGAGCTGCTCCTTGTTTCTTGTTGTCGTATTTGCCATGTTGACTTCCGCCACCGGAGTATTTTGAACTGTTCCTCAGTGGCTGGTTCACCCATTGTTCGGCTCCTAACATGCCAATTGAACACTTTCTGACATCCCTTTTGAGTTGAGTTTGATGTTTTTGATGCCGAACAAGCGTCCGCAGGGAGTCGGAGAAAGTGGTTCTGCTGCTGCGCGAATAGGCATCTTCTGCCGAGGCACTGCCATGTCTGACATCCTTCTCTATTTGTGCTTGCAGATTGCAAAAGGAAATGAGCGGCGCGTTGGTTGCGGAGCTGCCATTGTGCACAGCGTCTCGGAGAGGAATGAATGAGGGACCTGGGATCCTGTGTGTGGACTGACACTCGTAGATCTGCCCAGAAATACAACTACACGGGAGTACACATCGGATTGACAATAAAGCTACGGCTGCAGGATTCGGACCGCGAATCAGTGTGGCTGTGAAAGTGCTCACGCTGGATGAATTGACACTGTGTACACATGTAGAGGATTGAACTTCAACCCCATCTGGAGAACTGGACATGAATCTCTCGTCAAGAGCCTGATGCAACCACTGCACAAGCTCGCGTGGACACAATGTGTTTCGGGAAACTGAAGTGAACTTTTCACCCATAGAACTGAAAGGAAACCAAGGACACCGAGAGCTTGACACAGTTTTGACTCTGACTTGCTGCTGGATTCGTGAGTGAACGAGGTTCTGCTGAACCTGCTCCTTTCGGAACATTGCAGACTGCGGGTCAGTGTCCTCTGCAGAGATATTGCTTCTCGCGGAGTCTGAGTGACAGAGACTCGAGCCTCCCCGACACGAGCACTATTGAACCTGACTCTGGTTTCACAATGGAGTGACTGGATGTGTACACAACCCACAGGACTCGGATCAACTACACACAGCCCTGCATGGACACAGTAGAATCTATCGATCTGCTTGGTTCATATGCGGAAAACTCGGAGACCTTGCACAGCACTTGCAGTTCTGGCCTTTACCCTTGAAAACGTGAATCGCATTCAAGGTGCGCTGATTGCTCGGCAACGACCACTCGGACAGTGGGAAAAGAGCGTCTGAAATTTGGACCTGCACAAGTGTGTTTTCCACAACACAGACTCGACCAGCCTGAAGGCCAAATCAGCAACGAAGTGCAGAAAAGCGGAATTTTTCCTCGCACTGTCTGCAACACTCCGAGCTGAATTGTTTTCTGACCCAGCAACCCAGAAATTGCGTTCGCACGGGTGTAATCGGGGAGATAGCCTCCCATGGACACATCAACGTTTAGAGAACCAAGCAGCTTTATGGAACATAAAGAAGGCTTTATGGCTCATAAGTGCGACTGATAAGATTTACCATTGCTTATTAACACCAATGGGAGGTTTGCACTGTAGTAATTGGCTTGGTTTATTTAACACCATCAATGTGGTGCCTGCGCCGACCGAACCACGCGGACGCACGCATTGAGCGCATTGATCCAATTGGAGTCTTTGCCTATTCTGGCCAAATTGGTGGAAAGGGAGGCATTTTCTGCATGCATTAATAAAGATTCTCCATCTGGAAAAAATGAGAGCCATGGCCAAGCTGTGGTCAAGGCTCTACGCTGCTGGTCAACGGACTGTGATAGTGGTGCGCGCACTGTGGCTGCCCGTCACTGTGCTGTGCGCTGCGTTAGTCGTGCCTTTTTGCCTCGCCAACCCGAATCCGAACCCAGACCCCCAGCGGGGGTCCTCGTCAGCACCCGCTGAACTTGCTGAACTTCACTACAGCATCCAGGAGGAACTGCCTGTCCACAACACAATCGCCAACATCATTAAAGACGCAGAGCTTGACCTCAAGTACGGGTCCTCGGACCTCCAAAAGCTGCGCTTCAGCCTCCACGAGCGCAGAGGCACCCGCCCCGGATTCAAGGACTTCTTCGTGATTGACCGCGAGGGCCTCATGCAGACTGCGCAGGTCATCGACCGCGACGCCATCTGCGCGCACCAGGCGACGTGCCCGATCCCGCTCAACATCATGGTGCAGCCCGGCCAGTTCTTCCAGATCATCAAACTCACCGTGCACATCGTCGACATCAACGACAACTCGCCCGTGTTCCCGCAGCAGACCATCGAGCTGGCCATCTCCGAGAGCACGCTGCCTGGTTCGTGACATTTTCTGTATTTTCTCGTCGCGTTTGCGCTTTTTCACCGACGAACTCACGTCTTCCAGTTGCGAACCAACAGCACATCATTTTCTGGACGGAAAAGAGAGTGAGAGGCGCTGAACATCCACGGGTCACCCTTCGCGTGCAGTGGGCTGCACCACAAACACTCGGGGCCCGAGGGTTTGGCCTCTAATCCCTTCACCTGATTTCAACTCCGGATTTCGTTCTGCAGGTCTTTCTTGTTCAATGTGTTGAAGTGGTATTGGGGACCCTCGCCCAAGGTCAGGTGCTGGACAGAACGTCGGAGGGCTCAGAAAGGCATTGCTTCGTCCAGTGATTACTTCGCTCTCTATCTGGACGTGATACGAACTCTCATAAAAAGCATGCACACATCTTAAATGGGCCAAGCACCTCTGCAGAGCTCTGGGAACAGCAGAACCAGCACATGGTCATCAATTTTTATGCCTTGTGAGGCTGCGGGGCGGGAGATGAAGAGACTCGCTCTGGGCGCAGCGCTGAACACTGTCACGCGGTGTTTGCGTTCTCTGGACTGTAATCGAGTCCCGAATCCCTTTAACTGTGTCCATCATGAGATGCAGAGGGTCAGTGTCTCCGGATGAAATGACACTCGCTTGTCAAGAAGTCGTGGCGCTTCGAGCGACGCCTCTCACGTGGTGCAGAGGCAACAAGTGCATTTCGGGGCCAGGTTTGCTCTTCTTCCCACGTCACACAGGCGACTTGTCGGACTGTTCAACAAGATACTCTGCTGATTTTGTCACAAAGGGCGACAAAATCGGGGACGGAATTGAAAAGCCCTTCAGTTCGTGGTCAGTGCGCAACTATGAGCAACAGCAAGTTATTTTCGACGTCACCGTCAATTGCGTATACAACTTCAAACACCAGCATGAAATGTCCAGACCCTTTGTTGGACGATAAATGGTGCTGGTCGAACGTACTGGGGTCAGAACCATGTTAATTGTGTTCTGTTGTGTGAGGAGCTTGTGCTGGTACATGTACATCGGCTCAGCATTTTCTCCAAAGTGTCTCACGAAATTTTACACGACGCTGAGGCTTTTCTGGGTGTACCACAGACTCTGCGCACACATTCAAACAAAAGTTAGCTTTTTTTTCCTCCAAAAAATTGAAATTCACAGATTTAAATTGCCAATATTATTCTTCCTGTACTTCATGACCATAAACTCCATTTCTATGTAAATTACAGCAGCAATTTTAAAATGAAATATCCACCCGCGGAGCTGCACAGATAGGCAATTAAGGGCAACAAGAGTAAATGGGTCTGTAGGTGTTATTGAAACAAATGAATCACATTGAGCGGGTCCGCTCAGCGCAGTCGGATCTCATTACAGACTCGAGGCTCCCGAGGCTCAATACACTGCGCGGTTCATAACCTAATGAAGCTCAGTATTTGGAAATATTATGTTTTATGCATGTCGAATTAATCGACTTGGATGACGAAATCAAAGACGTGTAACTCCACTTTGCCACCGGGGCGTCTGCCACGGATCCAAGGGGCAAGTCGCGCCGGGTCGCTTTGGAAGTCCAAACACAGAGCAGACCTGGTTCTTGAACACTCATCAAGAGCAAAACAGAAGAACAGCAAATTCATCTGTATTTTCTTTGTGTTCCTGAATTCTGAAGGGACTCGAGTCCAGAAAGTCGCGCTCTTGCACCAGCTGACGCTCCAGTTGCGCCAGGCTCCAGGGCCGCACCCTGGGCACAAATGACACGTGTCCGACCTCCAGTGCAGATGCCTCTCCTGCGAGGGGCGAGAGCTGCGGGGCGGCCACAAGTGCCCCCCCCCCCAAGTCCAGAGTTATGCCGATGGCTCGCCACATTTTGAACAAAGGTCAAGTCTGATGCGGTTTTGTTGCCGAAGTTCAGCAGAACGATACAATTCATCTGGTGGTCTTCAAGCCTGCCGACATGCCACCCCGAACCCCAACAGCAAAGGCAGCCAAGATAGTCTGGACACATGACGGTGTTTTCACGTGATTTGAGGAGATTACTCAATTATTTCAGGTTGATCAAATTTTTGAGTGACTGAAACGGTGATCAACTGAAACAGCTGCATTTATTGGCCAATGTCTCAGAAAGCACAAACATTTGATGAAGAATGTTTTTGTTGATAAAATGTAGTTGTGTTGGTTGGGTATTGGCCTTGGTGTCATTCATTGTATTATTTTCAAAATTTTGCACTTGGTTTTCAGGTGGGGTCAAAGTTCAGGTGCAAATTTGGGATGTGAAAATACAATGGATATGCAGCAAAGATTAGGTTCAGTTTATGTGCAGTTGGGTATTAGTAAAAAAATGAATGAAAAATTGAGAAACATTTGAGTCTTTTTTCAATAAAAATGTACAATATGGTGATTGGAATGCACAGCGACCAGAACACATGGCGATCGGAACGCATGGTGATTGGAATGCACAACGAATCAGTTTCAAAACTTTCTCAAATCACCGCGAGCTCCTTGCAAAAAATTGTCCAGACGAATTTCGTTTTCGCGCTTTCGTCCAGAAACTGTGGACTCAGTGCGCCCGAGCGGAGTTGTTGAGCTGCGGCTTCTCGCTCGTTTCAGGCGCCGTGTTCGCGCTGCCGACCGCAGAGGACCAGGACTCGGGCATCTACACCATCCAGCGCTACCACCTCGTCAGCACCTCCGACAAGTTCGACCTCAAGGTGTTTCTCTCACCAACTCATTGTTCAACTATCTTTCAATTTCCCACACACCAACTAGAACTGGCCGCTGATATTGCGCGGCAAACACTGCAAGAACTTTGGAATCAATCACGCTCGAAACAAAGAAGCCAGAAATTCTGACAGTGTCTTTCCGTGTGCGTGAGCAGGTGACGAACAGCTCGATCGGGTCGGTGGACCTGCAGCTCGTGCTCACCGAGACGGTGGACCGCGAGGCCGAGGAGATGTTCCAGATGGAGGTGGTGGCGGTGGACGGCGGCACGCCGCCCAAATCCGGCGTCATCCAGATCCACGTCAAGGTCCCAGAGTCATGACAATTCGATTCGATTGCCACTGCTGACTGCTCTCTCAATTTCACGAACTGGTGGGGCTGAAAACAATTGCGAGTATACAGAGAAAACAACGAAGAATTTGGCCACTTTGTGGTCGTGCGTTCGAAGCAGCTGTGAGGACCGCTCCACGTTGCCCCAACAAACTGTTCTTCGAAAACACAACAAGAAAGCTTTTTGTAATTCTAAATGATCACGTGTTGCAGGTGATTGACGCGAACGACAACAACCCGACGTTCGACAACTACACGTACGACGTGACGGTGCCGGAGAACTCACCCGTCGGGATGATCCTCCTCAAGGTGCACGCCACCGACCCGGACACAGGTACGCAGCACCACACACACACACACACTCACACCACACACACACACACACACACACACACTCACACACACACACACACACACACACACACACACACAAAGCACTGCCTTCAGCCTCCCACAAACGCAGCATTTGACGCAACCGAAAAGGTCAAAATGTTGGGGAAGACTTGCCCTCTCTTTCAGCAGACTCCTCCCCAAGTAAATTCTTTCCTGGTGCTGCCCATAGGTTAATCTTTGATTCAAATCTGCCAAGAGAGAAGGTAGGTTGGCCTGAGTTTGGTTGAATTGAGCACTCACCGGAGGGACTTAAATCTGGTGCTGGCCGCTCTCAAGGTTCAGCTTCTCAGCCGTCCATCCCAGTTTGCCGTGGCGGTGTGAAGGTGGCGAGCAACGTGCGTTTGCCCGCAGCTCAGGTCTGCTCCAACTAAAATGAGGCATCGCAAGAATATTTTTGAGCAGAAGCTGAAAGTAACAAGCTTGGAAATAGGACAAGAGCGTGTGTACTTGGAGCAACACTTTGTTGGTGGACATTTCAATCAAATGAAACCTTCCAAGATCAGAGGCTTTGGCGGGCGCGAAGCTCCAGTGGCTCCAGTTCGTATTTCACACACACTTTCGGTAAACGCTGCCACTCGAGCTCGCTCGTGTTTGGGATGCCGTTGAAGATCCCCCTGAGACACAGTCAGATCGGGCAACAAGAACACACACCACAACGAATCCAACGGGGCGGGATCCACATCGCGGTCGGACAACATGGTTGGTGTTGACCGTTGTGCCACAATCCTGAGAAAACCGAGGTCTGCGTTCCATTTATCGCTTCTTGACAAGAACCAAACTGACGAGACGACGGGTGGATTTTCACACAGAAAGGCAACAAAGGTTTTGGAGCAACTAGAAGCGGCTGATACAGATGACCGCTCTGTGGTGGGAGGCTTTCACCACTTTTCGTTGGGCACACACGCACATCAGAACACTCGGTGAAAGATGACATGTAAATGTCTTACAAAAGAGAACCTTGCCCTGAAGGCAACTGAGCCAAACTTCCTTTCCACCCTTGGGACCTTCTTGTCAGAAGATTGGCGTTTTTCCATCCAGTGCCAAACGCAAGGGCAATCATTCCGTGTTGATGCAGGCAATTTCATGTTCATGTGGGAAAATCTAAAAAGAGTTCCTTTGCAATTCTGGAAACCACTTCGTAAATTTAATTTCCCAAATTGATTTAACAGGAAATCAATAATGCGAAACACCTGAAAAGTGCCACAGAGAATGGAATTCAATTTTGTTCTTTTTTCATATAACTTTAGTCGGTGTTTTGAAGCCTTTGAATTTTTCATGAAACACGGAATGCTGCACATTTGACGAAATTGTGTCTGACCTCCATTTCGGACATTGATATTTGCAGAGGAAGTGAAAAGAGATCCTTGCCGCTTGCCTGTGAGTTTTTCAACAAAAACACGGATTTTCAAGCAGCAAGATATGAAGCGTCTCCTGGTCTCAACTTGTGATCTGGTTTTTTTTTTTTCGTGGTTCCGTCTGACAGCTCTGCCTCAAATTCACGTGGATTTTTTGTCAATGCAGACATGAGTCTCTGAATTTACATTCAGATGCACACCAGCTTGCTTGAGACATTGTTGCTTTGTGCATAATGTGATGTCAAGCAGTGCCAGCCTTTCAGAACCTCCTCTTTTTCGGCAACAAAGCGTCTGGAAATGAAAGCTCTTCAAGCCGTTCCTTTTGAAAGTTGAGCTAACTGTCGCCTTTGTGGGAATTCCATTGCAGATTTCCTCTCCACAAAAATTCAATTTGGCAGTGAAGTGTTGTGCATCGCAAAATGGTGTCAAGAAAGATTAATTGCAATTTCCCAAATGGAAAGAATAATGCCAGGCAATATGTTCGTCGTTAATTACTTCCTTTTGACTCTTGTCAAGTCGGCTCAGCGAAAGACCGGGTAAAGACGAAGGGAAAAGACAGGCACCGTCCTGTGAAGAGGAGAGAGAACGATTGTCTTTCCTGGGACTCAGAAGCCAAGACACATGTTCCACTGCAGCAAACAGCTTTCCCCCAGAGCTTTTCAGATTCCGGTCCGAAGGGCTTGTTGGACCCTGCTCGATCAGTGCTGCCTCCTCCACAGTCGTCCCTCTCGCAGGAAGAGATCCGCTCGCAAAATGGTCCTTCTGTGTACTTCATCGATCATTCTCTTCATTTCAGGCATCAATGGAGAAGTTTTCTACAAGCTGTCGGACAGGTCGAAGGAGGAGCACGGAGATCGCTTTGGGATCGAGGCCCAAACTGGGGATCTCTACCTCAGGTCCAATCTGGACTACGAGGTCAAACAGGCATACTATCTCACCATAACCGCGCAGGACCAGGGCCCCAACTCTCTGCCTGCGTACGCAAAAGTAATCATCCACGTTGGGGACATAAACGACCACACCCCTGAAATCACGGTGAACTCACTCACTCCGTCGGGGTTGGTTCAGGTGGAGGAAGGCTCCCCCGAGGGCACCTTCGTGGCGCACATCTCGGTGGTGGATCTGGACGCGGGCAGGAGTGGGGAGGTCCGCTGCTCCATGGACAGCTACGAGTTCAGACTGGAACAACTCTACCAGACAGAGTACAAGATTGTGAGCACGGCCATCTTTGACCGCGAAGTCAAGGCCGTGTACCACCTACGGATTGTGTGTGAGGACCTCGGGGTCCCAATCCAAGCCTCCTCCAAACACGTCGTCGTAACCGTGATCGACGCCAACGACAACGCGCCGGTTTTCGAGAAGCCTGTCTACATCGCCCAGGTGCGGGAGAACATCGCCAAGGGAGCCTTCATCGTGCACGTCAGCGCCGCGGACAGCGACGTCGGCGGCAACGGAGCCCTGACCTTCGACATCCTGGGTCACGACGCCTCCGCAGTGGTGAAGATTAACAGCCAGTCCGGGGTGATCCGCTCCAACGTGGTGTTTGACTATGAGAAAGAGTCCTATTACCAGTTTACAGTGATTGCCAAGGATAATGGGGACCCGGTCTTAACGGGCAGCACCACGTTGAGATTAAACGTCATTGATTCCAATGATGAAGTGCCCAAGTTTGATCAGCCCCGCTACGACTTCAGGATCCCGGAGAACGCCCCGTCCAATACGTACATCGGCACCGTGTTCGCGCGCGACCTCGACTCGCCCAAGTTTAATCAAGTGCGCTACTCGCTCGACCCGTACGGCGGAGGGCTGAACTCGTTCAGTGTGGACCCCATCAGCGGAGACATCAGCACCCTCCGGATTCTCGACAGAGAAAAAGTGGATGTCTACCACCTTGTCATGGTCGCCAGCAACGAGGGCTTCCCACACATGAAGAGTACAGTGAACACCACCGTCCACGTCTTGGACGTGAATGACAACGCCCCAGTCTTTGATTTCCCCAGTGACACAAACAGCACAATACAAATAGCGACTGATGTACCCATAGGCACCCCCATCATCCAGGTGAAAGCCAGGGATCCGGATGAGGGCAATAACGGAAGCCTGCTGTATTACATAACCCACGGCAACGAGCGCGGTTACTTCGCTATCAATTCCACGTCCGGCCAAATGCGTTTGACCAAAAATCTGGCTGGGTTAAGGAATCAGGAGTTTGTGATTGCCATTACAGTCAGGGATAAAGGGTCGGACCCTCTTCAAAGCATGATGGACCTCAACATCATAGCCAATCATTCGCTGGCCATCTTGCAACTGCGGCGCGGCCATGGCTTCTCGCTGGAAGCGTTCATCCGCAACCCGCTGCTGATGGGCACGCTGGCGGCCATCATCCTCGTGCTGCTGCTCGTGTGTCTGACCATCTGCCTGCTGCGCTGCCGGCGCCACAAGGTGCACCAGCACCACAAGCACAGCTGCGCGCAGCAGGAGGCGGCCATGACGGCGGCGAGCCGCAGGCCGCGCAACGTCAAGTGGAAGAACAACATCGAGTGGAAGGTGGGTACGGACGACGGGTGCTCCGTCCGGGGGCGCGCACAGCGTCGGGTGGGGCGAGGACACTGACACTGGCACACAACACACGCACACACCCACGCACACACACACACACACACACACACACACACACACACACACGTGGGCGTTGCGGCGGAGACATCACAAGGCTGTTCGGAAGGGTGAAAAAAGCAAACACGGCAAACGACTCGGTCAATGGCCCTACTGCGCCGCTGCTGGGGGCTTCAGCCTTGGTGTTTGCCTCTCAAGGAATTTGCTCTCCGATCCACAGGAAGGCTCACGCGAAAATAAGCTGTCACCTTTTTTCCCGCAGGACTCGGTAATCCAGCTTCTGAACCTTGACCCTGGATCTTTTAATCTGGATCTTTTCCCGATCCTACACACGCCGTTATGAACTGGGCGATGGGGCGTAAAATTGAGGCAGCGGAACTGCTCAGGCGCTGCACACTCCGGGGCTGTGGCTCCAGTCAGACCACTTGATCAAGGGAAGTGCTGAGCTGCTGCCGTTTTGGCAGGAAATTAAAATGCAACCTGTGTTTTGAAGAGTGTCTGTGTCGTTGGTGCTGTGGATGATACAGTATTCTCCCTTCCACCACGACGTGTCAGAAGAAATCGCATCCATCGGAGGCAACTCTTTCCACAGAGGAGCTTCAGACTGTTGAAACACGTGTGTCAATCTTGTTTGCGACAAAAACAAGAGACTCTCGTGTTTTGCAATGTGGAGAAACCTTGGCGCTACTTGGCACTGCGCCAATTTCTGGTGACCGACCTTACGCAAGATCAAAGCGACAAACTGGGCAGCTCCAAAGCGATTCCAGGCCGAGGCGAATTGACTCGCCAGCCTTCAGGTTGCCTCAGACAAATCTCTTCTTTGGCTGCAGAAGTCAGGAGCCAAGCACATTATGAAATTGCTTGTCTGACATGTCCAATTCAAGATTCCCCGGGTTGACTGCTGTGCCTTGGACAAAGAAGTGACTGTTCTGATTCAGATAAACATTGCATTCAGACAGTTGGTGTGTCAGTCTTCTGTCAGATACCTGACTTGCACCTCATACGCGTGTCGCCCTGGCTGACTCAGGTTGATTCAAACCGGGTCACAAGCATTTTCGCCGCTGAACGGTTCCAAACAAACACCAAACAAGAATCTTTCGTGGTGAATGATTTTTGAACTGCTTCGAGGAAGACCCCAGTGGCCGGGATAATTTTCAGATCGTGTCTCCTGTGACCCAACCAGCTTCCACTCTCCCAGAGCAGCAGAGCAGCTGTCAGAAACTCGGTCGGAGAGCAGCTTCCAGCCTTGGTGCGGCTGGGTCCCTTCTGTTTGTGTGAGCCATGCTCTCGGCTTCAGGAACGACCCACATGTTTTGAAGGTCCACCTGCCTCGCGCCCTTCATCAGCTTGTCAGCGACGGCTGTTTGCAGGTGATCCCGAACGACTACTGCTCGTCGGAGGAGATGCGGCAGGACGGGAGCCCGGGGCGCGGGCCGCCGGGGCCGGGGCCGGGGCGCCGCGGGGACCGAGCCTCGCCTAGCTCGCCGCAGAAGGCGCAGGAGGACCTGTGGCCCCCGCCGCCCCAACACACCGATATTCAGGTGAGAGGCACGTCTGTAACAATGAGTGTTTGATTTCGAAGTGTTTCATACGAGGCGTTCTGAGTACTCACAGTGTCAGGAACATGCAATATTTGACAACAAGGTTCCACAGGGAAAATTTATGCCCAAAGCAAATCGCAATTGCTCTTCTTGCGGAAACCAGGCATGGAGACAGCACTTCTGGCGTGGGATGCATGGGGAAGATATATCTGAATTGGAGGGGAAGGGTTTGACATATTGACCCCTGCACACGGGCATGAATTGCAGGCCTCAGCTATTTTAAGTGGACACTACATGAGTCACCTGCCAGCCAATAAATATGATCTGCAAAAGGCCACAATCTAACATGGTTTATTACTGGATTCGGCAAAGCTTTTAGAGGCCCCCACTCTTGGTGAAAAGTGGCTTCACAGCCTCCATATGAGCCCAAACAGCCACTTCTGACATTCCCTCCAGCGTTAAAAATCAATTTGAATTTGGCTGCATTTGCACAGTGCCCTTGCGGTGGGGATAGAAAGGAGTAAGATAAATGTACTCGTGTGATATCTCGTTCACCTTTGTCTCTCAGGAGAAATCATCGAATGCCGCCCGGTTTGAACCGTTCTGTCGGGCGCCTCAGCTCGCTGCATGCACCGCCCCCCGGAACCCATTGTTTATCGTCCATTTCTTGAAATAAAGTTTTGGTGCGATTGGTTTCGTCAGTGGTGCGATGATGAACGGGTCGGGATGATGGGGACCGCCACACGTCGTGTCCCCCGCTTCGCTCTGCACTTCGCTCTGTGGGGCCGCGCGGTGCCGATGACAAACAACTGGTTTCATCCGAAGCACAAAGCGCTGCCCAGCTCGGCAATCCGCAGGCGTTTGGTGTATGATTAAAATTGCAAGAACCACAAAAGGAAGAATCTGAAACGAAAGCTGTGCAGTGGAGGCGCGCGCTCTGTGAGGAGCCCCAGGCCCGGCGTGCAGCTTTGATTGCTGCGCTTGAGCCACTTGTAGCAATTTCCTGAAACTCACCTCAATGACAAAAACGTTGTGATCTGCACATTGATCGAACTCAGCTTCTCGCTTGCAGAAGGACAGCACTCTTCCCCCGGGATACACGACGATGCTCCCGATGAAGAACGGGACGATTCCCGTCGACAGATCAGCCACCACGACCAGAGTCCAGCAACACAACCCTCAGTCAGGGTCTCCCTACCACCACCACACTCTCCCTCCAAACCACAAGGCCTACGGTCACCCGAGCCACCAGCCGCAGGCTCCGCAGCTGCGCCACAGTCAGAGCCCCAAGCATCCGATGCCAACAACGTCGAGTGGGGTCCCTGCCTCCGTGGCGTCGCGGGGCGCGCCGCACCCTCACCCGCACCACCCACACCAGGCGCCGGCGCTGAGGAGCTTCAGCAGCCCGCAGCACCAGCCCGCAGCGACTGTGATGCCCAGGTCCATCCACAGGGACCACTACCAACCGCTCACGCAGCATGACCTGGAGGTGAGCTCGAGATGAACACAGTTCACTGAGTGCCGATTTCGGAGAATGATTCTGCACAATGTCACAGACAAATGACACGTGTTCTAGTTTGGCAGCAAACCTGTACACGTAGTGTCGTGTTCCATGTTCCTCCAATAGTCGTTGACTTTAGATGTTTGCACTTTCAAAGCAAAAATCGCACCTTTAACCAAGTCATGACAAATAGTTCCCCAAACCCGTTATTTTCAGCAACCCAAGTGATTCAATGACAAATCCAAAGAAAGAGAGCACCGATGTTCATTTTTGCGAACAGTGTGGCGCCTTTCAAGGCAGCTCACGCCGCGCACAAGGCGAACACGTCTGTGTCAAAGCTGACCATCTGTTCCCAGCGCAGAAACTCATTTTTGTCCTTGTGCTTATTTGGTCTGATCCAAAGTTTTTGCTTTCTGCTGGTGCAAAGTGTCTGGATTTTTTTCGGAAACTGTCCCGAGCCTTTGGATCTGCCTCTGAAACCTCGCTGCGCCCGTTGAATGCGATGTTCGACGCATGACACGAGTTCGTTTGTTGTGTTTTCACAGATGCATGAAATGCTGCATTTACTTCCCCATGACAAGGACTCGGAGTCGGGCTCCTACACGGACAGCGGGCGCGGCCCCAGCGAGGAGGGCGACAACTCGCTGGACCGACCCAACCAGCCGCTGCCGGTGAAGGGTACGCCTCCTTCTGCGCTGCTCGCTGCGTGCCCAGACAGAGCCGGTTGGAAATCGTCTTTGGACTCAAAAACTGTTGCCACGGATTGGCGTTGCCGCCAAAGACGATTTCAATCGGCCGAGTTTGGTTGGTGTCAAATGGTTGTGTTCGCAGAACGTTTTGCAAACAGTTTCCTCGGCTTTGAATGTGCCGTACTGTGGACACAAGAACTGCACTCCCAAAACATCGCTGTCGTTTCATGTCATTCTGGAATAAAATGGGTGATTTATGGTAATCTCTTTCCATTTCCATCGTGAATGAAATTTGCTTGGAGGATACTTTCATGATCTGAGAGACAGGCGTTTTTGTTTTCAGAAACAAACATCGACAGTGTGAGGAGGCCCCCGGACAGCGGCGCCGCCGCGCACCCCGCTCCGGGCCCCGCGGGGCCGCACGACCGCGACTACTGGATGTCCCCGCTCACCCGCATCCGCGACCTCAAGTCCTTCGCTCCCAGGCACCGCTCCGGCCTCGTGCAGAGTGACTCCGACGCTTGCAGCAGCTTCGATGACCCTGAGACCAAGCAACAACAGCAAGTCACACCCACGCAACAACAAACCTTTCCACCTCATTCGGCACCAGACCCAAACTGCAACAGCAGTTCAGCTGCTGACAAGCTCACAGCTCCCCCAAACAGCGGTCCCATCAACTCTCCATGTTCAACGTTCCTCGCGCCCTCCAGTGCCCAGCCCAGGGAAACCAACCTCGCCTCCACCCGGGACAACCATGGCAATCCTGCCCTGGACTACGGCGGCAAACAAAGCAATCAGCAGAACGGCAATTGGGAGAAGTCGGGCGGCTCTGGAACTGCGGCTGAAGCGGGGGACCATCAAATGGGCGACAACAAGTCTCCGTGGAGACGGTCGTGGGACGTGGAGTCGACGGCGCAGTCGGAGGGAGGCACGACGACGTCGGGCAGCTACATGGTCGGGGACCAGGACGAGATTTCCAGCGTCTACAGCGGCAACGCCTTCATCGTGTAGAGAAGAGCAGTCGCATCGGGCGGCCGCGCTCTGCTGCGCTCAACTTCGAGTTGTTCACTGTTTTGACGCCATGTTGATGCCTTAGACGGTTTACAGGAATGTGTGTTGAGTTCATTCTGGCGCTCTTCACAGGCTCATTGAATTCAAAGTGTTTTACTGGTTCTGAAATGACAACGACCTCGTTCCCTTTGGTTTGACGACCCGAAGCGGGGACCTGTCCAGCAGATCCGCGTCTGAAATAACATAAAAAAATTTTTTGGCGAAAAGTGGACTTTCGGACAAGGACCACTTCTTGCAGCAGAAGTGCGTGATCCGGCGCTTAAGTGCAGCTTAATGTGAGGATTCCTCATGCAAAGAAATGAACAACCCGTGGAAACAGTAATCATCCATTTGTAGTAAAGTGAGCTCCTCTCAAAACCCAGCTCCTCTTCTGTCTTTTTATCTGACATGTGTGCCCTCTTTAAACTCGGAATTGCTGCATTCAGCGGCTCCGGAGCAGCCTCTGGCTGAGAGTGCAGGACTAATGTTTGTTTTGTTGGATCACAGCGCAGCCGAATTGCTCCCGATGGGTTGTCGTTCGCCTCCAGAAATAGTGCAATTCCTGGCGAAATGACTCCGCAGTCAATTATGCGTTGAAACGAGCGTTGTTTTGCCGGTGAAGCCTGATGGATGGATCATCTCGAACACCACTGAGATCGTCCTGCTTCCTCTCTGTGGGGGCGCACCCAGGGGCGGCAGCGCCCGGCCTCTCTTCGACACGGGCACTCTCGCTACGTTCCTTCTCCCAAGTGTACGTACGTATGTTGCGAGGCGCAAAAGTGTTCATTCTTGCTTGGATTCACGGGTCCCATTGCCACAAAGCGAAAAATCGAACTCGGAAACATTTGACGAAATGCGATTGAACTGAAACGTTTCTAGTTGCAATCAGGCTCGAACCCGGCATCAGCTTCAGCTCAACATGTTCCGAAACAGCGGGACCAAGTGGCGCGGCGTGTTGGACCCAGTTGGGAAACGAGAGTGAAAATTCGTCTCTGTCTGCGAGCTCCAAAAAGGGAACGAATCGGGGAAATGTTCAGTTAGAGGATGGAAAATCCACACTTGCAGACCTGTGACATCTTGTTTTGTGCCCCATGTCGAGTGAGCGAACAACCTTCACAACAACTATGCAACTATGCGTTGGGCTTTCATCATTTTGAATGAAACGGTTTCGTTTGTGGTGTCCTTTTCTGTGGCGTGTGTGGATGTGCCTGTTCACCTCGTGTCGTTGGTGTGCAAACTTCATTGATCAGAAGTCTTTGGATGTTCTTCTTTCTCATTCCTTCGAGATGTGAGTGTAGAGAGTGTGCAGAAAAGAAGTATGTAGTGGAATGCTCAACACCAGACTGCGCCGACACAAGCAACACTTTGGTCAGAAAATACAGACGTTCTGTCATCGAAATCGTTCACATGATCTCGTGTATCTGATTTGCTGTGTTCGAACCGCAGTCAGGTGGAATCAAGAACAAAATCGAGTCAGATATGCAGGGCGCATCTGCACAAGTGAAGCGGCGCGGCTGTACAGTGTAAATAGTGCGCATCGAGTCCACAACCCGCTCGTCCAAACGGAGCTTCAGTCGAGCACAGCACGCTTCACTTTTTGAGGTCTTGTTCGCACGGACAACGGGCAGTTCTTCTGGACATTTCAGAACCATCCCACAGCGTCGTATCGCAGCTGAAAACATTGGATTTGACGTTTCGTGCGCCGTTATTGCACCAAGGAAGCTGAAAACCCTCAGTGACCAAAGTAACAACGCTGCACCAACAACACGCTTTGTGTGTTTTGCTTTGTTTGTTGTAAATATATTTATTGTTGTCGCTTTTTGATGTCACAAATACTTGAAATTGGTATATTTTTAAACAAGATGGAACAACATGAAGTGTGAGTTTCGTTATTCTTGTCCCGAACCAGAAACAGCATCTTGCTCCGCTGAATGGCGGAACTGAGCGAACTTGTGGGAAAAGCTCTTCAACTGAAGACATTTGATCACGTCAAGGCGACGAACGTGACGTGCGAAACCCTGACGAACGTGAGCATGACAAGCTCTCCGCGGAAGCTGACACCGAGTCTGAAGGCTCCATTTTAATTAGCAGAATCGCTTCTTGTTTCAATTAATCCAGAAGGCTGACTCTGACACCACCACAGAACGGGCAAATATTTCACAAACAATTGAAGAGCACCGAAATGTACCAAAGGGGAGAACAAGGCTTTGTTAAGTGCGGGATTAAAAACGCAGCGCGCCGCTCTGAGGCCGCTTCCTCTCGCAAATCCCTTTGATTCCGGCTCGGAGCCTGTTTGGTAAAACGAGACAAATGTGGCGATGCATCAAAGGCTGCACGAGCCGCGTCCCGGGAGGAGTCGGCAGCGCGGGGCCGCGCGCTCTGTTCGCTTTGTCGGGAAAAGTGAACCGCTCAAATGCAAAACACAAAATGTGCACCCAGTCACTTGTGTTCACCAACGAAAAACTCGGTTTGCAAGCTGTTTGAACGTAACGATTTGCCCAGGCATGGCTCCGCACCAACGCGCAAACTTGCGTGTGCATCAACAAGTGAAGTGTCAGGTCAACGTTCCATACTCAATGGAGGGCCAACAGGTTCTGGTGAGAGAAAAAATCACTGCAGTGCGTCTGGAAATCTGCAGAGCTCACCACACGACCAGGAGGAACCCCACTCGATACCGAGCGAGTTTCTCAGAGCAGTGACGGTTCCCAGGAGAAGGTCCAGTCACGAGGGTCACGTTCCCTGCGTCTCCAAACTGGGCAGGAATGTCTGCCCAACATGGACGGAACTCTGCTTCGATGAATGTGAAGACAGTCAAGAGAGCAAACGATGAAAAATGAATTATGAAGCAGCCCCGAAAAAGACGGTGTTTGTGCCTTGGCTCCACTGGGTGCAGATCCCGAGATCGCGAGCAGCGTCCCGGCGCCATGATGGACGAGTTTTCCGGAGAACACGGGAATAAATCCCGCCGCCGAAGCTGTAAATCTGCAAATGTGACAGATAATTCAATTACATGCTCCAGTGCATCCATTAAATAAATTGAACATTTACTTCATCGGAATCCATATGAGGGAGCGACTTTCTTATCTGAGCGTCACGCATGCGTGCACGCATATTGCAGTGAAATAAAACAATTTTTACATCTGAGATGAGCCGCAAAGTACAGCAGCGCCGTGCGCTCCAGACGAAAGAGTCTTGGCAGAAGATGTTCACACGCAGTTGGTATTTTCACAGAGGAGACCTTCCTTCTGTTGCCTCCCAGTCTTGTGTTGAGGCCAAAATACTTTGGAACTTTGACTGAAATAAATGGGGAAATCATTTAATAATTAGCGGACAATAAATCAAGTGAAATAAGTTGATTATCGTCATGAAAACAGTCGCGTCGTATCATCACACTGCGATGGTCTGATTAATAAGTTTCGTGGTGAAGTTTGACGCTTCATAAACCACTTCATCAACTTCAAGGGGTTTTCCATTCTCGGGTTCACAAAGCGTTCCAGCAGAGTTGGGCCCAAGTGCCAACAAAACTCAAGTTCAATTTTGCATGCACAGATCTTGAGAAACGCACCGTGACTATGATGACGCCCTTGTCTCAACAGGCGCACAATTCCAGAAACCACTGACACTTTGCGTGGCTGGTCAGTGACGGACACGTCCTGGGATTGTGGCAAACTGAAAAAAAACCTGTCAAATGCAAGGTGTATCAATAAATTTCACATCTCTGTGTGACCATACTGCACTGTCTTCGCCACGGTTTGACAGCGACTTCAGAGATGCAGCCCAAGTATATGAGGAGCCTCCACGAACAGTCAAGAGACAAAAAGAAATAGCGAGAGATCAGCGCAGCAACCAGTGTGCGACCATGACAAGCAAACGAACAGACGGGGGCCACTGCAGCACGTGCGAGCAGATCTGACTTGTCTGTTCTCGGCAATTGCTCACGAGGACTTGAACGACCCCTAAATTAGCCTTCCTTTCCTTTGCCAGTGCATGCAGCTTTATCAAAATAACAAAGAGTCTCTCGGGACAGCACCTCACATCAAGGATCAGCAGTCAAAGTCAATCACAAACGCCATCTGTCTCTTCCTCTCCATTGTGGCGGAGCAGTTTTCACTCCTGAGGCTGTTAACCGCAGTCGCTGAAAAGGCTGCGAGCCATTTGAAACCAGAGCACCAATAGGCAAGGACGTGAGGGTCAAACCCTTCACCAGAGCACGCAGAATATTTTGAGCTGGTCTGTCCAAACCTCCATTTGGGTCAGAAAACAAAAAATAAACCTTTGTCTTGCATTGTCATGCAAACACAGTCAGCTCTCAGTCAGCCCGCGTGGATTGGGAAGTCGAGATTGCCCTGAAGGTGCGCCGGCCAGACTCCCGAAAGAACAGAACGCAATCATCCTCCCATGCCGCGCTGAATGCACAATCCACGCGTTTTCAAACCGCACATGACAAGCTTCCATCAAACAATCCCTGTCAAAACTTCATGAGTTTTCCTTCGTGACAACTGTTGCGGTTTTGTGACTCTGCAACGGTTTGTAAATTTCGATCAGGTATCCAGAGTGAAACAAATGATGAACGATCAAATTTTGCAGTTGTTGTCTCGTGGTCACTGTCTCAAAGTCCGTTTGTTTTGCTTGCTGTCTCAAGTCAGTGTGGTTGGTGACCTACCACTGTGGCTGCTTGGTGCACAAACCTCTTGTTGATGTGCCACTGCCCTTGGTTGGTGTCACAGGTTGGTGTTTTGTTTCGTACCTCAACGGGGAAGTTTCTCAGTTCCGTCTGGCAACTGACGCAGTTTCGCCCACCGATGCACACCTCTTCCTTTGACCGTTTGCAGAAAAGCGGGTCGAACCAACCCCAGAAAGGTTCCGCATGTTCAGAGTTTTCAGCAGATTAAATTGTACAGAAACAAGGAACGGGCACCGGACAGAATGAAAATCGGTGTTTCACTGAATCTTGACGGAAGAAGTGTAGAACGCGTCGAAACAACACAGATTTGACAGTGCTCGTCTGGAGTTTCATTAGGTAATTACGTTAGGCGATTAAGGAGACCGGATCGTTTGTTCAAATTAGGCTGGGTATGAATAAAACAGGCGCGGGTACGTCCGGGGAAATCAAGCCTTTCTGCGGCGAGATAATCGGCGCAGACACGAGGCTCGTACTCCACGAGATTGAAAGCTTCACTCAACTGTGGCCGATCTCGATGCTCAACGAGTGCAGAACCACTCCGAAGAAAGAACTGGAAATGGCACGGAAATTGTAAGACGTCTGCATCCAGTGCTTTCACGTCTCGAGTCAATACATCCCGGTTTTGTTCCGTGTCAAGTTGCGCGGCGGTGGAGGAAGGTTTCGGCTGTTATTTCACAAATGGAACCCAACTGTGGACTGAGTGGAAACGAGGACACCGCGTCGCAGATCCACCGACACTTCCTGATGACCAGCTGACGACAGTTTTCTGCACGTACTGAATCGCCCTGTTCTCAGAGCTGGAACATCCAACGTCGTTGACCACAAGACTGAGGGAGTAAAGCCGTGGCTGTTTGGGAGACTGATGTCCAGCCGAGGGAAACGTTCCGACGGTTCACCCAGCTCCGCAAAATGCCTCATCACCAAATATGACGTTCATCGTGTTTATCTTGGTGTCTTCGCAATTATTTCCCTTTCTTAATTGCCCTGCATCAATCAATGCACATTATGGACTGTCAGGCGCGCGCAGCGCTGCCCACGATCCGCCGCCATGTTATTAATTGGGACGTGTCTTTGCAGAGATTAAGTGAGGCTAAATATGACGGGGAAGGATGAATATTGCGATGCCAAGATACTGAGGTGGAGTATTTCACGGGATAAGCTGAAGGCTCAACACACTGAGAAACACACCGACATGCGTTCCGGCTCAAGGGATCAAGAATTACGAGTACTCGCAAGTTTGCTGAATCGCACGAAGATGATCAACGATTGGTCCACTTTCTGATGCTGTTCTTTGAATGTAGAGTTCACGAAGTCAGTGACGTATTGAGTGAACATTTCTTTCACGAAACAAAATCTTTTCCTTCAACAACAGAAACAAAAAGAACCAACGAGTTCAGACAGACAGCAAGAAGCTGATGTCTTTGTCAACATTTTTGTCTCGGCAACAAATACTCGTATGATTCCACCCCGCGAATATAATTTATTCGTTCATTTCCATACTATTTGGCCAAATTGAGGGCATCAATAAGCGTTAATTAATTTTCTTTCTGTTGGTCTCTCTCCCACTGGGTGTATGTTGGCGAATACAGGCGCACCGTGCACTGCTCCACACGTGAGTGGCCGGCTCCGAAAGCCTGGATCAGCCTGGCCTTTGCCGAATTGTGCAAAGGCTTTGGTGACCGAAGTTCAAGGTACCATCAACTTTCTTTTCAGATGAGCCTCATATTTTACTGCCGAAGCAAAAAAACTTTCATGGGCATGAGGTTCTCGTTTAAAACCACAAGACATGACCGTTGACTTTACCTCGTAGAAAACCCTCTTTTCAGAGCATAATCTCCCACTCACAGGAGTGTACTTAACTTATCAAAGCCATCCCAAAAAGAAGCGGTGTGCTATCTGACAGGAAGTCCGCACAAAAGCAATCTTCTGCGGTCCGAGCCTTCAGAGACGGGATCTCTGCCCGGCCTCCAGCCACCGTGACATGCCTCCGGTCTTACAGAGGGATCATAAAAACTCACGGAAACTGCACAGGAGAACTCGAAACTGAAGCCGGGAGATTCCTCGTGAAAAGCGACGGACTTGGGCTGTTTTCTCATCCAGAGATGTACTCGCCATAGAATCTGCTTGTGTCGAATCAGAAACCTGTTTGCTGAACCAAATTGTGCTTCGAGAGAATCGAGGAAAATACAGTTCTGGAAGCAGTGCTGAAGGCAACTGCAGGCGTGGTGTCCCAGGCGCTTTATTTGTGAAGCCCCTTCCTGCACTGCGCCCCCTTCACGTGCCCCTTCATTCACCACCCTTTGTGCACCCAGCGTGTGGGATATGATGCAATGGGATGTGATAGGATGCAGGACATGAAAGGATGGGACACGGGTCATCCTCAGATGCCACGTACAAAAATGATTTTGACCACGAGTGTTTTTCCTCAAAAGGGACAATGCACAACAAGGTGTCGTCGCAGATCGCCCAGACCTGTTGCAAGACACACGATGCACTTGTCACGTCCTCGGATCCGATACAGAGAGACTTGATGAAAAGCTCTCCCAGTGGAGGAAGCTGGTCTCAAGAATTTTTGTTCTTGACAAGACCTTTCGTTGTTCACACCAAATCGCAAACAAAAAAGACAAATTTCAGCCATTTTGACGTGACCTACTTTTGTTGATCTCAGAATGTTGGCTCCAACTAACTTTTCGCTCCCGAAAACCTGGCAGATTAAGATTTGCTAAACACTTCGGGTAAACTTGGGCTGGGGATCCCGAGCTGGATACTGAACCAGAAAAGGTTTCTTGTCCTGCTGAGAGGAAGCGGATCCAAGGTACTGAACTTTTGGGCTACGCGTCGGCTTCCAAATGACCTGGAGGTTAGAAATGTGGTACGAGTTTTCTCTGGGTGCCCAGGAATGTGTTGGCAAACAAAGTCCAACTTGACAATCAAATTGGCTTGAATTTTGGATACAACTTTGGCAACTATTTTCTGAGCTTTCTTGTCAAGATATGTTGTGTGGTTTTAGAAATAGTGTGTTGCATTGATTGGGTTTTCATTCAAAAATGAGATCGGAACTGCCAAAAGAATGAAAACGATTTTGACCACACCATGCTTGGTGCCTGTACTTGTTGTGCTGGAAAAATACAAACTTGTAGAAAGAATTTTTGTCTGCAGTCGACTTTGTACAAACTTGACTTTACGTTTCGTTTTGACCTGTCAAGGCTTTCAACAAAGTCCTCACTCGACGCAAAAACAAACACCTCGTGCTTGATCCGTGCGCAGGACGTCTTTGGCCACAAAAGTGAAAACAAATTCAGCGTGCACGAACACTGTTGTTACAAGCGACAGTCACTGTCTTTGCCATTCGTATTTTGAGTTCGCGTTTTCAATCTCTGATGTCTTCGATACAAAAGTTTTTATATCACGCAGCCGCCAGCGAGGGACTGACCTGCGGAACGGAGGATCGAGCTCTTCTTTTGAGTGAAAATTAAAATGTTTCATTCTGCAGTTCAGGGCTCAATTCGGGATGGATGCATTGGTTTAATGTGGAAATTGGTGCGGATTTGGTGGGAGCCTGAGCTTCCTGCGAGTGCTGGGCTGCTGTCGGCGATAAGAGTCTGAATAATGGGAAAGTAACCACGCTCGAGGAATACGGCGCGCTCTGCGGCCGCGCCCTGTCAAACCAGCGCCCAGCTCGTCATCGGGCTTCTTATGTGTGTTGGTGATCCCGAACTTCTGTCTTGACTGTTTGCTTCGAGATGCACGAAAGACATCGCCGGAGAAGCTGGTGCAAGTTGAAGGTTGAGAGGACAGCCGATTGAATTTCGGAGTACAAATCGCATGAATGAAGCAACACAACTATTGGAGTGAGTGAATGAGTCTTGACGCTGCAGTCCTTATTGCACTGCTTCAATTGGTGCAAGTTTGGTTCAAACTTTGCCCCTTTTGCGCTGCGTCGCACGGCGCAACAAAAGCGAGGAGGCTGAAGTCGCGCGCCGCGGTGTCCGAACCGACGACGAAACGACGCCGTGTGAGACCCGCTCGATTGCGTCTTTGCACCCAAACCACTGACTCTTTTGTCGGATACTGAGAGTCAACAGGTTCAGGCAACGAGCAACGCACACTTTTTTGCATTGAACCGTGCGTGCAAGTCGCAATGGGAGCTGCAGCTCTCCGAAGTGTGCTCGCACAGGTGCAGGTTTCTCTCTGCACCAGGCGCTGCGTGTGTGATGGCAAAACACAGCAATATTTCTGTCTGATTGAAAGCTTCGAAATATCACTTCGCAGAAAATCAATTAAACTTGCCCGGGATGGGGATCCCTTCCACTGAAACGTGTTAAAATAGACGGACTTGTGTCGTCCAGGTTGATCATCGAAATGTTACTTTTGCGTCAGTTAGAATATTCTTTCGTTGTTCAAGTGAAAACTGCAACTGTGCACGAGTAGATATCTTGCACATGCTTCTCTGGTCATATGTTTCAACTCGAAACAACATCGAAAGCACAAGAATCTGTGGTCAGTGCGACACGTTCGGACCGAGATGTTACTTGTACGCCAGGTGCTTCATTGGTCAGTGCCTAGATCTACCTTGTCAACCGATATTTCGACCTTCTCGAAACCGACCAACCACCGCATCTGATGGGACGAGGGTTTGATCAAAACTGAAATGGAAGGAGCTTTGACACTCAAACAACGCCAATAACTGTGTTGTGCAACAATTGTTCCATTGTTGGGTTCACACCTGCAGGGAGCACAACACTGGCGAACTCTCCGGAACCGTCAGACATCATGTTTCCGCAGTCTTCCACCATTGTGAATAAAACTTCAATGACCCACACACTCTGCTGAATCAGAGTTTATGACACGGTCGCTGTTGTGGCTTTGAATTCCGATTTCCCTCAAAGAAACTGCGGTTTGGCAAGATTCTTACAAAGGAGTGAGCTGCAGCGTCAGAAACACGCTGGGGCCGTCAATCCGTTCACCGTCCCGATTCGTCTCTGGGAGCAAATCACCTTTCGTTACTCAGGTATTCCCTTGGTTTGTCGGGTCTTTGGTTGAAAAGAATCTGAACGAAAAAAAAGATTTGAAGATAAAAGTGTGGATCAGCCGATTCAGACTGTGCTTCCAGTGTGTGTTCTGCGTCCCAAAAAGCATTATCTGGCCAAGTTAATTGCCTGACCCGCTCATTGTACTGTGAGACGTGATTGCAGAACCAACATCTGAGTCTCCATTGAGCGATAGCGCATCAATCTCAGAAGAACCCGTCTCTTCCTCCGAGTACAACTTCCTTTCTGTCTCTCACAATGCCTTTCATGACTTGATTGTGTTGTTCGGAGTGAGCTCCGAATGTCTCGGCGGTTCTCTGTCCTTGTAACAACGGCTCCCGGACCCTGTAATGGACTCGAGTCATGTCGAGGCATCGGGCGAAGCAGTTTAGCGTGTTCGCTCAGACCGCGAGTCACAAACAGCGAGCGAGGAGCACGTCTTGCGACCCGACTGGGTCTCCCGGAGGACCCAGGCGCAAGTGGGGGAGATTCCGTCTGTGTGGAAGAAGAGACGGCGCAGTTGTGGACGGATAGCTGACCACAGGCTGTTTCGCAACTTGGAAACAAGTCAACCGCCTTCACTCCAGAGCATTTTGTTCTCTTGGTCCGATCAGTGAGCACCGTGGCCAGGTGACTCCAGTTTGAAACCAAGCTGTGACAAGCCACAGCATGTCACAGCGCCACTCAAAAGTACATGAGCGCGTTAATTTAATGACACCCCTCACAGATCGGCGCGACATGAATTTTTATTTGATGCGAAACGTGTTCATTTTGGCAAATCCACATTGGAGTCTTCTCTGTAATCCCCCTGCGCTGCCTCTCAGAAACACAAAAGGAGCTCCATTCATCCCCGGGGAACATTTGAACGGACTCAACATCCAATTTGGTTCTTTAATTTATGGGAGGAAGATCCCATGTTCCCTTTGTCGCTCTTTGTTACTTTGCACGTAAATGTGTCTCTGGAGAATCACGGAGGAGAGGAGATCACGAATCTGAGAGCTGCGCCGCCTCGTCCCGCGCTCTGCCTCCATGCGCTGAGTCGAGCTGCTCCCGACAGGACAACAATGTTCCGAACACCGCGGGTACGTTTTCCTTGGCAACGTCAACGCTGCGACTTGTTTGACAAGCATGACCCGAGTTGTTGGTGGGTGGGTTGCACGTCGACCGCTTTCAAACAAGGTCTGCACTACCGAAGTTGAACAACATCCAATTCCTGTGAGATCGCGAGCAAAGTGCTTTGAATTCATCTCTGCCACCTAATGCTTTAAGTGAATCTATTGCCTTATAAATATTTTAGGATTATGAATAGAATACGCTCATGTGGTTTATCATATCCTTTGCTTTCATGGCCCTGGCCGCGGCTGATAGCAGATGGCTGCATAAAGCTACTGCCCAAAGTTCTTCGTGACTGGGAAGACGGTCACGAAATGGTGTTGGTCATTGCAGAGCGAGAGAGAGATTCCTTGGAATGTTTCGGCTTGAGCAGATCTTTGAACAGTACGACCTGCCTGAGAAGTGCTGAGATGAAAAAAAAATCGAAAAGTTGAAGGAAGTGTACGCAGCGCAAAGCAGAGACGTTGCAGTGCGCAGCCCGTGGTCCCTTAAAGGCAGTCTGCTCCAACTGTTTCCCACACTTCATTTGCAGATCTCCGCCAAGATGTGTCCGAAATGACACCCCGTTGATTCGCTTTCAATTTAGAGCGCTGCGCCCTCGGGCCGAATAACACTCCTGGAGCGACGGGGTCCCTTTCAGGTTGGTGCGGATTAGTTGGCTCGACAACTGTTAAGAATTAGCATCAACCATAAGCCTCTTAAGATGTGGGTTGTGAGTAAATTGCCCCCATCAGCTGCCAAATGCGGTTCTGAAGATCCTCGCTGTGATTTGCAGCTTCAGACAGGGAAGCGAAGGTGGCTTATGCGAGCAGGTTCACAAACTGGGGCCGGGTTCATTTGGATTCTGACCGTGTGGAATTGCGGTTGCCACGAGTTAATTTGCTGTGATCACCGTTTCAGTTTTCCCGCATCAAAGCTGCGAAGTCGGCGGAGGTGCAGGTTTCCAGGGGCCGGCCGTGTTTGGCAACACGTAAACCGGGGGAGGCCGCACAAGAGTTGTTTGTGTCAAACATCTTTGTGGAACATGTCCAGTCGTGCTGCCGTTCTGACAAAGACCACTCGACCACTCGACCACTGGTTTCGTGTGTTTCTGTTTCAGAATAACATTGATGTGACTTGAAAACAGTGGTGTGCAGGTCAGTCTGTTTTCTTTGCGGCTACACCTGGTCCCGGGTGCTTCAAATGAGGCTGGGCCTGTTGAAGACAGACCCTGTCTTGATGAGAGAAGCGACGGCGCAAAGGCGACGTTGATGAGCAGGTGGAGGAGCCGCCCACGTCGCTGCGCTGATCACCCGCCCGGTGGAGCTGACCTCGGGGCGAGGCCGCCAGCAGCTCCGCCCCGAGAAACCATCAGCCTCACGCCGGGGCGTCATGGGCGCCGCGAGACGGCGAGACGGCGAAACTGCTTGAGTTTTCTTCGCAAGGAAATCAACTGAATTGAAGATCCTGAATCCAGGTGACATCAGGAGTGATCGCTCTCAAACAAGACCAATGGTTCGTTCGTTCTGCCAAACGGACAATTCTTTTTCTCAACATGAAATTGCTCTGCACGTGCAGTTTGTGGCTGCAGTTCGGAGTCCAAACTTTCGTGAAACGAAGTAGATCCACAGTCCAGGCCGCTGATTCAGCTTGAAGCCTCACGAGCAGTGAATTGGCGCGGCAGAGAGAGGCTGATGAGTTGGACCGTTCAGGCGGAGTTCGCAGTCGGACTCCGGGCCCCTCCCGAGAGCTGATGTCAGCCCCACTGCGGAGGCGTCTTCAAGTTCTCTGTGTGTGCATCTGCCCACTTGCTTCGTGTTTTCTTGTGTGCGTCTTGAACCGCGGCTGAAGGAACGTTCGAGTGTCTGCTGGGTACGCGCACGGCTCCGTGATGTTGTTGAGGGGCGATCTCAACTTCCGCTCTCGTGACACAAAAGGCGCAGCACAAGGACTTTTGGGGTGAAAGTTGACCAGAAACACACCAAAAGGGAACGCTTGAAAAATTTGTCCTTCAATTTTCAGGTTATTTGCTGACTCGAAACTGATCACCCGTCTACATCGCACACCATCGCTTATCTTTTTGGCGAGCACAGCTTCTTCACCACTTCAGATGGCGCGACTGGGACGGTTCTGCAGCTTCAGCGTTTCACAACGATCCCTGCAACTTTTCGAGCATCATCATCACAATCGTGTCAACCGCGGGGTTTTGAACCATGTTTTAAGTTCATTTGTGAACATTTGTTTTGTTGTTTCCCAAAATTGCGGACAAACTAAGATTTGGCACAAATCAACAATCGCACCTCTGTTGCTCGTGAATTTGAGAAAACGTTGCTTGACGGAATCAGACGTGTGTGGGTTCGCCTGCCCCGTCTCCCCTCTGAACCCTGCACCTCCCTGGGGAAGATCGAGGTCGCCAGGAGCAATTCCATTGTGATGTCACATTTCAGAGTGTGAACAACTGCAGATACGAGATCTTTTCCCACGGTGTCAAAGGCACAGACACAGAATTGTCTGTTTCGAAGCAGTTGACCTGAAACACCGGAACGTGATTTGGGCTGAGAACTGTGATTCAGACTTTGCTTCTGAAAGGGAAAACTTTATTCTCAAAGTGACCTAAATCCCGCCCAGGAGATTGTGTAATTTTTCTGCATGGCATTTTCGGGCGGGTCTTGCAGAGACCCGGTGCAACAGGCCATTTTGATGAAAAGGGAGTTTTGACGACCCTGGTCAAAAATTCCCCAGGCAGTTTTGACTGCCCTCAATTATCAACCACAAGGTGGTCAACAACAGACATTTTCACCATCTTGTGGATGATAATTGAGGGTAGTCAAAATTGCCTGGTACAACCTGAGAATTTTTGACCACCATGCAGTTATTAAAAGTTCCTGGGTGGTGGAAATGTTTGAAACTACAAAGGGGACTTTTTGACCAACAGTGGTTTCTGCTCCTGGGCGGTGATCAAAAATACCAAGGCAATATCAGGTATTTTTGACGACTTCGTCAAAAAGTTGTGGTTGTCAAATTTAAATACACCGGTCCCCCCTGACTCTTCGAAAAAACAGGTGTCCAAATTTTGTACGTCAGCTACAAGTTTTTGACGTCGATGTTGCAATCGGGTCCCTCGGGGAGGTGGAGGCAAAAACAAAATACTGATTTATTTTGATTGTAACCTTCGGAGATCCTGCACAAGTAACCACATTTGCCAGACCAGTGCTGTGTGTGTGAGAGAAGACGAACAACTTGACTTGAAAACGATCGAGGGGAGTGAAGCGTCATGCAGGGTTTTGCTTTCTGGCTCGCCGACGTTCACCAAACCGTTCACTCATCACTCGTACTTTTCATGCTGTTGCACACAAATAAATGCCTCTCATCATACAGGAAGCAAGGCAAATTTTTGGTCCACATTCTCCTCTTTCCAGGAGAGAAATACTCAAAAAGATGGGACCAGAGCAGTGATCATTCGTACCGCTTTCTGGTGGTTTTTTTTCGAGTCCGGAAGCAGCGATGCGACGCTGCTCGCTGCCTGATTACCCTCGGATTATCCCGGTGCTTTGGAAACAGCCACAATCGGCTCCAGAATAACACAATCAAATTGTCTCCATGAGGATGTTTGTGGAATGTTTGTCACCATCGGCGCGAAAACAGAGATATTTGTCAACCTGAATTCGGTCCAACTGTTTGTCTGAGGTTCATGTTGATTGTGCGCATGTGTGTGGGAACACAAAATGTGTCTGAACTCGATTCGCGCCTTTATCTCCTCAGCTCGTGTCAGTGTCCTTCAGGAGGCGAGAGCTTCTTCTTGGGATACGACGCTGACACCGGAGTGGGATTCGTCGCTTCTTAAACATGAAATTCACGCAATTGTTCTTCTATCTACTTTTACCCCTTGTTTGTGAGTTATTTCATAAACGAATTTCCCGTGGATCTTCCTTTTGTTTTCCCGTTCGCTGTGTGGTTCGCTGTTTGCAAGATAATCGAACACTTTGCAGATTCTCAATGCACTGATCCGTTCGAAGCGGTCGGAGGCAGCTGCTACGTGTACAGCGGAGACGTGGGCGTCTTCGTGCCGTCCTACAGCGCGGCGCTCGGCGTGTGCGGGAGCCTGGGCGGCTACCTGGCCATGGTGAAGCGCGGGGAGGAGAACCGGGCCGTGCTCGACACATTCCTCCTGCCGGCCAGTGAGACGCGCAGTCCTGTCCACACCTTCATTTCACTGCTGTTCCACAAAAATAGTTGCTCAAATGAGCGTCTGTCTCGCCACAGTTGCGGGTGACAAGGTGCTTCTGGGTGCATCCGCCAATGACCTGGGGCTGTTTGAATGGCTGGACGGGAGCCTCGTCAGAGACGGGTGAGTGACGCCTCTGTGCTCGTTCGGTCCAGTGTCGTGTGGAGGAGCCTGTCACATGTCATAAGTTGCGTTTTGTCTTCATCGAACTGACGGACCCAGAGTCAGGTCATCGTGAGTAAATTGGAAACCTTGTTCCCACTCGCGGTTGGCAGTTTTTCCTCGTGGGGCCCAGGCGAGCCGAGTGGAGACGGGGGCTGCGTCGGCTTCTCAGACGAGCACAGCCTCTTCTGGGACGACTTCCCCTGCGACAACTACACGAGCTCCGGCCTCTTCGTCGGCTTCCTGTGCGAGCAGCTGCTGAATGGGAACCTCACGACCACGACCACTCAAGATCCAGGGACCACAACCGCAACTACAGGAGTCACGACCACCTCCGAACCCTCCACCACCACGGTGCCCAGCACGACCGATGCTCTCGGTTTGCGTTTCCCAACTGTGGCTCTTCGCCTCCAAGTGTTCGGCTTTGAAATATACTCGGAAACAGAAAAGGCAGGAAGGCAAATGTTGTATCACCTGAAAAACGTTCAGAAGCCAAACTTGAAGTCCTCAAAGAAGGACACTCAACAAACAAACCCCAGCACCAAAGACCAGAGTAAGAGCACGAGGCAGAGAGCGAACCGAACCTTTCAGATTGCTCGCCGCCGTTCGAGGACCTCGGAGCCGGGTGCTTCTGTCTACACGAGACTCCGGCAGATTTCGCGGCAGCTGAGGCCGCCTGTCTCGCGCAGAACTCCCACTTGGCCTACCTCACGGCACCCGCGGAACAGACGGCCATCGAGGACTACCTGAATACTAATGGCGTCAGCAGTGAGTTATCCCGCCACTTATCTGTCCTGTAAATACCTGCTGCGGCAAGTGGTTGTCTCAAGTGATTCAGTCTGGCAAACACCGTTGACAGTCGCAGAAGCAGAGAGCAATGAAAAGGGGGTTTGTGTCCGGTGGTTCTTTTAGGGCTGGATTTCGGTTGAACATTGTCTGTGCTCAGGTGGAGTTTACGTGGGCGCGTTCGACCTGTTCGGTGACGACTCGCTGTACTGGCTGGACGGGACGCCCCTGGCGGACGGCTTCACCAACCTGGACCCGGACAACAGCGGGGGCGACCAGGACGCCCTCTACCTGAACCCGTTCCTCGCCTGGCTGTGGAGCGACATCGACGAGACCAACTCGCTGCTGTACCTGTGCGAGAGAGACGTCCAGTAGCGACACCGTCCCTCGGATCAGGTCCCTCAGGAGACTCACGTCCTGAATGGACACTTCCCCTCAACTTGATTTGGTCTTGTGTCAAAAGAGCTGAATGTGGCTCGTGGGTCCTGGATTCGTCCGGGAACCTCCAAAGTACATGTGACTGCACAACGTGAATGCCTTTCATTCTCCACTTCACTCTCTTTGGTTCTGTTTCGGGCCAGACCCCCAGACCCAAAACATGTTCTTCTCCCAAAAGTCACGCTTCACATCAGCCCAAGCTTCATGTGGACGGTCCATTTACAGTTTTCGGGTGGCGACCAGATCCTGAAGAGTTGCAATGGCCGAGTTGTCCCTTTGTTGGCCCACCCCAAATCGTTTTTGCCTCAATGCTTTTGCCTGGAGAGGTGGAGAGGTGGTGCTCTCTATCCGCTCCATCTTGTCAGTGCGGAGCCCCTGATGCGATGCCGCCGTTGCATGTGAAGCTGGAAGACAAGGAAGAGGCACAAGTCCCCGGTGATCCCCGGGAGCGGATGCCCCACTTGTCTCCAGCCACTCTCACATGTGATCGGACTGGTCTGCAACAAGGCTCGGCGCGAGCGCGCGGACCGCCGTCTGTGCTCGCTGAAGGAGTCTAAAGCTGGGAAGGCAATGCTCTTGTTTGACGCGTGCTTTCACATTTGCTTGAAAAACGATTTTTACATTTGGCTTTGAAAACACACTTTTTTCTGCTTGCTGTATGGCATGCACAAGGGTCGAGACTTGCTTCCTTTCAAACCGAAATGGGCAACTAAAAGAAGGAACGCAGCTGGACTCGCCGCTGCAGTGTGTAAATTTCACCGAAGAAGGGGAAGACACCGGGAGATCTTTCGTTCAAACGTTCACGATACAATCAACATCAACAGGATACAAGTTTAGTTACATTTGGGGATGCCGGTCGCAGCCCCTCCACCAAGATTTATGCTGAGAGCTGCAACTTATGACAGAATAATCCATAAAGTCTGTATACATAAAGAATCCTGATCCTTCTTTAGCTTTCTGGTCATTGATCGCATAAAGAGGATTGATCAGCCGAGAAAGGAGGATGTAAAGGGGCTAAAAGCGGGTTAACCGAGCTGTAGGAGGAGGTGGGCGCGGCACGGCGCGCTCAGGGCGCGTCCTCAGACTCGCAGAGACGCTCAAGGGCTTCGAACCCGTCGCCTCCGCGCGGTCACCCAACACTCGCGTCGACATGAACTCGAATCTTCCGGGCTGAGTGATTCACCCGAAGCTCCGAACCCCTCTCGTGATTAAAATTTATGGCGTGCACGACTTCCTGGAGGAAAACAAAAAGTGCCCACCTGAGGAGTAAACAGTTTGAGTGTGGACAGATCTCACCGTCGAAAGACAAGTTCTGTTTTTGAGAAACACTGCGCGTTGCTCGCAAAGAAGCTTGGAACTGGCCCGGTCACCAGTGCAAAGTGGAGAGCGGTCTCACTCAGTTCTGTGGACATCTAATCGTGGCTGTCATCTGGATAACGAGGTGTCCATCTGCACAGCATTAGCAGGATCCGAGAACCAATCCGGTGTCAGGATTCTCATGCGTAATTCATGGTGCCGTGACAGGGACCGGTCTCACCCCTCCATTCGGACTTTCTGCGGATTATTGCAGAAGAGCCGTGAACTCGAGCTCTGTGGCCACAGGTTCCTGTTGACTTCTTTTCGCGTCTCCTCACTGTGAAACGGACCTTCTGACCCGCGACACCCGCGTGAGCTGCAGTTCATCTGCTTTCCACAAACAAGAATTCCATTTTCAAAACAGATAGAGGAAACCGACCACCCTGAGGTTCGGGGTGGACAATGCCTGGTTCCGCCCTTGTGATGACCAAAAGATCTTTTCACTGACATCATGGATTTTTTTCTCACTGCTCTTTTCACACACAGGTTGGTCCACCTGGGAGACCAAGCTGCACCTCTGACGTCATGAAACGGAACGACTCGAAAACGCCCTCTTGACAACAGTGTCTGCCACTCCACACAACGCAACTCAAGGTCGAAATCAAAGTGGGAGCACACACCCATACTCGACCAATTCGAGATTGGTTTGTTTAGTTTCCTGGTAAATCAGAAGAAACTTCTCAGGAAGGAAAACGCACCTTCTGCACGGGCTGCCCAGACAATCGGAATTCACCGAGTCGGGGGGAGTTCATTTCATGAGACCAACGGAACAGATTCTGCACCGTGAGTCACGAACGCCATTGTTGGACCACAAAATTCGAACAGCAGAGACGCAGCCGCAGAGTGCCGATCATGACACACAAACACTCCACGATGGGAAAGCGCAACTCGGCTCACGGGACACTGGCGCCAATATGACCGGAAATCCAGTTTTGCTGACAACGGGTCGTTGTAGAATTGGCTGCGCATCCAACTCACCCGCAGCCGTCAAACTTGTCGCCAGCCGCCCTATTTGTAACCATTGAGATCCATTAGGAGCCTAATCCGACGAGCAGTCGGAGTAAAGGCGCTGGTAGCATGATACAATAATTTGATTGGGACGATCAAGTTAGGCCTGTGCGGATGGCAAGGATGGCGCTTGTATTTCCGTTCAGGACAGCGGGATTCTCTCTCCACGGGGTCGGACTCATTCGTTCTGTCCACACTTTCAGACCTTCACATATACAACTGGAGATGTTGCAGTTGTGGTTCCGAAGTGTCAGTCTTGTTTTGTCAAACAACAGACAAAAAGTGACACAACTCGATCCCCATCTTTCAGTTACACACTTCACTTACACACTGTGGTCAAATCCTGGCGACACAGAAACCACAAGAGCACGAGCAGGGCCTGAATCCGTCTGGCCGGTGACCACAGGTTTGTCTTGACACGAAGCAGTGACAAGAGTCGGCGTACATCCTGGATCCGCCCGGCAGCGCATGATCGGGTTAGGGGCTGTAATGGATTGAAAGGAAGCCGGGCGAGGTGTCAGTGCTCTATCACTCAGCGCCGGACACCGCGTCTCTCAACACACACACACACATCCTGCGCGCGAATCTGCGCACAGACGTGGACGCGCTCCTTTGATCACTTGAATCGCACTTGTGCAGAGCTGTCACACAGTTTATCAAATTACGCGCAGTGGACTCGACAAGCTGACTGCGCTGAGCCTGCGTGGGGCTTGTGGAAGACCTGAGTCTTGATCGGGATGACTTGGCTGCACCCTTGATTGCTGCATTTGGCGCGGTAAGTGAACTTACAAGTTCGCACAATTGCTAGATCAACGTGACAATTGAGATTTCAAGTTACGCTGTACGAGTTTTCAGCTGAAAAAAGGACACCTGCGACAACGAGGGCTGTCACAGGAATGCGCGCTCCTCCTTGTGCTTCGCACTTTTTCCTCAGATTTACTTTTACACAGAGACAATCCTTGGAACACTCCAGATCTACATGTAGTTTTGTTTGCATCATCGAGATCCCAACACGGTTTTCAATGTGTAGAAACAAAGTCGACACCTCCACATGTTTGTGTCTGACTGGTCCGCGGTTCAGGAAAGAACAACGTCCGCGACACGGTGTTTGTCAGCAGTGAGCACATCCCGACAACAGGTGCTGAAGAATCCTGTCGTCTGAACAGCTGAGTCCAGTGTTTCTCTTCTTTCACAGCTCGAGTGCGATTTGCAATGGTCAAGGAAAATGGTCTGTGTTTTTTTTTTTTCAGAGGAGTCTGTAAAACTAGATTTTGAGGCAAAGCAACCCACTCACTCCATCGAGTGACACTGAAGACGCACGGTTTGCTCGTGACACTAAATGCACTTTTCTGCCTGTATTGAGAAGCAAATGGCGATTTTGCCTGTTTTGATTGCTTTGTCAGATTCAGCCGCGGAATCCATAACTTTCAATCCTCACTTCCATTATGCAGAGATGACACAGTAACCAGGCTGGAATGAAGATCTATCAGTCTCGCTTGAACCGGGAGTAAATCTGCCGGAGATCAACCCGCCCGTGTGCATGTAAAGGAGGCTCTGTCTCCATGGCAGGAGCGCAGTACAAAAGCAAAAGGGACACAGCGAGAACGAGTCAATAGTGACCTGACCTTGTTCTGGAGTTGTGGTCAAATCGCTGGGTGTTTCATCCGAACTCCTCCCTTTTCCGGTGGCAATGACCAGCTGCTTGAAGCTCCACGTGTGTGAGGTGTACGAAAGTGTACAAAAGTGGAATGTTTTTCATGTTCCAAGTTTCTTGGCTCTTGATTTGTCGATCTGTCTGACCTTGTTTTTAAAGTCTGTCCTTTTCCTTTTCCAAAAGCCCGAAACAGAAAACACGAGTTCCGTACACGTGCTGTGGTGGGTGAAATACGTAATTCCCTCGAGTTTTGAACAGAGAACAACACGTTGACGCCAAGGCCTGTGCTGGTCGTTCAACTCAAGTTCAGCCTCTGAAGTCAATGACTTTTGCCTTCTTTTGAGACGAACGGGCAACACGATACTATCTGGCTGCACGGTGCAAAGAAGTTTTCAGATTTTCTTTTGAGATCCATGTTTTGCTCATCATCATGCCAGTCATGACTTGAGAGACACGGATCCCACGCGCTACATGCACAGCACGACTTTCCGGGCGCTGCAAGCATACGAGTATTTTGACGTTTCTGCGCATCGTGCCTCAATTGATGTCAAAATTCTCGGTGTGACGAGTCATCTGGGCTCTTCTGTAATTAACACCAGCGCAGCAACGTTCGTTTCGTCAAGGCTGCCATGCCTGTAGAACCAACGTGAAACGCTTGGGTCTGATTTGCTTTTTGCTGGCACTCAGAAAGGGACAAAGAAAGCACGTTTTCACTTTTTTTTCACAACTGTATTCACAGATTTAGTGGACAGCGCTGGAGTGTCCAGCCAACCTGCTTCGTTCCATTTCGAAACGGTTGTTCTTGTACTTGGCTGGGGTTGGCCTCCACCTTGCGACAATACCCAGCTCCTCTCACTCACAGATATAATTTGATGCAAGAGCCGGGAAACCGTCTCTGTTGATTCCACTGCAGACTGTGGATTCACACGAACATGTGGCACAGGGATATCCTTCTTGCACATGCTTACCAACCGCAGGCACCAGCGGCCATCGGACCCCTATCCATCGTGAGTACAAGTCATTACAACTTTACAAGTCGTCCTTATTATTTTGGTCACTTTCCTGTGCGGGGTCCGGCTGAATACAGATGAGGCTTTACATAAGCTGAAAGGGACCTCGGTGTTCCTTCCCAGAGGAAGTCCCTCCGCACACACGCTCAGAACCCGTCCGTGGTCGCAGCCTTCCACAGACACACAATTCAGACCCAACTGCCGCAAAGCAGCGTGGATTGGGACTGGGAGTCGGGGACGAGTGTTGACGTGGTGTCGGGATGTATGTTGTCGAGGAAGCGGATTTACACGATATATTCTGCAGTGGGCGAAGATCCCGCGTGTGGGTGAGTCGCCCAAACCAGAGAACTTTCAAGAAAACTAGCAACGAGATCTTCGTCACAATTTTGCCATGAAAAAGGCTGTGTCACACAAGTGCTTGCAGTCTGCACGTTGGATCCACCGGGAAAAGCGAACGATGGAACATTCCCATGCCTGTGGACTCTTCTGACGTTTGTCTGAAGATCCTTTTGCGCAATTCCTGTGGCAGAGCCGAACTTTGAACGCAGATCATCCCTATTTGCTGCAACCACTAAACATGGTGGCACAAACATCTGCCAACATACGAATGGTGCAATTTGTCGTGGGGCCTGGAGGAGCCCACAGCTGGCTGCCTCGTGCAGCTCGGCTCCACGGCTGCAGGCGCGTTGGCTTCAGCTCGTACGTTTTCTCTCGAGATCAGGATGGTTGTTTGTTGCATTTTGTGGAAATTTCGGAGATTGGGAAGACGATTCAGTTGCCCCGTGCTGTGCTACCCACACCGTTTCTCTGTCCATTTGCAGGTTGAGCGTTCACATTTCACCGTGCCCCTGAAAGTTTGTTGCCGCTTTCGTAGTTGCACAGTTTTCATCAAAATAAATAAACAAACAAACCAAAAATATCAGAGTGATTTACCATTTGGCAAGATACAAATGACTGGACCGCCGAGCAACTGGTACCGCACCAGACTGCTTGCGTGAAACTCAATTTGTTTGATCCGCATTCACATAAATGTCCAACGTAAATGACAAGGTATAGGAGAGTTGGCTCAGTGGACCGCAGCTTGATGTAAACATCAATAGTATTTGGGGAGAGTAGGACCAACCTACCTTCAATGAGGTGGAAGGAGAGCGATCTGGAAGACTGAGTGATGCGTGGAATACATTTGAACTCAACCGACAGAAGGAAACGGAACTTCACCTGGCCAACGTTGTGCATAGTTTTGTGGTGACGCCGCCCCACAATTCTTACGATCAGACAGGTGCCAGCGGAAAACCCGGGATCCTCACTGACAGAGTTTGAGCTGCATCCCGTCACTGTTATTCACAGTTACGAGGCATGTCTCAATATTTCGCGTTTCTGTCTCGAAATAAAGGGAACGAATGTTGCGATCTTGCTGAAACTTTATGAATCACTAAAAAACATGCAAAGGAACAAAATGGAACAAAATGGAATTGCAAAAAAATGAACACAGGACAACACGAAGAGGACCAAAGATGTCCAAAATTTTAAAAGTGACGGAACAGTGTCTTTGCAGGTACTCAGTCCTCTTCCTCCTGAGACAACTCATCAGCACTTTCATTGTTATCCACCTGGATGTGATGACCTTCAAAGTATTCCCCTCTCACTGCCACGCATTTCCTCCACCTCTCAGGAAGATCCAGAATGGCCTTGTGGAACACCGAGGGGTCCATCTCCCTCAAAACTTGTTTGGCGAGGTTCTGCACAATGGGAACAGTCCTGTGGTTCATCCCCCTGAGCTGAGCCTTGAGAGCAGGGAAATTGGCATAGTCACAAGGCGCAAGGTCCGGGCTGTAGGGGGGGTGTGCCAACATCTGGATCCCTGAACTGCCAATTTTGGCAAGTGTGATGTTGGCAGTGTGGCTAGACGCATTATCGTGATGCAGGAGGAAGGATTGGTCTCCCTCTGCATTCCTCAACCACTGGTGAGGCCTCTTGCGCCGTATCCGTTCTTTCAACAAATCCAGAATGTGGCAGTAGTAGTCAGCATTGATGGTGTCATTGGGTGCAAGGAATTCTTGCAGCACAACCCCATCTTGATCAAAAAAGAGGGTGAGCATGGTTTTTTTGGTGCTGCGGCTCCGCAAAGCCTTTTGGGGGCGGGGCTCTCCTTTGCACATCCACTGTTTGGACTCATTCTTGGTCTCAGGGTTGTGCATGGAAATCCAAGTTTCATCACCACTGATGATCAAATCCAGAATGGAAGGGTCCTGGTTGTAAAGATCCAAGTTGCCTTGACAGAAGGTGAGTCGTGCGCGTTTCTGCTCAGGAGTGAGTAACCTTGGAATAAACTTGGCTGTGACCAGTCTCAGCTCCAGATCCTTGCGGATGATGCGGTGGACAGTGGCCGGAGGGATGTTGGATTCCTCAGACAAGGTGCGCACAGTTTTCCTCTGGTCTTGAAGCAGGAGGTTGTGAACCACGCCTATGGAAGCAGGAGATTGGCCAGATCGTGGCCTGCCACTTCTGGGCTTGTCCTTCACAGGTTGTGCAATGTCTTGGGAGAATCTCTTGTGCCATTTCCTCACTGCGGTCTTCCCCAATGCAGCTGCTCCGTAGGCATTCTGCAGGAACCTCCAGGAGTCGATGGGCGTGGTCCCTGATCGCACCATTCCCTTCAGCACTGTTTGCTGCTCGATTTCCACATCTCGGGGCATCGCAAAAAGGAGTATCCACAGCAGACACATGGTGAAACTTGATGTTAAAACCAGTCCCAGTTGTCTTTGAACAACACACATGCAGTTGCTCCGTCACAAAAATGCGCCCAGACAATTGGAACAAGGCCACACGATCAGCCAGACATGCTGCACTGATCGACCTTTTTGGCTGGTGGTAGACAAGGTCATAGTGATCCTTGATCCTCCAACTTTCAAGAGACAACTCCGAAGAAACACTTTTTTTTGAGACATAAACGCGAAATATTGAGACATGCCTCGTACAACTTGCTCTCGTCCAGGGCGGTGGTTAAATGTCTTCTTGTTTTGCGTGAAGCGGGTTTTGGGTGGTTCGCCCATTGCGGATGCGGCGATTCTGTTGAGTGTTTGGGTCCTGTTTTTCGCTGTGTGCTGGTCGAGGTTTCACCACACGACTTGAAGAAAACCCGCAGGACGGATTCGAGCACTTTGACTTCTTTCACAGAAAACTGGTCCTTGCCTCGGCCTTGAGTTACTGCACGGTTGGTATTGGTATTCACCCGCTGCGCATCAAAATTCCCCAGAATGTTTGAAGGAGGTAAAGAAATTCAGAGGGATTGAGAATACAGTAGGATTTGATTAGGAGATAGATGACCAGACTTTCTCCCTGAATAGAAATCAGGCGAAATCATTCCGCTTTGAACTTCATTGGAGGCGAAGGGAACCGACGCTTCTGGAATTTCTCTCTCACAGACTCCTCCGGCATTTGCATCTCTGCGCCGACTCGCAGGTCCTAAAATAACTTGCAGGCATGCTGTCCTGAACAAAGAAGGTTGATTTAAATTTGTCTGTAAAGATCATATGACATGTAGAATGATTTTGTCCACCGAAGGCATTTCGGCAAAAAGCCAGACCAAGTTGTCGACTGAAAATATCGAACGAGATCGTCTGACGAAAAACACTCATGACAGATTGCCGAAGAGGTTTTTTGCGAAAAGTGGAATCTTAATAACTCTCTACGACTCAGAAATCCAGGAGCTCTTGCTGACACTCAATTTGAAATATTCAGCCACTGGTACATTGAAAACATGCAGTGCTTCCTTTGAAACCTACCCCACAGAAACTTCCAGTGCCTTTTTAAATTGTGAGCCCTCTTTTTGTCAAAGAAACTGGTTCAGTGCGAGGGAGAACCGTCGTCTCCTCGCGCTTCGTTTTCAGCCGAGGACGAGCGATGTCAGAATCGCTCTTCTTTCATTTTGCGCTGATAGACTCGAAGTGCACGAACGACCGTTTTTGTGAGGAGATTCGTGTTGATGAAGTAATTTGTAGCTTTTTGGCTTTCAGACAGTCAGTTTACATTATGCAATTTTGTGAGGTGCTGTGCACAGCTCACCCTGCAGTTTGGTTGGGTCACGTGCGACTCAGGTTCCTCAGCAGCACAGAAAGGGTCACACGCCGCGTCCCAAACTGGATCCACTCCAAAAGTTTTGAAATGCACAAACGACAGGCCTATCTTGAGCTTCGAATGTGATTCAATTTGAGCGCAGCACGACAACTCTCCGCCAAAAAAGTGCAGGCGATTAAATTGTAATGCATCTGCGTCTTGAAAGTCACAGCTTGTTTTGACAAATGCGAGTCTTTTTGATTGCAGCTTCAGGCAGCGATGAAGTGCTTGTCGTTTTTTTCATTGCGTTATGTCAAAACATGCACACTTGACTTCGAGATTAAAAATGAGAATTTCAGTTTCGTGTGGTGGAAGTTTTGCAGTCCAGGATTTCCAAGCGCCTCTGTTGCTCCAGTTGCAGGGCGTTGCGCACTGCAGGGGTGAAGCCGCGCGTGGATATGTGGCAAATTGCAGTTTGAGGAATTCATTCCCTGGCTGAATGAGATGAGAGTTTATTGTGCGCTGCATGGAACTGGTGTCATCTATTGAAGTCCGCTTCATACATCAATTGGTCACTGCTCATCTCGCGGGATCGCTGTGCGCAAGGCTCACATGAAGCCTGACTGACATGACGCTGGGTCCATGTGTATCGCGAGCCGAACTGGCACGAGTTGAGTTTGGCTTGGTCTTGATTTTCAGTTCCAAGCTGTGATCAAACTCGTGGACCAAAACACGCTGGAAACACATGACAAAATGCCTGTGCTTGCTTGGTTTCCTTTTGAGACTCTGGAGCAAGAGCAGATGCCGAGCGAGCGCTTTCTCGACTCTGTGAGCGGCACAAATCTCTGCGGAGAGCCACGACTTGCGCCTGCTGATTCTGTGATTGGAATCATTTCCTTTGCAGAAATGAAACATTTTATCACATCGTGAAGACGAAATATCAACGCTTTGCATTGAATGTGGGCAAAATTTCAGCTCAGTGTCTACAAATTGCATCGGCAGATTTTTACAGCCGCCGCCATCAGATCTTATTACGATTCACTCGACTGGCTTTACAAAAACATGGAAAAGCAATTTATTGAACAAATCAGTTCATGAGTGATCATATCATAAATTCATTCACCAATATGGTAGGGATGTGACATGTATTGACGTGCAGTACATTTGTATGAAAATAGGTGGCATAGAGGTCCGAGGGCCAAGCAGATAACTTGCTTTGGGGAACCAGAACCCGGAGCGTATATTGGAGATGTCAAAGCAAGTTAGCACGCGTACTTCACCGCTGTCCACACTGGCAGCAGAAAATGTGTTGAATCATCGACGCATGGGAGAGAAGCGGGTCCAGGTCCGCAAGAACCAACTTTCTCACTCCACATTTCTGAAAGAGCTGTCCATTGAGATGGAGAATTTGGGTTGATTCCCTTTTCTCCCGACGAGGCTTCGGTTCAGGAAACCCACGCAGAGCGCAGTCGTCCATCTCCACGGAGTCGAGGCTCGGGGTGCTGGCGCAACCCCTCCCTTGACCAGCTCCAATTTAAGTCTTGACCCAACAAAATAGAAATACACACAAAAAAAACTTTTGTGCCTGAAGAGCAAACTGGAGGCGGGGCGAGTTTCTCCAAGGATCAGAGGCGGGCCTCGACCCACTGACTCCACACAAGGCGATGTTTGTAACAATTTTGTCTCTTTTTCGGATCTTTCCACGATTGGTCTGATTCGGACACGTTTTCGCTTTTCATTCGTGTGGGTGCGGAGAGAAGGATTACGTTCAGCCCTGTGGGCTCTTTATTACCTACATAATTGAAAAACAAGGCAATTTCAGGTGGAACTTCTATACAATTACTGCTGGGTCTAATTAGAGTAACTTGGTTCGTTTTCGACCGTAATGAAGACTGATGACACGGTAGGCGACTCTCCTGGGGTGAAGCCCGAAGCATACGCTCTCAGTACGCTCTCAGTACGCTCTCAGTACGCTCTCAGTATCCAATGCAAAACTGTCACACACGTGTACGTTCAAGCACGACTTGAGTCGGAGAGAATCGCATGGCGATCAGGAGAGGAATACACGTGAAAAGGATCACAGAAAAACATGGTTCCGTCAGATATATAATTTCAGACCATGGGCATGAACATCATGTTTTCATCTTGGAAGTTGGTGTCGCAGCAAGAATATGTTTGAGTACGGCTGGGGTGACGGGCGATTCTTCAGCGCGTGCTCTCGCGGGAACCAAAGCAATTTTCAGCAGGAATCCATCAAACTTGTACTTTCCTAGTTTACTGCTCGTGCAGTCAAACGTCAGCGCGGCTTCCACATCGGCTCTTCCTGCTGCAGGAACCCGGGCCACAATACAGACCGCTGCTTGCTTTCCGCTGGTTGGCTGATGCCTGTTGTTTCCTTTGGAGAAAGATGTGCGTTGTCGGCCTCGTGCCGTCAAACCTGGCTTTGTTCAGCTGGTCCTTGCTTTTGGGAAGCTCTTCGTAAACTCACAGTTCAGTGAGTTGTCATGTCTGCTGCTGAGATGCCAGAAGGGGTTTCAAAATATGTCGAAGGAAAGGGTCGAGCTCAAAACTGCAACTGAAATTTTCAAAAGAGAGATTGTTGACCTGCAAGTCACGGTCGGAAAAACACACAACTCATTTTGTCTCTTGTCTCTGTGTCCTCGTAGTGTTCATCGCATAATGCTCATCACCGTGGGTTGAGGAGACAGAAACAACCTTGAGTCACCTTGCTCGCGATTTTGTGGGGAAACGTTCACGATCTTTGATGACCACCCAAAGGGAACCAATCTGTGTGTTACTCGTACACATCATAAAGGAAGCACACCTTTCTGTATTCTCAAGACATTCCCGCTGCGGGTGGATTCTCCGGAAAAGTCTCGCCTTCAAGTTCTCGGACACGACCGAGAAGATGAATGACTCAATGCTTTCCGAAGCAGCAGGCTCCCACAACAGAGATTTTTTATTCACAACTGAAATCTAGTCATCTGTCTTGTAATCTAATTCTGGGGCCGCCGCGGTGTCCTGGACCCAGCCAAGTGTGTGGACGCTCCGTCCCGCTGCTGCTGCCCGTACAATGTGCAGCCCCCATTGTGTCTGCGGCTCTGAGTGGGACACAGTGAGAATGTCTACATGTGTAGGAGCAAGTGGAGAGTCGTGAAGATCGACCAAGAGACACATGCAGTGTCTACGTTTGGCCGAGGCAGGAAAAATGTCTGCAAACAGACCTCGTGTTTTCCCTCCCAGCTGGGCGTCTGTCTGAGGACATCAGGTGAAGAGCTGGGTGGTTTTCAGGACAGCCTTTCCTTGAACTTTTCTGTGGGGGAAAAGACCTGTGCGCGGCTTTATGTGAACTTTCGTGCTGAAAATGTCTGCATTCGCGTGTGAGCACAAGAACTGTTGCACGTTTCTGAACGTCCAGGTGGATGACTCAGAAATGTGAAGTCGTGCCACTTTACGACACGTGACAGGACCAGCGCGCAGCGCGGCTCCGTCTTCTCCCGTGTCAAGCGACTAATCTTGTTGGATCTGCCGCTCCGAGTGATCTGTCCATTGAGACCAGGATTTCCTGGGAGACGCGTTCTCAAGAGCGGCGCGCGGGTTTGAAAACGGGGACGCGGCCCCCACAGCAGCGAGGGAACAAACGCGACGATCCTGTGCAGGAAATGGCGGAAACTCGTCCAATCATTTCCAGTCCCCGCGGACATCATTCTAAACGAAGGCTCTGAAGAAATTGAAAACGTACTCCTGGTTCAATTTCTTTCTCCTTGTGCTCGTACACTTGTCACCACCACAGCTGACCTCAGAACAGGCAGGAATCAAAAGGAGTCAAACGTCAACTCTTGGAAATTTTGATGTTTTGCTCTTTGACTCCTGTTTGACATGGACGCCGGCAACAGGAGCCGAGGGGAGAACAGCGCGGGGCGTCGTCCCCGGCGGCGCCCCGCTGCGCGCGCCGCTGTCCCCTCCACTTACATGCCCCGCCAGCCTGCTCCCTGACCGCCCGGTCAAGCGAACATGTAGCCAGGAGCCGTAATTAGATTGAGTAAATTTCCTGCGGGACCTGTTTATCTTGTTACTCATCCAAATGTGTTAAAATGCCCCCGAGTAGATAAATTAGTAACTCTATGAAAAGGCCAATGAAACTGAAGCGAACTGGCCCCAAATTGCTGCGAAAACGAGAAAGTGAACGTCAGACGCGGCCAGGCACTCACAGAATGTCTTGGTGAATGTCGCAGTCTTGTTGTTGACACCAACAGGCCGAGAGACCTTCACAGGAAGATTCTCAGACATCGGCATTTGCAATGGCCTTGAACGTCCGCCTTGTCACGGCCGAAGTCAAAGGACATGACAACGTCCGTCCTGAAGACGAACAGGAGACACGTCGTCACGGCAGACAACTTTTTGTGACTTCTCAACTGCTGGTTGACACCGAAATGGCGAGTTCAAACTTTGTGTCTAAGGGACAGAAAATGATTGTTGTTCAAATTGACACCACTTTGAAAGAGTGTGGACGTGGGCGGGATTTTTATTTTGTGACAAGTATGGTTGGTTTCTGGATCAAGCATGTCCTCCGAAGGCTGCAGATTGTGTTCGTCCTCGAGAATTTCGACACGGGGTTTCACATGCTGCGTGTATGAAAAAACTGCACAGAAATTACGATAGCTACGAGGATCTATCATTTATTTCTGAGACTGGTCATGATCGGAACCCTCTGCGATTGTTGCGCAATGCGATCAATTTGTACCCATGCATGACTGTGAAACAGTGGAAACTGTCAAAGAGCTTCAACATGTACAAACGTTCCGACCATGACCAGTCTCAGAAATAAATGATAGATCCTCGTACGAAGGGGATCCCAATGCTGACGGTGCAGTGCATGTTGTATCACCTTGTGCACTTGGGAATTAGGACGAGTTGACACTATTCTACAGCCACAAATCACTGAGTTGAC
>JAAUXT010020377.1_pt1 | contig 53140 bp, 68 predicted proteins | sample 7278171 | NCBI WGS metagenome assembly JAAUXT01 (sample SAMN14350112, study PRJNA611818) | marine sediment metagenome | isolation source: surface marine sediment (1.8m) | place: French Polynesia: Moorea | collected 2018-08
GGATAGTGGCTCCATCTAGGGAATGATATGATTGGCTGTGGCTGTTGCTGTGGCTATGGAAGGCCATGGCAGTCTTAGGGGGTGGTCATGGTAAATATATATAACAAAATGGATGTGTATCTGTTTGTGATTACGACGGAAATATCAACAGTTTTCCTTCCCAGTTGGAATTCACTGTGGCTTCCCACACCAAGAGCAAAAGAAAGTGCCTCACTTCAGTTAAAATTTGTTGATGTTGTCTGATCACCTGCCGATTTGCCTTCAGACATGGTTGGGAGTGGGTGCACAAAAGCAAATGACTGTTTCTACAATTAGAGGCCGCTGCTACTAAAATTACTTTCCTCGATGTGGACACGCACCTCCGGAACTGGTGGGCTGTGCTCGTTTTGCGCAATGCACCTGTTTGCGTACACGTGGACTCCGAAAGGAACTCGCTGGAGCACATCCTGTTCGTGGATTCCAAAAGCAGGGTGCACACGAGTGGGGGAGCAAACTTTCACTTTTGTCCACGTGAAAAGTTGTCCCCCTGTGTGCCTTTGGCGCACAAGAACTGGCCCGTTGGGTCCCTGGATCTGCTTGGGTTCACAGAAAATCTTCCTCTTCCCAACTGCGTGAAGGTTTTCCTGCCAAATGAGACCGTTCTTCTTTTTTTGACGGAAAGTGTCCGATCCAACCCAGGACGATCTTTCTTAATGCAGTCTTGGCATTCGGCTTTTCATGGCGGCCCTCTCAGCGTGGTTCTTCGTTAACCAAGTCCTCACACATTCCGTATGCTTGGGGCCCACGTGTACCCACATGTGTTGAACAAGTTTCCTCAGAATGGCGAGTTCCATGGGTTTTTCTTGCGCATTCCGAGTCTGCAATGCAATTCGTCTGACGATGCTCTGATGATTTTCAGGTGGATGAGAACCCCAACTTCCGAAGAAAACAAATTTGCCCATATATTTTGTGCCTGGTGCGCATTTTGTTATGGCTTTCGATCTGGTTTTTCTGCGAATGGATAACAATGACAACAGGCCGAGTCTGTTCTGAAAAGAAAGGGTGAACTCTTTGCAACACTGGTGGGGGGACTAAATTTCCGGGGTTCAGGGGAACCGACCTGAAGGAAGAATCCCCGTTGACAATCTCGTTCTTTCGCAACCATACCCGTTCACAAATTACATCTTCAGCCAGACACAATCAAATTCAGATGCAGCAACAATGCAGACTGTGACGGTGAGTTCATGCAGAAAAGCGGATCAGTAGACACGAGTTCTTTGGATCTCCTGCACTGCGCCGATATCCTTCAATCGTTGAGCATTTTGTGGAGCAAATTTTCAGCAAAATAGCAGACGGGACCGACATTTACCCCATCGTATTGAAAGAAGAATAATCTAAATGCCAGGCAGAAGAGTACAGCTGCATTCGCTACTTTTCGAAACGGAACCACGATTTGAGAAACGGGCCCTCCTGAAGCAGTTTTGTGTTCAACAAATCAAACCGCCGGAGGAAACACTTTTTCTGGAAATTAGGGTGGTGGGTCTTGAAAACATGCCTGGAATCACCAGAGCGGATTCGTTTGATCAGACAGTGGGTCCGCAGGATGTTGCTCCTGGGTCGAGAGCGCAAGGAAGGCGGCACTTTTGTGGCGGGAAACAGAGGGAAGGAAGTGCGCAGAAATGCCCTGCGGAAAATGCAGAAGACGCAGTGTCCAGCAACTTGCGCGCTAAATTCAAAATAACAAACAAAAAATAGTCTCTGATGAGACCCATTGAGTGTAACCACAAGAAAACCTTGCGAAATCTACTCAAGCGACAAATAACTCAACCAACTTGTCAACTCAGAACCCATTTTGGTGGCGCACGGCGAATGTTCTCGCCATCGTCGCCACAATTCGTCTGCTAGATTTGTGCCGAGGTGAAATTGAAATTGAAAATTGGTCTCAACAACAGTGAACTCCTGCGAAAGTGCGGTGTGTGTGTGTGTGCGTGCGTGCGTGCGTGCGCGCTTGTCGTGTGCAGCATTGCAAATGTGACATTTGGGTGAGGCCAACCCGGTGGGACTTCACCGCGGTGGCGGTCGACAGGAGATCGGTAGATCTAGAATTTGCTCATGAACATCAATTGCCAAGACTCGAAGATACACCTTGGTAAGTTTGTACGAGCGCACTTGGCTGTTCGGACACCGGGTAAGAAGTGTGCCATTTTCCTTCAGAACCAAGTGCCAGGCAGAATGGCAGACGTCCAAATGGCTTCCGTCACGGCCGAAGAATCTGCGCCCTCCGCACAAAGTTCCGGTGACGGTCATTCTTTCTTCTTTTTTCCCACATGTGTGTTCTAAATGGTCCAGCAAACTTTGACAGTCTCATGTGTTGCTTTGTGTTGGTGAGAGGGAGAGAGTGTGTGTGTGTGTGCGTGACCAGTGTGTGTGTGTCCAAGTTGAGGTATATGCACACCACTCTCAGAAGTTGGTGGCAACAAAGGAGGGAAATTGAGAGCGTTTTCTTCAGAAATTCAATATTTCAAGCGTACCCCCCCCCCGAGAATTCAAGTAGATACGGTAACTGGAGCGAGTGCCGGACTCAAATCTTTGTTCATTTGCAGGTGGTGCGCCGAGCAAATCTATTACGGAACTCGTTCAGTTGAAGCAGTGGCTGCTGAGTCAGCGCAATGAATTGAGAGCAGTTCTTCGTGAAGGTACCAGAACATGCTTTGTGTTTTCTCACTGGTGTTCGAATCTGTGGTGTCCGAGGTCTGTGTTCGAGGTGGTGAGAGGTGATCGCAAACCGTTTTCAGCGAAACATGAAAAATTCGTGCAACTTGTTTTCAAGTACAAAGTTTCTTCGTTGCAGCGGAAACACCGACCGACTTTGATGACGAAAACTCTGCAGACATCGAACTCGTGGAGGAAAGGTGCGTAGAAACTCTTGTGATACGGAACCAGACAATCAAGCCTTCGAAGTCATAAGTGAACCGGTGTGAACTGTGAACAGGATCTGTGATTTGTGCTGCAGAGTTCGCAAATACGAGGAGGACTTGGTCTCCAAATCCTGTGACAACCTGGTCCAGCAGCAGTTACTGGAAAGGTTCCGTGCAAATTCTTCCTCTCTTTACCAGTTTGATGCTTGGTCGTGTTTGACTTCCCAAACCTTCAAAGTAAATTTGACCATTTGCAGAACCCAGCTGTCCAGCACACTGATCAAAGTGCTGTTCCCGGGAGAGTACGGCTCTGTGAATGAGGAAACCCGCAAGTGAGTGCTGAAGGAAAACCGAGATTCACTGTGAAACACTCACCCTCAGGCCATTCGCGCGCACACGCACGCACATACACACACATACACACACGTGTAGACAAACACACACACACGCTCTCTCGCTCGCTCTCGCTCTCTCTCTCTCTCTCTCTCTCTCTCACACACACACACACACACACACACACACACAGAGTGAGCACGAACAACCAAAAAGCAGTGTTTTCCAGTGTTCTAAATTTTGTTCCTTTCAGAAAAATCTTGGAACATGTTGATGTGCAAAATGAAGTGTCTTCGCAGCTGATGAAATCACACAAGGTGAGTGCAGAATTCATAAACACAAAATGTTTATGCTGCTGACAAAGTCCGTTTCTTCATTGTTGCGATTCTTGTGTAGGAGTTTCTGCAACTGAAGAAAGAGTACAACTCATTACGCAAAGAAAGATCAGGTCAGTCTGACTCCGAACTGTCAACGCCCCCGTGGAATCTTTGTGAGAAAATTTGTGCAGCGACACTGCTAGATCTACCTGTTAGAAATGAGCATTGTGAAACATTTTCAGCCTTGATGACTCGAAACCGAGAGCTCATGGGCAAGTTGAAACAGCATCAAGAAGCGGAAGACAACCCCCGAGAATTCCCCGACGATCCACAGATTCAGCGGTGCGTTGTTTTTACGTCTCATGTATTCTTGTCTGTGAAGGAACAGATTTCTCAGATTGGCTTGCTCTTCGCTTTGGTGTTTCAGTGTCGCGTTCTTCCACTTGAGTGCAACACTTTCAACTTTCCCATTTCAGGGCCCGAGAGGCAATGGAGGAGGAAATTAAGAAGGCGAAACTTATCGCTGGAATATTTCAGGTTTGTGCTGACATATTTTCGACTTGGTCACACCCACGAGAAAACAACCCAAATATTTTCGTGGTTTTCACCCCAGTGACACAGCCGCTGCAATAAACAGCAAATTTATCCGAGTGGAAAAACCCCACCCAAGAAATTGTGGTTTCTTTCTGCATGTGCTGAATTTGTCTGAAATGTTTCAGGGCTGTATTGTGGGGAGCGGCGTGCACTGGGCGGCTGACGAGAAGCTGATGAATCTCGTGATGGAGCTGGACCAGCCGGTCGAGCGACTGCTCAGCAAGTAGCCCCCTCAACGGCTGCTCAACCACTGCAGTGATTGACAAACCAGCGCCTCGCAAAATGCCTGGGTGGGACCCGGCGACGGACAAAGACGGGTCCTGGTCTAATGAATGTGTTGTGAATGCGAGTTTCAGTTTGTTTTGTTTTCCGTCCTGAACCTTTGTCAGGTTCCGTTTTCAACCCTTGTGACGTTGCGTTCTCAACCCTGGCAATCCAAGGCACAAAATTGGTCTCGAGAGAAATGAAAATAAAGGCAGAATGTAGCTTTCAGTCACCATTTAGTCATGTTAGGATTCGTCAAGCGTACTCACGATGGTACAAAATCAGGCGTTCGCGAGGGCTGTCGACCTTTGACAAATTGTTTCAAAAGCGTACAAAACCTGCACGTACAAAGCACACATTCAACACGACAAATCGCGTACAGTCTCCACAGAATTACAAAACTTCGATTACGTTCCAATCGTTGACAAAATGAAAAGGCAAAATTATTTTGCGAGCAACAGGTTTTGGCGAGCAACAAATCTCACCAACCATTCAGCAAACCCGCCCAGGTCAAGTGCGACACATCCTGCAGTGCCGAAGTAGTAATGCCCTGATTGGGAAAGAACCGATTGCAAACAAACGTTGTTGAAGGAGTAGACCAGGTTCAAATCATGGAACAAATTTCGGTTGCAATCAAAATACAGTCCACAAGAGCACGGAGATACGTGACTCGTCTGGGTGTAGTGAGTACGGGAATGAAATTGTCAGTGGTGAGTGACACCAGAGGTCCACAAAACACGGACAGCGCTGGTGTGAACAGACAAGACGCGTACTGTCTTCAGGTACTCGTGCGTGCAAAAACAAAGCCGGAACACACATTGCACACGCATTCTCCACAGTCACGGGCCACTGGCACACTTCTGTACAATTCCGCCATATTTGAATAAAACAAACTGGAAATTTTCCCACGTTCACGCTGAATATCGTTTTGAACAAACGCCAGCGTTGCTCGCTGTCCGTCCCTGTACATCTGAGCTTTGAATTGACTGGCTTCAGGCTTTGCCCAGTGTGTCGTAACACGTGCAAACGGAAATGTTACTCTCATAAAACACTTGAGAAGCACCGACAAATCAAAACCCAGACAATACATACAGGTAAGTGTCTGTACTGCAAAAATATTACACACAAAATATCACATGAAGCGCTTTTTGTTAGTTTGGTGTGTACGTGTCCTTTGTCGGATTTACATGCTTGTAGAATGTGCTCAGAGTTGGTTTATGTACAAATACGACAAGACTAGAATGCGCACTACGACATCGAAGTTCACAAAACGTCAAAAGTAATTCTCATCATGTGAATTCCACCTCACATATGGCACGAGAATTTTCAAATAGAAACCGTAAGTCGTCATGTAGTCGTCGAACTGCCAATATGAAAGCATTTTGTAATGTTCTGTAACAAGCACCTTTGAGACAAAGATGTCCAAAACACCAAATGCTCATTTGTGTGTCAGATTGTTCTTCACTGACGAAGGTCAAGAAAACCACACGTGCAGCCAATTCCTCATTCACGTGACCTTTGGCCAGATTCGACGTCGAGCAAAAATATCTCGTAACCGCAGAGCATACAAGACTCTTGTGGAACCTTCCTTTCAAATGCACCCACAAAAATATGACAGCTGCGAACTTGCTTGGAAGAATTGGGCCTTTTGGCATTTACACGTGATCCTGTCTAAATGCTCCAAGTTTAGCAAAATAGTCAGCAATTTGTTTGTAACGGCAGTGATGTATGTTTTCTCGGTGAGGTCACATTCGTGTTTTTCTTCTGTCCTGTTCATGTTGTAACAAGGAGTTGCTGCAAAATTTGTCTCAAGACAAGTGACGCCGCCGCACCCGCCCTGGCCATCACATGGTCGTGGTCGCCTCGTGCTTGTTGTTGGCCATGTTGTTGGAGTTGCTCGAGTGTTTGTTGAGGGAGCTGTCCGTGACGCGACTCGCCGGCATCGTCGCCGGGAAGTTGTTGCAGTTACTGATGCCGGAGTCACGGTCCGCCGACGTGGTCGACTCGTCACAGTTGCTCTCCATCGCTTTGTACAGCAGATGGTAATCCTCCTGCAACGCCAACAATGACAGTGCCAGAACACAAGACAACAGAAGATTCGAGCCGTCATTCCAGCCGATCCGAGGAAACAGGAAACGAGTGTTTTTGCCCCAATGGAGGTCTTCGAATTTGCGCATCCACCTCAACAACACGCAAAACTGCTGTACGACGTTGCTCTGGGATTCGCTGTGGCGCAGCGTGTGACGGGGCAACACGGGGACCACCCTGTTCGATCACCTCACCTGCGTGGCGAAGATTCCCGGGCGCTTCAGGTGATACAGTTTGCTGACCATGTACACGTCGACGCTGTTGTCGTGTTGCACTTGCTCGGCCAAGGTGGACAACGCACAAAACGTCGCAGCTTCCGTGCCTCCGAACCTGCAGAGTTCGTGTCATGTCAACAAACTTTCTGCTCGCATCATTCTGTGTCAGTCGTGTCAATTCTCGGTGCAATCTGCAATCGCTAGTTCACGAGACTGCACCGGCTAATTTCTACACACTTGTCGACCACTGTGACGGGCCCCTCGACCTCTGGGTTGCTGTAGTGCCAGGTCCGCACGGAGTGGATCAGTTCGAAGGCCGAGCTCAGCGGATTGCAGTTGGTTGGCCATTGCGGAGCGAGCACCAGACGAGCGGTGTATTCATAGTCATCCTGGAACACACACAACACCATGCTCAATGCGTCAAGCAGTGTTGCCCAATGCGCCACGCGAACGCAAAAGCTGAGAAGAACGCACTTGTGTAGATTGCAGCAGGAAATCACGAGTATTGTTTGGCACACGTTCGGCTTCCTTCTCCTCCCCTTCCTCCTCCTCCCGCGCCCGCGGAGTGACCTGCAACAGCGAAACAAGCCATCCATCTCCGTTTACTGACGTTTTTTGACAACTGGAAACCAACTAATGACCCCAATGCGTCTCGCCGAGACACTGTCTTTGCATCGCTTTTCAGTTCAATGAAGACACAAACTTGAGGCGCCCGAACCTTGAAATGTCCGTAATCTGCCGGCTCCTCTTCCTTCTCAGGCCAAAATGGAATGAAAGCCTGCAACAAGAGTTCAAAGATTTCGCTGTTTCCACAAGTCAAGAAAAAGACACAATCCGGATTCAACCTCCAACAAATCTGAAGGAAACTGACCGAGTCATCAGAGGTGTCCTCGTCCACGGATGTAAGGAGGACGATGGTCATCGAGTTCTGGTCCCACACCATCCTCCAGAAGTCGGACACGGTCGTCTTCAGCGGGTGCTGCGTCACGATGTACTCGTTGCGCTTGTTGTAACCCTGCCGTGAACAAAGCCAAGACAAGGTCACAAAGAGCGTAACATGTCTGGAACGCGCGCGAAGAATGTCAGCTGCCAATCAACGCACTTGAAGATAAGAAGCGTTGATGTAGTCGGAACCCTCCTCTCCAGGCTGAGCTGGCAAGCGCACCCTCGCGTGCTCCACTGGAAAACAAAACAAGAACGTTTGTCAGTATTGATAAGCGCATCAACGAGGCCACCAGTCTGTGCGTTTTGGTTGTTCTGACCCAGTTCACGAGTCCCATGAAAGAAAATTTGAGACCGTTCTGCAAAACTGGTTTCAAAGCGAAAGTTTATCGGGGCCGGGGCGGGAATCCGTGACAAAAATCCAATTGTGTGGGCGTTTGCGTCGCACCAGACAGGTTTGAGCTTGAATATTGCCACCAATTGAGAGAAACATCTGTCTGGAAAGAAGATGGGGCTTTGTGTCTCAACCAACTTCTTGAGCTCCTCCCCCACCCCCCCTTGAAAACTCATCACCTGTAACAGTGGGAGATTTCCGTGGTTGCAATCAAAAACCAACTCACCGGGCACCAGTGTCAAGTCTCGGTTTTTGCTTTGATTGACCGCCAGCGTGGCGGAGTTGACGTGGAAATCTCGAGGTTTCCAAGCTGTCACCAGCTGCAATCGAAAGCAAAGTTGAAATGGGCGGAGGTGGCCTGAGAAGGCGTGGAGGTGACAGAGATTTGTCTGCTTCGCTCAATTTTACACAAACTTTCAACACGTTGATCAATTTAAAATGAAGTTCCACAACAGAAACACACCAAATACTGTTTGGCAAGTAGACTGATGCCCTCTTCCGACTCGGCCTGAAGATCCTCCATCACATACTTGGAAATTTGCGAGTCTTTAATCTCTGTGTCACCATGAAGTTGTGACTGTATGAACTCCAGCAGTGCGTCATGTGTGAAAATGTACTGATCCTGAAACAACGAAAACGTGCACACGTAACTCACAAACAACTAAAGGGACCAGCACTCTCGTCTCAAGATCAAAATTTCAATTTGGTCAGCGTTGTGCGTGCCATCAGTGTGTTTCTCACCTCTGTTTGGACCAAATAATTTCGTTGGTTTCGTATGTGGGACAAGAAGCCGTACACGTTGACTGTTCCTTTGTCCCTCATTTGTCTCATCATACTGTCAAGACATATGTAAGTACCAGTCCTGCCCACACCAGCACTGCAATCCAGAACATGAAGCGTGAACCCAGCCTGACAAAATGACCAGTATTCGCGGCTTGTCCGCAATGCGAGGATGAATAATTTCCTGAGTGTCTCGCGTGTTCTGATGGACCACACGACGTCTGAACGGGAGGACGCACCTGCAGTGGATGATGATGGGACCGGCCCCCTCGGGGTTCGCAGCAGCAGATTTGCGCACGTACGTCAGCGTGGGCAACGTGAAGTCGGGCACGCCGTGGTCAGGCCAGTCCGTGTAGTGGTACTGGTACACCACGCGCTCCTGAGTCAGCTTCTGCAAACGTTGAAAGTGAGACTTCTGATCCAAGTCAAAGTGTGAAGACTGATTTGTCGGTTCATCCGGTAAATTCGCAAAAACTCGCAATTGCCCAAGGACCCGCAGACGCCCAAAACTGTTCATGCACCAAAATCCGAACAAGTGATATTTTCCAAACGCAGTTTCTCTCAACAAAAAAAACAAAAACGTCAGGATCAGCAGTTGTTAGTGAATGCAAGTCAGAATGCTCATGCGCTTGGCCCGTATCATCTGTGTTGAACAAGGCAGTGAGAGTTCCCGCTTCACCAAACGGTTAGCACCTACGGACCTTTCAACATTGCACATTCGCAAGTGAGAAACATTCAAACTGAAGCTTTTGATTCGAAGTTTCCATTGTGCGAGAACCCACCCACTCACTCGTGTTACTCCAGCATCCGAAAGCAAGCAACTTACGTGCTAAGGTTATTGGGTTTTACCTGTGAACCTTGTCTCTGTCGAGAACCTTGTCTTTGTAATTTCTGAAACTACACGGCACGAACCAAAGAATCTGAGTACACAACACATGTTGAATCACACACACGCACACACATCGGAAATTTGTCAAAGAGACAACGTTGCAATTGCAACGCTTGTATCACAGCTGGATCACTGTAATTTACACAACTGAAAACGCTGATCTTTTGACAGTTTGATTGACGATTCACACACATCTGCAGCGCACGCAAGCTTTGCAGCTCTGGGAAGATACAGAGCAGAGGGCGCAGATATCGAGTGTATCAGGGTCTACTTGGTAAGCTGGTCTGAACACGGTGTGACTTATCCTCAGCCCACAAGCGTGTCTGCGACTCGCACAAGTTATACCTGAGCGTACGGACGAAGAATTGGTTTCTCTCGTAATCTCTAAATAATTTTACACACAGTTTCCTTTAGATTTGTGCGAAAACAACAAATATTTTGTTTCTTCGGTAAACTCTGAATGATTTGCAAAAATAACACACACAACTTTCCAACAGATTTGTGCGAAAACAAATTTTTCTTTTTTTGTGATATCTGCTCAGACGTGAGAGTTTTTTGCAAGAAAGATCGTTTCATGGTTGGATTGTGATTGCGTTGTCAGGCAACCTGCAGTGGCTGTGTCAATTGACAACCAACGTCGAAACAAAGGTCATTTTTGCTCAGCCATTCACTGAGGAAGAATCTCGTTGTGTTCAGAAATAGAAACAGCTTCTGCGCCGCAAATGACACGTTTTCAGAGAATTTCTTCACTGCAAGTTGGACGACACAGGAAAAACTATGATTAGTGATTAGCACATGTCTCTTCCCATTTCAAGTTCCGCGCCTTACAAGCGACCAGATTGTATGTACCTGGGAAAGTGCGCGTCGTCTCTGGGCCAATCTCTGTTCAGAAAACAACGCAAATGTGAGACGGCACAAACACACCACTTTTGCTGGCACACACTCTGGGAACAACACCTTGGCGATGAACACACACACGTGTGCTTCGGTACAAAGAAAAAATAATTCACATTTCATGCTGCTGTTTCTAATCGAAAAGCAACCCGGACACTTTTGACCAAACGAAACAAACAAGAAAGGCCGTAATCACCCAAGTGGCGTCCGCACTCTTGTTTACGCACCGAAAACGTCGAAACAAAATCTTGATCTGTACCTCAAATTTTTTTTGTTGTTTTGGTGCAGAGAAGTGCGCATCATGTCAGGGTGATTACGGATCATCAATTTCAAACATCGATGAAACCGGTAAGATTTCTGCCGTGCGGCTCGTACCTTCTTGGTTTTGGTGCATTTGAGCGTGAAGACGCGGATCGTGTAGTGCGCCATGCTGCACACGTTGAGCAGCTTCACCGTCAGATGCCCGTACTGCGTCTCTCCCTCGTTCGGCCAGTACTGGTCGCATTTTCTCTGCAAGAGAACGTGCGTATTCGCATTTCCAAATGCAGAGATGAAAAAGGAAAACAAGGAACACGAATACCCTTGCATCCCAGGCGTTTTTTTTTTCTCGATGCCTGTTTGATCAGTCGTTTCTTGTCCCCCCCCCCATCATCAACACGACCACACCGCGCACGTGCTGACGTCCTCACCCTGCCTTTCTCCTGCAGATTGGTGATCATGCAGACGATGGAGGAGTTGAGCTCCCACACCATGCGCCAGAAGTCTGCGAACGTTCCCGGCAGCGGACCCTGCGTCGCCACGTACGCCTGCGGCTTATGGTACGCCTGCAATCGTTCACAACGAGATAGTGTCACGGTGTCTCCCGAAAGTACGCCAGCACGGAAGACAGCAGCAATGAGTCTCCAGATAATGTCGATGATCCTGGACTTACGTCAACGTAGTTGCCATTGATGTAGTCGCTCTGCCTTGGTTTCCCCGGCAACTGCTTCAGTACCACACGACTGTGGTCATCTGCAACCACAATACACGCGTGAGACCTTCCAACCTAACCTGAACTTTGTTGAAGTTCTTGTTTCTGTTGTTCTCAAGAGATTTCTTCAACTTACATGCAAGAATGTTGATGTATCTGTTTTTGTGCTTGTTTTCTGGATCTGTTGACTGCATTGCTGTCAGATCAGGCCTCGTCGCTCGATTTATCTCCTGCAACACGACAACGAGCATGAGTGGTGTAGATCTACATGTACATTGTTCTCAACAATAGAGCTGTCGTGCACACAGTGTCCACTCCTCGAAGGAACAAAGACGTGAGTCGTCAAAAGCATCGGAAGTGCAACTCTTGTGCGTCAGGCTTCGTGTTGCCTCTTTGCAACATTTTACGTGTTCCTCTGTCGCAAAAGTTGCAGGGTGCTCGAGATGGGCAGTTTTCGAACTGCAGCAGCGCGTCTCACCTCGTACTCCTGGGAGAAGCCGAGGTCGGAGTCAGCGTGCAGCCGCGTCACGTGCGCCGCCCAGTCTGACGTCAGCAGCGCCTCGTGCTCCGTGTCGTCTACGAAACATAACGTTACGCTCAGCGTGTGAAGTGATCAGAACACTTCAAGAGGATACACAAGGAGAGACAGGGGTCGAGGTCGAAAACTCAGCCGGAAAATCTCTTGGACATCATCCACAACAGTCCACCTTGTACAATACAAACCTGAAGTCAGTGGAATTTGACAACATCAACTTTGTCTCAAAAAAAAAACAACCAACACACGATTGCTTTGGTTTTTGTGAAAACAAACAAGACTACGTTCCGTTATATCCTGAACGTTTTCTGCACGCACTGAGACCGCGCTCGATGCAGAGGTATTTTTGCAGTTGAGGTCGGACAGAGCGGTCTTCCACTCAACCAACAAGAAACACACATCCAAGGGGTCAAAACACACAAAGAGCCCTGGGAAATTACGTCCAAGGGTGCCACAAAATGAAGCACAGATACGCGCACGTCATGTTGGGGTCGCGTGTGCACTCCAAAAGACAGACTAGTGTACAAGGAAAGCTGGTTCCAGCCGAACGCAACAATGGACAGTTCGCAGAAATGTTCAAAGTTCTCTTGAAGCCGATGTTCTGGGTTTATCACTCTCAAACATGCTGCACTTTTGTGAGGGACCAGATGAAACCTGATACTTTTCTAAGGAGAACCAGACAACAAAAAATCTACACGGACTATCAAACTCAACGTTTCAGGGAAAGTACAACAGCACTTACTCTTCTCCTGTTTTTTCGCTGAACACAAAAAAGTTTGCAAAAGTGTCAGACATTGAAACAGATTCTGGTGAAGTTTGCACAAAAATTACACGTATCGAACACAACCTGGGCTTTGTTTTTGAATCTGTGGAAGTGAGTGAGTGGAATCTCACCGAAAGTCTCGGGCAGAGTGATGACAGTCGTCGGAATGTTGCTGGACTCCCCGTCCGGGACGGGACGGTACACCGCCCAGTATCGCCTGTGCGTGTCAAACAAACACTCGTGAAAAGGCAGGTCATAAAAGGCTTTCTTCACGATGTCGACATTGGAGCTGAGGGAGTGTTGCTGCTGCTGACCTGAGGACGATGAAGCCGATGATGGTGAGGATGAGGAGAAACGTGACGCACACGATCCCGGCGATCACTCCCGCCTTCACAGGCTCGTCCCCACCCGCTCCTGAAACGTGAACTTCGAGTTGAGTAAGAATTGAACAAAACAACAAAGGTACAAACAACTTCGTGGAAGTCTTGTAAGAAACACAGCTTCTGACCTGGCAAAATTGCGATCTTGACGGGTGATGATTCTCCGATGTAAAATTTGGGATAGAAGACGCTTTTGGTCGCACCGGACACCCATATTCGGTACTGAGTGCTGGGCTGAAGGTTGGGAAGAACCGTCTGAAAAGAAACAACAGTTTTTGCTGCCTGTCAGTGATACCTCGGACACAGAAGATCCCATCACCAAGACAAGTGACATGCAACTGGAAGAGTAACTTCCAAATTTAATGAATCAAATACACCACAACTGAATTTCACGTAAGTTTCGAATCTCACACACACACACACACACACACACACACACACACACACACACACAAACGCAAACACACACTCTGAACCCAAGTAGAAAAGCAGATATGAACAAAACAACTGTGAACTGAAGACCAATCACCGTTTGTTGGCTGACTCTTTTGACAAACCGCACAAAAAATATGCAAACATAGGAAATGAACAGCTCGTACCAATCACCGCAGTTCAACGTCAATGTTGACAGAAAAGAAAGAACATTTCTGTGTCCCAGAATGATGAGGGTTCAACGGGCGTCTACGACTTCAGGTGCAAGAGGCTACTCAATCTCGCACAACAGCAAACCACAGGACAACGTTCCCACCCACTTACCCCAACCGTTGCGCACCCTTCGTCGAGGCACTGAAGAACGCAAACCAAACTCCTTTACTTTCCACTTCCAAACTGGCGCCTTTTCTCCGGACAAAATATTTTCGTTTCCAGTTCGAAACTGATGCCTTCTCTCCGAACAAAACAATACAAAAGCTGGAACACGCACGGGATTGCGTGAACTCACCTCGTAGTGATGCTGCTTGGCGTTGGCCTCGCTCACCAGGACCGTCTTCTTCTGGACGACTCCGTCGTCTCCCTGGTACTGCACGTAGTACTCGTCGATCTGCTTGTACCACGTCTGCGGCTTCTTCCACAGCACGTAGATGGCAGTGGACGAGTTGAGACTCAGAGTCACGTTGATCGGGGCGCTGGGGCCTGCGAAACACGAGTGGCACATTGAAGTAATGTTGCCGTGTGCATCAAACAAGCCAGATTTTTGTCCGCAAGCTTCCTCACACAAATCGCATCCGTGTGTGAGTTTGACCCCCACAGCCAGTTTCTTTTTCCTCAACGTTTCAGATAAACAAACGACAGAAACCAAAGTCTCCTTCTCAGAAACAATGAGGTCTTCGAGAAAAACTTCCTACGCGAGTAAGCTTCAAAAAGATCTTTCCGCTCATCCGTGCTTTCGTCAGCAGCACACGTCTACGCAGGGGCCTCCACAAGTCACACCTCCAATTTTTGGACTGTGATCTTGGAAGAATCAGCACTTCTGTGTCTGAGCAATTGCCTCACCTTTGACATCAGTCAGTCCAGGGTAGGGATCGCTGAGTTCACCGGAACCCTTCTGAGTGAAGCCCGCCACTTGAAACATGTAGTCCGTGTATGGCTCTGCAGTGATGAAGAGAAAAGACATTGCTTGGTACTCAAAACGTGGGAACAGAAGAGCGCCTGGATCTGGTCAACATGATTTGGGCTGAACTTACCCAGCTTCGTGATGGCGTGGGACATCACATGCTGACGCACAGTCGTGTTGAACTGTGCCGTGTCGTTGTAACGAAGATACCAGAACACCTGCAAGGGAAGAATCGCCCAATCACTTCAGCAAGACAAAGCCTGAATCAGTTTCAAATTCAGTTGTAATATTTTGGGCGTCATCGACGTCATGACGTTACACACCTTGTATCCCTGCAGTCGGCCGTTGGGGACGGGGTGTTCCCACTCGAACTGCAGCATCGTGTCCGTTCTGTTCGCTATGTGCGTGATTCTCGGCTTCTCTGGCACTGAAAACGCGCAATCAAGGTGAGCACACATCATCATCAAACGCGTCTCACACAGTGCAAGTGACTGTTCGAACCCCTCCTTCCACTGAAAGTTGGGCAGCTTCCTCACCTCCTTCTTCAGTCCACACGTCCAGGATGGTCTTCACGGGACCCTCGCCGACACTGTTGTACGCCATGATCCCCAGTTTGTACGGTGTGAACGGCTTCAGTTCTGTGAAGTTGAAGCTCTGCGAACAAACAAATAACAATGTTGAATCTCTTTTTCCTTCCGAAGTGCACACAAAAACGCAGAAATGGAGCCTTCAAGTACCGTTCTCTCGGGTTCTGGAGTCATTCCTTTCGGGGTCATGGTTCCGGACGTGGACTCGCCGCTGTGGAAGATGTACCCCAAAAGTTTTCCCCTCATTTCTTTGGGATCTGGAGGTTTGTAGGCCACGTAGATGGCGGTTGTGTAGGTCGTCCTGTTGGTGACTGTCACCAGCGCTCTTTTGCTGGGAGCTGCAAAGAATCATGTGAAGTCCTCTTTGCTGTGCCGTGCGTGATCAACACACACACACACACACACACGCACACACACTCTTCATACAATAATGATCTCGCTAACACAGCGTGGCTCGGCGAACTCACTGGCTTCGCTGGTGGTGACGTTGTCAGACGCCAGACTCTCGTTGCTTTCCCCGACGCCGTTCACCGCGACGACCTTCACCTGGTACGTCGTGTACGGCTCACGGCCGATCACCTCGTATTTGGGAGGATCAGATTTGCCCGTTGACAAGTGATCAGCTTTATCCCAGCTGTCCTCCACCATCCTGGAAACAAGTCATTCTGTCTCTTGTGGTGTGGTAACAATGCTTCGACTGAGCAATGTAAAATCTGAATTTTTCCTTGTTGTACACAATCGGGAACATTTCCAACCTGACAATGATCTTGTAGTCGGTGATGGGGCTGTTGTTCTCCTCCTCGCTCTCCTCCCATGTGACCTCGAACTCGTACGCGCTGATCGCCTTGACCTCAGGCTTCCCTGGCGGCGTGCTCGGAACATCTGGAAACAAACAATTCGTGATCAGGGAAAGAGAGCATCAACATTGTGATTCCGGGGGCTCGTCATGATGTCTCAAATGTTTTGCTGTAAAGTGAGGAAGTGAGTCATCTTCTTTGTGTGGAAAAACCAAGGCGAACAAAAAGTAGCAGACCAAGCTGTCACAACAATCTCAACATACCATGCACAACGACTTCGATGGCCTCCTCAAACAGAGGCTCGTTGCTCGTGCTGTTTTCTGTCGGCTGTCCAATCCCCTGACACATGTAAGTGCCGCTGTCCTCCAATTCACTCGGGTCGATGTCGAGTGTGTAATACTCCGTATCGAACTGGAAACGCTTTTCATCCAGCTGAAAATAGACACGTTTCATTCAGTCTTTCATCAGCAAACAAAGCGACACAAACCGCACATGCTGACGAAACAGGAAAGAGACAGGCTGGATAGTACAACCAACTGTACAACAAGGAATCCGTCAGCGAAAACATTGAGATCTGAATGCAGTGTGCGCGAAATGTGCTCACATCAGTTTTTGGATTGTCGCTTGATTTCTGCCACACCATGATCTCCTTTTCATCCTTGTACCAGTAGAGAGCGGACACGTCGTCGTTGTCCCGATTCTGCTGCGGAACGACGCAGGGAATCGAAATACGAGCCCCTCGTTTCTGGTAAACGGTGCTTTCGGAGGCTGAATGAACGAACAAATGAATGAATGAATGAATGAATGAATGTATGAACAGTCAGGCAAGCCAAATGCACCCCTGAACAGTGAGCGTCAACAATGAACACGGGCACGCAGCCAAGGGCGCAATAACACACCACTGGACAATTGTCATCTGGACCAGAGCAACACGGGGAGCGGGAAGCAGCTTCGAAGAAATTTTGGCAGCAATCACCCCAATGACCACTGAGAATTTGTGGGCAGCAACCCATCATCCCTCTCCAAGTAGCCGTGGGCGGGGGGGGGGGTCATCAAGTGGCCACGGGAAGAGGGGAAAAGAAGTCATTTGGGGTGATGACTGTTGGTCGCAAATTTCTCCTTGCTCAGGCAATCAGTGATTGCAATAGACGGAACAGCTGCCAACAAATCCTCAGTAGTTGCGAGTATCAAGGGCGACGGCAATTGAAAAATCCCAGTGGCCACCACCAACCGTCCTGACTGGCAATTTTCGGTGTTCACCCTGCCTCAGCTGCTGGCGGGTCTCTCTGGATCTTTCCCGAAAGATGGACTTTCCTCCAGTGACCAAATCATTTAAATCTTGATGTTCGAAGAAGGTCACACAGGAACTGAATGGAAGTCCTCCACAATCATTTTGCGGACTCGAAGACGCCATTGGACAAAAACACTGCTGTGTGCCTGGAACTGCCAACCCCGGTGCGGAAATGTCTCACTTCGACCCATTTGGCTTCAACGATGTCACATTTGCCTTCACTTCGGGAGGCAACCCACTCGTATCCAAATTTCAGACATGTTGTTCAACTGTCGACCTTCGAAGTACACACGCACACACACACACACACACACACACACACACACACACTCAAAACTTTATCGACTACAGGAATAGTTTTGAAAACATTCGTTCAGGCCTTCCGCCTTCCATTCGAAGTCCGAGACGTTCATGATTCTTCCACAAATGCAGGAACCAGCTGTGTTTTTGAAGTAAACAGGTTCCGCATGTTCAGAGGAAAATTTATGCGTGGCAACAGACAAAACATTCTCACGCGAAACCACATTCAGCATTGGACGTGTGGACCCTGGACTGGTTTGCAGGTTTGAAACTCAACGTCGGGGGCGGACAATGTCTCGTTGAATGGAAACACGACACTCTGACTCGTACAACGCTGGAAGTTCCCGTGTCGTGAACTCCTCTTGGTGCATGACTGACCTGCCGAGCTTATGACGCTCTGCAGCAGCACAAGCCACACAATTTGTGTCTTCATCTCTGGGGTCTGCAACTGTCATCGATCGACGAGCAGAAAGTTTCCAGACGTCATGACACGGATGTGTTCCAATTTTCGCAAAATCTTCCGTCTTCACTGAACACTTCCCTTTTCAGACTCATGGATCTTCACCAACGGGAGCAACTTTCGGTTTCTGGTGCAGTTGGATCCCCTTTTCACAGACCTATCCGTACTTTGGCAGCTCAAATTTGCTTTGCAGAACGAGCACAACAGAAATTGTCACGTCCACAGATGTGGAAGATCAACTGTCAGGAAATGGTGACTTCTTCAGTCGGCCTAAAAAAAATCATCAATGCAACACCTTCCTGCATATTTCCACTCAAGCGTGTCACTGCACTATGAACAATCTCCTTTGACACAACCTGATGACATTTTTTCTCGCCCAATCACACCTCAAACTCTAATTTCTTCAGAACAAAATACAAGCTTGAGGTGTTGCTGTCCCGTCGTGCCCGGGTGGTGCTGCAGAGAAAAGCGTCTCGTGAGACGCGCGAGTCAGACGAACCGGACAACGCTCATATCATTATGGCTTCGCTTCCCTGTACAGACAGCGCCCTGCTCTACTTGACTCGTTCGATTTGGCAACCTGAACAACCTTCGGGGTTGCCAAATCGAATGCAGCCACAGGCAGCATTTACTGGACCCGAGATCCCAGTTTGGTTTCACCCAAACTGCATTCTTACTTGGTTTCATCTTTGGCTTGGAAATAATCAAAACTCTTTCCCACCGTCACTGTCAATTTTGTTCTTTTGCCAACATACAGTATTTGCCAGCATATTGTATTTGTGATATGTGGAGTGTAGTGATATCACAAACACGCAGGTTGGTATCTCAGGAGAGACTGTCCCCAAGGGCAGGAACCTCTGTATTTATTGACCTCATTCCAATCACGCCATCTGGTGAGCAGTGGTTCGAACTACTTTTTACAGCTGGTGTGTCACACCACACTCCTCCCCTGATCAGGGGATGTTTGTATCAACAAACAATTTTTGATATTCTGAATAATTTTACAATAATAAATAAGACAGAAAATAGCACAATATCACTATTTTGCTGGCTTTAGCCTTCATTCCTCCCCCCCCACAGGGGTATCATGTGGTCATGTGACCAGGGTTTTTCTCTCTCTTTTGCATCATCAGCAGCACCATGGATGTGGTTAAAATTGAAGCTTTTTCATTCTTGCGACAAGAGGTCACTCAAAGGATAATCATTGAAGCATGTTCACAAAATCAATCATTTCAGTGTTTATGCACCTGTACAGAATCAGTGTTTTCACATGCTGGTCATCAGACTTGCATTCAACATTTACCTCACACAGTTTTGAGGTGAGTGGGTCATGGTTCTTAGCTTCATGTCACCCCACAGAGTGACCTTAAATGTTGAAAACCACTCACCTAATGCTGGGACAGATGGATGCTCAGGGCAAGCCTGATGATGAGAGTCCAGAAAGAATAGTTCCATATGGGAGCTCCTGTGCAGTAAAACTGCATGAGTGCATCAATCACACACAAACTGAGGGGCTGCAACCTTTAACAAGCAGATTCGTAGCAGATGTACCTGAGAATTTGTTGCTTAATGAAGGATAACAAACTTAATCTCTATTGCATTCGCCATTTTTGAAGAGAGGGAAAAACCCCAGTCATGTGATCACCCCATGGGGGGAGGGATGCAGGCTAAAAGCTAGCAAAATTGTGATATTGTATTATCTTTTTCAATCTAATTATTGTAAAAGTATACATAAATGTTAAAATTGTTGCTGATACCAGCACCCCCTGGAAGAGGAGTGTGGTGTGACGCACCTGACCCAAATGTTAGAACTATTCACTAGATGGCATGATTGTATATAATAAATACAGAGGTTCCCACCCCGGGGACAGTCTCTCCCGAGATACCAAACCGATTGTTTTTGATATCACTACAATATCTCTGCGTCAAAACGTTAAGATCTACACAAGAAACTGCCGAGATCAGTTCTTACTCCGTCCAGCAGTCGACGAAATGAAGGGTTGCACAATCTACCCCTTTTCAAAATTAGCACAATGTTTATTCATATGTACAAATATTCTACATGCAACATTTGGGTAGCTGCTTTCTTCTTTCTTTATTCAACGAAACAGAATGTCGAGACATTCGACAAAGCCCGTGGACACACACGCACACACAGTCAACTTTGCAAGCACAAGTTTGCCGACACTTCTCCGAGATTTGGAACCAGTCCTGTCCCCCGGAAAATCTGCACAATCCAAGTTTCCCTCTCTTCAACAGTTCAGACTAGAGGTGACAAATGACTTTCATCATTTCAAAATGTGAACAGAGCAGCAAGTGTTGTTTTCCAAGTTGTTGTTGCAGGAGGGTAGGGTGGCGTTTCAACCACGAACGCTTTGGCTTGGCGCACGGTGTTCCTGAGCAAATCCAGTTCGTGAGCACAACTGGATACACGCAAATTTCAGGTGACTGTCTCGTCAAGTTTCTTCACCGGTCCCTTGGCTCGCTCTTTGTCATTGGTACTGAGCACCCACGCTCCCAAACGTCGGGGGTTTCGGAGGCAGCTGTGAAGGATCGTCCGGGGCCATTGACATGTTCGACTTGAAAAGACAAAAGGAGACACTAACACAACATGCAGCGAAGTAGATAATATACACAAGAACGTTGTGGTTGTGCCCACACGCCGTTGTTTCCCCGAAAATTGCTTGTTGAACTGTTGGAGCCAGGTTGCGCCGGATAAAATCCACATCGCCTGGAGTAGCTGCTGTAAAACGTCGGTGGAAGGAAGTTTGCTACTCACCGGGTCGTACATGGTAGCTGTTGTTCTGGTGATAAGGATTCCAACACCTTCTATCAACGCAAGCAAAACTCCGCCAATCACAGCTGACCCTGCCATAGCCGCTGGTCCATCTGAAAAGAGGTCATGAACAACTATTCCTGCAACAGGAGACCTTTCCGCAGTTTTCATTTCCCTTTTCACCAGATTTCACTTTTTTTTCTCAACAAAACTGGACAACCCTATGATTCCCCACTTGCTTTGTGGTGTGTGAGTCACTCGCGAGATTCAAAACTTCTGGACCTTCTGTTCCGGCCGAGCTATCTCGCTCGTAATCGTGTGTTACCTCACACGTTTCAGCGCGGCACGCGCATCGCAACCTGCGGATCCAACAAGTCAACTTACTTCTCACTGATAAAATGGCTCCTGTTGCAGCACCACTGACAATAGAATTCCAAGGATCTTCCTTCTTACGAACGTAAATGAGTCCACAATCAATGGCAGAGAACAGGCCGCCCCACACCGCAAAATTTCCTGCAAAGACAATCACGGAAATTGAAAATGTGAAGACATCGAAGAAAACAAAGTTACATATTTTGGTTCTTTTACAAAAATGTACAAACACCAACCTCCAGTGACAGGTGCACGTTCCTTCACTGCCATAAAACTGCCCAACAATCTCCTTTTCTGAAAACGTACAAAGAGATGAAAACAATTCGTTTTGTTTGTCAAAGAACAAGCAACGAAAGCAAAACGAAACCTGCCAAAACATAACCCAGTTAGGAGACCGAACACTGTCGGTAAATCCAGAAAACAAAGCACATGTTCGTATGTTTGAGGAGGTGTATGCACGTGCCACTTCAGTCAACCCCCTCCCCCCAACACACACACTCACATGACCATCAAATCATACTCAGACAGAATCAAACACACCCAACAATGAAACCCAAAACTCACAGTGGGTGCGTTTCTGAACCCTTTGATGGAGTGGAACACCGAGCCTCCAATTCCACCCATAGCAAACGCTCCTCCGCAATCGTCTATGATGCGCCATGGACTACAAACAACACAAAAGCATGAGCTTCGGTCTGACAAAATTTATTTTCCGCAGGAAATGGTCCCGTTTTGAATTGATGTCGGGCCCTCCAAGTTCGGGTATTCAGGCGTAGATCCAGATCGTTGTTTTCGGAACCTGATGACACGGTCAGCGCTCAACTTTGGGGCGCGATTCGTTCAAAACGCGCCTCGTGTGAACGGCGACAAAAGTGACAGAACACTGTGTCGTTTGTTGTGAACTAGTTCTGAACAAAATCAGCAGTGACCTTGTAAAAAACTGAAGCATGATGAAAGGAAACCCAGAACATTTACGAGAGCGAAGCCTCAGTTGATCACAATTGAGTTTACACAGCTCTGAAATTGATGTACCCATGACCACAAATTGGTCTGTTTCCATTTTACCACTCAAGTTCAATCCAAACTTTCCAATGTGAGTCTAATATTCGAAAATTCGAAAGTTACCATGGTTCACGTGCGTAATCCTCCATTACTGCAGGCGCAAAGGGTCAAGGCCTCAGACAAACGCTTTGACGCGCAGACTCCCCGCACTTGCTCTGGCCAAAAACTTTAGTCTCAGAAAAAGTGCACATCTGTGTGTCATCTTCAATTCATAAATAGCGTGTAGACTCTAAAAGATACAACACAAAGCAACCAAGCCAAAGGCGAAGAAAGAGACAACTGACATTTTTGTTGCAGCTTTCTTGAGTCTGACCGGTGCGTTGAAATGTTTAGGGAAATTCTGAAAGTATTTGGCGGGACAAATGGTTTTCTGTGCTTTGCGTGGTACATGTTTTGTTGTCTCTTGTTTGGAATCGTATCCTTGTTGGAAAGATGTCTCACCTTAGTGATATTGAGAGCCCTGACGACTGGCCATCTGAATTTCAGGAACTGAAGGCAAGTGACTAAATAACAACTGAACCCCTAATTATCGCTCACTTGTGTGCAGTGTCGATTTCGGAAATGCCAGGCCAAAACATGAGTGGGTTTGTTGACACATGTGTCTGCTCAAGTGTGTTAAACATGTTATGATCTGCTGGCGTCCATGGCCCCTGCTGAAGACAAGTCCAAGGGGATGCGTGCAAGTTTTGGAACACAGAAATGACAGGTGTCTGATTTTCACCCACACAGGACATAGACACATATCTTCGCTGCCCAATCTGCTACGAGTACATGGAAACAGCTATGCTTGCTCCGGAATGCTCTCATACATGTAAGTTCAGTTCAGTTTGCATGAGGTGGTTGCATGACAGTGTTGGAACAGACATGACAAATGTTCATCGTTTCAGATTGCTCACAGTGTATCCGACGTTATATCGGGTACAGAACACAATGTCCAACTTGTCTGAAGAATGTATCCGAGCCAGAACTGGTGAACAACAGAATTTTGGATGATATAATCAGCAAGTTTTGTTCATTGAGGTGAGTTGTTGAATCATGTGGACAGAGGACCGCCCTCTTAACGGGGAGGCAAACACTTGGACAGGGAGGGCAGGTGCACAAAATTTCCTGGGCAAGTTTTCAAATTGGAAGTACACACGGAGGAGTAGGCGTTTCTCTCTGAAGTATTTTCGATGTTGGAAGCAAGAGCAGGCTGGTTACCCTGCCCCCTACCAAGTTGCATACACTTGCACTGTGTCGCCCGCCTCACACTGAAAAGACAAACAGCAAAAGCTTGCTGGGTCGTGCACTTTCGTTTGCACTGCCACTTGTGCTGTTGGAGCCACTCGTTTTGATAATTTGCTTCTTTCATTTGCGCAGGTCAAAGTTGTTGGAACGTATCAGCAGACCCAGTCCCGAAGCCACCGCAGTCAGTGTCGAAGCAAGTTCCAAGTTACAAGAAAGAAACTTGTCAGCTCTTTCTGAATCTTTAAATCTCATTGATCAGAAGTTATTTCCCAATGAATTTGTGACACCGCTCAAGGAGAATCCTGGAAGAACAGTATCTCACGTGAGTGAAAGCTTTAGTCAGAAAACGACAACTCCCATCATCGCAAGGAAGTCAAGCACCATGACAATCCTAAAGTTCTTTGAGAAGACGCCCAAAACTCACGTTTCAAGCGTTGTCAAAACTGAGGGTTTACCTGAGAAGAACCCTGAGTCTTTGTCAGGAGGACGCAAACAGTCAGGAAACCATGAACACAAATCTATGCGTGCAAGTTCCAGCAACACCACAGAAATTGTTTGCATTGACTCCGATGACAGTTGTGATGTACAAGACGTTCACCTGAAAGGGGCGGCGAGTGGTCGTCCAAACGACATTGAATCTGAAGAATGCGCTGGTGCTTTGATGGGCAGCAACAACAAAGAGAAAACTGGTGAGAAAAAGTTGATATTTGAAATGCTGATGGAGGGAAATCAGTCACGTGTAGAGTCTGCAGATGGAACCCAACCAACGAACAAGTTCACCAGCATGAAAACTATCTTTCCCTCACGGCCCACAAACGTGTCAGAAACCAAATCAGAAAGAGGTGAGTCTTCACTCTTGTTTCTCTGTCCGAAATTATCTGTGCTGTTCGTGAGCTTTGTTCTTTTCCTTGTCTGTTTCGCTTGATGTGCATGTGATTGAATTCAAGGGCTCCTGCATACCGACTTCCTGTGTCCAGTGTCGCCAGTCTTTCATTTTCCTGTTGTGTCCATGCTTTGTTTCGTGCCGACAGTTGCCTGTCCCGTGTGTGGTGTCACCGTCCGTGAGTGTTACATCAATATCCACTTGGATCGATGCCTGAATAGCGACGGCAAAACAAGCAGATCTGGGTACGTCTGAAACGCTTCGTTGAATTCAAGCGCAGGAAGGTGAGATTGCTTTGATACCTCCGGCAGAACAGCTGGTTCTGGAGCTGCCAGCGGTGAAAGTATTGCACGTGTTGTTCTGTTTGTTGGTCCACCAACAAGACATGCGCCCAGCAACATACCAGTTCAAATGTTGGAGTCTCGTTGCAGTGGGACGCCAAAGCGAAAACCATTGCCGAAACTGGTGTACCATCTGATGAACGACAAGGAGATACGCAAGCGTTTGACAGAAATTGGGTTGCCGTCTCAGGGAGACAGACAGGCAGGTCTATCACTGGAAAATGAATCTTGAACTTGTCTGTCATCATGTCAGTGTGACTTGCCAACTGTGCTCGTTTGGGTTTTCAGACCATAGTGAAGAGACATCGCGAATACACGTTGCAGTACAACGCTTCGTGTGATGCGCTTCACCCGAAGGATCTGGCGGACATTCGCTCTGACGTGATAAACAGCGAGAAAATCAGAACTCAGCCGAAGAACGAGCAGGTGCGTGCGTGATATTTTCTTTTGGACGACGCATAATTTCAGTGCGATGTACTGTGCTTTTGTGACGTTTGTTTTCTTTTCAGACTCTGTCTTTTCGCAAAGGAATCACTGAAACGGAAGTTACTGCAGCACAGAAAAGTTACGGTTGGTACAAAATTTGATATTTCAGCCAACGCTCATTCGCACGCTGCATCTTTCTCAGTCCAGACCTGTCAATTGCATCTTGGCAATGGGTAGAGTGATTTTGTCTTCGCACACGACCTCCACCGGTGTTTCAACATTCGGCCAATTGTACTGTTCGCCACAATGAAATTATAACGCAACGGGTTTGCAAGTGACTGCGATGTTTGTGTTTCAGTCAAGCTGCACCAAGTGCAGTTTTCAAAGCTTGTGGAGGAGACCAGAAACAGAATGCAGAAGAGCAGTTCCACAGTGGTAAAGGAAGAAGAAAAAGAAATTGTTGAACTGGAGAAGCCTGAGGCCAGTGCGGAATCGGGTGGGAGCGACTGCGATGAATCGGTGCGTGAAGACCTCTCCAAATCAGCCGACTCACCGACAGCAGGGAACTCGGACAAAAAGCCACCACTCGAGACAATCGCAGTTCAGAAGGAAACAGTAGTGGCTTATGCCAACTTCGCAACGAACCCAACAACAGGCAAATCGCAGGGTGCGAATTCCTGGATTCCTGTTCAGCAGCCGTGCTGTGAAACACTGAATGACGGGAGCGAAGAGTTGATATCGTCGCCTCTGTTCCCGGACTCTCCTGGAAAAGCAAACAGTGAGTTGTTGCCGGAGGATGAATCTTCGAATGAATCCGCGAGTCTCCTGTTGGTACCGCAGTGTGCGCGTGAACCCTGTGCTCAGAGTAATGCTCGACAGATCCACGATGTGGATAAAGGCGATACTCCACACGACAACCTTGAGCAGCTCAGTCCGGACACCGCTCCAAACTTCCTGCTTGTTCCAGGTGAGTGGTTGGACCAAAGGCAACAACTGAGGTTTCATTCAGCAAGTAGGCTGTACCTTCTTGGACTGTGGAATGGAGAACACCTGGTGACTGTGGGGTTTCACTTGTTCGTTGATCAATTGCAGATCTGAAATTGGATGATGCCAATGATGACGTCAGTTGTTCTCCACCTTTGAAGTTTGACAATGTCAATGAAGACGTCATTTGTTCTCCACGTCTCAAGTTGGACAATACTGGTGATGACGTCAACTGTTCTCCACAATCACTCACACTGTCCGAGGTGAAAAGCAAGATTCTGCAAAATTTGAAAAATAGAAACCTGAAAAGTTTTGATTGTCTTTGTTTGAAGTGAGCCCACAAGGAAACTGTACAGCAGCAGACTTATTCGTTCCAGAGAAGCGAATTGGGGCGGCTGACCCAGGTGCTCGGATCACCATCGTGTTCTTCCCAGAAGTGAGTTGTTTCCCGGATTTTGCTTTGGGCCAGAATAACCCGAAGCATGCAATGACCGCAAATGTTTCCTTGGTTTGGAATGTTCTGACAGTTTCAGATCAACGGCATCTTCGCGGTCGCGTGGGAAAAGGAAGCGAAAAGCCGATCCCGAAGTTGATGAGGACATCGTCATTCCAAAGCGTCGCAAGGCGCGGAAGCTGAGCGATGACTCTTCAGAGCCGGAGCAACTCAGCCAAATCGCGGATCAAAGGTTGACAGACAAACCAACGAAGATGCAGTTCACCGACACCAGCAAAAACACGGACAATGGGAAACAAATTCTCTCCCAGGTTGCCAAAGAGAACGAAAGACGACCCGTCATTGTTGATTCTCCCCACGACATCTGTGCTGTTGACGAATCCGCAAAGCCTGACCAGAACAAAGGAACCAAACTAGTTGCAAAGCGACCAACCCGAGAGAGCAAGAACAAAACTGTGCTGGTTGAATCACGAGAGGAAACTGTGAGGAACAGCACCGCGGTTATGAAGGGCAGGAGTGTGTCTCGAAAGAAACGGGAGCGAAGTCGTCGAGTGGCTTCGGAGACTGACTCTGACCTTCGGATATCTGGTTCGCAACAGACTCAAATCAGGGCCGAACCGGCGCCCAGGCGAACCAGGAGCAGTCTACGTGGACAGAAATCGTGATTTCTCGTCTGTTGGTGACTTCTGTCTTGTGCAAGAGTTTTGCTCTGTGCTTTCACAACACTCTGCGGAAATGCTTAGAAGGCACAAGTTGAGCATATGAAACAAAACATGGCACAAATGACGACTCAGTTTCGCTACCAGCAGACATCGTTTTCGGCTTTGGCTGCGTTGGTTCTTCGTTGATAATTTTTGCGCGGATTTGTAACAAATGTGGAGAAATTGAATGTCCTTAAATTTGTCCTTCAACATTCCTTGTCCTTGCAGCGACTGCATTAGGCTTCGCTTTGTTATCTATCTGGCAGGCCCCAACTTGGCTGTGCCCACGCCATCGCGTCCCCAGCCCCAGCCCACGACCTTTCCTGCCGCAAAATATTTTTCAGAGAATCTGACTGAATATTGTGTGTTTTCGTTTCGCCTTCAGAAACAATTTTCATCAGGTGACGAACAATGCCAATAAATGCCATCTTGAGTTTCCTCACAATTCTGTGGGAAGTTCAGTCTCACATGCCGGTGTTCTTGTTTGGGCAAGAATTCAGACAAACTGGGGCTCCTTGTCGGGTTTACTCTGCACAAATGAGCACTTGAAATTTCTGCGTTTTTGCGACGATTGTATGTTTCGGGAACCAACTTGTTGAAAAACTAATTTTGTGATTGTGCAAAAGAGAAGTGTGTTTTGGTGAAAGTTCGCGCACTCCACGCGGCGCGGGAAACCGCACCAGTGCCCGGCCACCACAAGTTTGTGACAACACAACGCGTGAGAACTTTGATGACGTCTGCTTCGTCAGGGTGACGTCACGTCGCAATTCCCACGAGACGTTGCGAATCGGCGGTGTCGCTACGTTTGCGGAAAATACGCGACGCGCCAAACTTTTGCTGATCGCAAAAAACAATCTTCAGCAATAAATTTGGCTATCAAATCCTCACAAAGATTGCGGTACGTCAAGTAGTTGAAGCAAAAACATTTGTGCAATGCTAACGGCTGAATAAATGTTTGATCCCCAATAGGACTTTTTGTGGACAACACGCTCCCTTATCAGTGGTGTTGACATGGAGATTTGTAACACAGGACCGTGGTCGCCTCAAACAACTGAGCAGTGAAGAAACATGGCAGAGTTGCTGAATACATGACACAGTAAACACAAATCGAAATTTTCTTCTCGTGCGCGAAGGTTTGTTGAATGTTTTGCAACGTTTTTCGTTTGGTGTGTCTGTGTTGTGGTCAGCCAAACATTTTGGATTCGTGATTTTGAAATATCGGGTTCAAAGAAATGTATGTGAAGTGTCTTTCGGTTTCAAAGATATGTGTGAAGTGTCTTGTTTCTTGTCTAGTTTCCCGACAACGACTCTGAAGTGTGGTTGTTTTGCAAGTAGGCGGGTGAAAACCTGTGACGCGTTGGGACACATCGAGATTGTACGATGGTGAGTTCTCTTTCGCTTTCTTTCCGAATTTGCCGTCGTGCTTTGCTGGATGGAGAAAATTTGTTCTGCTTTCATTTTTGTGTTCCGAGCAGAACAGGGATTGCGTGAAGCCGATTGCATGGGCATTTCCTTTCAATCCGTGTCAATTTTTCAGCCCGTAAAAGGGGGAGGCGCGTCCACTACGAAACCAAAGTCGCGAAAAGGCACCGGAACCTCACGAAGTCGATCGCGCAGCACCAGCCCGAAGAAACAACAGAAGAAACAACAGAAGAAATCGGCAAACAAAAAGAGGTCTAAACTAGCGACTGACAAGCCAGAGAAAAAGCCGGTCGACATGTTGGACCCAGCTGCGATGACGAACTTGTATTACATCGCGCACGGGCCTGTGGAAGCGCTCGAGTTTCGAGGCTTCCACTGGCCAGACGCGCCCAAAAAGAAGAAAGGCGGCAAAGGGAAGAAAAAGAAAAAGTGACACAAAGAACAATTTTCCAACCAAAGTTGTCTTGACTTCAAGACAATTTCTTTTCATTTTCGAGACGCATGACAAGCAACGTTCGTGTGGCACCCAGGACGTTAATTGTTCTCGCTTGAACCGACGGTTTTCGCAACCTCCTGGGGTTGAGATGTCGAAGTCGTCAACACAAGATTTTCACCCGACGGATACTCTTTTGACATGATGCCAACCAACCGTTGTGCGCGCACAGTTGTCTTTGTGAGAACTTCAAATCCAGTTTTGAGAGTTCAAACTTTCGGCAAACTTCAAATTTGCCACCCCACTTGCCAAAATCTGTTTTCCAGTGCCAAACCAGCGATGTGTGCGTCAGCTTTACCAAAGAATGCACGTGGATGTTCAAAATACATCGTTTTTACAATGTCTTGGTTTGTTCCATCAACCTGAACAAAGAACACATCTACCTCTCGTATTTTTCTCTTGGAACCGAAAACGCGCTGTTTCCCACACAGGACATATGATGGCCTCCAACTTCTGACTAGTTTTCTCCGAGAAATCAACTTGACACACGTACAAACATATTCTGTGACCTCAGACCACGACTGCTGCGGTTGGTTCTTGGTCCCAGCGCAACAGAAAGGTTTCTTCAGCTCTCCTGCTGCAGACAATGAACGTGTCCTTGTGATCACCAAAGGAAGGTTGAGGGAGTACTTGGATCTTCCTCATGTTGGCGGCCGCACTTCCATTCATCCAGTGAGAACTTGGTCCCAGTCAATTTGATTTGAGAAAACTTCCACTTCCAACCACCGCTCATAGTTCTCCATGAATTCTTCGCTCAGTTCGACCTTCTGTCCCAGCACGCTTTGCAGGCAGTTGTCGACGGGTTGGAATTCAGGGTCGACTCCGTTGGAGCCGTAGCGTCTGTTGTTGAAGCGGTCGACGCATGCGCGAAGCGCGCACTCCTCCGCCTGGAAGTCCCAAGGACGCGCGTCCATGTCTGAAACGAGACAAACATTTGGCTTGAAAGAAAACTTCAAGTCCCGAGTGATTCCACTTGATCTCTTGTTTCGTTTGAGAAGTCCACTCGAACTGAACAAGACTTCAGAAGGGAGCACCCGAGTTTTCAGGGGAAAATAAACAGTGCGATCAAAGTAATCCAAACACGAATCTTTCGAGCGCAGGACAAAACACGAAAACGCAACAGGAGAACTGACAACAGAACGCACAACGTCGTACACGCAGGTGTTGCCAGGCTGCAGGTTATTCCTGCAATCGAGTATCCGCTTTGTGCGTGGAAGCGAAGCAGATGTCCTGAACAAGACGGTTTTGTGAATGTTACGAATTCTTAAGTCTTCATGTGAACTGCAAACGTCGCATCAATGAGAACACCGAATGACTCTCACCGTTGCCGTACGCCCAGTCGTCGTTCAGTCGATGCCGCACTTTCTGATAGATGGCGCTCATCGTCTTCATGTTGGATTTGCGCCACTGCCGACCCAGGTACTTGGTCTGAATCGAATGAGCATTGAAACAAGTGGAGATTTGGCTCTTGCCAGCAAGCGAGACAGTTCTTTTCCACTACGCGAACATTTGCTTAACAACTCTTGGACTGACCTGCATCTTGAGCAGCTTGAGGACGTAGAGCTGCATCATGGCCTGCTTCACCTTGAGCGCCCGCTTCAGGATCGGCGCTGATTTGAACACAACCAGCATCTGCGAATGACGGTATTCGTTGGGATGTGATTGTTCTCGATACGGTTCCCACAATGTACCGGCAGTTCAAATTTCCAGTTCTAAGATTTGTGTTGAGGTCTGCGTGTCCATTTGATACTGCGCCGCGTCATTGTTGGAATGTGCGGAAGGGATCCGAAATCAAACCACCAGCAAAGAACAGTTACCATGGTGCGTGAGTGTTTCCACTTGGTCAGTTTGTTGAGTATTCGCAACAAGTTGATGCAGGAGAAGAGGTTGCGCCAGCAGTACTGTTGATTATCGCCCGCTTCCTGTGAAAACGGGACAAAGAGCAGCGATGTGAAGGCTGATCGTGAACTGCTTCAAACTATGAACGACAGAACACGGCACGTGTCATCCACGTTTCCTCAACAACAGGGTGTTACCCGCAACCTGGTCACATTATTTTCTCTCCCTTACTCCATTGTAATCTCATGAACATGCAAGCGGTCTTCACATGCTCACAATTCGAACCGTGGTCAGTAACACCTGGTTGGTTGTTGAGAAGACGAAAACATCGTTTCAACTTTAGTCTGGAGTTTTCAGACTGATTCTCAAACAAGCCACCACACACCACTCTTAATTTGAAACAAACTAAAATTTCAACCCTTCCATTGTCCTTAGTCACAGAGGAAGGATGAATGAGCAACGAGAATGTGGCAATTCATCCCACAGGTTGGAATACGCGTGCCGCAAACCCACTCTACTGTTCTCATGCTGCTTTCGAACGGAGACATTGGCTCGCAAGTAAAAAAACAAACCAATCAATCGAAACTAAGAAGTCATAAATACCATGATGTTCTTTTCCTAAAAAAAGCAATGGTGGCAAAGCACAAGTGAATCACACGGGAGTGAGTAGAGGATCTGCAGATGATGCTCCTGGGCACCGCACCTCGTGGCACTTTTGGGGCCTGAAGGCGTATCTCGAGTGCAATTCAATTCTACAAAAATCTCCACGGACTTTCCCAAAAGGCTTTTTGTTTTAGTGTTCTTCCCTCAGACAGGACAAAGCGCAACAAAACAGAAGAAAGTTACCAGGCTTTCCGCTGTGAGTTCAGGCTGATCTCCGATCACACAGCACGGGTAGTCAATCAGTGCTATGCTGTGGAAAAAGAGACAATTCTTCCAAGTGAATCGCACTGTCGCCGACTCGCGCACAGCCTGAAGCAATTTGACTTTTCCACTCACGCGAAAACAACTCCCGTCAGACATCCTCACCTGTTTTTGGCAGTGACGTAAGAGTTGATGTTTTGGTTGAAGAATTTGAGCACCAGGGGAATGCAGTTGGCGAACACCAGGTGCTGACTCATGTACTCGAACTGGAAAACAAAGAATCCTGATTCACTTCAAACCAATGACACCCCCAGCAACCTCAACATTTACCAAAGAAACTTCTGCGATTTCCATGTGCCTCACCTGGTAGATGTGGTTGAGTTTGAGGTGTTTGAGGAGCAGCAGGAGGAGCCCCGAGATCGCCTTGACGATGATCTCCTTGTGGCGATTCACGTCGATACCCAGCTTCATCGACTGCAACACGGTGGTGCTGAAACAAGAAAGTGGCACTTGAGAACACGGCCACGTTTCGCGAGAAATCTGTGAATCGCCGATCCAGGGTTAATTAAACTCACGGCATTTCCTCCGGCAGAACGTCAGCGAGGATGTTGATGGAGTCAGTCTTCGCTTTGGAGGTCGGCGCAGCCGCCAGCAATATCTTCAACAGCGCGATCTGCGATTCACAAGAACAAGAGCTCCTACTATGTGCCAACAGATTCTGGATTGACGCGAGTTGGTCTTCGTGGAGCTGACTGTCCTTTGGCTCGGCGTGTGACAAAACATACAAGACTTGAGCTCACCATGTACTGAGGCAAGTTGGGGAGCATGCTCCTGTACATCACTTCCATCGGCGTCTCCTTGATCTCCGACTCTTTCTGCAACCAGACACAGAGCGTTTTGTTTCTTGTCAGAGGAAAAAGTTTGTTTTTTTTTTGGCAAAGTCCTTCGCTGTCGAATTGATACCAAAGCGCACACAGGAAACAAACCTTCGAGAGCGGGTTTCGAGAGAGCTCCTCTTCGCACTTGATCTGTATTTCCGACAGGGAGATGTACAAATGCTGAAAATGACACGAAACCAGCAACTTATTCAAGCGTCCGTGACGCAACAGGGAGTTTCTTGATGTTCGCCAAAGAGATGTTGGCTTGTCAATCTGGAGTGAACGAATTTCAAAAACACCTTTGGTGTTCAGAACAGACGTAGACCTGTACCTGTTTCAGAACTTTGACTCCTTCGTGTATGGAAGGTGGAAGTCCAGCCAGAGATACGCTGTCGTTGGCAACTTGCAGCCCTACAAACTTGGCTCGTGTGTGGTCCAAGAAGTGCTCCAGATCTTTTTGCCTGAAGGCGAAGTAGAACGTGATGGCTTCTCACAAATCTTCTTTTCATGAGAATCAGGATACGAAAGGTCGCACAAGCCCCACATAGCAAATTCGCACACGCTGGAGTGGCCCACATCTCACCTGACTTTCGGCGTCCAGGGCAGTCCCTTGGAGGGCGCGGGGGTGCTGGGGCGGGGCGGTGTCGGCGGCAGGTCCTCATCCGAGCCGGCGTTCATCATTTCGAGCTCGGCGGAGATCTCGTCCTCGCCGTTCCCGTTGTCGAACGGGTCCGACATGTCGTACATGCCCTGCGCACCGCGGAAGAACGTTTCACAGTTTACGTCACACAGTTTGAAAATGAAACCATTGTCGGTGTGACAATTCGCAGTTCAGCTCTTCAGTCGAATCAAAAAAAAAACCACACGTTCCAAATTGAAATTCGGAAACGCAATACACACACGTGACATCAACAAACACCACACGACAACAAGAAAGGCACACGTGGGCCTCACATCCGAATAGAGTGCTGGTGGGAATATCTTACAAGAGCGTGTGATGAAAAAAATTTTCATGGTGGTAAAATGCAAAACAGAAAGCAGGAAAACTCGCCAAGCCAATGTTTGGAGCGTCATGTCGTTGGGCCAAACGGAACATTCAGCGCACGGACACATGAACGCACAAACGTGAAGGAAGAGGCAAGAAGCGTGATAGTTTACCAAACCTACTCTTCGGGCGCGCGTGTTGCGGGACCGGTTCGGCATCTGCTGCTCGATGAGGTCGGCGGCGGAGGCGGGAGGTGACGCCGCGCGCATGTGCTTACAAACCTGTGACAAGCAACGATCAGAGGTTCCAGCAAGAGTCTTACAAAAGGCGTCCAGCAACATCCGCACGGCGTGATGTGGTGACTCTGCTGAAAGTCTCGTCTTACAACGTGCTCAGTGTGCTCATCAGTGTACCTCAAAGCACCGACTTTTGATGCATTTCAACTACTGCATTTGCTTGCTGTGCGCAGAGTACCTCGTGAGTGTCCTCGGCGAGAGGAGCGAGATTCGCAGCAACTCGCGCTTCGTTTTTCAGCGTGTAGTAGTCCTTCAGTCCGCCCAGTATCACCTGAAACACACAGCACGACAGCGGACTCGTTGCAGTGTAGTCATGACAAAGATGAACTTGGACTGGTCAAGAAATGTGGACTATTTCTCAACTGTCCAAGATTTTGTTGCAGGAAATGGCGAACTCACCAGGACAACTTTCCACAGCAGCAACAAAACTTTCTTCATGGGGAAGTGCGGGGCGGAGCCGCTGCAGAATTTGGTCACCATCCCGAACAGAGTGACGCTCAGACACTCCTCGCCCACAATCGGCATAGCTGCACAGAAATCAAAAGGAAATTTAACAGTTGCACTCGAGAACTACATAGATTTCTGACACAGGACTTTCACGAGAAAAGAGAAACTTTCAAATGCTGGCTCTGGATCACGGTTCAGATCCTCGAGGAAACCTATCACAGGCTGCCGGTATTTCCGCTGACCAACACAGACTCCCAAAGCAACCAAAAAAGCTAAATTTATACAACACTTCACGCAACACTGTCATGATATCCAGGCACTGGTGATGCCACTCACTGAGCTCGGCCCTGAACAGTTCGCGCGCTTTCTTCAGCTCGTCGGAGTCGCTGTCATCCTCAATGCGCATCGTCTCCACCATCACGTACATCACGTTTAGAAGGATCCTGCAAGACACACAGAACATCAAAACACTGCTGATATCCATGTCCCACAAAGGTGGACAAAACAAGTCTCGATCTCGTTTTTTGGCGAGGAATGCGGATTTGGGCCCGTTCTACTTGAGTGCACCAATGCGCCGCACATTGCATTTCATGATTCAAAGCTGACAAGTCTGATGCAGACTGAAACTGTGAAATTGTTTTCAAATTGCAGATGATTGCTTGCTCACCGGAGATCTGTGCTGTCGGCGAGAGAAACAGCGGGTTTCCGCAATGCTGTCGATGCTGCCATGCCATTTCTGAAATGTACCCAAAACTTGAGAACAAACAGAAGGTACCAAAAATCTTTGTCCTGTTTCCGATGGCACGACACATGAAGGCTTCTGCATGCTCGCAAATGCATGAGTCCTGCGAGTTCACACGATTTGGCCGTCCATTTCCTCATCATTCCACTGAATCTTATCGAAACAAGTTTGCACTGACTCGATTTCCATGTTGAGGAGCTCGACGAAGGTACTGAAGGTGCCGCATTCCTGCAGCAGGAACACGTTGTGCCGCGCCCATTTGTACTGGTCCTCCTCCACCTCGCACTCTCCGAAACAACCTGCAGTGAAGCGTACAAACAAGCTATTTGGGCGAACACTGAAGCGGTCAGAGAAGCAACCTGTCTCCCTCTTTCCTTGTCTTCATCTGCCAACCAGTGTTGTCTTTGGCTTGAAAATTTGAAAATGTCACGGTGAAGTGCACTTTTCGTGTGAGCAACTGTCGTCCTCAGTGTATCCCCAGTGTTTGACGGCGGTACGCACCCTGCGCGAGGTAGAGGATGGCTCGGACGGCCGCCATGCGTTTGTCTCTCTCCGACACGTCGGTGGCGTTGAGCAGCCGCAGCATGTGTGTCCGGCGGGCGTCGTCGCTCAGCTCCCGCCACCGCTCCTTGACTGCCAATCACATCATGAAGGTTTGGGTTGTCGAACAACACAACTTGAGTACGTCTCCGGCAGAGAAATCGCCCGTCAGTCTCCCCAAGCAAGTCCAGAACTGAGGTGAAAGGGGTGGGGATGGGGGTGGGGTTCCAACCTTTTGCAAGGTGAAGCAGAAAAACACCCGCGTGCAGCGCAAAGTCTGAGGGGGGGGGGGTTTCAGAAATGGGGTCGGGAGGCCAGGTCCTGTGCCACCCTCACCCTTGAATGGTTGTGCGAGAGACGGACTGGCAACACTGTCCTGTGTGTCAGAAGTGGGATCTCGTTGGATTAGCTCTACGTACTGTGTCCTTCAAGTGATTCCTCGAAGCATTTCTTGTTCTGCAGGAACTCTGGTTCTTCGGTGTAACTGTACAGTTCTGAAATGAAAGCAGCAAATGAAAGAAAGTGTGCGATGCAGGCTGATCTACCGTCAGTTGGGTCGGTCCAGATTCTTGAAAACGCGGAAAAGCTCGCTTGTCTTGCAAATCGACATGTCTATGAAAAGACCCTGTTTGACAATCCACAGGCCAAAAGCCGTGACCACTTAGAACTGCGGAGAAACAGCTTGTTGATTCCACTCTTTGAATGTTGAGTTGACAGGAACTGTTGTTTGCGAAAACTTTGTACAGGAACAGACCTGCGACCTCACTCTGGTACCGGTCTGCATCTTCGTAGACGAAATCCAGATCAGGAGCTTCACTCAACACCTGCGAGATGACAGAGAAACCATGAATTGATCCATGTTGACTCAGGCCCACATCAAAATCTGCACCAAACAGGTGTTCAAACGAATCAATGGTGACTGTTTTCATTTTGAGTGGTCTCATTTCCCATGAAAATGAGGCTTAGCGAAAAGCCAGGGTGTTCCCACAAAATCTTTAGGACAAGCAGTTTTCCTACTGTCAACTATTTACCTCAGATTCTCCTCTGGGACGCCGCAAGAGCTCCCTAAGCTTCGGCAAACCTCTTTTGCCGAATTCGCCGTCCATGTTGAATTGCACGCCACCTGCCGGCAATGAGCGATACTGGGGACGTTGTGAATTCGCATCCCGACACTGGCGCCACCCGGCGGATACATGTTCGGCATCGACAGATTTGTTTGTGCGCCGTTTCGTGCATGTATCTCCCGAATCATCGTTTGTGTTCAGTGGCGGTCCTGATCCCCATTCAAGCACAGAATAAATGTGTCCGAGAGTAGTCTGCGAATTCTCGAGCTCACAGCCCCAAAAAATAAGATATTCTCTGAGACCTAGATCTACTCAGAATATACTCTCGGTCCGCGAATCTAGAATTCTCAAACACAAACAGACAAGCAAAAACAATACTGATGTATTTGACACGTTTTCAAATTTTGGGTGGTCCCGTTGGCCGAATCCTGGTTTCGAGTGCGAGGTCGATCAGTTCATCGCAAAGACACACAGTTCAACGAACACATTTATTTGTGATTCAACTGTCGCAGACAACCACTCCGGCCCGCAGGCCAGTGCCGTAGAACTCTGCATCAATGGTCGTCTTGGCAAACAAGTTTCCGATGCTGCGAAGAAAACCTGTTCGTGACAGTCAACAAGACAGGGTGGGGCCTGCGCTGTTTTCCACCCAACACACCTCCCAGAACGTTGCCGATACCACACACTGGTGACTGAGGAAGCTAGAAGCCCGCTTTCTTCTTCCCACGTCCCCGCCCAGCCTTCGGCTTGCGGCCTCGCTTTTTCTTGTCGTCAGCGCCCAAGTTCTTGAGCACGCAGCGTGGACAGAACCACTTGTCGTCAGAAGGTTCAGCTGTGATATTCACGCACACCCTGCAAAAGAAAACAACCAACATCAACACGACTATCCCCTGAGTGCTCTCGGCGTTGGCACAAGATGCAATCATCCTGTTCCGTTCCATAAGCAAATGCATTTTCGCATAACTTTTGCTGAATAAATGCCAGAAATTGCACGTGATAAGCTCTACTGACCAGTGGTACCAGTCGTCGCACGTGTCGCAGCCAATCATCGGGCTCCCGTCGTCCGGCATCTTACACGAGGGGCAGATCCAGATGATGTCCCCTTTCTCGTCCTGCACAATACCAGACTCAATTGTAACAAATGATTTCTCAAAATGAGAACAACAGTTCAACGAAACAGCAGGCGCAACTCACATAGATTTTTCCTTGTGTCTCCATGATGATGGCTCTGGAACCTTTCTTCACTCTTGCCACAGGCGTCGCCACCACCGGTGGTGGGGGCTTGGGGTTGGAGGCAGGTCTCGGCGGAAGGTACGATTCAGCTTTGGGCGGCGCAGGCGCTGTGTACGAGTGGCCCTTAGAGGAGGGTGGGGGAGGAGGAAGAGCCACGCCACCGGCGCCCGCGAACCTGGGCGGGGTGCGGCCGGTTGGCGAGGGCGAGCGGGACGAGCTGGAGTCGTCCAGAGACGGTGAGCGCAGCACCGAGGTGAGCGGGGAGCGGGGCCCGCCCGGAGACTCGGAGGGCCGCCGCCCGAGCGCTGGCGACGGCGTCCGCGGCACCGTGCTGTTGCTCGGAGACGAGGAGGGCGACGTCGGGCGCAGCGGAGACATGTGGTACGGAGACACGTCTGGGGAGCGATTCCCGATCGGGGAGAGACTGGTGGGTCTCGGGCTGACGGAAGCTGGGTTCGAAGGTGCAGACGCCAGAGGCTTGATCAGCCTGCAACACACAGAATTGTTGGGTGCCGATATTTGATGTACGAGAGTTCATTCAAAATTTTCTGCTGCCAAATTGACTGAATCAAGACAATAAAACAACTCACAGTTTGGGAATGCCGCCGCCCTCCGGTTTGGTGTCTTGACCAGACGGACTGGATGACACACTGACCCCTCCATCGCCGCCACCAAATCTCAGCAGCAACTTCGGGACCGTTGCTCCCTCCTTTTCCTGACAAACAATAGCTGCGGATGTGAGATGAATTTGACTGGCCAGCGGGCCTGCAGAGCATCGACACTGGATGTTTTGGACCCAAGTTGCTTGGAACAGAATACACACAAGCGCACTGCTTCCAGGTCACAAATCTGTTGAACTTTTCTTTGTTTACTTTTGTTGCAAAAATCAAAAGTCAAACCTTTTTGTCCTTCTTCTTGTCTTTCTTCTTCGATGATTTCTCCTTCTTTCGCTCTTCCTTGCTTTTTTCCTTGTCCTTGTCTTTATTCTTCTTTTTCTTCTTCTTCTTTTCGTCTGTTTTGCTGTCGTCGGACTTTCCTCCCATCTGAAGTGATCGTTTGACATGGACAAGCTGTTCACGACTTGCAATCATGGCAAAAGACAACCCGACTCACGTGTCTCTGAACGCGAATTACTGACCTTGATGGTGAACTTGGTGGTTCCGCCCCCGACGGAGATCTTCATGGGCGCGACGGTGGGGAGCGGCTCGGGAGACGCCGAGGGCGGGAGGCTCGGCTCGGCAGAGGAGGGGGCGCCGCCGCCCGCGCTGGGCGGGGAGAAGCTCGTCGGCGAGAACGGGGGAGATCCCGGCATCTTGATGCTCAATCCTGCCGACTCCGGAGACGGGAAATCAAATCTGCAAAGAACAGTACAAAGTGTCAGTGGTATTTGCAAGCAGATGCCTGGCAGCACAAGGTTTTGGATGACGGAGTTGAGGCAAAAGACTGAGCGACGTTTGTTGTTTCACGGCACCATGTTTCACTTGCCAGAAAGTTACGAAACAACCACAAGAAAACAACACCACCATACCACCAAATGGCAGATGTTTTTTCCGTGAGTAACAACAACTTCACAGAAGTATTTCTTCCTGAATATGGGAGGGCAGGCGTGTCAATTTGACGCTTTGATAATCAGGTCATTTTGAAACCCTTTCACCCTGTTCGTCAAACCACAACTCGACAGGACGGGAACTCGACTCACGGCGGGCAGTTTTCCATACTTTTGGAAACTGCAACTTGATGTGGTTTTCAGCTTTTTGTTTTGAGCCATGTCAGTGACTTTCACTCAAATCACACGAGTTTGTCTGCGGCTTCTTCAGCACACTGCGCATCGGTAACAGCTGCATCCTTTTTGAGCTGCAAGCTTCCGTCGGTTGACACTCACCGCCTGATATCGTCGGGCGTCAGTTTGGCCAGCTCCACCTTGGGCCACTCAGGGGAACTAATGTCACGCGGCTGCTGCTTCTGTTTCTTTTTCTTCCCACTAGACGGCGCCGCTTTAGGCGGGGCTCCGATCTTGATCTTCAGCTTCGTTGCCTTCTCCTTCTTGGCTGGGCGACCTCTCTTCTTTGCTGCACACGTGAATATTCGTGAAGGATAATCAGCGAACAAGCATCTAAGTTCACAGAAATGTGTTCCGAGAAAAGTGGGTATCTTCAAGCAGATATTCGACAGTTTACTGCAGGAAACCCGGCTGGGGTTCAAAAGGAGATCAAAACAGGGATTTGCAATTTGACTTGCGGTGCACTGAATCTTGCTCCCAATCTGGTGCACAGGTCGGAACATTGTAAAATAAAAAGAAGCTGCACTGCACAAGCAGCACGAAAATCCCATCTGAATCAGCGTGCTTACGCGACTTGGTTGGTGACTCGGTGACCGTGGCTGCTGGTGGTATGAAGGAGGGTACGGGCGGAGCAGCCGGCGCCACTGGAGGAGGAACGGTCGCTGCTTCCGGAAACGTCTCCACACCAACGGAGATGTTCAGCTCTCCGTCACCCTCGTCGTCACTGAAGGCGAACTCGTCCTTCGAGTTGTCCTGCGAGAATTGGACACAGAAACGATGCCATTGATTCTCAATCGTGAGCTGGGAAATCGAACGAAGCGTCAGGCTAATCGGACACAAACGTCGGAAGGTGAGTTTTTAAAAGACGCCAAAGGCGCCCACCTTGTCCATATCCTGAATTTTCTCTTGCACAGACTGTGCGAGGAACGAGAAGTCGTTGTCGTCGTTGTCCGTGTCGGACGCACTGAAGTGGAACGCATCGAGCTTTTGTTGCGCTGTCATGGAAACTGACGCCGAAGCGGGCGGGGTCATGGTGACGGAGGCGGGAGCAGGCGGCGCGCTGGGCGGCGGGGACCAGGCGGCCGAGGCGGGAGACGACGATTCCACCTCCTTCTGAAGATCCTGCTCAAAGATGAACAACCAACTTGAACTCTGAATCATCACGCGTGTGTGTGTGCACGCTTCATTTCGGCTGTCATCACTCCTTCGACGCACCTGATTCTCCACTTCTGGCTCGGGAGGAGCTTCGGCCGTGGTTTCATTCTGAGATTCGTACGAACTGAGCGGGACCGGCTCAACTTCCGACGTCTCCACTTCGGGCGTCTTCGGTTTCTCCAGCTCTGTACACGAAATGTCGAACGACTGTCAATCATCTTCCATATCTGCAGCGTCACAACTGAAGCAAGCAGCTCGTGCCTCCCAAACATCTCGGCATCCTGACCTTCTGGCTCGGGTTTGATGATGTCGTCCGGCGCCGGCTGGTCCGGCTCCGTCAGCGGCGGCCCCGGCGACACGGCGAGCGGCGGGCCGGGCGACACGGCGTCCTGGTAGTCGGAGAGCGCCCCGTCCGGCTCCTCGTGCTCAGCCGCCTCTGCCAAACGAAAACAACACGGAATTTTCACACTATCACCTGGTAAGTACAAAGAAGTAGGTTACTTCGAATACCACGAGCACGCCGACTTTGGCATGTCTTGACAAGGGTGAAACAAAATTCTCAGCGTGACAAATGTGGGTCTTGGTTCTTGCCTGTAGGTGCCGGAGATGGAGTCTGCGGAGGCATTTCGTGCAGGGGTAGAGGTTGCGCGCCCTGGAACTCGGGCTCCCCGGTAACCTGCGCGAGTCCCCCGTCAGGGGGCAGCGGCTGCTGAGTCAACATCTCTGACAGCGCTGCAGCAGCTGCTTTGGCGTGTTGTTTCTTGTGTAGCATTTTCTTGAGCTTCAGCTTGCTGCCTTTCTCCTTCTGATGAAAAAAAGGAAGATCGTGGTGGTCGGGGTTTGACACGTGCACTTCATTCGTTTGTTCTTTTCGAAATGACGACGCAGCAATGATCGGTTTTCCCTGTGTTGTACCTTGCTCTTCTTCTCTGGTTTGTCCGGTTTTCTTGGCCGCCCTGGAGACTTCTTTTCTTTGGAGAGTTTGTCACCCTTGATTTTGCCGGGTGACTTCATCTTGGGCGACTTGAGAGGAGATTTGACTGGAGATCGGGCCGGTGACCTCTTGGGTGACCTCCCGGGTGATCTGGACAAAGATGACCTTCCGGGAGATCGGCCTGGTGACCTGCACGCACAAAAACATGAAGGAGACAATGATTTTGAAATTTTCGTCTCCCAGACTGATTTCTTGTGCACAGGATCAGCCTGGAAGCGACAATAAATTCTTGTGACTGCGTTTGCAGGCTGGCAATATTCAGCACAAGGCATTACCTGGGCGATCCAAGGTTGATGCTGATGTGAGGCATCTTCTTGGGGGAACTCCCTCGAGGGGATTTCCTTCCGCGAGGGGATTTTCCGTCAGCAGTGATGGGGCCATCCGGCAGGATGGTAACTGAAGGGTTCGTTTTGAATTTCTTCAACCTGTGCTTCAGCTTCTTCTTCCTGACATGGGCAACTATGTGCTGGACTGGCAGTGCTGGTGCCACAGGAGCCACGTCTCCGGACGGTGTCAAAGGGTCCATTTGTGGTGTCACGATTGCAGGGCTCTTCAGTTTCTTTTTGAGCCCTTTCTGCTTCAGTTTATTTTCCTTGAAAGTTTTGATCTTCTTCTTGAACTTTCCTTTGTTTCTGGCAGGTCCAGGCAGTTTATCACTGGCGGCTGCGTCTGTGGGTTTCACAATGTCCTCGGTGCCAGTCAACACAAGCTCCGGTTTCTTGGCACCTGGGATGAGATCCTCCATGGCGCCGTAGCGCATGTGGGCATCCATGGCTTCACTGGAGATGGCGGTGTGCGCATAGTGTGGCGACGACGGCGGACTGCTGTCGAAGCCGTCTACTCCAGCGCCAACTGGGCGCACAGGCGGCGGTGACCCGACGGAAATCTCCGAGTGGACAGACGACGTCGACATGAGGCGAGTCGGGGGAGCCTTGGAGTCGGCTAACTTCCCAGCTCTGGTCAAAAACACGTTCTATTGCGTGGGTTACCAGCTACCACAACGAATCGAGACCCTTTCAGGACAAAAGACTGTTGCAAACTTTACAGAGCAACTGCAACTGGCGCACCTGACAGGAGTGAGGAGACCGCTGTCCGCGACCACGATGCCTTTCATCTGGTACTGCGAATGACCCGCTTCTTCTGGCAGCATCCTGAAACACACATGGCATGTCAGAGGATTCCACTTGTCACGGATGCACGTGGGCCTGCATCAGATCTGAATACCCTGCTGACACAACTTACCGGACTTTCTTGGCAGCAGGTGCGTCGGTGGGTCCGGTGTATGGCCGTTTCTCCACCCCGACCGTGGGCGAGTCCCGCGTCGCGGCTCCGGCTGCACTCGGAACCGTCCCGACATTGGTTGAGCCTGGGACCCCGTCCAGTGTTGCGGAGCCTGAGTCGAGAACTTCATCTGAAAACAAAATACCTTGAAATCAAAATCGGAGTTTTCTGCGTCCTTAACCGCTCTCTCCACAGTGACTGAATCTTCACGTGGAGAGCAAATAGTCCAGAAAGGCTGACAACGAAAACATCTTCAGCATGAAACTCAATGTAATGCTCTCGTGATTGCACCCACCATCCCACTCAGGGTTCATCGGAGGCAAGTGGTCGTGGATGTGCTCCTCCCTCTCGGCCAGTTCGCGACTGTTGGGTCGCGGGAAGCGAAGCTGGTCCGGCCGTTGCACCGGGTACTGCGGGAGCTGCAACGAGCAAACATTATTTGTAGCAACATCAGAAACAAAAACAGACGCCACCTGTCTGCACGTGTTTTGTCGTTTTCTGTTCATTTCAGGTTCACTTCACGCAGCTACGACTGCCCCCCTCGTGAAACGGGTACCACAAAAAAATTCGCATATCACAGGACACATTCTGCACAGATCTGCGCAAAGGTCGACACTTTACGAGCAGCTTGGAAACACAATCGAGCACTGAGTGAACAGCAGATCTCTACCTTGTGAGCGAAGGGAACAGCATCAACATGCTGCACGTAAGCTTCCAGCTCATCCAGACGGATGTTGTGGTCCTGGAATGAGAGCCCCAGGTCGTCCAGGTTCGGATCCGTCCGCCCGACTGCGAAAAAAGGAGCGAAAAACGTCATTTGTAGTGCAACACTCAAAACTTTCGAGCACCATATTCCAAAAACAACAAAGACCAACTGTTGAATCTGAAATTTTGAACGGGTACAATTCGTTTTCCTTGATTTAGTTCGACAAGATAGCATGTCCACTCACACTGCTCTGAGTATCTGTGCGTGAGACGGCCCAAACTGAGGATGTATCTCTCGAGCACGTCCGTGAGCACCTCCATCGGTGTGCTCTGCATCGCCTGCCATCCCAACTGCTGTGAGATCTGCGCGACGCACACGCGCAACACCGCGCGGTTGAACTCTGTTGTCATTGTGCGTCGCAAGACACCTGCAAACAATTGAAAAGAAAGTAGTTTTGTTCGAGGACTCTCAATCAGAGTTTCCACTTGTCAGACTGGAATCCACATGGTTTTTCTGCGGCTCAAACGGCTTGTCAGCACACTTGACATTTTTCTCTTGTGTGTGTGTGTGTGTGTGTGTGTGTGTGTGTGTGTGTGTGTGTGTGTGTGTAGGTGTGTGCAAATGGGTGTGGTTGTTTCTCGTGCGTGTGTGTGTGTGTGTGTGTGGAGGTGTGTGCAAATGGGTGTGAAGGGGAGAGAAGATCGACCGGCAGATGTTTCTGTCGGCCTCCAGACGAACACTTCCGAGGTCAGACGCTTTCAGGGGTCTCGGAAACGCGGCTCCAAATGTACTCGGAGGACTAAATACAGGTTGACAACTTGACACGGATCTCACCGTGCAAGTCTTCACCTGACGGTAGACTCTATCGAAAAACACTGGAGCTGGGTTTTCCAACACGATTCTAACAGAATCTTGACCGTTTGTTCCCCAAACAAGAAGTCGCTTCATTTGTAAATTGGACCCAAAATGGCAGTTTTGAAGAGAATTTTCCGGCAGGTTACAAGCTCAAACTCAAACAATGTTGCGGATCTTCAAAAGGAAACCACAGAACAAAAGTTGAAATTGGGGATGATTGTCATCCAATTGATGCCAGTTGTTGCGAAGTCTGAAGAAAGCAAGATGCACAGAAGATGGCAACAGTTTGCCGAACAAATGATCGCACATGTACCTTAGAGCAAGATTTCCCACTGCACACGTAATTTGAGGCGATATTTTCAGCCTATTCCCACGAAAATGCTCTAAACTTCCCCGTCTCCATCTCCCTTTTCGAACTCAAACATCTTCTATTATCGCTCGGTCAAATCGTTCCGAATGCGCGTGCGCGGACTTGCGCGCTGGATTCTGGGAAAAATTCTTTCGGCAGGCGAGGTAAAGGAACGAGGAAAAAAGAACGATTTTCGTCTGTTCCAAGTGATATATTCTCCAACCAAGGCAAGAGCAAATTCATTTATTTATGTGGTGTACGCAACATCGGTGTTGTTGCAGTTGAGCAAGTTCTTTGTTCTTTCTGGGACGTGAAATTGTGCGTTGCTACAGAAGCCATCAAAGTTTCGTGTTGCACCTGTTACAGGTGTTGTGGGTGAATCTTGCCTCACATTTACGAAATCCATTTCGGTGTCTTGAATGGCACAGGATTCTTTTTATCTTGCAGCTTACCACAGAACGTGGGCACCAGAATGGGGTTCTTCGATGGTTTTCTCCGAATGCTGGGCATGAAGAAGAAAGAGGCGAACGTGGTGGTGGTTGGTTTGGACAACAGTGGCAAGTCCACCATTCTGAATCAGCTCAAGCCAGAAGAAGCGAGAGTCCAGGATATTGTGCCCACGATTGGGTTCAACGTGGAAAAGTTCAAGGTTCGCTCTTTGGAAGTGACAGCATTCGACATGTCTGGCCAAGGAAGGTACAGGGATCTGTGGAAAGCCTACTACAAGGACTGTCATGGGATCATCTTTGTCATTGACAGCGGCGACAAACTGCGAATGGTTGTCGCCAAGGATGAACTTGACGATATGCTGGCCCTGGATGAAATCAAGAACAAGCGGATCCCGATTTTGTTCTTCGCAAACAAGTGCGATGTGCAAGGAGCGTTGTCCAGCGTGAAAGTTTCAACAACCTTGACCCTGGAATCCATCCGTGATAAGCCTTGGTTCATCTGTGCGACGAATGCTCTGACCGGCGAAGGCATCGCAGAAGGAACTGAGTGGCTGGAAGATCAACTCAAACAAGTCATGAAAATCAAATAGTGAAGAAAATATCTTGGTTGCTTTTGTTCCCAGTGTGAGTTTCGTCCCCTGTCTGCACAATCTGTGCAAGTCAGACACATTCTTGTTCGAGTATGTCACCGTTGAATTGTTTTGTTGCTAATTTATCTTTCCGAAGTGAAACTGCATGTTGTCAATGCGGTTGTGCTCATCAACAGTATTGTTTTCTCATCCATTTTCTGACGTGAGAAAAAATGTTGTGTTTCCGTCCATAACTGATGAGGGGGGCATTCGGTCTCTTCTGATGTGTTTGATGCCAGATGAAAGCAACTTGATCACTTGCTTGTGTGTGTTTTCTGAACTGTATCTACACAAGATAAAAAAGAATTCAACAGAATGAACTGTGTCTTCACCCAATTCTGCTTGGCAAAAAGAGGGTTGCATGTCACAGTGCACTGACGTGTTTGAAATGATCCAGAGACAAAACCTTTTCCTAGATTATGCACAACATATTTATTCCATCCTATGAACAAGTGTGATTCGACTTTACAGAGTTGGGTCTTAAGTACAGCTATTTGTTTATGTACATGGAATTGTTCGGAAGATCACCCCTCATCGCGATGCATGCACTGACCCAACAGTTACGCCAGAAGTCCAGAGCGACAAAGAATTGTGAATAACCACGAGCAGAAGCAACTGAAACACCGCAGTTATGCCTGTCAAAAAAACCTTCAAAGTTTTGTCAGGTGAAAAAAATGGAGGCTCCAAAACTTCAGGTCGATCGCAGTTGCAAAGCAATTTGCTCGTTTGTGTTGCTGCTTTACTGGCGGTGATTGGAGTTGCTTTTGCGAAATGGGTCTTTGAAGAGGACTGATCAAACTTGCAGAGATGCCCAAGTACAAAACGAAAACAGACATACAAAAGAACACATCAACAGCAAACACTCGAAACTGAGAAAAGTGACAAATACGAACATCGCAACGAATGTCGACATATTTAGAAGCTATGTACCGGTAAACGTCTTCCCCTGAAGAAGCTGTCAACTCAGACGAATTCAACAGGAAAAGAAACAGTGAGGGCCCTTTCACGATTGCAGGTAAAAGTTCATTCGTGTCTCATTTTCGAACAAGTATTGCACTACATTTCCATCCACGAAGTGTCCAGCGTTCCCCGATGGCATTTTGACACTTCCGGAAACATCTCTCACTTCGCCGTCAGACCAAGTCCACATCATTTTCGCATTTGTTTTGGAACAAATCAGCAGTGGATGCGCGTTGAAAACGCAGAAACAAAGACCGTGGAAAACAACACAGATGAGTACGAGGCGAACAAAACAAGATTCTATCTGGTTAGAGTTTTGTGGCAAATGTTTCGTGGTACGTTTCGCTACGTCACTGAGAAAATGAACGGCAGCTGACCGTCTCTGTGCAACCGAAAATAATCGCGTTGTCAATTCTGGACACCGACTCACTTTGCAGGTTTTCATGACTTTCAGTCACACAACTGGTATAAAAACATCCTCCTAGAGCCTTCCTCTGTGAAGACTTCCCTCTTGCTGTCAGTCTCTCGGCTTGTTAACTGAATTTCGTCGCTTGAAAATACGCCGTTGAAAAAGTCTACTTGTGCGAGAACGCGCGAGCATCCGAGTTAGCGCCCTCCCGACTTGGAATGTTGAATTAGCCATTGTAACGTGATATCTGAAACAGAACAGGGTGAAAGTCAGGGTCTGTGATGCTCAAGTATCAGCTTCATAGCACTTCCCATAAACGAGAAAAGGACTTCGTCACTTTCTCGACCAAGCTTGGCAAGAGTACGTACCAATATTTTCTTTCTCTTTACATGATATTGAATAGCAGCATATTTCTCTGTCTTGAATTGCCGACAAGTTCCTGAAATGCAGAGAAGGGAAACAAAGTGCAATGCCAGCCAGCATGCAAAACAAACACACGGGTATCGAACAACCGGCTTTGTGTCTGGACAGTTTCAATTGCAACTGTGCAATTTTCCACCACTCTCGAATCTTTGCCACCCGAAATCCAAACTGAAAATGTGACCGAATTTAGAGGAACCAGGTGTAAGATACTTTGACCATTCAGTGAGAGCACCACGGAACTTATCTTGGTCAGGTCGAACCCATTTTACAAGTTTTCTCCAATCTTTGAAAATGAATGCAGCTTACAGTTTTTCTATGAGTTCCTTCTCGTCAAGTGCGCCCGGCAGATCGCGTTTGTTTCCCAGCACCAGGATTGGGATGCCCTGCAACTGCGGTTTGTCGAGCAGGTTGTGAAGTTCGTTTCGAGAAGCCTCGATCTTCTCGTGGTCCGCCGCATCCACCATGTACCTGCAGGAGGAGCCTTTCAACGTGAACAGCTGGACAAACCGGAAAGTCCTGGCGAAGTTTTGATGTGCACCACACGCAGTTTGGTTCCGTTTCTTGGTGTCAAGCAGGAAGGTACATATATAGAAGAAGCGCAGTTTCCCCGAGTGCTGCAGATACAAGCACCACGCAAACTGCTCAAATATTCTTTGAAACGGGAGGCCTGTGCCAGATCAGATCGCATCCCACGCAAGCACTGGCCACAAGAGACTGCAAACGGGTTTTGCTGCAGACCCACAGCACCTCCCAAACTTGTTTGCTTCACCAGTGCAACACCTTTGCACTTCTCTGGATTGAGTTGAACTTCAGCACAACAGACCTGGCCAAACACTACCCGCAGAGGGGGCGTTGCGTAAGTATGATACTGCGCGTGCAAAACTACCGGTAACCACCCTCACCAAGTCACGGTGACATTCAAGCACGTAGGCTCGTGGTGTACACACACACACACACACACACGCACACACGCACTTTTGAAAGGCCCTTAAAAATATGCCTCCTCAACTGCGATACAGAGTTTCAGCATTTCGCAGACGAGCGATTCAACCAAAACCGATGCAAGAACCTCAAAACTTACACGATGGCGTTGACCCCTCTGCAATACCGCTCCCACATGCTCCTGAATCGCGGCTGACCGCCGATGTCCCACAACTGCAAAAGTTGACAATCAAATGAAGCTATCCTGTTCACACTGACTGGATTTTTGCGTCCTGTCACTACGAATGTTGCATGCGCGGTCTCTACGGCCACGGGGCAAGTCGGATCTTGCAGAATCGATTCGACTTGTACTGCATTTGTGGTCAAGTGTCACCCGGAAATTGGCAGAACAGAAGAAACAGTTCTTGTTGTTCTTTTCTTATTGTTTGATTCCACATGGGTTGTTTGAGTTTGTTTTGCTCTCCTGTGGCAGTGGAGCTGTTGCATTCACGCACTAATGGCCGCTGTTCCTTAAAAACCTGCATTCTGTCAGGGGGAGGAGCGACAATGGCCGAATGAACAAATACAACAGAGTGGGAACCCTCAAACCACCAGTTAGTGGTCGTTAAATTGGCGGTTGAACCAGACACATTGTTGCATTTCTTCAAAGCGCCAGAAGATTGTTGAACGTCACGCCCTTACAACTCCCCCCACCATGTTTGTTGAGTTTTCAAATGTGACAATTCACGCTTCTGGAGGAACTAAAATGGCAACAAACCTTGATTGTGACGTTTCCTTTTGTGATTTTCCTCATGTTGAAGCCAACAGTAGGAATCATGTCTTCATTGAACTGACCGGACTGCAAACACAAGATGAATGTGGCAAAAGTCGCATTTTACGTAACATTGAAAATGCGGACGTAAAGAAATCTGCTTTATTGTTCGTTCGTTCGTTCGTAGTCCGTTGCGAGTTGCAACCTGGGTGCAGCGAAAACAATCCAGTCATAATACATAACTCCCACTCATGTGAAGCACTGCGATGACGGCAAAAAAATATTGTGCTTGTGAAGCCCCTGTCTGCTTTTATTCAAGACGAACACCCGTAACTTCTCAGCCTCGACGACCTACAACCACCCATTTACACAAAACGCTTTGGGAGAGTGGATTGCTGCAAACCCCAGTTGTCAAAGTTGCCGGAGGCTGTTGTCATCTGCCTCCATTGACTGAGAAGCACTCACCGCTATCACATTCACAAACGTAGTCTTCCCTGAATACTGTAGGCCCACCAACGTCAGTTCCATTTCTTCCTTCCAAAACAGGCTTTTGAACCAGTCCAAAATTCGTTGAAAAAATTGCATCATTTTGGCAGGTTTTATGTTTTGAAACGCAAAATAAAAAGTTCTTTCTTCTGGGACGCACAGACACTCACAATCATGTGATATGAGACTTCCGGGTAAAAGGTGCCGTCCGATTTTCGAGATCTGTGTTGTTGTCAAGTCACCTAAGACAACAAGAGACAAGTTTTGGACAAATCTCTTTCAATATTTTTGTGTTGCTCAGAGACAGAGTTTTGAACAGAATCCATCTGCAAGCAATGGTGTTTTGTGTTCCGTCAATGACACCACCCCATCAAAAAATCGAACACACCCAAAGACAAAAAGTTGTCCATCTGAGGAGCGTAGAAAAACATTTTGGATCGAGTCACATGACGATCAAGATGGCTGGAAGCAGGATGTTTTTGTCGGTCGCTCTTCTTTTCGTGTTTATTCACGAAATACTTTGTGATACACCTGCAAACTGCACCTATGAAGAAATCAAAGGAAAATGGGTCTTCCACATGGGAAAAGGAGGACGCGATCGAACAATTGACTGCACAAAATCATGTGTGTAACATTCACCGATTTTCTTCCGTTCCTCTGAGAAACTTTCCGACAGATTTCAATTGGGGACGATTCATTGCATGTTTGTAGTTTCTGCTGTATCAACCGCTGAGATCACGCTGTCGTATCCTGATGTTGCAACGGACGGGTTTGGAAACAAAGGGCACTGGACTTTAATCTACAATCAGGTGACGTAATCTTTGCGACTTTTGTTTTCTTTTTTCTTCCTTTTTTTTGCGTCTTTTTTTTTTTGCGTCGATCTCGTTTTCCTTTGTTCGGATGTACTGCACAAAAACATTTGTTCTTTGCATTTGATCGAAATCACAGGTGATACGGGAATAGAGTCCTGAACTATCTCAGTTCCGTTTCAGGGTTTTGAAATTGTGATTCACGGAAGAAAATATTTCGCATTCTCCAAGTACGAGGGCAAAGGGAAAAATGCCACCAGTTTTTGTGACAGCACCATGCCTGGGATGGGCTGGAGCCACGACGTTCTTGGTCACGACTGGTCGTGCATGCAAGGACGCAAGGAAAAAGTTCTTCCAGCCAAACGAACTCCGTTGATCACCCACAGGTAAAATACGTGATCAAGGAGTTGTGCACAAAAACTGTGTTGTTGTGTTTCCAGAGCAGCTCAGTGATTTGGAATATTTTCTTTCAAAAGGCGTGGTTCCGAGCTGTACGGAAATAACCTTGAGTTCATCAAGGCTGTGAATCGTGCTGCTAAGGGTCATTGGACCGCCACGCACTACCCAGAATACGAGCACATGACCCTCGACGACATTGTGCGACGAGCTGGTGGTGTGAAGTCTAGGATCCACAAGTAAGTAAACACGAGGTTTGACCGTTACAACATTCTGATCCCAAAAACAAATGAAGAAACTTCGGTTGGAGCAAAGGTCAGCTCAAGTTGAAAGGGCAGTGTGCTGCACACATATGTTATTGATTATGCAGCCGTCCAGGTCGAGCGCGTATCACGTCGGAGCAGTTGGCTGCGTTGCGCGATTTGCCGGATTCATTTGATTGGAGGAATGTTAACGGCAGAAACTTCGTCCCTCCTGTTCGTAACCAAGGTGCGCACAATTGGGCTTGCCATTTATTTGATCGTTTGTGAACGAGAAAATGACACGAGTCACAACGTGTCCTGTGTCCAATTTGCTGTGTTCAGCAAGTTGTTTTCCATGACGCACATTTTGAATTCTGTCAGGCGGTTGCGGCAGTTGTTACGCCTTCTCGTCTGCGGGTATGAACGCCGCGCGATACCAGATCGCCACCAACCTGACTCGTCACCTCGTCCTCTCCCCGCAAGACGTCATGGAGTGCTCGCCGTACTCGCAGGGTTTGTTCACTCACCGTTCTGTGTCTTGCCTTTCTGGTTGGCTGTCCAATTGGAGCAATTTTGCACCCAAAAAGGCGAACCGTGAGATTATTCGCAGACACAATTGTTCCATTGTGGAGTTGGTGCACACCGGAAAGTAAGATGCAGAGGTGTGTGTGTGTGTGTGTGTGTGTGTGTGTGTGTGTGTGCATATGCGTGTGCGTGTGCGTGTGCATGGTGTGTGTGATTACGGCACCTGTGCGGACATGGTGCGATGTGGGCCATTCGAGACTCAGAACCAGCCCTGCCATGCCCACATCTGCTCCTGCACTGGAGATTTTCAGTGGGGACGGAAAGCCTCTCTCCCAGATGCCATCCGGAAACAAGGAGGCTTCAAAAGGCCGCGGTTTCACACAAGGCCAGCTTGTCAAAGTCATTGAATTTTAATCAGCCGCTTGGCGGATGATATTGGTTATCAGCCGCGGTAGCGGTCTGATATTGGTTTGCCCCTGTATCTGCATCCGTCTGTCTTGGGCGGACAAAACCTCTGTTTTACCCCTGTTCCAGTGATCACAGACTGGAATCACAGTGGGTGCAGACACCCTTAGGGGTACTCTACAAGTTGCATATGGTATCATTTTTTTCTTTTGCTCTGATGATGAAAAAATGACATATGAAATTACAATAGAAATGCTATAGATTGTCCTGGTTAGGGGTATCTCAGACACATTGTCCGGGTTACCCCCTCCCCCCTCCCCCCC
>JAAUXT010053918.1_pt1 | contig 52788 bp, 67 predicted proteins | sample 7278171 | NCBI WGS metagenome assembly JAAUXT01 (sample SAMN14350112, study PRJNA611818) | marine sediment metagenome | isolation source: surface marine sediment (1.8m) | place: French Polynesia: Moorea | collected 2018-08
CCAGACCCTCACCTACATGGCGGCGCTCGCTCTCTGCCTCGGCAGCCTCACTCTCGCCGTGCCGCCCGTCTACACCGGAAACCACGTGACCAACAAGTACCTCAAGTGGAGCACTTACGCAGGAACAGTACTCATAGACACACCCTTCCTGTGCATGAGGTTCTATGCTGTTGTTATGAACGGCAGGACAGTGGATTTTTCCATAGATGGGATATTTTGTGCCATGGTGATCAAGGAGATGGTGTTCATGTTTGGGTGTCTTCTGGTCGCGCTGAGGAAGGTGTCACAGTGTGTGGGGTCCACCTACCACAGTCTCAGTGTGCATGACCCGGACTACGAGGAGTACGAGCTGAACGGGGTGGAGCAGTACGTGTGACCCCGAGGGAGTGGGGCGCAATTGGAGCCGAACCTGTGGCCTGGTTCCTCGTGTCACAGACCGGAACGACGAGAATGAGCTGAACCGGAAGGAGCAGATGTGAAGATGAGTCTTTCCTGCAGTGTTGGCGTTCAAACTTGACAAATGTGCCCCCAATTGACTTCGTTCCCACCCGAATGGGTGCGCCGCCTCCCAAGTGCCCCAGTGTGACCTTGATTTGAGTATCGCTACAGGTTCGGGTGTTTCCCCAGCACCCCAATGGAAAAACACCGCGCTGCGTGAACCAGGATCACGAAGAACACGAATCAGATTGACGACAAAAGGTCCAAAATCGAACACAATCACCACAGTCAGGACCAGCTGGAGCTGCGACATCAATCGTGCAATCACCAAAGAACTTCGTGTTGCGCTGGGCTGCAAATCGTGACCCTGCATTGCTTTGTGTGCTGCTGTCTGGTGCTTGAAAACGTCCACAAATCTTTTCTGATCTGCTAAAAAGCTTCGGTTGTTCCAGACTCCGGAGTATCGACTTTGTGAAACCCACCGAAACTCATCCCATTTGTTCAAAATACGCGCTGTCCAGAATGACTCCCTCAACGTCATGTGTTTGAATCAAAGAAATTGTTTTGCCCGAAAGGGATAAATCAGCCGAAATGTGACTCCATTCGGAATCGACGCGGGACCAAATGTGCAGAGCAGGATTTCGAATCTGTTATCGTTGTTGAACTCCTCCTTGTGCACCGCGTGTTGGTCGGGTTCGTGCGAGACGCGTTCTCACCTGGGAAATCTTCGCGATCGCGGGAAACAACGCAACGTGTACAGACCCACAACGAGGGGTGGCACGAGAGGGCCGGGCCTTGTCCCCCCCCCCCAAAAAAAAAAGGTACTCGTTTTCATTTTCCCACGTAAACGAACAAAATTCGGACCGGACTCCCAAGGTGGGTCGTCCCCCTTCCACCTACCGGTAAAATCCTTGATCATCGCCTGCGTCCGCATCCTGGTCTGCAGAGTCCCGGGCCTCACCCATGCAGCAACCGGAAAACGCGCTCGGCCTTGCAGGGTGCAGCGTGGGAAGGTTGGCATTAAGAAACAACGAGGACAAGGTTATCGAACGAAATGCGAGTGTTCTTGGCATGTATCAGAACTGGCGAAGATTTGGCGATCGTTAGAGACATGGTCGGCATGTCTGGACACTCGAGACTTGTCAAGAGTGTTCAGAGGGTGAGAGACTGACCATGTCGAGAACGATCGCCAAATCTGAGCCTGTTCAAATGCCAAGAACATGAGAATGAGTTTGATGACAGGTTGTACAGCACAAGAATCAGTTATCGAATGCCTTGCATTGGGTCGCATTTTTGTCGTGACCTTGTCTCGTCGTGTCTGGTTTGAGAGGTGAAGTGGGTTCAGTTTGGCCATTGATTTTGAGTTGTGAGGATGTTCTTTAGTGTCGGAATTTTTCTTGTTTGATTTGATTCTGTTTTGAGAATGGATTTGCCGGAGTTGCCTCAGTTGATTAATTTGGATTTGAGTGAGGATGAAATTGTTTGTGTGGACTCTCCAGAGTCCGGGCTGGATAAGACGCTGAATGAAGTCGAATTTGGAGACTTTTTCAGGTGAGTTTTTTTACTTTGGATTTTGTTCATGTTGTGACATTTTTGTAATGCGATTTCTTTGCATGTTTGGTTTGATGGAAACTAATGAAAAAGTTTGTTGTTGGCAGTGGGTTGGCGACATCCACGCAATTGCCTGCTGCGCAGACTGCAGGACGAAAGCCGGGGTTTCTGCCTGTTCCAAAGACTTCAAGACTGCGGAAATCGTGCTCAGTGACTGCTGCTGACTTGGCTGGAAACAGGTGAGGACAAGTTGTTTTAACTCTTGTCAAAATTGTTGTGAACGAAGCATTTGATATCGGTCTGAAGTAGAATCTTATACATGTTGTTGCCTTGCAGTTTGAAGCTGGAAGGTGGTCTTGCGCGTGAAGAGAAGGTGGCAGTGGTCGACTTGGAGAAGATTCAAGGTGGTGGGGATGTGGATCCAGCCAAAGTCAAGGGATTCCACTTCAAGAGTGCAACATCTGACGCCGAGATGTCAGAGCTAAGTGGAAAGAAATTCGCACAAAACACGGACCATAAAATTTCATAGGCCATTGAGTTGTTTGCAGAGTGGCGCAAAAACAGAATGTTAGATCCAAATTGTCCTGGTGAGATCTTGTGGACTTCACTTGTGGATCCAGATTTGAATAAGGCACACCTTTGCTACAGCTTGTGCGCGTTTGTGAATGAAATCAGGCGTCGAGATGGCCAAGAATTTCTGGGCAGAACTCTGTATGACTTAGTTCTGTGCATCCAGTTCTACCTTGAAAAAGGGGTGTCTTTTGGAAGTTGATTGAGGACGATGAGTTCAAACGTGTCAAATTTACGGTGGATAACCTCATGAAATCTCATGCCGCTGCTCGACTACATGTCAAGTCCTCAGCCAAGCCTATTTCTTTCAATGAAGAAGAGGTTTTGTGGTCCAAACGACTCCTCGGAGAGGAGAATCCCACACTTCTGCGTGACACAGTGATGTACCTGATCAGCATTTCTTTTGCATTGCGGGGTGGGGAAGAACACCGAAAACTAAGATGCCCACCCTTCAATCCTCAAATTACAGTGCACATAGATGTTGATGGGAGGCAGTACTTGGAGTATGTTGAGGATCCAAAGACCAAAACAAACCAGGGTGGGATCTTGAGCAAGAATTTTGTACCCAAGAAAGTCCGAGTGTATGGGAACTCAAATTTTGACAGAGATCTTGTGAGATTGTATTCCAAATATGTCGGTTTGTTGCCCGCTGATGGTAAAACAAGTGCCCTGTAAAAGTATGGTCTTGTGAAGAGAAAGCCAAATGTTTGGTACTCAGATAAGCCTGTCGGTGTCAACAGTCTAAAGAAGGTTGTGTCCAGCATGATGAAGGAGGCTGGGATCGAAGGTCATTTCACGAATCACTCTTTGCATGCCACAACTGCGACCAGAATGTACGAGAAAGGAATTGATGAACAACTCATCAAAGAGGTAACAGGACACAAGTCTGATGCAGTGAGGATTTACAAACATACCTCAGAAACACTCATGGAAAAGGCGTGCAAAACAGTTGTGGAAAGAGATGTGCGTGGAACCACCATCGACCCAAAGGTCACTGAGTTTGACATTGACAAAGTCTCGTTGTCACCAAAATTGGAAAGCCACACTCCAATTGTGCGCAAAAGTAGTGGAGGTCGTTGTCACAAGGAAGAATTTTGCCACTCTCAAAAAGGCTCCGAATGCGGTGGGTTGTGTCAGTTTCTCAAAAAACTTGACCAAGTCAAAGAAAAAAAAAGAGACATCAAAAGGTTGCAGCTGAGTCTGAAATTCGGCAAGAAAAAGTAATTTGGAAAGTTGTTTTCATTTTGTTTGTCTTATGTTGAAATCCTCACATTTTTTGTTCACATGTATTTTGACATGTTGGCAACAAGTTGGCAATCTCAAAAAGTTGAAAAGTTTTGTCATTTGTTCATGGGATTTATCAGAACTCGACAACATAACACACACAGTTCGATAACTGACTCGCGTGCTGTACTGAATAATAAAGCCGGAGCAGCAGAAGCTATAAATAAAGGAAAGTGTGTTATCGACTCCGCGCATCAAATTACAGATGCAATCTGGAGCCAAGACGACGATACTGAGGTGTGTTCACACGGATGGCGTCACCCGTGTTCTGAACTGTGTCCCTTGCTTGGCATGGCCTTCGACAGAGGCATCATCTTCAGAGGCATCATAAATGTTGCATCACTGCATCATGGTCAACCCACAAAGACACACACACACACACACACACACACACACACATTGTTTCTCTCTGTCTCTCTCTCACACACAAACACACCCCTGACAGAGGCAGATCCAGGATATTTTCAGGGGACACTTACAAATTTGAACAGGGAACATGTTCGTGCCTGGAGTGCCTTTTCGTGCTTGTAATCTCAGGTGAGTGGGAACAGACCTCAAAGGTCCTGTGGATCTGATAGGTCTGCCCCACCAATCAGGACACCTTTGTGACTGTAAATTCGCAGGTCAATGGTCAAGGGGTATGATTCAGATGAGGAGGGTTCTTGAACAAAGCCACATGTATGGACTTGAACTGAGGCGGGCCAAGGTTGTGGGTCATGTTCACGATATTCCCAGATCTACCCCGCACACTGGTGCGAAGGCGCTCCGGATCCGCCCCTGCGCACACAATGTTCAGCAGAAGCGTGATGGGAAGTTTTCCTTTCATGAAGCAGCTGTACTCCGGGTGAGCGCCGAGCCTGGTTATTCTATGGATCTGGGCGCGGGTCGTTGTCTTCTTTGTTACTCCGCGGAACGGGTGTTGTGTGGTTGTGTGGGAAAGATCAATGATCTCGCCGCGGTGGAGACGGGGCGGCGTTCACACGACAGGCGCCCAGCATCGTGCATCGTGCGCGTGAACAGAAGTCTCGGCGTGAAGCGTCCCCGACGGACGCTGACGGAGGAGGACCTGTCCGATAGGTGACAGCAAGAATGCTCCCCGGTGAACAGTGTCTCTCAGCCTGTACGGGGACGGCGCCGTCCTCGCAGCGTGGGAGAGATACGTTTGTGGAGGAATGCTGAGAATGAGACAAAGACGGAGACAGGGGGAGAAGAGGGAGACGAGAGACAGACAGACAGACAGACAGACAGACAGAGACTCAACAAAAACACATTCTTTGGGTGTTCGAAACAAGAAAGAAGCGACGCCAGTTCCCACCAACGTATTGCGAGGCAGATGGCAAAAGTGGCTGCACGCAGAGGTGAATTGACTCAGGAAAGGAAAAGGGGTCCTGGGGGTGTGGAGCTTGCTGGGAAGTACTTCCAAACTAATGAAGTGGACGCATGAAAATTGGAGGAGAGTTTATTTTAGACATCGGGCAGAGACTCTCAACCTCTCGACCCGCCCCTGACAACCACGGTTGGAGTCCATCCCCGTGCAGGCTCCTGCGTTTCCCTCCCAATACACATTCGAAAGAAAACGCACAACACCTGTCCCTAGATTCGCCTCTGACTGCCGCTTGTTCTCTGATTGGGAGGTTGGTGTCGTGTTCCGAGACGGAGGACCAGGGCTTCACGCTGCGAGCGTCGTGCGTCAGGCTGCAGCCTCGCGCAGCGGAGAATGACAATCAGCATGGGTTTGCAGCTCTAGCAGTTCGAATGTTTCGTGTCTGTAGTTGACTTGTCCGCGCCTGTTGACTTGTGCGAGGATGCAAAACATGATGCATCCTGTGAGAATGTGGCCATCTTTCCGTGTTGCTGTTGACGCTGGGCCCGACGTCACCAGTGACGCTGCACTGACGCTGACGCCTTCAGTGTGAGCGGGGCCTGGCGTGTGCATCGACGCGTGCTCACTCCGGTGTGAACTGGGCCTCCTGCTGATTGCGCGATTGACGCGGTCGGAACCTGATGCTTCTGCACCGAGAGAACTGAGCAGCAATGAGAATGGGACAACAATGGAAACCACCAGGGCTGGATCCAGGGGCCAGCCAGTCAAAGGGCAGGTTCTTGGGTTGAAGGTCCGGTCAAACGGCAGATCCAGAGTGTCCAGGAGTGTGTGCATGCTGAACCCGGTGCGTCCTTGGCAAATCACGGGCGAATCCAGTGAGGCCATGACGAGTCGAGGGCCTGTTTCCCAGCGAACTCTTCGTGTCTTGCTGACTGCTTGCTCAAACTGCACAACACTTGTGAAAAAGAGCGTCGCAGTGTCGCTGCAGGTCTCAGCTGGTGGAGAGGACCTAATTTCCGAGAAGGAAATTCTTAATGGAACATCAGCAGTCAGGAGACAACGAACACTGCCTGCTGACTTATCTGCTGTGGCTAATTTCTACTCGAAAGGAAACTTGGGGGTGGGACAGATCCAGAGGGTCCAGGGTCCAGCCCCCTCATCTGAACAAATCACTAGAGTGGCTTAGTTTTGAATCTGGCAGCCATTTTTGCCAGAATTTGTTCGTGTTATGGATTGCCTCGGTGGTATCCCTCCTCCAGCAGACCTTCAGATCCTTCGGAGCTTCAGACCCTTCGGAGACAATCCTGGCTCCGCCCCTGTCAGTGGGGTGCGTGCATGTGTTTGCGGCTAAAGAGATGCAGGCAATCTCGAAGAACTGCGTCGCCCGAAAGCTGCACTCCCAACAGTCGTGCTTCGTTAGGTAAGCTTCTTTTCTTGGGGGAGACTTGGGGACTTTTACCGTGGGAAGCTTCTCAAACCTACAAGAGACGTATAAAGCAGAGAAAAACAGATGGCAAAACTTGAGCCTTGTCACCAGGCGGATGTATGATTTGGTAAGAAATGGGACTTTTGAGAGGTGACGGCTTGGCCGTCTGTGTGCAAGGTGGGACAAGGATAACACAAGGGTGGGTGGCTGTGAGGCCCCCTGGATGCGCCTTTGACTCTGGTTCTTCAGGAACACGTGTTTCCGTGGCGGGGAACCCGGTGACATTTGGCCGGGGGACCGGACCTCATTACCGCCTCGAGATGTGCGCCATTCAGGGTTCCAGCAGCCACAGCTACAGCGCCGTCCTCACGGGTTTGAGCTCCAATCCTGGTCACGCGGGATGCAGCGCCCACTGAAGCGATGACGCTGCTTCAGGGAACTGGTCTCAGGGCTGGGCTTTCTGGTGGTTTGGGCTCGCCTGCTTCGTTGGGAAAAGATGAGTCAGGACCGTGAAGACCTGTTGCCATGGACGGCGCTTTTGGGTCAAAAAGGCGCCAGTGGCCATTTACAGCTCTTCCCTTCCCACCTCCTGCAGAAGTGTCCATTATCGCGCCCAAAGTTGCGTCACCACAAAGGCAGATCCAGGGTGGGCCGGCCCTGCCTCCCTGTAGATGTTCAAAGTGGGCACGGTGTCTACCTCCCCAGGAATGCGGATCCCCTGAAAATGCCCGGATTCGTCGCTGTATTGTAGTTTGTCCTTTGACGCGAGCCTCATGAACTTGTTCAGGTAAACAAAAGCTGCATCCTGTGTGAACCATGCAGGTCTGACCCTGTCCTTCTCTTCTCACGACCTACTGAAGTGAACACATTGGCTCTGAGGCTGGGCTCACATCGGAGGCGTCACGCCTCAGATTCGCACTGCAGCGGACGTCTTCATGCGTCAAGCGTCAGGTGCAGAACGAATCAACAGGCGCTGCGCAACCCCGGCGACCACGCGGCGGCCTCGATGGGACGCAGGGCGGGTCTCGTCCTGCACGAGCCCAGACCAAAGAACGCGCGTCCAGTCCTGCAGTCCAGTCATCGACTCAGCACCCGTCTGGCCGTGAGGCAAGCCGCCCGTGACGCTCATCCAGTGTGAACCACGGCGGACAGTGATGTCCATTAGCGCCCTGCGGCAGGCTCGGGTCACTCCTGCTGGCCACTTGACCGCCGGGTCCTCCGACGTGTCTCGAGATATTTGCCTCTTCACTCTTTCACACTCGGGGGACGTGAGGCAGGGTTCACACTGGAGTCATTGCGAGCAGAAGCGTCGGTCGCATCACGCATCACGTCAACACTGCAGACAGCCGTTTGCGCGCTCCCCCGATGCTCTTTTGTGTGGCGCACAGCGCAGCCGAGGCCGGTGTGCTCACTGCCTCAGTTCTCAGAGAGGGACGCGAGGCGCCGACTCCTTCAGCGGTTTTGGTGACGCTACAACAGGAACATCCGGGTTCAGGACGCATCATAAGGGAACCAGACAAGATACAAGCAGCGATTTGTGTGTGTGTGTGTGTGTGTGTGTGTGTGTGTGTGTGTGTGTGTGTGTGTGTGTATGTATGTGTGTGTACGTGTGTGTACGTGTGAGTGTGTGTGAGTATGTATGTGTATCTGTGTGCCTGTGTCTTTGCGTCTTTGTGTCTACGCATCAACGTGTGAAACATTCAACAATGAGGAGAAATGAATTCTTATTTTTTGTCTCTTGTCTCTGGTGGTGCCAGAAAAAGAGAAACGTTTCTGGCGTTTAGGTGCCTCCGAATGCCCCCATGTATGGGTCACTGCGGTCAGGACGCCTTCAGTTTGGTGAATCCTTGCATACCTGGCCATGAGAAACCCGCTGAAACAAAGTACCTATTACACAAAGTTTTGTATCTTGTCTGTCACAGTCAGACGAGGCGAAAGGCTATGATGCAGGGCCCATCACGAAGGGAGACTTGGTTCAGGACGCATCATTTGCGAACCAGACTTCAAAGATGTTCCTGATCTGAAGAACAGCTCCCACCTCACGGCACGTGGCACGTCAAGCCTCACGCGGCCAAATCCGCAGCGCCATCCTTGCAGACGAGCAGAGCCGAAGCAAAAACTGAGAACAAGTGGTTGTGGCCGAACCACAAATTTCTACTGTGAGGAAAGTGCTGCAGTCCCCTGCTCATCCGCCGCTGTGCATCGTCGCAATGTCCACTAACTCTCTCTCCCTCTCTCTCTCTCTCTCTCTCTCTCTCTCTCACACACACACACACACACTGACTGACTGACTGAATGACTGACTCACTCATTCACGCACTCACTCAGTCACTCACTCACACACTCTCTCACACACACACACTGACTGACTGACTGACTGACGGACTGACTCACCCACTCACTCACTCACTCACTCACTCACTCACTCACTCACTCACTCACTCACTAGCTGACTGGCTCACTCAGAATCACTCACTCACACACACACACACACACACCCTCTCTCTCTCTGTCTCTGTCTGTCTGTCTGTCTGTCTGTCTCTCTCTCTCTCTCTCTCAGTTTGGAGGACGCCGCTGCGGCCGCGGCTTCGCCCCTGCGATCCTCTCTCCCCGTGACGTTGATGGGTCTTATCTTGAGCCGCAGACTGACGACACGGACAAATCAAATATTGTGACAAGGCTCTAATGGAGGCGCCGGGCTCGGAGCCGGGGCAGGTCGGGGTCGCACCGCGGGCGGGAGGGAGGGAGGCCGAGTTCACACCGGGGACGCCACACGGAGCGGCCGGGTTCACACTGAGGGCGGGATGACGAGTTCGCCTCAGAGGCATCACGCTGGGTTCACTCCGGAGGTGGCTGCGTTCCGTGGGGGTGGGAGACCAAGTTCACACCAAATGGCACCAGGCCAGGGATCGGAGGCTGAGTTAACACCAGGGGTGGAACACGAATGAGGCCTGGTTCGGACAGGACACAAGAGACCGTTCACACTGGAAATGTCAGTCAATGTAAACATGTTGTTTTCGTGGCCTTTATGGACGAGCTCTGAACCCTGGGTCTCAAAAGAAGTCGGACCAGCCGGACGCATACCATGGAGGCGCGCTGAAAAGCGGAGAGTCGCTGGCCACAACGCTGGGCCGCCTGACTCGTCCGTGGAGCGACGCACAGCTGTGAGGTGGCGCTGCAGTAGCGGGAGATTTGGTTGAAAAGTGGACTTTGGGACGAAGGCTTAACGCGAATCCCCAAGACGTTTTTCCCAGGACTTTGAAGTGGTACATGTACTCCCGTTTCGAACAGTCCTGATGACCATTACACCACCAAACACTGAATGGTACTGCCACCTCCAACGTGTGTATGTCTTGGAATTCGAGCCGATTTCACTCAGGAAGCCTGTGTGGATGAGGTAGGGGCCGGCGCACTTACGGGTGTTGGACGGCTTCGTTCAGTTGGGCATTTCAGGTGCTTCTTTCTGGGGAAAACTGGACAGGTTATTTTCGGCTTCGTCAATTTGCATGCAAACTGGTTATTATTTTCGGGTGCGTGCGTCATAAGTTGCATCCCTACAAAGGTCGGCTGCAGCTCAGGGCGGATTCAGGGAATGCTTCAGACCCGTCCTCTGACTCCCGACTCCCGAACCAAGAACCTCGTCACAGACATTTGGTGTTCCAGAACCCGAGCACAGCCCAAGTTTTAGAAACAGGATTCACTTGGGTGCTTCATGCGCGCGACATATGGCCCTGGGGTCTGGGGTCTCGGACGATGCCTTCATGACCAAAGTCTCCAATCAGGTTTTCCGTGCGTCAAGAAACAGCTGGTGTTTTTGTCTTTGAGGTTGGCCTCAAGGGTCAAGTTGGGATGACCACACGCAGGATGTACCTCTTGATGACCACGTTGCTGACCGCGGGCCGAGGTTGAGTTGCGCCGGACGAGTCCCAGGTCCATGGAGGATTCCACAGACTCCGAGATCCACGAATAGATCTCCCACGGTTCCAGGTCAAGTTTGCTTCACACAAAATGCATCATCCATCACGCGTGCTGCGTAGCTGAATCGATTTCGTGTACTGATTGACAAGTGCACGGGTTTTTCGAAGCTTCCAACGTGAATCAGGCCTCAAGTCATGAGGACCACAAAAAAGAAAGCCAAGCTGATTGCAAACAGTCCTGCAGAAATTGGAGTCCAAACGTCAACGCAACAGGCCTCATTGGTGACCCACACGCCTCGATTTCTGCTTGGATGTCGACGTGTCAGGCCTTAGACCGACCCTGAGAACCCGAAACCAGCCACCCTCTGGCAGACTCAGCGCCCAGATAAAAGTTTTCTTTCATCTTTCGGCAGCGTTTTCCCCTGAATCCACCACTGAAGGTCATTCCATTCCTGAAAACGGGTGAGCGGGCGCTGCCTTTGACGCAGTACATGTGCTGCAGCCATCGTGAGCGGAGCCTGTGGTTCCGACCCTGTGATCGCTGCAGCCTGACTGAGGAATCCTCCTCGTTACCCGCCGCTGCGGTCATTACGAGTTTATCCGAATTCCTCCAGTCAAATAAGACCGACGGCTGCGTCTGATCCTGCCGAGCATTCTCCACCAGATCCAGCTGCGGGGTCGGAGGGCAACTGACGTCTGATTGGGATTCAACCCGTCATGCCCTTTGAAATCTTGTTCTTGCAAAAAAAAAACCACTCGCAGAATCTGCATCCAAAGGCCGGCGGTGAGGGAATGGCCCACTTTGTCCACTGGAGGATTCTACAGGTTCGGCCCAGAGGAGGATTTGATGGGTCTCGACGGGGATCCAGGATTTGGTCAGAGGGCTTCACCTCTCGACAAGCCCATCCAAGGAGTTTACTGACCTGGCATTGAGAAATGACACAAGGACAACACTTGAGGGGTGCTGAATAAGCTTTGGCAGGTGAGGCCTGTGCCTCAAGCCTCCCAAGATGCACCACCCCCAGAGCTCCTCTTGTCAAATCAGACCGACTGCACCGCCAGATTGTGCGATTCGGTACAAAATCCACCTGGACCATTGGAGCTACTCGCATGGCACTTCGTGCACCCCACAGCGCAAGCACCGAGGATGCAACACTCTGTCGCTGTTGGGGACAGAACGTGTGAAAGAACCAAAGCGTTTGGCCTGATTCACACTGTTAAGTTTGTTACTTGGGGTTGTGTCAGAAGCACCGCCACGGACTTGCTCAGGTACTTGTTTCCTGACCTGTCTGGCGATGCAACGAACAAAACAGGAAAAGTCGACAAGATTTTGCTCACCAAAGTGAATTGAATGTTTTCCAAAAAAGAAGTCCTGGGTACTTCGTACCGGAAGTTGCCCTCAGCATTGTGTTGTTTGAAATTCACGAGTCTTGGCGGCCACACGCAATCTGTCCTCCCTGGGTTCTTGCCTCCCACATTTCTTTGTTCCAGGGAGTAGATGGTAGCACAACACTGGCGAGGTGCCTGATTCGTTTTCCATCATCTTTTCCTGTGAGAACGGCAAATATGCTTTTCCTTTGTGGTGGTGTAAGCCTGGATAGTGTCGGGCGCGTTCTGCGCGGCGTCGGGAACTGTGCGGGTCAATTGGTGCTGCGCCATCGACTCGGTGCGACCAACGGCTCTTGGGCTGCAGGGCAGGACTCTCTCTGTGTGAACCCTGGTTCTGTCAAGTTCTGCTTGGCATGTAAGACTCACACTGGACGCAAAGTGTAAACGCGGCGCCCGTTACTCTGTCTGAGTATGTCGTAACGCGTGACGCGTCAGTTGTGAATAAGGCATCTGATGCCCCGCACACACAAGATTTCCATAGGACGCACCCGCTGTGAACCAGGCCTTCCATGCTTCTCCTTTGTAGTATCTCTGCCCCTGAGGCACATTCGCAGCAAAAGATGTGGCAAATCTTTGCAGAGGACCCTCAAAGGTCAGGGATGGCACCTGCATGTCTGTCAAAATTCTGTGGATGTTACACAAAGCAAGCGGCGAGATAGGATGGGACCTGGGAACGAGGCAGGGTCGGATCCAGGGCAGGGTGCAGGCAGTGAGGTCCGGTGTGAGGAAGGATGCAGGGGGACAGGATGGGAAGCAGGGTAAGGTGATGGGAATGAGAAAGAATGACATCCAGGGCCGGACGCCGAAACGAGTTGGAGATGGGTTCAAGGTGGTTGCAGTGGGCGAGTCAGGTCGGTTCCAGGGCGTGGTGCAGGGGAAAGACCTGTTCATTCCAGGGTCCCCAGAGGTTGAGTCCACAGGACCTCGGATCCACGGAGCAGGCAAACTGCACCTGTCTCCGACCACAATGGTGCGGTTGAGTAACATCGTATCCCTGACCCTGCCAGCTCCCTTCTTTCCATATTTGTCTCAATGTCTCTTGGCTTCGTTAAGAAGTCTCGCCGTCTCTCGCGAGAGGATTCCCCGGGGCTCAGGAACGATGTATTGTTTTCGGAGCTAATTACGGATTTTGCGCCGTTTCTCGTTTATCAGTCCTGAGTGTCTTAGCGCAGGGGACAAATTACTGCCGTCGGCGATGAGTGCCGCATACGTCAGTGAGATGTGGTCCACAATGCGTCTGCATGCACGAGCCAAGAACGAGGTTCGTTCCAGGACTGAACAGTAGAAGCACACCCGCAGTAGAGAAACACCAAAAGTTTTCAACTTGGAAACAGAAGGTGAAGTTGGAATTGCACCAGTGGGTGCAGGTCCAGGCGAGTGGAGATAAAAGGGACTCATGTGTTTTGGACACAGTGCGTACGGGGCTGTCCACGAATTTTCCGCTGCAGGTCTGCACCTCGCTGACAGTCTAGATGTTGTGGCGCGTCGGAAAATTTGTGGACAACCCTCGTACGTTGAGTTTTCCAGTGACGCAGCGCTCAGTGGCTGGAGACGCGTGAGAACTCCGCCTTCGTCTTCTCTGGGGATGATCAATCTCGGAGTCACATGGAGATCTGGGTGGAATCTGGGTGACACCTGTCACGCGTCTGTCATGTGGTGTTGATGGATTGGACCACACTCCACCACATCCACCACATCCACCACAATGCAGTGGCGATGCAGGGCCGCATCCACGGAGGATGGTCGATCACTCCTGAAAAATTGATTTGTTTCCACCCTTTCCCAGATTGCGGTTGAGGCCGGATTGACGGAACCCTGGATCCGCCCCTGAATCCGGAGGCTCTGTAATAGAGCTCGTCCATCATGCGATCGGCTCTCCCTCTGCGAGTGAGTCCCACCCCGAGTCGCACTGTCGGACTGATCCTGTTGCCCCTTCAGGAGTGGACGCACGGTGCTGCGTTTCATTTCAGAACGTGTTCAGTCTCGGCCTGGGGTCTCCCTGTGTTTTCTTTTCGTCCACGAATTTGTGCTCTACAAGGCTCACGTCGTCTCGTGTTTGTCGTGGTCTGGCAGAAATTCCGTGGACAAGCCTGATATGAAATGATGGCATTGTTGACAGGACGGACCAGGCACCACGAGATTTCTCGGCGAGAAGTGAGGTTGTATGCGTGGCCCCGAACAAAAATTCAGCGTTTGAGAATATTTTTGGTCAACGTTCGGTTGGTGTGAGTAAAAACCGGCGAGGCCTCCACGCCCCAGAAATATTGCTTTCCCGCGAGACGTTGCATCTGGCGCATCATTTTTCATTCATGTTTTTGCCGAGGCATCGGGCAGATAACACATGGTGTCCAGGTCAACACAGAAGTGCTCCCCCAGGAAGATAGACCCTCGATGTGTCCAGCGTAAACCCGACATGAGGCCCATTTCACACTGGAGACCCTATTGTGCAGAAACAGTGAGCTCGGGCGTCGAGTCAAATGGGGGACGGCGCCCCGCCGCACACGGTGTGAACCCGGCCTCAGATTCTGTGCCGCACCGCAGGACGCGCACGTGTGAACCGACCTGACGCAAACGAGCGGTTCGCGTGTCGCAGAGGCGTCTCCAATTAGTTTGTCGAGTTTGTGGCTGTCGCGCCTGCATTGAAGCCGTCCATCACTTAACAAGAACCAAGTCCCCGCGCCAATACAGTCAGCTTCAGGTCAGTCGACCGCGCACTTTTCAGAACCCTGGAGTGAGCATTTGCATTTTCATAACACTTTTGTTTGGTGTCTTTGGATTCAAACCAAGCAGGTGGGGTGAACGGTGCGGCTTGTCCTCCCCTATTCCAATGAGGCAAATGTGGAAAACCGCCCAGTATGATTCTTGACCCGTGAATACAACAACCAAATATCCTTTCTGATTGATTCTTGCCCTTTGGGACGCGGGGTCACAGGGTTTCTCTGCGCGTGTCGCGTTCGAACCACGTTCGCACTGGTCAGTTGCATTTATTGTGTTTAGCTGGTCGAGATTGTTGCTGTCGTGGCTTCGTGGACATCGTCCGTTACTTCATTTGACGAGTAACACAGAAGAGGAAGACCCATCCATACGGCTGGAGGGTTCCTTGCAAGGGCATGTCCGCACTGCGGGCGGTGTGCAGTGCCCTGGTTTTGCTGTGGGAATTTGCATTCCCAATTGTTGGAGGTCCCAACACAGTGCACTTTACAGAGGGAGGGGTTGCAATTTTATGTCCCCAAGGGTCCTCGCGTTCTCCGCTTTTGGGCTGTTCCAACAAACTTGAGGCAGTAAACATTCAGACTGGGTGAGCTGTGTACAGGTGGAAATGCTGCGTTCCATGTTCCATGTTCCATGTTCCACGTCAGCAGCCTTGACTCCCTGCCTCCACTGGAGTCAATAACAGATTTCGCAGAAGAATCTGCACAGTCACACGAAGTCGTCAAATTTATTCATGGATTTCGTGACCGAGTGTTGGTCTCCGGGATTTTTGCCTGGTGAAAAGCTCCAGGCTCAATGCTGAGCGCTGTGTTCCCTAAGTGAACACACGGTACCAAGTGCCATGTCCGCGAGAATACAGCTAAATCCGCCTTGTTTGAACAGACCTTGTTTGGAATACCGGCTGAATCAAACACTGAGGTCATTGGTCAGATGATCCACTGTTTCCCTTCCCGTCTTGGGTGATTCAAAAAACAGTAAACTTGCCTCGAGGTAAAGGTGTTCGAATGTGGCGGGATTTCGGGCGCCAATGACACGCGCGAAGTGAAGTGGCCTGAGATGCGAATCAGTGGGGAGGGCCGCAGGAGGAGCAGCCGCGGCTCGTATCGCAGCATCTGACCCCGCAGACCCAGCGGAGTCTTGGGTGCGCCCCTCGGGTTTGCGGGGCCTGGGAACGCCTTTTTCTTGTGCCGCGGCACATCATCCACACCAACAGCTCCGACATATGACACGTCTAGATTCCTATCTCAGGAGGAGCGGCGGGGGCGCAGGAAAGATCATCAGGTTGGTTTGAATTGGGACCAGGAAACAGAGACCAGGAGGGCTGCAGGCCCAGGGGTCGTGGGTCTTGGGACACTCATGATCCAAAAACATAACTCATATGCGCGAAGCCACACCCAGACGGCGGAGAGCGTCAAACGGTCTTCACAAGACACAATGTTCCTTTTGTTGGGCCAGACTCAATCAAGCCAGTCCCACCGTCCTTCACAAAAAGTTTCTTGAAGCAATGAAGAAACTTCGATACTTCCAAAACATTTACGAGCGTAGGTGTACTCTGTGGCTTGTGAGTGACAATTGGCGGGGTATTTCTCAGTGGAACACAAACAAACTAGACATCTGTCTCCAAAAGCCCGAGTCTGACCAAGGTCCACTGATTCTCACTCTCCCATCTCGCTCCCATCTACCTTCTCATGCTGCTCCTTGACACGCCTTTTTTGTTGTGTGCGGTTCGGGTCCCGGGAGAACCCGTCCTCACAACCGCCGCTACTTGCGGCACCATGGTTGGTAGCAGTCTCAGCTCAGCCAGACTGCTGCAGTGGAGTAAAACTCAAGTGTACGCTTCACAAACGTTTATTCAAACCTGTCTCAAGCTATCCAGCTCTAGACAGATGCAGGGTATTATGGTCGTGGCTTTATGTAGGTGGTGCGCGGTGCGTAGCTTCAGCTTTGCGCAGCTCAACTGAAGCGGCTTCATCGGTACTCAGTGCCTCGCCCGAAAGCTGGATCGCACGCGTGGGAAGAGCCAACTCTTCCACACGACATTTTGATGGCAAGCAAGCTTTTCCCTTCGAAGGATGCACTCTTGTTTGGGTGCAGGGCACATGTGTGTCCTGTCCCTTTGTGGAAGCAATGTGCGCTACTGCGCTGGGGAGGCGGGTCCGGACCTTCTGCGCGTTCCCAAACACCCGAGTCGTATTCACAACACAACACGGCAGCTTAAGTTAATGAGGTTATCGTGCAGCTCTTGTTGCCGGGAAAGTTGCTGCAAAGGAACCAAGTTTATTTGCCTGTTGCATGACGGAGTTGGCTGATTTTCCGCCAATTCTCAGCCATAGCAAGGGGGGAGAAGATGGGTTGAACGGAGCCATTTTCACCGAGACGATCCAGAGAAGGAGCCCGGGACCCGGAAGCAGGGTTCTGAACATGGAGTGAGTGCAGGGACAAGGATCTTGGGTCTGTCGTAAAGGGTCCTGATCCCAATTTGGACCAGGGTACAAAGCCCAGACGTCTATCATTTGGGTTCTGAGGAAGGACTTCAGTGTGCGATCTAGAGACTAGAGTCTGACTCTGCGATCTGGTTTAGTGGGTTCTGAGAACTGGGATCCGGATATGAAGTCCATTGCCTTGGATCTGGGTCTTTGTTCTGAGGTCCGATGTCTGGGGTCCTTGTCCAGCGTCAAAAATCTGGTGCACGAGTTCTGGGACCAATATTCACTTTCACACAGATGTCCGTGTATACACACGGAAGGTACCGACACCCGAAACACGCCTTGGATATTTCAACGGACAAGGCTGGACGGGAAACACAGCACGAGGAGATGGATTACGCTGCAAGAAGCCGTGGGGCTGCAGCGGCTCTTGCACACCGATTTGACGCTCATGAGCACGCTGAACTGGAACTGTCACATTTTCGCTGACAATGCCACATCTTCTGCACCCGCAATGCGAGGATCCCAGAGCGCAAAGGGCCTGCTGTGCACTGGGTGCGGTGTGTGTGCGACCGTCCCTGCCCAAGTCAATTGGAACTGCGCCGCATGGAGCGGGCCACAAACCGCTCACATTGGTTTGTCGAGGTGCGCTTGCACAGCATCCGCGAGCCGGAGCCTGGTCATTGAAAAGCGTGATAGGCCGTGAAAATGAACCTCACAAGACAACAGAAGAGGGAAAAAACTGTCAACAGTCAGAACGACGGTGTCGTCTGCTGGAGGGGACGTACAGCGGGCAGGCTGGGAGCAGCCAGGTCTGGTCGGGTTCACACGTCGTGTGTGTTTCGCCCCTGAAGAAATCAACAACAGGCTGATCTTCCTGCTGATTGACTTTGGGTTTTATGGGGTTCCAGGTTCTCAGCGAGCAGATGTGCTTGACGACAAATGATCCTGTGGAAAAGGACCGAAGTGGGTGTTGGATTCACAGTTGTGTTGTCAAGAACTGTGAAGTCGGCTCTCGATGCACCAAGCTTTGGAACCCAACCACTGTCATCTCCGCCTTCAGGCACCGACCCTGTTTGTGCTGCCCACGGCAACTCTGTGCAGCTTTCCTCTTCATGTGGGAGATGACACTGCGTCTGTAAGCGCTGGCAACAAAGGGCTGCATCGCGCGGGCTCTGCTCTGGTTCGGTGCCCAGTCTCCAAGCTCTGAGGCAGGGCCGAGTTGGCTCTCTGTCTCTGTCTCTGCTTCTGTCTCTGTCTCTGTCTCTGTCTCTGTCTCCGGTCTCTGTCTCTCTCTCTCGGCTTCTCTCTTTCACTCTGTCTCTTGCTCTTCCTGAGTTTCTGCCTGTCTTTTCTCTTCTCTCTTTCTGTCTCCTCTCAATTTTTCCCTCGCAATAACTATCTTTTTCACTTGCCAAAATTCTGTTCGAATTTGCCTGTTGGACGCCTGTTGAGTTCCTCGAGACAAGCTCCACTTTGCTGCAGAACCCCCACTGAGTGTCTTCCCGAAGGAGCATCTTTCTTCAGGCAGAGCGAAGCCGCTCAAAATACAAGACTTCAAGTCATGGTCGCTGCGTGGACTCGGCCATGAAGAACTAAACTTTCAACTGAACTCCGTTGCAACACTGCATGCGCTGTGCTGCAATGCTTGACGCTTCCAGATTGAATCGAAAATAGCTGCTGCTTTCATCTGGGTCTTCCTTCAGAAACAGACAAGGCCGGCTATTGTTCTCTTCCACCCGCGTTGCCCAGGTTACCGAGGTGATGGTGAAGAAAGGAATGGTTTTCTCTCAGTGCTGCGGAGACGAACTTTCGATTGGCATGAAAACTCATTTCCCGCTGTTTTCCTAGTGACCACTGTTTCTGCACAAAGAGAACCCCACGCTGGTGGAGACGTTTTCTGAATTGAATATGTGTCACACATGCAGAACAATAAACTTGTTCAGGATGACACTACTGTGAAACGGTTGTGTATTTCCGCAACACTTGTTCCCTTGGGTCCGCTCCTGAAACGTACTTCTCTTTCGCGTCAGACTGAGACCAAGAAAGAGCTTCCCATAGAGAACCTTCTTCAACAAAAACCCGCGGTAGCGTCACTCTCCAGGGCGGACTGAGTTGAAGCTGGCTCATGACCAGCCGATAAACTTCATTCACCCACCCACCCACATTGCCGTTTGGGACTGGGGGTTTTCGACGGGGCGGGGGCACTCCTTTTGAACAAAATCACGGATTTGCTATTGTCTGTGTCTTTGGATGCTTCAGGAGCTCTGAAATATCTGATATCTAATGTTGGTTCGGTCTGGTGTTCGAAGATTTTGAGGAGCATTGAAAGGAAAACGGCCCCACACAACAACTCGCTCAACCAGAACTGGGTTCTCCGAGGAAAGTTTGTTCTCACCTTTATCTGTGAGCATTGTCAACAGTACTTCGTCGATTTTTTTCACCAAAAAGGCAAGCAAACTTTTCAACCAGAAAACGGACACTTCCTGCCTGTCTTCCGTTTCCTTCCATTTGAGACAGTTCTTTCGTCGGCGCACCTCTCTGAGTATTCAAGAGAATGTCATGTTGACACTCTCTTGTTTTGACAACCATTTCCCTTTTCAGAAAGCCCTGAGTGACATTTCAGCCAAACCTTTGTTTTGTCGATCTGCCATTGTTTGTTAGTTTGCGTGGAATTTCGCACAACAAGCTATTATGAGATATTTCAAATTGCTCAGATGTGAAGCAGACATATGCAGGATCAACATGGTACCACAACGCATTTTTCGCAGCCCCTGTGTGGCTTTTTACCTTGGTTTTGCCTTATCTTGTGCTTTGCGAGTAGAACGAGAAAACATCTTCGACAAAGCAACCAATTTTCAGGGCATGCAGGGAAGGTCCACACAACTTCGTTCAGTCATAGAATGTGTTTTGAGGTAATGTTCCTGTGGGTACACGCAGAATCAGCAGCCTTTGTTTGGTGAACCCTTTTGTGTTCAACCATGTTTTTCTTTCCGTTACAATCAGGTGTATGTTGGAAGCATCCTGTGAAGCAATTCAATTTGACCATCATGAGATGATTTGTCAGCTCATTGTGCACGCTTCTGCTGATTTGGAAAGTTTCTATTCAGACAGTGAGAAGACAGTGCTTGGAAAAGGTATGCAAACAGAAGACACAAAAAATCCAAATGGAGCGTGGCTTGTAAATGTTTTAAACACTGAAAAGATGAGATTTTAGGCTTTGTTGTTTCTTGTGTAACATGTTTGTGCCAGAACTGCTGAAGATGTTGACCAGGTAACATTCGTTGATGAATAAGTCAGTTTCACTTACACCGTGTTTTCTGTGACAACCCAACTACTTTCCAGTTTATCCCAGCAACATCAACTGGACAGCTCCACTCGCCTGGGCAGCTGGAGGTCCACTTTATTACAATAACTTTGAAAATGATTATTCCCTTGCACTGATGAATGGTGCTCAGCTTGTTTCTCCTGGAAAGGTTTGACTGATTATTTTTTGATTGAGTGACTGAAGAATTGCCTGCACCAACACACAAATTTATGTGCAAACATAAAACATCAAAAAATGTCATGTTCTGTTGTGTTCAGGTTGGCAGAAGTTTGCAGACTATCAAAACTGAAAATCAATACGCGATGATTATCGGATCCTTCCTCCCTTGCCTCCAGTCTGGACATACTCGTTGATGTGCCTCCGATGGGGCCACAGTTGCAATGTGGTTGAACCTTATAAGTTGCACCCACCAGGGCAAGCCATTCAGGGTGCAGCATGGAGAAGCAAAAATGTGGCTCACCTGCAACAACAGACTTTCGTTGGTTTCTAATTCAGTTTGATACATCACCTGTTTCAAACACATTGCCCAGATCATCGAGAAAGATTTTTCTTGAAACTGTTCTCAAATGTTTCAGCTTTGACATGTGGAGTCTTTCTGGAAAATTTGAAATGACAATTGACCAGCCGACAGGTTGGTTTCACCTTGGTGTGGTCATGCGCGGTGTGAACAATGGTCAAGGATTTGATGTCTACATCGATGCCATTTTGGAAGGCACAGACACCGACATGGACGCGACGACACAAGATCTTTATTGGACTGTCACTGCTATTGGAGCCAGTGCTACAGGAGGCGGCCCCAGCAGCCTCCTGGCTGACGAGCTGTTCATCTTTGGGGAGCCACTTGATCAGGCTCATCTCCTTATGCTTATGAATGCCACGTAGATGCAGATGCAATTGTGTGTGGAATCACACAGAAAATGGGAGAAGAACATTGTAATAAAAACTTTTTCTGACCCAAATGGCGTTGAACATGTATCACAGAAAAAACTGGTTTGAAAAGGCCCGATTCTTTCCCGGTGAATTGCTGGTTTTCGATGATGAGTCCAACGGGTGCACGCCGTGTGCCGGTGGATTAGTTTCAAAATGCAAAGGGCACCCTTGGTGTACGAGATTTGCTAGAGTTGGACATGTGCGTGAAAATTCCACAACGGGACACTTATTCACCACAAGGAGGCAAGTCCAAAATGCCGGTCGTGTGTGTGTGCGCGTGTGTTTGTCATTTCTCTGTGTTACCCATGTTGGGACTTTGGTCTCCGTGTGTTCGTTTTTGTCATGGTTCCCCCTGTTTCCTTTTGCGCGCGGTGAGTTGGAAAGATAACGCACCCAGCGAGCGTGGTCATTTCAAATTCTTCACCTCTGTGTGGCTCCCTCGCTGTGCAGGGATTTCGGTTGGACACGAGCGCAGGGACATCAGACGACATCGCATCCATCGCTCTGCCCCGGCTCCACCCCGGCACAGGGATTCTGCACGAGTCGATTTCATGCGTCACAGCATGCCTTCTTGTGGATCCATGGAGGCCGCTCCCAAAACCCCGGACCTATTTCTTTGTCCGTTCAGCACAGGTCCCTTTTCACTCTTTCATTTGAAATCCTTGAAGATGAAGCTGAGCTCCCTGAAACCCACGCGCCCTCGTCAATTTTTGAACTCACGCGAGGGTCAGACGCAGCAAGTGACCATTGTCAGACAGCCCCCCCCCCAACCCCGGTCCAGGATCCGCGAGAGACTCCAGTTCCCATCTGCTTTCTCTGGAATGAAAGTGCAATTTTGGTTTCAAGATATCAGAAATTGTGGCTTCCTTCTTTTCTGGAGGGATCAGGGCATCTGGATTGAGAATCTTCTGCGATGTGAGTCTTGTTTTTGCATAGGTGTTTCCATTCTTCGCCCTGAGTCACACTGGAGGCGCTGCGTTGCGTCTCAGCACAAGTTCCTTCTCCTCGTGGCGCTCAATGCGCAGGACCCGCGGCCTGTCTTCCGTCCTCTCAGAACTTGGCTCGTCCTCTTCCAGGATCCGACTGTGCGTGAGAGGCGGATTCTATGAGGTGAGCAAGAGGGAAGATCTAGTGAAAATGGACATAATTTCTTGCACGTTGGGTTTCCGTGTGACTTTGGAGCGTTCTTGGGACTCGCCTATTTGATCCCGGTCCTGGATTCCCCCGAGACCCCGCATGAGAAGCGAAGGGCTGCCAACCACGTGAAGTACGAGCAGAGTGACGCACGGCGAGATCATTGTCGAGTGCCTTTCCAGTTCCAGCCTGAGAGTCACTGGACCGGACAAGGAGAGCACGCGAGCCTAGATGCATCTGACAGGGAACTTGGTGGCCCAAAAGAACCGCTCCTTGTCCGTGGAAATCTTTCCACCTGCCCATCCGGGGACAGAGATCCAGGGGAGGCATTGGAATCCAGGTCCTCGTGCCTCTGGATCCTAGTTCCTGGATGCGCCCCTGCCATCCCATGGTTCTTTTTGGACGAAACCAATTGTCCTCTCAACACCAAGCATTTTCAGCGGTCCTCACGAAACTACCCTGCGAGGTTGTGATGGTGGAACAAAAACGGCTGAGTGCGGATGAATTAATCCAATAGAGAGTAAAAATACTCCTCTTGTTGCAGCGCTCTGGCAGATACAGGCTCGAGGTAAGGAACCAAACGTAATCTTGGCCCCAGGTTTCACCCTTGGTACCTGGTCAATGCAAACGAGTTTCAGATCATTCTCGGAGTTTGAAATGGGTGGGGACAGATGTCATGCGGTTTCAAGTTTTTATTCAAAAAACATTGTACGTGATATGTACAACATCAGAGCCAACGTTTTGCAGGAGCTGGAGTTTGCACGAAAAACAGTGAGACAATTACAACGCAGTCAACAAACGCTCAGCTTACTCACAGGACACAGGAGAGTCCTACGGACCAAGCAAACTGTTGACGTGGACCAATAAATAGGAGGACAGCGCGCAAGACGTTTGTTTCACGTCAGACCCACGGATTCGTGGTTCTTCAGGTCGCCTTCCATATCGCTCAACAGAAGACAAGAACGGGAGGGAATGACAAATTTGTGGGTCTCACGTGAATTGTTGAATGATGCGCAAAAATCCTTTTTCAGAACAACGGGCACGGTTGGAGGGATCCTGTCCCAACGTGTGCGTGTGTGAGGAAATCTGTTAGTCTGTCCTGGACCTGAATCAATAACTGGGATTATCTCGTCGGAAAGGTTAGCATTTTGCTACACCGCGGTGTCAGTCAAAGCAACTTTTGCCCACAAAATTCGTGAAAATGTTTTGCCCTCAGTGTGATATTGAACACACATGACCCCGTCAACGGTTGTGAAGGACCCAACGCGCGGCGCATCGGCTCTAAAGACGGAAGTTGCTCGGTTGGGTCACAGCCCACACTGGGCTCCATGAACAACAAGTACGCATTCCATGCATCTTGAAGATCGCTCCCAATTTTTGTGTGTGAACGGAGCTGGAACACATGGATCCGCCCAAGTCACCCGACCGCCTGGACACTTGCGCATTGTACGAGGGTCAGTGCGGTCTCTGTCGTCGTTGTGGCTGCAGCAACAAACTGCAACCTTCATAAGGCGTGTTGCCACAGACAAAACAGTTTCAAGCACCTCGTTGCACTTCTCTGAAAGTCAAACACTTGGCTTCAGTTTTCCTGGTGCTCAGACGTTGCTGCGGACACAATGCGCCGTTGTGGGGACAATCCGTCCTGCAAACAACCGGCGCCGCCAACAGGTGGCGCCACTCGAGACGAAGCGCAGGTTTAGTCCGTTTGAGCTGACCACGCCTGGGTTCGTGGAACGTGGCACACACAGTGCGATTGATTTCATGTTGGTGTGACCAAACTTTGTTGGTGTTTTGATCCTCAGAATGTGTTCCCAGAACATAAACCGCGACGTTCCAGAGGCGGGTGCGGTCTTCAGATGAAATGCTCTGGCCGAAGCAACGCTTCACGTTGATGTTGCTCCGACAGAGAATTGAGAAGGAGTGAGAGTCCGGGTGGAGGCAGGGAACGTATCACGGTTGAGAGGTTCCTGCCCTCCACGCCATTCACAACCATTTTGATTCAGACAAAAATCCTTTTTTTGTCTTGGATGACAATGACATGGCACCGAACGTTTTCACTTTTCTGTACACTGTACAAACATAAACATTGCATCTACATAACACATGTTTGCCTTCAGTCATTGAAATAAATTTCATCGCAATTGCCAGCTTCAGACGTTTCTACAAAAATAGAAAACATTCCGCCCTACCACACCAAGAAAGACTCCCCCCAGGCACAAGTATTTTTCTGTCCGTGTACTCGTATATCATGTGCACTTGAGAGAATGTTATCTCCATTCTGTCTTCAATTCGGAATTCCTCCAACAAGTCTGGGCACAACGAATACGCAACGCAATCATTTGGTTCAAGAAGCAACGAAAAATGCTTGTACGAGAAAGGAACCTCTTTCACTTCGTTGGACGAAAACATCACAGTTCAGTTTCACAATCTCTCTCTCTCTCTCTCACGCTTTCACGAGTTTTCCTGCAAAGGCTGAGCTCAAACGCACGAGGCCAACCCTGAAACGTTCGAAGTTGCGAGTCCTTTCTTGACCGACCTCCGCTCTCGTTCGAACTCAGCCTTTGCCCTTCAACAATTGGTCACAACAACAAAGCACCATGAGATTCAACTTGCTCACGCGCAACAGAGATTTGCACTGAAGCCTCCGGCGGATCCAGAGGGGAGGCCCCGGGGATTCGCGCTTTTTCTGTCGCCCACCCATCCCTGCCGCGCACTCTCCCTCACCACCCATCTCGGCTCGCTGCTTTTAGCCCCCATGCACAGAATTAATTTGCCTTCCTGGTCTTGCACCGGTTCGTGCAAATTCCAGTGTTTGCGAGCAAAGCAATTCAGTCAAAGCAAGCCTCTCTTGGTCAGACCCCAACCAGGGCCTCCCTCTGCCCGTCTCCTGGATCCGCCAAAGGAGTCGTTGCACAGATAAACAATGCAATTGTCCTCGGATCTAAGTCATCGTTTCACTCAAAGCCTTGCTCTGCTGAAAGTGTCTGTTTCTCAGCTCCTGGTGATTGGCTCTTGTGGTGAAACAATCACTTATCACAATTTCACGCTTGAAAAGACGCTCAGCGCCCTCGCAACTTCTCCGACGATACAACAGGCAGTTTGAGCCGTGAACGATTTCTGTCCGGCGTGACGTGCCTCACAACCTGGTGAGGATGTATCCACTGGGCGCCTGTGCCCATGGCTTGCACAAAGTCGACTCTCTTCTGTCCAACGTTTTCTGTTTCCCATGCTTCATCTGCTCAAGACACGGGACACGGAGGCTGACATAAAGTCTCAAATCTTTCTATCCGTCCGAAGGCTCAGTGAAAATTTCTGTGTCGTGCATCACATTTTCAACAGGGAGTTTAAACAGCTCGAACGCACAGTGAAACGCCGCGCGCAGAAATTCTACGTGCTGCATTCTATCACGTCAAAACACCCATTCGCTGCACATCTCATTCACGCCCGAATCCAAGACACTGCTTATAGTCTCTGTTGAATTGCCTTGTCTGGTTCTGCGCGTGTGGTCCGGTCACTAACTGAAGGTGGAGCCCTGGAGCGACGACCTGGACCCGAGGTCCCCGTTCACGTGGTGGCGTTTCACGCGCGCGTACTTGTTACTTGTGTGCGTGGACACGTCGAGTGGCATCGTGCGTGACACGTACACGTTGCTGGGCCCGTTGTTAGCGTCAGAGATGGTCTCCAGCTTGTAGTCCGTCTCCAGACCTTCCTTCATGCTGCCCAGCCACTCTGGGTCGCCTGCGCCTCTCCCGGGCAGCGTGTGCGTCTGGTGCAGGTTGTTCATCTCTGTGCTTTTGTAGCCGGAGTTCACCTTGCCATTGAGGTTGCTGGGCGCGGCGGTGGCGGCGGCGTAGGCGTTGGAGCGCTTGTTCTTGTGCTCGTGGTAGCGACGGATGCGCCGCCGCGTCGCGATGTAGAGACAGAGCACGAGCACGAGGAAGATGGTGAGGATGATGATCCAAATGAGCAGGATGATGCCCCAGATCTGACTCGTGAAGAAGCCGCTGTCGTCCTCCGTGCTGCTCTCAACTGCGGAAGAGATGGTACATGTCGAGTGAGCAACATACTGCGCGCGTGTGTGTGTGTGATGTGTGTGTGTGTGTGGGGGGGGTGCACGCGTGTCTGACTGTTTTTGTTCTGAAGCGGGTCTGCATGCGTTTCAAGTCACGGCTCAATCTCCTCCAACTTCGAAAAATTCGACTTGTCAACAAGAAATATAGCAAGACCAGAGAAAACTGAACGCTCTCCAGCATTTGGCTGAGGCCCGACGGACCCTCCAAGTTCACCAGGACGGCGCTTCGTTGAGCACATGATTCCCTGTCACTCATTCTGAAAACACTCGTGAGTCGAGCTCACACAATGGCGCCGCTTGTTTCACTGCAAAATCTGAGCCCAGGTAATTTGGCATTTCCTCCAGGAAAATGTGTCCAAAGTAGCGGAATATTTTTCCAAGGACAGGATTAGGCAGACGTGGCATCTCCACGAGACCTGTCAATCTGGCAGAAACCTACACTCTGGGCAGATCCAGGGGTGGCGGTGCCATTAGCCTTCTCACTTTTGACACGCGCACTGACATTTTGTTTGATTTTCAAAGTTGGGCAGAGACTTTTGGTGACCAGAGCCAGGACGTGGTTTGCTTCATGGTTCCTTGCGGTGGTGTCATACAAAACAGCTGCAGTTTCTTGGGGTTTTCTTCCCTTGACTTCAGAGTCAAGTGTTCCTTGGGCCTAAAAGATCCAACAGTTTATTTGAATGGGCTTCGGGGATGCGTGCGCACCACATTTGTGTGCATGGTGTGAACACCACAACCCACGAGGCATCCAGGTTGCGTGCAGGGCACTGGTCTTTGTTTCTTTGCATAGGTCCCTGATCGCGCTGGTGTGTAGATGCAGGGACAGGTCAGAATTTGGTCAGGGGAACCCACCCCAAAACCTTCCATGGACGAGCGTGATTTCTCGTTTGGAAAGGTCGCACATTTGCCCCTGCCGTGCGAAATTGAGAGTGTGGTCAATTTGTTTTTGTGGGCGGGGGCGGTCCAAGTGTGCTGGATCTGCCTCTGAGTTGATCGCTCTTGCGTGTGGTTGATCTACCGTGGCTGTTTGTCGTCACGCAGGTTGATCACGCTGAAGCCAAAACAGATTGTCCAAAAATGTGCGCTGTGTGTGTTTGTGACCCTGTATCCTCTGTCAGGTTGTCAGGCTAAAATGTCTCTTTGTTCTGATTGTCTAGGTTCGAAGCATCAGGGCAACACGACCTCGCAAAGATAAATTTGTGCCAGGATGTGGTCATCGTTCCAAGAAAAGATGTCAAGTGTCTTGGGTTGATGCTTTATGGTCTTGTTTGTGAGCTTCAAATTTCCATTTTTGGCTCCTTGAGTTGCAACCGCACATCGAAAAGAGCGCCGGGTTCCGCACCGTGATTTTGTGTTTCGTCACCTGGGCGCCGGGCAAACAAGAGGTCATTCCCGGAGATCCACCCCAAGGAAAAAAGAGGTGACTCCACCGCTGTTTTTACTTTGCTGGTGCACGCAAACAAACTTGCTTGCAGGTGCTGAAATCGATCACCCAGGGACCTTGAACCAAACTGACCTTGCTTTATTTCTGGTTTCAATGTAGCAAACGGTCCGGGAGGCCCTGGAACCCCAGGACGACCTCGGGGTCCTGGAAGTCCTTGTGGTCCGATGTTCCCGTCGAGTCCGACGGGTCCTCGGTCGCCCTTGGGTCCTGGAGGACCTTGGGGTCCGATGGCTCCATCCTGTCCCGGAAGACCCACGGGTCCCACTGGACCCGGAAGACCATCAGTGCCGTTGAAGCCCGGGTCGCCGCGAGGTCCTTGAGGTCCTTCTGGACCCTGAAATGAGACCACATAGAACTTTTTACAAGGCTGTCAGTGACTGTTTTTGCGGCTGCACTCGTCATGCAGAGTTCACTCAGACTTCAGTCCCCAATCCACGATTCTGCTGTCCGAACCTTATCAACCTCTCTTCCGTCAGATTCAGACGCTCAATGCGTACAAGGATCGCAAATTGACTGTTTTCCATGGCAGGTGTGCGCAGTTCTGCCTCCCAGCCAAACACTGTCACTTTCGCACGCACGCACAATGTGCACCAAATTTGGCAGTTCTTCCCACCGACCCTTTTGAGCTGCAAACATTTTAGTTCTCCAGTTTTGGAAAAATGAACAGTGAACAATGCGTGAATTAATTCATTGCAGGCTTCAATAAAGAGCAGCAAATTTTGGGGGGCTTGGAACTGAGTCATCTGCACCAGTCGTCTGCACTTTGCACAGCTTTGAAGTTCCTGTCAGACTGAGAAAACACCGGTCTGACGCTTTTGCGTCAGCATTCTTCTCGTATTAACTCTGTTTCTTCTCTTTTTGCCGTCTCACAAAAAATATTCTCCCATTTTGACAAGTGTACCAGTATCTGAGGTTGCAAATCTGCCTAAAAGGTAAGAAAAAAGTTCTGATGTTCGCAGAGAGCGACTTGACGGTTCCTATTGTGCGGAAGCCTCTGAAGTACGGAACAGTACGCGGGGAAACACGCGAGGTATGTCAAACAGTTGGGCAAACCGCCCGTCATTTGGGGACCACATGTCAATTCCAATTTCTCAAAACATCATTTTTCACAACGCAGAAAGCAGAAAAGCCGGAAAGTCGGAAAGTCTTCAGCGTAGTTTCCCTTCGCATGACGTTTCGCTCGAAATCACCAAAACAAACGCGCAAAGGTCAGGGACATCTTGTTTTCAAAATATTGTCCAGGGGCAGATCCAAGATTTGGTCAAAAGGAGGGGACTCAGGCGACTTGAATGAAATTTGACGATTTTTGCAGAGGAAAAAGAAGGAGATGGTGCTTGGCAGCGCATAATTGAAGAAAAGTTTCTTGAGCAGGGAGGTCAGGCTCAAAGACACTGAACGCAGGCCACGGCTGTGCGGACTCGAACTATCACATCAGTTAGAGTCAGTGCCATCACACACACATACGCACACACGCACACACGCACGCACACACACACACACACACACACACACACACACACACACACACACAACCGCCTTCTCTCACTCACCGTTTCTCCCGGGGGTCCCTGCTCGCCGGGCCTGCCGGTGGGCGGGGGCGGGGGCGGCGTCGGGGCGAGGGTCGGCACGCCGACGGCGGGGATGCGGAGCCCAGGGCGGCACGGCACCACGTCCTCCGTGAAGTTGCCGTAGTAACTCATGTCTGAAACGAAAACCAATCAGAGAAAGTTAGTGGCGGTGGGAGACGGGCGCGCTCAGGCATCTCGAGAGAATTCCGATCGAGGGAGAAATTTGTGGATTTTCTAAAGGAGGAAAAACTTTTCGAATGCGCTGAACCCGAATGAAGGAGTCACAATCAAATTTAGTTGCTCTCTCTTTCAATCTGGAAAAGTAAGAGGCAGCAGGAGACTCGGGTTATAAACTGGAAAAGGCATCTTGACCTTGTATGGCGCGTGTGAGCAGTGTGAACCCTGCTCTTCCCCTGCTGGGCATTTCCGTGAAATGTCTCCATTTGATTCTGTTGCCATTGAACGCGTCCGCCGAGTTTCACATTGTACGTCTGGTGAAATTACTCTGACCGCGTTTTTGACATTGAAAATGTGTGATTCAGGACCAGGCAGGGAATCCACATGAAAAGGACAACAGTGGGCTGCAAAAATCGGTCTGAAAACTGTGAAGTGTTCTTGCAGGTCAGTGGCTTGAAGTACCCAACCTGCGAGGCCAAGGTTCAGTTGTGCACAAATACCTCCTTCCGGAAACGTTTGCCCAACTTTGACACTCGCTTCGCTTTGGAATGCACAACACAAGTCAGAACTGTACGACAAGAGGTCGGGTCTATTTGCCGCTTGCACACAAACAGGTCTCTCTCCAAAACAGCAACTACGCTCTGCGTTCCTTTTATAACCCTGGGTCTGGGGCCAGAATTCCTCCCGAGGAATTTTCAACATTGGTTTATCTCGCGACACTGTGACGGTTCCAACGCTCTCATGGATGACGCGAAATCACGACACGCTGAACCCGGGACACGCGAAGGTTCCACTCGGCTCCATTCCGCAACCAAAGCTCAATTCGCTTGCAACAGGGAGGGTTGGTTGCACGGTTGATCAGAACTTGGACTCTCACAGCGGAAGATCCAGGAGGTCCGCTCTTACCCCACCAGAAGGGACTCAGCCTCCCAAGCACACACACACACACGCACACACACACACACACACACACACACACACACACACACACACACACACAGATGCGCACCACAAGCACGTTTCAGTTCAAACAAAATTTTGTTCGTTGGTCTTCCCCGAGTGTCGAACCGGATCGCCCCTCCCACTCCGATCCTGGATCCGGCGGAGGTTTGTGCCTCAAACTTTAGCTCTGGTGGAACGAACAACGCTCCTCGCCAAAACCAATCTGACAAACAACTGTTCTGGAAAATTAACACCTGTAGTTGCTGAAACGTTTTGTCAGTCAATCATGACAAACCCTTTTGAAATTTGCAATTTCTTGTGGAGGAAGGGTGCAGTCGTGGAAGCTCGAGTTTCACTTCTTGTGGGCATGGAAATGTTCTGCATTCTTGAGTTCCAGGGGCGGTCGTGTTGGCACCTGGGAGGAACTCTGTGTGGGATGATGCAAACACGTCAAATGGAAGTACAACAGCAGAGAGACAGAGAGAGAGCGAGAGAGAGAGAGAGAGAGAGAGAGAGAGCGAGAGAGAGAGAGAACATCTGTTGTTGCAGACGTGTGTGTGTGTGTGTGTGTGTGTGTGTGTGTGTGTTTGTGTGTGAGAGTGTGTGTATGTCTGTGGTGTGCGGCTATGTGTGTTGCATTGTGTGTCTGTGTGTGTGTGAAGATACGGCCAGCATGTTGTTGCTTTTTTGGCAAAGAGCAAATCCGTGCATTTCCTGTGAAAGCGTGTTTTATCATTTTTGGCAAGCGACGGAGCTTGAATATCGCGGGAACTCAGTGGACTGATGAAACACCTGGAGGAGAGGAATGCTGCGACGTTCTTGTGTTCATGGATCCTTCAACCAAGGGCGGATTCAGGTGGGGGGATCAGGATCACCGCCTCTCCAATTCACCGCCGAAAACGCACCTGACACAACAGGTCCCACACATAGAAAGGCGTTGGGCAGAGGCTTCCGGGGGTCCCGGACCCCGGGTGAAATTCTGGATCTGCCTCTGCTTTCTAACATAACCAGCCTTCACGGGGTATTTTTTCCAAACAACAGCATACTTTGGCTGAGATTTTTGTGAAGTATATAGATTCTGTCCCCACAAAAATCGCAAGAACGAATATGGTTGTCCAACTGCGGAAGTCGTTTTCAAGCCCTTGTCTGCGCAAAAAGAGTCTTTCAGAAAGGTTGTTCATCCAAACAATATAATAGGACGAACATTGTTGGCCTGAGCATGTTTTTGACCAGCAGAGAAAGAAATATCTTTGTTTGCTTTTCAAACTCAAACTGACAGCCCCAGGACCCCAAGACTTATCAAGTGAGAACTGGACACGAAACCCAAGCTCTGCGACTCTGATTGACAACAGCGATGCTGGGCGCGCCCCCCAGCCTGCGCTGAAGGAAACCGGTGAGACACGTGAAGGTGAAGCTGCTCGAACAGCCACCCGTTCTCACAGACAAAGTAACACAGGAAAAAGACAGACAAGACAACACAAGGGCAATTTTGAGCTGAACAAGGATTCCACAAGAGTGCGAAGGGTGGGTGAGAAAATCGCCCATCAACCCGACGTAGCCTCAGCTAACGTCATCCGTGTGAATGGCGTTTCAAATCCAGCAGGACTTGAGAGTGCGCGGTGCGCATTCAAAGAAACTTTACCTGTTTATTTGCTCGAGATGCAGTCCGTTTGTTGATCACTCTTTTTTGGGTTTGAGTCAACACTGTATTTTGCCAAAAAGGCTTTTTGCGCGAGTGAAGTATTTCCTTCTGTTGACTTTTCTTTCATGAAAGGAATTTTTCTTCTTTTTGAAGTGGATTTGGAGCCTAAAATCTACTTTTTTCTTTTCTTTTTCTTGAGACAAAACATTTTGGAACGTGACAGAATTTGAGAAGCGATGTTTTGCGTCGCAGGGCGAGAACTTTCAGACGCGCCACTCAGTTTCGTGCGCTGGAAAATCCGTGCAGTTCGGCATGTCTCACTTGTGTTGTCTTTGCACGAACAAGAACGGAAAAACAACACGGAAATCGGGCTATACGAGTCGCTTCTCACTGCGGCCCAATTTCTCACAATCGTCTGTCGCCTCGCAGCTCAACAGCGGAAACACCAGAATCTATGCTGGACATCGAACACCACGCACACACACACTCACTCACACGCACACGCACACACTCACACACACTCACACGCGCGAGCGCGCACCTGAAAGAAGCTCATGATGATGGGATCAACATTTTTACTCAGTTGGTTTTCAATCCACCAAAGATTCAGATTGCAAGATGTGGAACCAGAGTCCCAAGCCGTGTGCTTTTCCCCCTTTTCCATTCGGAATTTGTTGTCAAAGTTGGGATCGTCGTTTGCTGCCTGACCCATTCTGGATCCACTTCTAAGATTCTACAGGTTCTGTGGGCAGATCAGGTCTTCACACGGAAAGTTGACATCTCGAAAAAGGATCACACCTCTCCAATGCCAGGCAGGTTTCACCACTTCCAAAGAGTACATTACGATGAAGAAAAAGCGCATGAGACCTGGGATCACCCGCGTGGAGGTCTGATTAAATTCAACACCTTTATCAACTCCTTGCACCACTTTTTTCTTTCGAAGGTACAAACACAATTCGTCGCGGCGGGATTTCTCACACCTGCGTTTGTTTGGCAGATCCCAAAAAAACGCCACGAAAGCAAAATTCCCCAAGAAATATGGTGTGTACAAACGGGTCTCGGCAGAAGACATGGGGCTTGAAAAGTTCACTGATATTCTGGCAGGTTGTCTGAGACGGTCGTTTGAAAGCTTTTTGCACGGTTCTGGTCTTGGCTGCCTGAGAACAACTCGCACGCAGCACAGTCATTTGTCACACTGTTGGGACTCTGTCGAGTTTTGCGTCAGGTCAGAGAGAGAGCGAGAGAGAGAGAGAGAGAGAGAGAGTCTTCGGAGAGGGGATGGACAGATAAACAAGGAGAGGAGACAGTTCACACGCAAACACACAAACACACAGAGACACAGACACAGACACAGACAGACAGACACAGACAGACAGACAGACAGACAGACAGACAGACAGACAGACAGAGTCGTGTGCACGCTCAAAACTCCAAAACTCTACTCACCGAGGTCGAGATAGGCAGCCATGGAGAAGTCGTAGGGAAAGGTGGAGTATTTGAAGCCGCTGAGCTGCTCCCCGACCGTCACGGCGGTTCCCTTCAGCGCGCCCGGCCGCTCGTCGATGTGGTTCCCTGTGGGCGACGCGACACCGTGATCTCCCGTGTAAACCTGACATCTACAACTCTCATGCCGTTGCATGTATTTCTTATGCTTTCTTTGGGACCAAAGGCGTACCACGCAGGGGTGAAGGCGGATGTGCTTCCAGCCTTCCTCACGCCAAGTCGCAATCACACCAGCCTGTTTCGGGGTACAGGCTCATGCAGGACATGGCGACACCGAAGGCTTGCGTTCTGGCCCCTTCTCCAAAGTTCTGGGTCATGCACGTAGAGGAACATCTCTCGCGCCCAAAGGCGCATTCACCCAACATGCATTGGGGTTTTACGGGCCAGGTGTGTGGGCTGACGTACACCTGACCGGGCTGGAGAGCTTTGGGCTGTGCGCGCCTGATCAGGATTCAGCCCAAAACAGCCTGTTGATCGGGTGTGCATCAGGCTCAGATGTTCCAGCGCGATCAGGTGTGCATCCGCCCTGCAAGGAAACAAAGTGCGCGGCGCCTCACCGAGCACCTGCTCGACGTTGATGTCGAACGTGTAGGCGACGGCGGCGGGCGCCTCCTCGAGGAAGAGGCCGAGCCGGTCCCCGGGCCGCACCACCGCGCACTCCGGCTTCAGCGGGTTCTTAGCCTCGATGTACACCTGCAAACACATCAGAGAACAGTGAGAAAGAGGACCAACAGTAAGAGAGCTGCGATGTTGGTCCTGCAAAAGCACGGCTGAAAGAAGAACTGTTTGTTGGACAATTCGTTGTCGGTTGGACCTGAAAATACCACAGGAAATCTGAAACTGCGACAGTTGAAAGCAAGTTTGGCCATACCACCAGCCCGCCCCAGACTCGGACCCTCCTCAGGACCTCCGGGTGACCCATTTCTTCCCCAATCTGGAATCCGCCAGAGTTGTGATTGGTTCCTTTGTGGACGTCGTGACGTCGCGTGACTTTGTTTGGGGAGACAATGAATGTTTTCACACTTCACACCTCATCTGGAGGTGGGGTGCGTCTTAGGCAATTACACATGTCCAAATGAAGGCGAAAAGATCAAGCAAGATCCAAGCAAAATCTTTGCACAGAAAATCTTGAGAAAATCTGTCATTCGGTAGGAACGTTTGCATTGTCAGGCGGATTCCATCAGACAGTCAGGCTCAAGACATTCCTCAGCACTATCGTGATGAGGTTGGTTTTCCTTTCTTAGTGACAGGCACTTAAGAACTGCCTGTGTGCAAGCTTGATTTCTGCCTCAAACAGTTCCACAGCACGACATGCGTGATCCCAGACCTTTCTTTGCTTTGAGCCCCCAAAATGCATGTTTTGCAAAACAAATAGAAGCCAGGCACTTTTTTAGTTTTGTCTCGGTTTCAAACACATGGAGTCTGGAGCATGTACCACACGCCGTTGCCATGGTTTCGTGCAGTTTGCGTAAATTGCTGTTTGCAGAAACAAGGCTTCGCCTCAGCATGGAAGGTTCCTATCACGATGACATGAAACGAACATTTCCACAGACATCTTCTGTCTGGGATCGAAAGCAGAATTTTTCAGGTCCAGGAAAATTCAGGCAACAACTTCTGTAGAGAATGATGAACAAAGATGTACACAACAACGCTTGATTGAGAAATCGTTACAATCTCTGCAGGAATCTGACGTGCAGAATCTCAAGAGCGAATCTGGCGTCGAAGCCACTCAACGAATCAGAACCAGCTATATGAACTAATTTTTGCAAGCCCGTGACTCCGTGAATCCCTTTTTGTTTTCCCAAACAAGGAAGTCGTGAAGATGTTCTTTGCAGCAACAATAAAACACGACGATACACCTCACTGATGAGGATCCAAAACCTCAGGGGTAGAGTACCACAGAACTCGACACCGAAATGAGTGTCTTCACTTTTGTGTTTGATTTTCACCTTTGTGTGAGTTCACAACGCAACGCAAATATTTTCCTTTTGCCACTGGGAGGGAAATACTTGCCTGTCACAGAGTCGGGCTTGGAGGTGCATGACATTGCCCTCGGAAATGTGGCGAGAGAGCATGCGAAGAGGTCTTGATCCCGAGAACGCCTTTTGTTGCTGTGTGTTTCCACACAAATGCGCATGTGTGTGCAGGGGCAGATAACATTCAGGAATGCAAAGGGAGCACTTGTCGTTTGCTCTGCCCATTCATTCGAAAGTGGATCAAGCATTTCGCTTGTGTCAACTTTGCGTGCGCAGTGCATCTCAACCCCCAACAATGAGCACTTTTGTATGTTCCCCCAGATTCTGTCTGTCCAGCCAATCAATGATTGAGGTCAGGGGTCCAAACGTTGTGGGAGGAAATGCAAAAGGATGCTGCACCGGTGGCGCAAAACAAGGTGTCGGGGGCGAGGTAAGTAGGGTGTACGAGGCCCAGGCCCCCACGGTCCCCGCGGTTTCCCTGGAGTGTTTGTCTCGCTGAAGAAGCATATTCCAGCAATCAGACTTCTTGAACGTGGAACAAAGAAGTGTTGTGCTTTTCGAGACAACAGAACTTCCCCGGTGTTGTTGCTTCAGATCTGCTTGAAGTCGTCAGATCGATCAGCTTCTGTTCCCTCGGAGACACTGAACATCTCTCCATCGCGCCTCGCAGTTTCTGGGTCAGTTGGGCGAGGACTGGGTTACAAGCCCTCGCTTCGTGTCAATGTGAGCTCAATTTTCTTCCCCAGGGCAGTTCTAAATGCATTGATGAAGACGCAAGACCCAGGTTGAGGTCGGGGTGGATCCTGGTCCTGGTTTGGGGGCGACCCCTTGGGGGTGCGATTCCAACTTGCAAGAGAAGCGCGTTCGTTTTTGAACAATTGTTGCACCTTCCAGTGCAAGATCAGGACGCTCAACAAGTTCTTTTCGGAGGGATGAGGATGATCCTGGGGTTCCCCTGGATCTGCCTTTGTGAGGATCATGCAGCCCTTGTGCGCACGCATGCATTCAGGCCCCGTGCCTGAAAGATGATCCCTCCGATTGGTTGCAGCGCCCCGGAGGGTTTAGAGATCAGAGAGAAAGGTTGATTGCGGGGTTCGTCTCGCAATCTCCCTTTGGACAAGACCCCTTCTCCAGTTTCCAGCCCAAAGTGTGTGTTTAGACCTAAGAAAATACAAGAACACCTGTCGGTCTGTTCACGCGCGGTGGCGCTGGAAGCAACATTGAACCTGTGGTTTTGGAGGCACATGAGGGAAATGAGGACAAAATTGAAAGAACTGAAGTAAAAGGAAGAGAAGTGGAGAAGACGAGTTGGGTTTTACGCCCCTCCCTTTGCACGGTGTGCAGAGAACTCCGCGCCACCAAGGAGAAATGCGACCGGATGTCTGGGGATCTTGATCCTCTGGGTTCTGTGTGCTGAGGTCCCTGCGTTCCACTACTGACACCAACGTCAGGCATCAATTGGGCACCTGACTGATGGAAACGTCCGCAATCAACGAAGATACTTCAGACGACCCTGCCTTCAGTCTGGAACCGACTTGTATGCTGCGTGGCACTGGTGGATCACCAGCGATGGAGCATTTTCCTCCACTGTTTTGTTTGGCAACTTGAGAAGCAACCCTCTCATTCGAGTGAACCACAAAAACCCCAAACACCAAAACAGAACAATCTGCCAAACAACGTCAAAGTGGTTCAAACCCCAAAACAACTTTTGTTTGTCTATTATTCTCTCATTTCCCTCTGTTCTGCCGCCCACACAGACAGCGGCGCACGGCTTTGTTGACCGCATTCCTCAGTTCAACACCACCCATCCAAGTATCATTTGATTAGCACCAAATTCAGAGTTAATTTACCGTGAAGACTTATTTGCCCCAATTCATTCTGTCATCTATTCGGGTGACTGTATCTGTTGTGAAAATATTTCACCCACAATGCACAGAAACAGCCATCAAACGCGCCCGACACCCCGACATCACCCGACCTGATTTGGGACACTCACTGATTTCGGTGAAACTTCGGTTTAACCTGATTCTCCTTGCGTAAGTTGTCTGGAACTCGAACAAAACGAACAACAGAGAACGGTTGCAAATATAGAACAAGAAGTTTCGGGTTCAAAACAAGGAGCTGGATGTGAGCGTCGAAGCAGTGTTGTGAGTGAGTCTGGCCCCTTCCGCGCAGCCCCTCTGAACCAGGAGATCAGGACATCCAAGTAACAGCCACGCAGAATGTGCACCTTTCCCTCCAAATTATTGACTTCCAACTTTCCTTTCTCACCCGAGTTAGGCGGGCGCCTCTGATCTCCCGCACAAACCGTCATCACGTCCGCAGCCCCCTCGTCACGAACGCACATCTCATATTCACCGCAGAGCGCTGTTCCCGATAAAGCAGAAATAACCCGTTTGCGTGTCAATAGAGAAACGGACGGGAGAGATTTCGGGGCGGACCCAGGTTCGGGGCGTCAATCCCAAGACGTCACAACGACAGAAAGGTAAGTCTGAAGAAATTGTGTCTGCGGAGTCAAAGATGGAGGGGCAGTTGAAAGATAATTTGTCCGTGACAGAGAGCACGGACCTTGCCCCTCTGAATCTGCTCCCACGATCTGCAACAGCAGTGGTACTCCGGCTCATTGCGTGCAACGTTGAACAAAAAGACGCCACAGGAATGCTTCTGAATGTTGACTCTTCTCCAGCATCCTGAAGCAGGGAGTTCTCATGTGCTTTCTTCTCATGTGTGAAAAGTACTTTATTGAAGTTGACGTCCTGAACACAAGCAGATTCAGGGACAGGACGGAGACCTGAGACGACCCCCCCACACACACACACACACCGTCCAACCGCACCGTGAGGCACACAGTTTCAAGTTCGTCGTACGAGTAGAAATGGCCAGTTCTCCTGGGTGAGATGCCCTCTGATAAAATCATGGATAAGCTCTGAGCCTGTTGACAAACTTTTTAAGAAATTTAGAAATGCCAAAGAACACTTTTTTGCGGAGGGCCGCTATACGCGGAGCGCTCCAGGTGGGTCTTCCCCCGCTCGCGGATCGCGTTCGACAAGAGCAGCTTATTGATTCATCTCAATTGATCGGATACCCAACGCAATGAAAATTATTGACAGAAAAATGGCCTTGCAGGGGATCCGCGATGGAGGAAGGGGAGGGTTGAAAGTAAGAGGGGGACAACTCCCAACCACGAGAAACGAACGCAAAAGTGCTCGGGTCTGTGTCTGTGGCGCACTTGCAGGGAGGTTTGAGGGCCCAGGTCCCATGGTCCCCTGGATCCACTGCAGAAGGGGGACCACCACTCTCGTGCAACAAGTGCCACATTCAAAAAGCCTGAAGCTTCGTGCTCTTCTCCAATGCTTCGTCTCCAATGTCCCAAACGCTGCACAGTACTGAATCAGAGAAAGAAGATTTCTCCGAAGACGCTGCGAGATGCAAACAACAGCGGCGAATTGCGTTTCGCAAACACGTAAAGAATGTTGGCAATGTCACCCCAGAACCCCAGAAATCTTTGTTGACGATTCACTTACGACAAAAAGCGCCAGCACATAGGTGATGACTATTTTGATTGGAACGCCAAGTAGAGATGTAAAGAAATCGTAAATATCTCCTTTTGTGGATGTGACTTGGGGACTTTCGACCATAAATCTCGGGGCTTGTTTTGTTGGACTCCTCTGAATGATGATTTCATAAGACTGACAGCGAGCACTTTCAATGATGGCCCGTAGACATTTGTACTCCTTGCACTTGTCGTTTCAAAGGGAGAGATTGGGGAATCCCGGGCAATAGAAGTACGGAAGGGTCAGCATGAGCGTTTTCACGCGAACACGTCGGTACTCACGTCTTCGCGGTCCTTCTCGAGCGACGGCACGATCGGCATCTCCCAGACGAGCGTGAACACGTCGCCCGTCGAGTTGGCGGCGGGACGCCACGTCTGGACGCGGAACCGCTTGTTGGACCGGAAGAAGCAGCTGCAACGGAAGAGCGGCAGGGTTGGCGTTGCTACGTGGGAGGGACGGCGCTTTTGACGACGTTGTTGGAGCGCTAGTGAGAAAATAGAGGGTCAGAGGGACAGTGGCGCAACAAACAACGACGCTAGAACGCCAACAGGATGCGGCTTGAGTTATGTTGACGTAATCACACGAAACTGCAACGTGGAGACGCAACTGACCTGAAGGCGAAGACGATGCCGTCCGAGTGGAACTGGTCGTTGACGAGGAAGATGGAGCCGGCGACGTCGACGCCGGCGGCCGACGGTTTGATCTCCTTCCCCCAGCGCACGATCTGAGACCCGTCCGACGCTGCGGAGACAGAGGAGACAGACTCGCAATGAAATCTTTGACTTTCCTCGCACTCACGTACGATCCCCCTCTCCCGGAGGTTGAATCCCAGTCAGGACTGGGTCTTCTTCCCATCCACCCCGATCCTGGTTCCGGTCAGCACGAGTGTTGGGTCTTCAGCGCCCAACCCCGATTTCTGCACAGCACCAGTCGGTATCATGCACGGTGGGGAATCAACCGCGATTCGCACGACCAAAACTTGTCGTGAAATACCCTTTTGCGGTGTCCCTCCACAACATGTGTGTGTAACGCCCACGCCGCATCGAAGGTACCGCACTGAGACATGTATCGAGGTTATTGAGGAACAGGTGTGGTTTTACCTTGGGCCAAATCAAACACAGTTTGCGTACTCGGGTTCATCCTCGGAATGCACGAACCAAACCGCGATTCAGTGCGAATAATTTCTGTATCGTGTTCGGCGCAGTGAAGGTGAACACGAAGGCAGGGAAATGTTTGTCAGATCAGGCGAAAAGCACTGAAAGTTTGCAGGATTTTGACCTTCCGCCCACAACGCCCACAACACACACACACACACACACACACACACACACACGCACACACACACACACACACACACACCCGCTTGTGTTGTGTTGGAATCTGTTTTCGAAGAAAGGTGAATGTGACCTCTGTCGTGTCCGGGGGAGGGTTTCCCAAACTGCCCCATATTCGCTGATGCTGATGCAGGTGCAGATCCAGGGTTTGGCGCACAAGGAGGGACGGGGACGCCAACTCCTCGAAGGATGCGATTTCAACATTGAAAATTCTGATGTGAACAAAGACCTTTCGCGCTCCAGTGGAAACTTAGTTTCTTCAAGATGTCAGGCTCCCAGGGTCTCAGGGGCCCGACTCGGATCCGCCCCTGGAAATGGCCGTGCAGAGTCAGGCCGGACTGATTTACGTCGTGCAGCGGCATTGTGCAACAAATGGCAGTTTGCCTCCGTTCGAGTGACTGCGCGCGGGCACCTGTCCCCGAGCTCGCTGGGAATATGGGGTCACATTCCTACCCCGCGGGGCGTCCGTACCCGCTGCACAGGGTATGCACAGAGAGGGTATGCACGACTCCACATGGGAAGGTGAGAGTCGTGAAGACGCTTTTGTGAAGTGTTCGAAGGAAACAGGTTGTCTCAGGAGAGACAGAAAGGTTCTTCAAAATTGTTGTTCAGTGATGCGGACGTGCTTTTCCAAAAGGGGCAACAAAGTTCCGTTCCATCAAAACGGACCTTTTTCTGCGCAAAATAGCGATTTGTTGTTGTCCCTCTGGTTTCGGTCGTTCCCGGGTGATGTGCCTGAAATACTGTCGTTTGAAACACTTCGTCCTGAAACACCTTTGCCGGACCCACTGAGGACCAACGCCCCTGGGTCAGCCGTAACCGCCGGGTGGGACAGAGGGAATGAAGCATTTTCCAAATCGTTTTACGGCTTCTGCCCAGCGCAGCTGCATGTGCATTGCACTGACCAGGGGTCGCTGAAGAAACACGACAGACGCGTTACGTGGAACCGGTGCGCCTGGATGCGTCCACACAAACCAATTCCACGAAGCGCGCCCGTGCAGTTGCACGCTTGCAGTGACAGAAACAACCCAGTGTGTGGAGAGAAGGTCAACCTTGGGTCAGCTCGGGTCACGTTTCGTTGTGTGTCGGTTCTCAATGGCCTGACTCGGTGCCCCAGACACACTTGTTGCGGGTCGCTATCACACAGTGGGGGCAGCAGGGAGCAGCGAGGGACCAAGGGTCAAGTTCATTGCGGTTTGGTGGAATCTGAGCTCGCATCAGGCCTTGGATACATCTCAGGTGTTCCTGTCAGCAGAGGGTCACCAAGCGGCGGCAGATCCAGGGTCTGGAGACCGGGCCCCCGAACCCCGGACAAAATGTTCCCCCTCCACAGAAGTGAAACAATGCATTCTGCCAGCCGGTTGGGCAGCCACCTCCCCCTGATCAAGTCCCCCAGGGAGCAGACTGTGGAGGCAACACTGAACGGAATCTTTGTATTCCCATTGGGCCACTTGTTATCGTAACCTTGTGGCAGGCTTTCTGTTGGAGCGTCCATTTGAGCGTTGAAGTCACCACCACAGCTCAACTTTGGTTCAATGCAGGACAAGCTCTTGACTCCAAAATATGCAAGGGACTGAAAATGTTAGATCCTCACATCAACCAAGTTTCAACATTCTTGATCTTTTCCTGCACATTGGAGTTCACTCGGTCTGACCCAGTAAATGGGTTTGGAAATGCAAGGCACTTTTAAAATGTCAACTCGTAAATCTTGTGCACATTCACCTCAACCCCCTGTCACGTGCACGCTTTGTGGAAAAGACGCGTAGTGCACGTCAGTCCATGGCCATGATAAGCTACGATAAGCGCATTGCTCACAAATCACAATGGAATTAGTGCCCTAAAATTTCACGAAAATATGGCGTGTCTTCTCGGTATTTGGAGGGTCACGGTGCGAAGGCGCAAAAGTTTAATTGTTCATGTGCAGTCGAGCCTGGTCCTGCAATTTGTCTGTGGCTCTGGCACCCATATCACAGGGGTCGATTCAGGGAAAACGGCCTCTCAACCACGGAAATCTCCATTGAAGGTTCAGTCTGGGGGTTTATTTTCCCCTGACCAAATCCTGGATTCAGTCCACCTCTGTGTTGAGTAAACTCGACGTAAGGCGAGAAGCGAACAAAACTTGAGACGTGAAAGTGGACAGCAGGCAGGTATGGCAACGTGCACGTATCACACGTCCATATCCGCAGCACTTTTGCAAGTGTAGACGTTAAAGTCTGACGTGCACGTCCCTCGCAGGGAGGGCCGGACGCTGTCACCGCTTCACTTCTGTTTTTTGGGCAAAGGGGAGGGGACACTGTGGATTGAGGCCTGAGCACGTCTGGAATCCAAAACTCCCCAGGCCAGAATAAAAGTGAGAGTCCCTCCTGTTTTGCGCAGCAAGTTCAATTCAAAGTCATTTGCACTTCAAGCGTCCGGCCAAATGACGGGTCAGTGCAACACGAACCAAGGGTCAAAGCTTCCAACGCACCTGTAAAATTTTCAATTTTTTGCGATTTGAATATGTCCTCAAGCCATAACTGATTCCGTGAAGCGAATTGGTTTTCTGTCCCTCAGGGCAAACTTCGTGCAAACGAGGATAACAGAATCTGATATGGGAAAATTACACGCAGACCAGCGCCGCATCCAGGGAGGGCGACTTCTCGTGGGAAGGGGCGAACAAAATTGGACGGTGGACTTATGTTATGTTTTCCGGGGGTCAGGGTCGGCCTGAGCCCCTGCACCCTGGATCCGACCTGAGACTCTTCAACCGAAGCGAGGTCGAAAAAAACTGTTGTTCGTGTCGTCGAGATTTGGCTTCTTTGGGGTTGAATTTCATTGTGTTGTGGTGGCAAGACGCAGTTGCATAGATTTTGCCGAAATCCCGGAGGTCCAGGTGTCCTCCGTAAAAAGAAAATGAACGTTGCCGTCTGGGTGTCCACTGATTGATTGACTGACAGATCGATTGGTTGATTGATTGATTGTTTTCCCTTCTCCTCCAATGAAATCGTAATGACCAGACCAAATTTCGAGCCAAGAGAAGCCAAACACTGTTTCACGCGTCCACCACAAAATACAATCCAAACCCAAACTTTTCACGGGAAACCACCCAAAAGTGTACAACTTGAGAGAGAGCCCAGGGCGCGGTGTCCCCGGTGCTCGGGTCGGGAGCACTGTCCCGGGGCGCGCCGACCTCCTGTATCTCGGCCACGGCCCAGAAGAAAGACCTTTTTTTTTTGCTGCGACGAATCTCTTTGGGCCAAGATCAACAGTGAGCGTGGAACTGAGTTCGAGGCTTGTTTCACACTGGGTGGGCCGTTCGTTGCGTCTGGCACAGCAGCCCAAACTGGACGCGTTTGTCGTTGCGTCCCTGTCTCATGGTCAATGGGCTGGTTCCTGGACAAGTCAATGCGCTGCTTCAAGCCACAACACAGCACCCCCTGACTTACACAGCGACGCAACGCAAGGCGCATTTGGTGTGAAAGCAAGCGACGATGAAGAAGCGATTGACGTGCAAAACGACGCAGCACGTGACGCATCCGTTGTGCGCCTGATCCGAGCGAGGCGCGTTGGTCGCCGCGCGGTGCCGTCGCCATCGCTGCCCCGAGCGCCGTTCCGAGGCAAATCACGTTCAAATCAGCGAATTGTGCAAACGGAACCTGTTATTGCCATGGCACCTGTTGCACGCCGACCGATGCCTTTGTCAAGAGTTCTGAAACAAAGTGCAATTCAAATGGAGAAATGGCTTTTTGTGGGTTTCCTTTCCTGAAGGCTTTCGTGGCTGGCGCGGTTTTGACCACTTCCCAAGAGCGACGGACCATTGACGAGACATCTCTTTGCTTTGTGACCAATGGACACGGTGTCTTCAATTTGTTCGACTGGAAGTGAAGCCATTTGCACCCGACGGCACCCAGACTGGGAAACAAGCTTGGTTGGTGGTGTGCACAACACAAGTGCAAGAATGTCACAAGTGGAGCGCGTTCCACAGGAAATTTCAGACATGGCATCACCCGTCCAAATTTACATCCTCACTTGTGTCCCTGATGCCTCTGGTTTGACTGCTGCGCTGTCGGTCAAACAATGTGACATCTTCCCACAACAAGAACACGTGCCGGTGAAGGCACGCGCCCCAGAGTTTTATTTCCTCACTGTGCACCAATAAAATACTCAGAATGTGTTTCCACACTGGGTTCGGTCCACGGTTTCTGGACACGTATGATTGGACGTGCTGATGCTGAAGCAGCCGACATACGTGTAAAAATCATCCGACCAGATCACCTGTGTTCAGACTGGTGTTTCGGATCAGTTATCAGCGATTGATTCACGATTTTACGCTCAGGTAACACCTGCTGGAAATTACTGCAGGTGGAAACGGAACAGCCATCACAGTTTGCAGAGTCAGTCGCGGTGCTTGGCACCAGGTGTCCGATTCATCGCTGTGAGCCTGCACCCGAGTCTGAAAATGAATGCCGCACCGCGCCTGGAACAGTTGCAGGGCGGACCAAAGGACTCATGGGCCAAGATGCACTGGAACCCCCACCAACTCAACGCACACACAAACTCAGGCCCATACATTTCACCTTTACGTTTGAGTCGTCCAGTGATCTTGTGAACAAACAAGATGCAATCCCCCTCATGGTGCGGTCCTTTTCGCTTGAATCCTGGATGCGCCCCGGCATCGTGCAGGGCGCTGACATCTGCTCCTGCGTGTTTCTCTTCAGGTGTCGTGAGCAGCTGAACCGCGATGGGGGTTTCATGAGTCGTGCACTTTGCCCCTCATGAATGTAGTGTTCCGTAGCGGTTTGGTCCCATTTTTACGAGGTCTACGTCAAGTCATAGAGAATCCTCTTGTAGATCTATGATAAATGCTGATGGCCTATTATCACCAAAAACAAAATTAACCACTCCCAAGCAAACCGAGTTCCTTGCAAAGGAAGGGCCTCAAACAATAGGACTCGAGTTGGGATGGAGATCAGCCCCTCCTTCCCGATCCTGGATCACCCAAAGGCATCGGTGAAACTTGTGCACCTTTCAACAAGATCCGCATCTTTGCACACGTCGTGATATTGCGTGCAGTTTCACAGGAGTGTTGTGAGGCAAAATCCAACTTCAATTCTGCCTGGGTCATTTGGCTAAAATCCAGCTATGTTTTCTTTCATCCCATTCCAAGGGCTGCACAATTTATGACAAGAGACACAAATCAACCACTGGAAAGAATTTCAACATCATCGCTGTGCCGCTTCTGACTTGAGAAACTGACGGCTGGGAACAACACCTGACAAAAATCTCTCTCTGATCTTGATCCTTTTCTCCATAAATAACTGGTGTTTTCAATCTGAGCTGAGCATTTTGTTACGTTTTGGGTGACTTAAACTGCTTGAATGGACGTCAAATTTCATGTCTTGCTGAGGGAGTCTTATTCCCTTTCTTTCTGTGGGAAAATTTTGATCGCACTGAAATGACTCGACATGAAGGAATTGATCGTTTAATCTGACTGCAAAAATGTCTTAAACTGTGAAAAGAAATCTTTCACACACGCACAGCAATCACCGCAAGTTCTTTCTCTGGAAATCACAGCAGATTCTGGATTTGGTGGTGGAAGCATTTACCTCAGGGTGGGGGGGGGGGAGATCTGCCTGGGATGATGGCACAACAAAACATGCGCCTGACGGTACAATTCGAGCGGTCAATTGCTCTTTTTCGAGATCGAGGGAGGGCAACCCTTGAGGGCCACTGTAACCACCCCTGGATCCACCCCTGGTTTCGCACTGTTTGTCCCAAACCTCGACGCAGCTCACGAAGCACTCAGCGTTCGGGACTCCTACGTGAGGCGTATGGAATCACGACAAAAAGCCACAGAAGGAAATGAAAGAAACCTCTCAAAACTATTCAGCTGTGAATGGTTTTTCGTGAAGAAAACAGACAAACAGAACTGCCGTGGAACGATTCGATCACTCCATTTTCACGCGGTGCTCGGTCCTCTTGGGAGGGATTCGAGGAGCCTTTTGTTCTTGGCATGAGCGCGTGGAGATCGATCGATATGGGACCCACACCAGGGTGCGATTCGGTTTCAGTTAATGCACTGATTTCTGGTCTGTTGAATATCCAGACTTTCCTCGCAATTCCGTTTGTCTGAAATGGCTCATAAATTTCCCCACGGGAGCTTCGTGAAAGCTGCTGTGTCCAGAGGGAGCATCAGAAATCACCACGTGCCAAATGAACCATAGTTTCCGGACCAGAGACAACAGGGGCGGATCTTCCATGGGGAGGAGCCAGGTCACCCAGGCCACAGAAAATCTCAATCACCCCTCGAAGTACAACAATGAATGATTATTTTCGTCTTTTTCCTTTCAGGGCGTTTGGTTTCTCGTTCTTGAAATCATCCTGTCACCACAACTCCAAACCCAGTCCGAGACCCTTGGCGAAGATCGAGTGCTCCCTTCGAGAGGATCCCACTCAGCTTCAACTCACCGACGAGCGTCGCGCAGAGAGCCAGGCCCAGCACGGCGGACAGGAGTAATCCACTCACATCCATCATCACTGACTTGTCCGTGTCTGTTCTGCGTGTAACGGGTTCTTCTCGCTTGAGAAGACCGGTCTCTGCACAAGCCGCTCGTAACTGCGCTCAAACCTGGCCCAGAGCTGCACCTGAGACAGGAGAATCAAGTGTGTCGTGCAACTCTGCGTCACTCACTCATTCGCCCACCATAATCCGTCTCGTGTCTGTAAATTGATATTCACGGATTCCAGAGGTGTTAGGCTGTGTCGTGGTTCATGGAGACTTCAACCGCTGCAATGCGCCTCTGTAGCTAAAGTCGCATCTCCAGGCAATTTCTTTCCGTTGATTTGCAGGAAAATCCTTCCGCAAAATCCTCATCCAGGAGGAATCCACTTGAGCAAGTTTTTTGTTTGTCTGAGTATCCGATATGTGAAGACGTGTTTCCACAGCCGTGTGTTTGTTCTACGTTGAATTTGTTTCAACTGGTGAACTAGAAATGGCATGAACAAAGTATCTTTATTTGTCCATATCCCAAATGTGAATGAAGACTTATTCTCAGAGCTCCTTGTATCTTCTTCCTCAGTGAGTGAGACAGCGCACACCTCCGTCCCTTTCCCCAGCCTCACAAACGATGTGGTGCACGTGGAGAGGCAGCGCTCACATCTCCATGTGCGGGACACTGCTGCTGAGCGGAGGAGACGACTCGGTGTGAGGGAGCCGCGCAGGCAGGCAGGCACGCAGACACGCTTCCGTGGTCGTGAAAACCCACGCGTGCTGTTCCAACCAAATGCACGGCTGTTTTCAGGGCACTTTTTCTGTCGTGTCAATGTGCAAAATTGCACCATTTCAGTAATGGGTATTCAATGTGTCATTTTTTGTGTGTGATTCATGCTTTGGAAATTCGGCGTCCAAGCCGCGAGATTCTTTGTTCAGTTGTGCTTTCTGACATGGTCTTGTCACCTGAAAGTTTGATTGAAATAAAATTGTCAAGTTTTGTCAGACACAGCTGACCAATTCTTTCACGTTTTCCCTGTCCAATTTCTCGAAGTTGAAGTTTGCCTCTGGCCGTCAAGGGACAAACCCTCGTCAGAACTTTGTTGTTCTCCAACCCAAGTCCTGAATCCGCGGGAGCCAAGAAAACAAAATTCTGTCGCAGCACAATCAAATAAATTCGCTCAATATCATCAAAAACCACAGCCTTCTATTCAGAGACTTCACACAGGAATTTTCATATTGCACTGTGTCTCTGTCCTTGTTGTTCTGGAGCCGTCAATAGGGCTCCACAAACAATGCTCGCACCAAACAACTGCTTTGTGATGATTGTGAACACAGTCTCAATTATTATTTTGCCAATGACATCATTTTCAACTCAGCTGCGTGATCCAAACATCGACCAGTTCTATGAATATTTCACTGAATAGCCTTGTTCATGGATCTGTTGTCGAGCTGACACCTCCTATTAAAAAGTATTGATTTCAGCAGAAGATCAGAGCGGTGTTGTGAATGGTTGAGACATGTAGCGGCGTGGCAGGAGTCCGGGAGGAGGCTCCGTCCCGGCGCGACCCGCGCAGATCGGCAGGTCATGAGAACCTCACTCACTGAGAGGCCTGCTCTGGAGATCCACGGTCAACGGGTCCAGAGAAAGAGCCAGAAAAGGGCCTTGGACATCAGGGTCATTGGTCAAGGGGTCCGTGGTCAGGACGGGAGCACGGACTGAAGTTTCTGTGGCCAGTGGATCGTCACTGAATGGTCTATGGCCCGTGTTTTCTGTTCGGAGACGTCAACACAAATAATTTCGTGAGAGAAGTCAACATCAATGGTTCCTGTTTGAGGGGGATTAGATGGAAAGGATCCTGACTGGGAGAATAAAGTCCAGAGCATTCACGACCGCGCGATCATAGTCACGGGACTGAAGACAGACCCTGGGCCACCATTCTTCCTATTTGTGGACAAAAGACATCGCGGTGACGTGCACCTGATTTGATTCAAGGGTGTCCACCCTCGGATCCGCCCCGTTGTCGTTTTGACCAGTTGCTGTTGCCCGAGGATTTTCTGTTCAGAGCAGGTTTGTCAATTAAACCTCGTCAGCAGCACCTGCATGAAGTCTGGGAATGTAGAGGAGACCAAGCTTGCTCATTCATCGGTTCCCATGCGAGGCACTACAGCAAAATGTCACAGAAGTAAACAAGGTAGAAAGAGCCCACAGGTGAACACAATGAGGCAGGGGCGGATCCAAGAGCCTGACCCCTGACCACAGAGCATTTCTCCTCTCCCAATTTACGTTGCAGCCACAAAAGTTTTTCACTTTTGTAAGAACTTCTCAGCGTTGAAGATCGAGGATCGGCCCCTGCGAGGTGTCGGGACATCCCGAGAGCTTTCACGCAAGACATTCATAACCGTCATTCGTCTTTGTGCGCTGTTTAAGATTGCAAGATATTTCCCATTGGAAATCACCCAGGGTTGAAGAAACTGCTGTGCAAGAGCCACACACGAGATCCTCTCACATGATAACCCAAGGTGTGAACGGCTAATGCCACAGAGAAACCTCAACGAATGCGTGATCATTGCCCGCCTGAATGTTCGTTTTCAAACCAAAAGATGTGCCGCCCATGGCACAAGGCGACGAGTCTTTTTGCTGCCCAAAGTGTCCGCTCGTCCAAGTCATCAGAACCAGATTGAACGTTCAATCTTCAATTCACTGCAAAAACTCTTGAGCAAGTCAGGTCACATTTGTGTTGTGGCAAAATAAAGGTCTGTTTCAATTTGTCCCATTGTGGGGACACGAAACGGCGACCACAATCTGAATATTTGGTTTTGCTCCAAAAACACTGAACCCCAAATACCAGACGGGGAAGTATGCGCCACCCAGAGGGACCCGGGTCGCCCATCTCGAAATGTCAACGAGCGAGAGGTGCTTCAGTCCCGAGATGAACTCGGCGATTAGCTCCTCATCCGTCGAGCACCAATTAATCACCGTGTCGTGCGTGAATCTCCCGATCCCCGGCCCGACCTTGTCCAGGGGCGCTGAATGCAGCAAAGAATGCGGAGAGTTGAGGTCAGGTGTGCGGACTGGATCCTTCATTTGCAGAAATTGGGGTGATTGGGAACAATTTGCGGGGCAGACCCACGATTTTTGTACGCAGACCCAGGATTTCGTCAAAAGAGACTCCCTGAGGATCCGATCTGGATCTTGGAAGAAGTAAACGTGTTGTTGTTGTTGTTGATGTTGTTGTTGTTGTTGTTGTTGTTGTTGTTGTCGTCGTCGTTGTGTGTGTGTGTGTGTGTGTGTGTGTGTGTCTGTCTGTCTGTCTGTCTGTCTGTCTGTCTGTGCAACGAAAGACAAAGGGTGCAGCCATTTCTGCGTCGGACACGAGGGTCGAGCCCCAGTGCTCCCCTTCCCCGCTCGATCCGTCCCCAAACTCTCCTCTGTGGGAGAAAGCCTCGCCTTGAAAATCAATGTGAACCAATACGGTTCAGGAGAAGGTTGAAATTGCTTCAGGTCTGTCACCAGTGAACAGGCTCACTCAGCCTCACCTATTGAGTTGAACGCTTTCTCAGGAGTACGAGCTTCCAAATACAAAATTGAAAAGTCAATAGTCATTTTTGAGCCGACAGAGCTTGAACGAGGAAAATTAAAAATCGTAAGTGGCTCAATGGGCCCCAGGCTGTGCATGTCTGTGGAATCCGGCGCAGCGTGCGAGAACAACGCTCTCTGGTGGATCCAGGATTGAGTCCATTGGGGGAGGAACTTGGGGGACCCAGATTCCAGCCTCCAATTTGGACAGCTTTTGACATCCAAACCATTTTGTGCTTCAGCTCTGCTCGGCCCCACAGGTCCTCCGGATCCACTCAACTGAATTCTCAGCACAAAGGATCAACCAAGAGGCGAACCTGACAAAATATCGTCTCGCACAAGATTTTATATGTTCTTCGTGAGAATCAGATCAGCGTAGCCACCCGAACACGTGAGAACTCTGTTGTCCCTGAAGGAGCGTGTTGACCTCAGTCGTGCAGCGACAAAAAGTCGGTCCCCGCGCATTCCTCCTGCATTCCGCGGGTTTAGCCGGGTGAGCAGCGCATTAGCGATTAGCACAACACTGCGGCTCAGCCAAGGCGCAGAGGCGGATTCCGGGAAGGGGCTCCAACCCAGAACAAGAACACCTGCCGGTGTGGATGCACGTCGTGCAGCGGCACTTGTTCTGGAACCAACCAGTTTCCAACTTTACACAGGCACAGGTCATCCTGCCTTGTCAGAGACCTCCCTCCTGTGGGGGATCTGTCGTCTTTTTCGGACAGGTTCTGGTGAGTAAGGAGAATCTAATTTCTTCTTCAGGTTCCTCTCTTCAAAACTGGAGTTGCGAGCCCCTCCACCTCAGTGTTGGTCCCCTGGAGCAGCTCAGCTGAAAAGGGAAACCGTGGTTTTGTGACCCCTGGTTCTGCGTGGTACTGGGGAACTCCGATTCTTTGGTGGGACACACACTTTTTTCAAAGAACATTCCATTGCTCTGTTGTGTTGTGAGTCTGTCATTGGCTTGGACTCGGGACGAATTGAATGCTGGAGCGCAAAGAAGCTCACGCGTGATGTTCAAGTTTTCATAACGAATGACACTTCTTCCCTCGGGGCAGAGACCCATCGAGACAACAACGGGAGCTGAGACACTTGACAGCGAAATTTGGCACTGAACACTAAGACAAATTTGAAATCTGCACTCAGGGGCGGATCATAAGGGCGGGACCCCAAATTATGTCAACTTGTTTCAAAGGGGATATGGACAACCGAGGGACGCGCCCCTTTCAATGTAAGTGAAGTAGACATAGCACAAACTCAAATTATTTTGCTCATGTGGTGCAAAATTTGGATGATTTTGGGTTCAGTGGGGTCAGGCCTCTGGGCAAACCCGACGAACCGCACACGGGCTCAAAATCTGCCACGTTCCACGGAGCCCGAGCGCAGTCAGCTCAAACTGCCTGTTACCCCTCGTGCGTCTCGAGTGCTGTCGATCCGGGCTGCCAGAACGGAAATCTCTCTGCGTCGAACAAACCATTCGTGCTCCGTCAAGTTGAACGCTTCGAGCTCACACGCTCAAAGATGTTTGAGTTGGTAAAGTTTTGAACCATTACTGAAAGCCAAATGACCAGGAGTACGTTGCCAAGTTTGTGCGGAGACTGTGACTTATGACGCCTTGACACGAAACTTCGGGATCAGCGGCTTTCTTGTGATCTGCGTGAAATGGTTCAAGGCTTTTGACAACACGACCCGTAAATCGAGAAACAGCACACCAATCTACGCAACGCAATTGCCGACCCTTTTCTCCGATGCATGAATTTGAGGTGTGTCATGACGGGATTGTCTTCTCATTCCTGACACAAAAGGATGAAACTGTAACTGTTTGTCTCAACAATATCCTGTTCGGCTGAGGAAAGAAGTTGGGAAAAACAGATCGTATCAGCGACTGATCAAGTTTGAGGTCAAGAAATTTATGAGGTGTCTCTCAACTTTCGCATTCTTTGTTCCTCCTCTCAACATATTCCAAAACAGAAGAAGAAAATTCCGCGGAATGGAGTCACAGAGAGAGAGAGAGAGAGAGAGAGAGAGAGAGGGAGAGAGAGAGAGAGAGAGAGAGAGAGAGAGAGAGAGAGAGAGAGAGAGAGAGAGCGAGCGAGGTTATATA